>Ga0335078_10014839_pt1 | contig 11555 bp, 10 predicted proteins | sample Lox_Sample_32_FD_206711 | JGI IMG/M metagenome (GOLD analysis project Ga0335078, IMG submission 206711) | Soil microbial communities from Loxahatchee National Wildlife Refuge, Florida, United States - Lox_Sample_3.2 | ecosystem: Environmental > Terrestrial > Soil > Wetlands | place: USA...
CCCTGCCGACCTGGCTCCGCTCCTCGAGCACTCCGTCTTGCGCCCCGAGTCCGGGGCGGAGGAGGTGCGTCGGGGGTGCGCGGAGGCGCGGACGCACCGGCTCGGGGCGGTGTGCGTGCGCCCCCCATGGGTTGCCGAGGCGGCCCGTGCCCTCTCCGGCAGCGGCGCAAAGGTGGTGGCGGTCGTCGACTTCCCGGAAGGGCGGGGATCGGCCGCCGAGCGCGCGCGCGAGGCCCGAGCCGTCGTGGCCGCGGGCGCGGACGAGATCGACGTGGTCCTGCCGCTCTCCCTCCTCCGGTCCCGCGACTACGTGGCCGTCGCCCGCGACCTCGCGGCCGTGGTGGTCGCGGGCGTGCCCGTGAAGGTCATACTCGAGACCTGCCGGCTCTCCCGCGACGAGAAGGTGATCGCGGCGGCGCTCGCCAAGGCCTCGGGCGCAGCCTCCGTGAAGACCTCCACCGGCTTCGCGGAGGCAGGCGCTACGGAGGAGGACGTGGCGCTCCTCCGTCAGGTGGTGGGGCCCGAGTTCGGCGTCAAGGCCTCGGGGGGCATCCGCACGGCCGCCGACGCCCTCCGCATGGTGCGGGCCGGGGCCGACCGCATCGGAACGAGCGCGTCCGCCGCGATCGTCGCGGGCGAATCCTTCGAGCCGGCCGAGGGGCCGCCGTCCGCCCCCCGCGCGGGTCCCCCGGGGCGAAGCGCCGGGTGAGGGTCGATCGCGACCGGGGCCAACTTCGATTGGTCTCCGACCCCGCCGTCCCTTACCATCCCGCCGATGCGAAGCGGGCGCTTCCTCATCCTCGTCGCCGACAGCGCCGGAGTCGGGGCCATGCCCGACGCCGCGGAATACGGGGACGTGGGCTCGGACACCATCGGAAACGTGAGCCGAGCCGTGGGCGGCCTCTCGCTGCCGGAGCTCGGGCGCATGGGACTCGGGAACATCGCCCGGGTCCTCGGCGTGCCCCCGGAGCGCGCCCCGGTGGCGTCCTACGGGCGGATGGCGGGCCGCTCCCCGGGGAAAGACACGATCACCGGTCACTGGGAGATGATGGGCGTCGTCCTGAAGAAGCCGCTGGCGCTCTTCCCGCGCGGGTTTCCCGAGGAGATCATGAGCCCCTGGCTCGCGGCCATCGGCGTCGCGGGCGCGCTCGGGAACAAGGCAGCGAGCGGTACGGTCATCCTCGAGGAGCTCGGCCCCGAGCACCAGAGGACCGGGAAGCCCATCGTCTACACCTCGGCGGACTCCGTGTTCCAGGTGGCCGCCCATGAGGGCACCGTCCCGCTGGAGCGCCTCTATGCCTGGTGCCGGGAGGCCCGGCGCATCCTCGACCCCTGGAACGTGGCGCGGGTGATCGCGCGCCCCTTCGTGGGAGAGCCAGGAAGGTATCGGCGCACCTACCACCGCAAGGACTACTCGCTCGCCGCGCCCGGGCCGACGGTGCTCGAGCGGCTCGCTCGGGCTGGGGTGCCGGTGGTGGCGGTGGGCAAGATCGCGGACATCTTCGACCGGGTGGGGATCGGCGAGGAGATCCACACGGAGGGGAACGCGGACGGGCTGCGCCGGACCGAGGAGGCGCTCCGCCGATTGGAGCGGGGCCTCCTCTTCGTGAACCTCGTCGATTTCGACATGCTCTACGGGCACCGGAACGACCCGGTGGGCTACGCGCGGGCGCTCGAGGAGCTCGACCGGGCCATCCCGGCCATACGGGCGACCCTGCGCAGCGGCGACGTGCTCGCGCTGACCGCCGACCACGGGTGCGACCCCACCACTCCCTCCACCGACCACTCGCGGGAGTACGTCCCGATCCTCGCCGAGGTCGCGGGACGGCCCGGGCGCGACCTGGGCGTCCGCACCACCTTTGCCGACCTGGGAGCGACCGTGGCCGACTACTTCGGCGTCGAGTCCGAGGGCGGCGAGAGCTTCCTCTCCACCGTCGGGCCCGGCCTCGCCGAGAAGGGCGCGGCCGCGCCCCCGCGCTCGCCGAGCGGCGGGAGCGCTAGAGGGTGATGACCTGGTCCACCCGGGCGCCGGCGAGGGCCTTGTAGAGGTCGGGGAAGCAGCCGATGGGGATCCCCTCGATGAGCCGGGCGGCGATGTCCCGCTGGTAGCAGCACTGGTCGCAGCCCATGAGGAGCATCCCGCTCTCGCGTGAGAGGGCGGCAAGTCTCTCTCCCGTGGGGTTGCCCCGCACGAGCAGGTAGGTGTTGTCGACGAAGAAGAACATGCCCACCACCGTGGCGCCGTGGCGGCGCTCCTCGAGCTGGGGGACGATCATCTTCTCCAGGATGTAGGACGCGTTCGGCGTCGAGAACACGTACGCCACGTTCATGGGCAGTCCTCGTTTCGAGAAGGGGGCGGGGCAAGCGCCCGGGCCAGGGCGGTGGCCACGAGAGCGGCCCGGTCCCGGTGGAGTGGATGGGCGCCGACGACGGCGGAGACCAGCCGGTCGACGAGCAAGGTCGCGGGAGGCTCGCCGGCCTCGGCGAGCGCACAGGCGACCTCGGCATAGCCGATGAGCGCGGCACAGCTCGCCGAGCGGTGCCGGGCGCGCCGGATCCGGCCGCCGCCGTCTCTCCAGATCCCCACCCGGACGACGAGGCCCTCGCCGTCCGCGGCCTCTCCCAGGAGCTCGGCTCCGTCGAGCGGGCCGGCGTGGAGCGGCTGGTACACGAGGTCGGCCAGGCGTCGCGGGGGCACGCCCCTTTGCTAGCGAGGGCCCCCGGCGCCGCAAGCGAAACCGCATCGCCCCGCTGGGTGCCCGGGATCGGGGGGCGCCGGCGGAAGCCTTCGCTCCGGGAGCGAGTCGCCGAGTGCGGCCGTCGAGAGCCGCCTCAGTAGCGCGGGAGAGAGGGGTCGACGTCCGTGCCGTAGCGGAGGATCCCGCCGGCGAGGGAGGCGACGCGCGCGAAGCCGGCCGTGCGCAAGAGCAGCCCGGCCTTCTGGCTGCGACCTCCGCCCTTGCAGTAGACGACCACCTCTCTTTCCCGGTCGAGGCTCCCCATCTCCTCGGCCAGCCGGGAGAGCGGCACGAGCCGAGCGCCGGGAATGCGCGCGATCTCCCATTCGCGCACCTCGCGGACGTCGAGGAGCGTGAAGGAGTCGCCGCGCTCCAGGCGTCTCGCGAGCTCTGCCGGGGTGATCTCCGGCACGCGGTCTGCCGCGGCCGGCGCCGGGCAGGCCAAAGGCTCGTCCCGGACCTCCCGGATCTGCCGAGTGCCGCAGGCCGGACAGAGCGGGTCCCTCCGGATGCGGACGGTGCGAAACGTCATGGAGAGCGCGTCGACGACGAGCAGCCGCCCGGCGAGAGGCTCGCCGGCCCCGGTCACGAGCTTGATGGCCTCGGTGGCCTGGACGGTCCCGAGGAGCCCGGGGAGGACCCCGAGCACTCCCCCCTCGGCGCAGGAGGGGATCTCGCCGGGAGGAGGGGGAGACGGGTAGAGACAGCGGTAGCAGGGGCCGCCGGGGGTGGCGAATACCGAGGCCTGTCCGTCGAAGCGGAAGACGCTCGCGTAGACGTTCGGCTTGCCGGCGAGAACGCAGGCGTCGTTCACGAGGTACCGGGTGGCGAAGTTGTCGCTGCCGTCCACCACCACGTCGTGGTCGGCGACGAGCGAGAGCGCGTTCGATGCCACGAGGCGAACCTCGTGGAGGGCGAGGGACAGGCGCGGGTTCAGGTCGGCGAGGCGGTCGTGGGCGGATTGCGCCTTGGACCTTCCCACGTCCTTCGTGCCGTGGAGGACCTGTCTCTGCAGGTTGCTGACGTCCACCGCGTCGAAGTCGACGAGGGAGAGGTGCCCCACCCCGGCGGCCGCGAGGTAGAGGGCCGCGGGCGACCCCAGGCCTCCCGCGCCGACGAGGAGAATGCGGGCCGCCTTGAGCCGCCGCTGCCCCTCCATCCCGACCTCCGGCAGCACGAGGTGCCGGCTGTAGCGGCGGACCTCGTCGAGGTCGAGGCTGGGAAGGTCGGGGGGCAAGGCGCGCTCCTCACTTTGTCGCCCGCGGCATGCCCGGGCCACGCAGGATGATTAGCGCCGGCCCTTCTCCTTGACCAGGGTGGTGAGCGGCGAGACCCGGCCGCGGGCGCCCGACGTCATAACGGACAAGTGTCCGCCATGGCGTCGAGAGCAAATGACTGGCCCCTCGGCCTGGCCGACCGGGGCGCCTGGGGGAGGGGCGACCTCCTCGGGGGGGGGCAGCCCCCTCCCCGAGGGCCGGATCACTTCGCCGCGGCGAAGGCCTCGGCGAAGTCCTCCTGGATGTCGGCGATGTGCTCGATGCCCACGGAAACGCGGATCTGGTCCGGCGTCACCCCGGCCGACTTCTGCTCCGTTTCCGACAACTGCTGGTGAGTGGTCGAGGCCGGGTGAATGACGAGGGTCTTCGCGTCGCCGACGTTCGCGAGGTGGCTCGAGAGCTTCACGCTATTGATGAACCTCTTCCCCGCCTCGTAGCCTCCCTTGATCCCGAAGGTGAAGACGCTGCCGAAGCCGTTGCGGAGGTACTTGCGGGCCCGCTGGTGGGAGGGGTGCTCCTCGAGGCCGGTGTAGTTCACCCAGGCGACCTGGGGGTGGGCCTTCAGCCACTTGGCGAGGGCGAGCGAGTTCTGCCCGTGGCGATCGACGCGGAGGGACAGGGTCTCGAGGCCCTGCAGGAGGAGGAAGGCGTTGAAGGGGGAGAGCGCCGGCCCGAGGTCGCGCAACCCCTCCACGCGTGCGCGGACGATGAACTGGATGTTCCCGAAGGGCCCCTTCGGGCCGAAGACCTCGTTGAAGACGAGGCCGTGGTAGCCGGGGGAGGGGTCCGTGAAGAAGGGGAACTTGCCGCTCCTCGCCCAGTCGAACTTGCCCGAGTCGACGATGACCCCGCCGATCGAGGTGCCGTGGCCGCCGATCCACTTGGTGGCGGACTGCACCACGATGTCGGCTCCGTGCTCGATGGGGCGAACGAGGTAGCCGGCGGCGCCGAAGGTGTTGTCGACGATGAGGGGGATGCCGTGGTCGTGGGCGATCTTCGCCAGGGCCTCGAACTCGGGGACGTTCCCGGCCGGATTCCCGATCGACTCGACGTAGAGGGCCTTCGTCTTCCCGTCGATGGACTTCGCGAGGAGCGCGGCGTCGTCCCCGTCGACGAGCTTCACGCCGATGCCGAGGCGCGGCAGGGTCACCTTGAACTGGTTGTAGGTCCCGCCGTAGAGCAGGCTCGTCGAGACGATGTTGTCGCCGGCCTGGGCGATGTTGGAGATGGCGAGGAACTGGGCCGCCTGGCCCGACGAAGTGGCGAGCGCCGCCACGCCCCCCTCGAGGGCGGCGATGCGCTTCTCGAACACGTCGGTCGTGGGATTCATGATCCGCGTGTAGATGTTTCCGAACTCCTTCAGGGCAAAGAGGTTCGCGCCGTGCTCGGCGGAGTCGAAGGTGTAGGAGGTCGTCTGGTAGATGGGGACGGCGCGGGCGTTCGTGCCCGGGGCCGGCTCCTGGCCGGCGTGGACCTGGAGCGTCTCGAAGCGGGGCTTGCGGTTCGGGGGGAGAGCCATTCGCTTTCCTTGCCTTTCGTTCGGAAGAAGGGGGCATCCTAGATAGTGGACATACATCTTGTCAAGCGGAGGACCCGATTTGGGCGGGCCGAGGGCCCCCGGGGCGGCCTCGGGGGGGCGGCCCGGGGGAGGCCTCCGCTTTTCGAGGCGCGCTCGAGGGCGCTCCGATCTAGCATCGGAGCCGCTTGACCGCCGCTCCAGGCAGCGTGCCCGAGCTCCTGCTGCGCCGGGTGGAGCTCACCCCGGACGCCGAGGCTTTCCGCTACCTGGAGGAGGGGGCCTGGCGCTCCTTGAGCTGGCGAGAGGCGATGGGGCGGATCCGTGCCGTGAGCGGGGGCCTCCTCTCCCTCGGACTCGAGCCGGAGGAGAGGGTCGCCATCTTCTCCTCGACGCGAATCGAGTGGCTCCTCGCCGACTTCGGCATCCTCTGCGCCGCTGGGGCGACGACCACCATCTATCCCTCGAGCACCGGCGAGGAGGCGGCCTACATCCTCGCGGACTCCGAGTCCGCGGTGGTGTTCGCCGAGGACGACGCGCAGGTGGAGAAAGTGCGGCGCGCCGAGCTCCCCCGCCTCCGGGCCGTCGTCACCTTCGAGGGCCGGCCGAGCGGCGACGGCGTGGTCGTGACCTGGCCCGATCTCCTGGAGAAGGGGCGCAGCTACGACGCGAAGAACCCCGGGCGCCTGGACCAGGTCGCCCACCTCCCGGGCCCGGCCTCGCTCGCCACCCTCATCTACACCTCCGGCACCACCGGCCGACCCAAGGGCGTGGAGCTCACGCACGACTGCTGGGTCTCCCAGTCCGCCGCCGTGGAGAAGAGCGGGATCCTGGACCACGCGAACGCCCTGCAGCTCTTCTGGCTCCCCCTCGCCCACTCCTTCGGGAAGATGATCGGCACGGCCCAGCTCCGCATCGGGTTTGCCACCGCGGTGGACGGGCGCGTGGAGAGGATCATGGAGAACCTGGCCGCCCTGCGACCCACCTTCGTGTGCGCCGTCCCACGCGTCTTCGAGAAGATGTACGCCAAGGTGATGGCGAGCGTCCGCGACGCGGGACCGACGCGGCGGGCCCTCTTCCGCTGGGCCCTCGCGGTCGGACGGCAGCGGTCGCAGCGGCTCCGGGACGGCCGGCCCATCGGCCCGCTTCAGGCCCTCGCCCACCGGGCCGCTGACCGGCTGGTGTTCTCCCGCATTCGCGGGCTCTTCGGGGGCCGGCTCGAGTTCTTCGTCTCCGGGAGCGCCCCTCTCTCCCGGGAGGTGGCCGATCTCTTCGACGCCGTCGGCGTCCGCATCCTGGAGGGCTACGGCCTCACCGAGTCCTCGGCCGGCACCCACGTGAACCTCCCGTGGAAGACGAGGGTCGGCACCGTCGGGCCGCCGCTCCCGGGGGTCGAGGTGTCGCTCGCCGAGGACGGCGAGATCCTCCTGCGCGCCCCCTGGGTCATGCGCGGCTATCACCGCATGCTGGAGGAGACCCGCGAGGCGCTCGTCGACGGCTGGCTCCGCACCGGGGACATCGGCCAGGTGGACGCGCAGGGGTACCTCACCATCACCGACCGGAAGAAGGACCTCATCAAGACCTCCGGGGGCAAGTACGTGGCGCCCCAGGAGCTGGAGGGGCGGTTGCGGGCCCTCTCGCCCTGGCTGAGCCACGCCGTGATCCACGGCGATCGCCGGAGCTACTGTGTGGCGCTCCTCACCCTCGACGAGGAGGCGATCCGGAAGTGGGCCCGGCTGAACGGGCTCGGCGAGCTCACCCTGGCGGAGCTCTCGCGTCACCCGGAGGTGCACGCGCTCGTGCAGCGGGCGATCGCCGACCTCAACGCCACCTTGCCACGCTACGCCACCGTGAAGAGGTTCGCCGTCCTGGAGCGCGACCTCTCCGAGCAGCACGGGGAGCTCACCGCGAGCCAGAAGGTGAAGCGGAAGGTGGTGGAGGAGCGGTTCCGCGCCGTCCTCGACTCCCTCTACCCCCGCGGCGAGACGACCGCGGGAGCCTGACCTCCCGAAGTGGCTCGCCGGGGCGAGGCCGTCAGCGCCGTCCCGTCCCGTCCCCCGCCGGCAGGGGGGCCTCCGCCTCGGGGGGGAGCGCCTCGGTCTCGACGAGGAGCCGCTTCATCCGCTCGAGGGAGACCTGCGCCTCCTCCACGAAGCGGTTGTCCACCTTTCCCTGGCGGGCCGCCGCGAGCGTCTGCTCGTAGACGCCGATGGCCTTGACGAGGAGCACCTTGAGCTTGCGCCCGAGCTCCTCCCGGTAGGCTTGCCTCTCCTCCTCCGACAGTCCGGGCGGGAGCGGCGCCGTCGTCATCTGCGCGTGCAGCTCGTCGTAGAGCTCGCCGATCCGGTAGCCGGAGGCGATGGCCCAGTCCGGATCGCCGACGCGGATGGCGCGCAGGTAGTACCCCTGCGCGGCGAGCAGGAGCTCGGCCTTCCTCTCCAGCGCCGCCCGGAGCGCCGGATCCCCGTCCCCGGACGGGTCGAGGCGCACCTCGCGGAAGCGGCTGCGCGCCACCTCGCCGAGGTAGTAGTGGGCCTGCGCCGGGTGGTAGGGGTCGAGCCGCTCCCGGTCCGCGGCTTCCGTCCAGGCGGAGATGGCGAGACGGAGCTGTCGCTCCGCTTCGTCCCGGTCGCCGAGCTCGAGGTCCACCACGCCGCTCTCCGTGAGGGCGCGGATGCGGTTCGCGCCGCCGAGGTCCGGCCGGCGCAAGAGCTCCGCGAGGATGGCCCGCGCCTCGCCGAGCTCCCCGAGGTGCCAGCGTGCGGCCGCGGCATGGAAGGCGGCCTCGTCGGCGTCCGGCCCCGTGTAGCCCTTCTCGACGGCCTGAAAGCGGGCGAGCGCCTCCCGCCACTCGCCCAGCCGCTCGTGGGAGAGGCCGGCGTTGAACAGGGCGGCGGCAAGGTGGGGGGAGTCGGGGTGGAGGTCCGCCAGGCGCCCGAAGGCCGCCGCCGCCCGCCGGAAGTCCCCGGAGGCGAAGGCGGCGGTTCCCAGCGCGAAGAGCTCCTCGCCGTTCTTTCCCGCGAGCTCGAGGTCGAGCCTCGACACCGCCACGGCCGACCCCTCCTCGAAGCGGATCTCCTCCGGCTGCCGCGGCGCCTCCGGCCCCCGGGCCGCCGGCCGGGTGCTGGCGCAGGCGGCGAGCGCGAGCCCGAGGGTCGCGGCCAGCGCCCGCCCGGGCCGGCGGGGAGTCCTTGCGGGCCGGGGCCGGCGCGAGTTCATCCGGCGAGCACCCGGACGAGAAGAGAGCGGTGGCGCGGCCCGTCGAACTCGCAGAGGAAGACCCCCTGCCAGGTCCCCAGGACGGGCGCGCCCTCCTCCACGAGCAGCGCAGCCGAGGAGCCGACGAGGGAGGCCTTCACGTGCGCGTCGGAGTTCCCCTCGCCGTGCCGGTAGCAGCCGCGGGGCGCCTCCCGCGGCACCGCGCTCTCGAGCGCGAGCAGCAGGTCGTGCTGCACGTCCGGGTCGGCGTTCTCCTGCACGGTCACGCCCGCGGTGGTGTGCGGGCAGTAGACGAAGGCCACGCCTTGGCGGACGCCAGAGGCCCGTACCGCCGCCCGCACCCGGTCGGTGACCTCGACCATCTCCGCTCGCTGGCGGGTCTCCACCTCCAGGCGGGCGATCTCCATGCCCCTATCCTAGCCCGGTGCCGCGAGTGCGCCAGGGCGCGCCGTCTCCCCTAGAACCAGGACCCCAGGGCGGCGAGGCTCGCGAGGTCGTGAACGTCGCTCGGCAGGCGCGGGATGGAGGCGTGGGCGCCGCTCGTCCCCCGCCGCAGGCGGCGGAGCTCCCGGGCGTCCGACTGGGCGAAGATCTGGTGCTCGGCGAGCGTGTTCGCCAGCCGGGCGGCGAGCGAGGCATCGCCGGCGCCGGCGGCCACGAGGGCCGCCTCGATCTGGTCTGCGGAGGGCCAGGGCCTGTCCCCGGGCCAGAGGTCCGGGGTGACGCGGTTCGCCACCACCCCGGCAATGGGCATCGACTGGGCGCGGAGGTGCCCGTGGAAGAAGAGGGCCTCGTCGATGGAGAGGGGACTCGGGCTCGACACCAGAACGAAGCCCACGTCGGGTCGAGAGAGCGTCCCGCGCACCGCCGCGGCCCGAGCCTTGAACCCGTCGTACATTCCCTGGAAGTTCTCCATGAAGTCGGCCACGTCTCGGAGCACGTCGGATCCCGTGAACCGGGAGAGCGTCTTCGCCACGTAGCTGCCGCTCAGCTGGAAGAGCCTGAGCCCGATGCGGCCCGCCCCCACGGCCGGGGAGAGGAGGAGGCGCGCCGTGTCGTTTCCGAGGAAATCGAGGATGCGCTCGGGCGCCTCGAGGAAGTCCAGGGCGTGGGCCGTGGGAGGCGTGTCGAGGACCACGAGGTCGTAGTCCCGCTCGGTGGCGAGCTCGTAGAGCTTCTCCATGGCCATGTACTCCTGCGAGCCGGCCAGGGCGCCCGAGATCTGCTGGTAGATGCGGCTGCGGAGGATGCGGTCGCGCTGCGTCTCGCTCGGGGCGTGGCGGGCGATGAGGTCGTCCCAGGTCCGCTTCACGTCGAGCATCATGGCGAAGAGCTCGCCGCGCGGGGCCAGGCCGGCCCGCTCGAACTCCTCCCGCGGCACCCGGGTCTCCACGTTGCCCAGGGAGGCGAGGCCCAGCGCGGCGGCCAGGCGGCGAGCGGGGTCGATGGTGCACACGAGCGCGCGGTCCCCGGCGAGCGCCCGCGACAGGGCGATGGCCGCGGCCACGGTCGTCTTCCCGACGCCGCCGCTGCCCACCACCACGGCGATGCGCTTCGCGGAGAGGCTGTCGAGGAGCGCGCCCATCAGAGCGCCCCGTCCATGGCGTCGGCGATCCGCTCCACGGCGCCGCGCCCCCAGCGGTCGACGGCGAGGAGGGGCAGGGTGACGGTGGGAAGGTCCACGGCCGCAGCGAGGCGGCGCGCGTGCCGCTGCGCCTGCTCGGTGCGCTCCGCTTGCAGGAGGGAGGCCTGCGCCGCCGGGCCGAGAGGCGGGGGGGAGATCTCGACTCTCGCCAGCGTCTCTCGCTCGGCCGGGGTGAACCGGGCGTCGGGCATGGCGTTCAGGAAGAGGGGGCCGCGCGGAATGTGAAGCAGCTCGCGCACCTGCTGGTCGAGGTCGATGGTCTCGCTGACGGGCATCTCCTCGGGCAAGGCCACCAGGGAGAGGGCGGTGCGCTCGGGGTCGGTGAGGAGGGCGTGCATCCACTCTGCGTCCCGGCGCATGGGGCCCCCCGGTACGGTGTCGAGGAGCGCCTGGGGAACCCGGAAGAGCTGGACGGCGTGTCCGGTGGCCGGCGCGTCCACGATGACGAGGTCCCAGCGGGGGCGCCCCCCCTGCTCCACCCTCGCCTCGTAGAGGATCTTGCCGAGCATCAGGGTCTCCGGCAGGGCGGGGATGACCCGGAGGAAGAACTTGACGACCCGGTTCTCGAATACGGCCTGGTAGAGGGCTCGGTAGCGGAGCACCATGAGGCCGTACTCCTCGAGGGCGTGCTGCGGGTCCACGTTGACGGTGCTGATCCCCGGGGCGGCCGAGCGGGCCACCGGGCCGGCGGGCGGAGCGCCCAGCAGCGGGGCCACCCGCTCCTGCGCGTTCACCTCCGCCACGAGCACCCGTTTGCCGCGGCGAGCCGCCAGGAGGGCGAGCGCCGCCGAGACCGTGGACTTCCCCACGCCGCCCTTGCCGGTGACGAGCAGCAGGCGACGATCCAGGAGTGCGAGGCCGGCCACCGAGCTTGACAAGCTATCGTCGGGGGGGCGAGAAGTCCACATGATGCTCCGCTCCTTCTTCGACCATCCCTTAGTGAAGCAGGCCCGCGCCGCCGGAGAAGAACGCTTGAACAAAGCGGTGACGGAGCTGCTGAACCCCGGAAGAGCGGGGGCGACCCTGCAGTCGGTGCTCGCGGCTGCCGGCGAGGCCCGCCAGCGGTTCGACCGGGCCCTGCGGGCGGCGCTGGACGCGGCCCAAGTGCCCTCCAGCCAGGACGTCGAGGAGCTGAAGCGACGGCTGGCGGAGATGGAGGA
>Ga0335078_10014840_pt1 | contig 11554 bp, 15 predicted proteins | sample Lox_Sample_32_FD_206711 | JGI IMG/M metagenome (GOLD analysis project Ga0335078, IMG submission 206711) | Soil microbial communities from Loxahatchee National Wildlife Refuge, Florida, United States - Lox_Sample_3.2 | ecosystem: Environmental > Terrestrial > Soil > Wetlands | place: USA...
GCCGACGCGGGCCAGCTCGGCATGAAGACCCTGGGCGGCATCTACCCGTACACCGCCGAGCAGGTCGCCGAGCGCCGGGCCGAGATCGCCAAGGGCCTGATCGCCGTCCGCAAGACCCTGTCGGCGCTGTGAGGTGAAGCTGCCGCCGTTCTCGCTGCATCGCCCGGGTTCGGCCGGGCAGGCCTCGCGCCTGCTCGCCGGCCTGGGCGATGACGCGGCCGCCTACTGCGGCGGCACCGAGCTGCTGCTGGCCATGAAGCTCGGCCTGGCCAGCTACGAGCATCTGGTCGACCTGAAGCGGGTCGACGGCCTGCGCGGCATCGCGGCCCTGGCCGACGGCGGCGTCCGCATCGGCGCGGGGACCACCCACTCCGAGATCGAGACGTCCGCCGCGCTGGGTGACCGCTACCCGGAGATGGGCGCCATGGTTTCCCAGGTGGCGAACCTGCGGGTACGTTCGGTCGGCACCCTGGGCGGCAACCTGTGCTTCGCCGACCCGCACTCCGACCCCGCCTCGTTCCTGATGGCGGCCGGCGCCACGCTGGACTGCCAGCTCGGGGACGAGATCCGCCGGGTGCCCGCCGCCGGGTTCCTGACCGGCCCGTATCAGACCATCCTGGCCCCGGGCGAGCTACTCACCGCGGTCGAGCTGCCGCCCCGGCCGGGCCGCACCGGCCTGTCCCACCGGCGGATGAAGCTGACCGAACGCCCGGTGGTCACCGTGACCGCCCTGATCACCCTCACGCCCCGCGGTGAGGTCGCCCAGGCCCGCCTGGTCGTGGGCTCGGTGGCCAGCGTGCCGTTCCCGGCCGGCACCGCCGCCCTGGCCGGCGCCTCGGCCCGGGACTTCGCCTCGCGGGCCGAAGCCTGCGCCGAGCAGGCCGCCGCCACCTGCACCCCGCTCGCCGACGGCGAAGCCTCCCCGGACTACCTCCGCCACCTGGTCCTCGTCCACGCCCGCCAGGCTCTCGGTGAAGCCTTCGCCGCCGCGTCAGCCGCGCCCTAGTCCCGCGGACCTGGAAGCGGCCAGGAACCGGACCATCCCCGACGTGCTCCCGGCCCCGGGCCAGCCGCTGCGCGTGCTGTTCTGCGGCATCAACCCCAGCCTGTACTCGGCCGCGACCGGCTGGCACTTCGCCCGCCCGGGCAACAGGTTCTGGCCGGCCCTGCACCTGTCCGGCTTCACCCCGCGCCGCCTGGCCCCGGCCGAGCAGGACCTGCTGCCCGGCTACGGCCTGGGCATCACCAACCTGGTGGCCCGTGCCACCGCGCAGGCCGCCGAGCTGGATCCCGCCGAACTCCGGGCCGGCGGCGAGCGCCTGGCCACCCTGGTCGCCGAACGCCGCCCTCGCGTCCTCGCCATCGCCGGCGTCACCGCCTACCGCTCCGCCTTCGCCCTTCCCCGCGCCACCATAGGCCCTCAGCCCCTGCCTCCCGCCGGCCCCGAGCCCCTGCCTCCCCGCGCCCCGCATCCGTCGCCCCCCGCCGGCCCCCTCGTCTGGATCCTCCCCAACCCCAGTGGCGTCAACGCCCACTGGACCCTCGACGCCATCGCCGCCGAGTTCGCCGCCCTCCGCGCCGCCGCGGTTCCGGGGTCCCGCTGCCGGCCGAGCCCGGATCGGCCTCGTGCCAGAACCCGTTACGGGGAGGCTCACCGGAACTAATGTGACTGCTGAGGTGAGCGGTGCGGGGCGGCGGGGGCTCCGCTCCATGCCGCGGAGCCCCGCCGCCTCGGGTTTCCTAGCCCGCCCGCTAGGTCCATGGGCGCCGAGCCGCCGCCCGCCCCGGGGACGGGCGGCGGCTCGCCTGGCCGAGCCAGCGGGGAGCGCCGGGTCTCGATTCCCTGGTGACTGGTCCCGGCGCCCCCCTGGCTGACGCCCCCCATCCTGGCTCCCGAACGTTAAGAGGGGGACGCCCGCCCATCGCCAGCACTTTTTGAAAAGATTTCTCCGGGGATCTTGGAGGTACAGGTGACGGACGCGAAGCCGCAGGAATCAGCCGACGAGGCCGACGAGGGTACCGAACCCGATCCCAGGTTCACCTTCGCCAACGAACGTACCTTCCTGGCCTGGAGCCGAACGGCCCTCGCCCTCGTGGTAGCGGGTCTCGGCGTCGTCCAGTTGCTGCCGCCGTTCCCCCGCGTGCCCTGGGGGCGGCACATACTCGGCGTGCCGCTGATCGTGTTCGGCGCGGTCGTGGCCGTGGTCGCGTACGGCGAATGGGTCAAGAGCCAGCGGGCGATGCGCCTCGGCCGGCCGCTGCCCAGGTCGGTCATGCCGCGGCTGCTCACCACGGTCATCACCATGATCGGGATCATCGCCGCAGTCGTCGTCCTGGTCTCGGCCCTGCGATGAGGCCAGGCCACGATGATTACGAGGACCGCGACCCCGGCCTGGCCCGGGAACGGACCTCGCTGGCCTGGATGCGGACGGCGTTGTCCTTCGCCGCCGTGGCCGGCGTGGTGCTGAAGAAGGGCGACGTCATCGCCGGGCTGATCATCTTGTCCGCCGTCCCGGTGATCTGGGGGCTCGGCCGCCTGGCCTACCGCCACCAGGGCCGGCTCAAGCTGGTCACCGCGATGATCGTCGCCGTCTCCCTGGTCGCCCTGGCCGTAGCCGTTTCCTAGTACCCTGGCCACACCTGCGGGGAGGACTCATGGACACGCTGTTGCCGGGAATTTCTGCCGAACGGATGCCGACCAGCCGCCTGACGGTCAACGTGCTCGCGGTGGCCGGGCGCAGCGGCCCGCCGGTGCTGTTCGTGCACGGCAACGTGTCGTCCTCGCTGTTCTGGCAGCCGATGATGCTGGCGCTGCCGGAGCCGTACCGCCCGCTGGCCATCGACCTGCGCGGCTTCGGCGATACCGACGACGCGCCGGTCGACGCGACCTGCGGGGTGCGTGACTTCTCCGACGACCTGGCCGCCGCCATCGACGCGCTCCGCCTGGACGCCGTCCACCTGGTGGGCTGGAGCATGGGCGGCGGGGTGGTCCTGCAGTACCTGGTGGACCGGCCGGGCGCGCACCGGGTCGCCTCGCTGGCGCTGGTGGATCCGGTCTCGCCGTTCGGGTTCGGCGGGACCAGGGGAGTGGACGGCACGCTGTGCGACCCGAGCGGCGCGGGGTCCGGCGGGGGCGGCGCCAACCCGGAGTTCGTGGAGCGGCTGGCGGGCAAGGACCGCTCGGACTCCAGCCCGCTGTCGCCCCGGAATGTGCTCCTCGCCCACTACGTCAAGCCGCCGCACGTGCCCGAACACCTGGACATCTTCGTGGAGTCGATGCTGTCCACCCGCACCGGCGAGTACTGGTACCCGGGTACCTCGCGCCCGGTGGATGCCTGGCCGGGCTTCGCGCCCGGCGACCGCGGCGTGCTCAACACCATGGCCCCTACGCATTTCCGCATCGCCGGCCTGTCCGGGGTCGAGCCCAAGCCGCCGGTGCTCTGGCTGCGCGGCGCCGACGACGTCATCGTCTCCGACACCTCCCTGTACGACCTGGCCTACCTGGGCTCCATCGGCGCGATCCCCGGCTGGCCGGGCGAGCAGGCCTGGCCGCCGCAGCCCATGGTGGCGCAGACCCGGGCCGTGCTGGACGGCTATGCCGCGGCCGGCGGCCGCTTCCGCGAGGTGGTCATCGAGGACGCGGGCCACGGCCCGCACCTGGACCAGCCCGAACGCTTCCAGGCCGAGCTCATCAGCCATCTCGCCAGCGCCTGAGCCCCGGCCGCGTCCTCCTGATGCCATACCTCGGCGAACTTGCCGTCGCGCTCGCGGAAGATCTCCTGCCCCGTCATGGTGACCGTCCGGCCTGGGCCGGATTCCGCGGTGATCCGGCCGCCGTCCCGGTGACGTATCCCTGCCAGAACCGTGCCGTCGGCGCGGTCGACCAGGGAGGGGTTCAGCATGAGCGTGCTGATCATCGGGAAATTCAAGGGTGACACCGTCAAGTTCCGTCAGTCGCTGGAGGAGCGGGCCGGCGAGTTCGCGGCGATCGCCGAACGGTCCCAGGCCGCCGGCGGGCTGCACCACCAGTTCGGCATCGGCGACGGGTTCGTCCTGGTCGTCGACGAATGGGAGAGCGTCGAGCACTTCCAGAAGTTCATGGCCGACCCGGACCTGCAGGCCTTCATCGGGGCGGTCGGCGGCGCGCCGGAACCGCCGGAGGTCATCGTCGCCGAGGCGGTCACCTCGCCCGACCAGTTCTGACCGCCCGCCCGGCTCTGGGCTTACCCGCTGGACGAGACCGGCGTGCTGGTCGGCCGGGACGCGGAGCTCGCCGTCCTCGATGCTCTGACGACCCGGGCGAGAGCCGGGGCCGGCGGGGTCGTGCTGCTCACCGGGGAGCCCGGTGTCGGCAAGACCCGGCCGGCCCCTTCCAGATCACAAGCTGTGCTGGGCGGCCAGGATGCGGCGGATGTCCGCGGTCTCCTGGTCGCTGTACCGGTCGAGGATCGCGTGCAGGTCGTCCAGGTCGGCGGGGCTGCTGTAGCTGGCCAGCTCGCGCTCGAGCTGCGCGCGCCCGGCGCGCTCTTCGCGGCTCTCGCGGAGCTGGGCGCGGACCGTGGTCCACAGGGAAGTGAGCGGGCGAGTTGCCGTCTGCATCTATTTGCCCTCCGTTCTATCGCTCCATTCCAGTGTGCGTCGCCAGGAACTATGCGTCCAATGACTTAATATCAACTAAAATATGAGTTAGAGTCATAGATGTGGACACCGATGCGCTGCGCTGGCTCCAGCAGGTGGCCGACGGCACCACGGTGACCGAGGTCAGCGAGCTGGAGTCGGTCACCCAGTCCGGCGTCTCGCGCGCGCTGGCCCGCCTCGAGGCACAGATCGGCACCCCGCTGCTGCGCCGCTCCGGCCGGACGCTGCGGATGACGCACGCCGGGGCGGTCTTCAAGCCGCACCTCGACGCGCTGCTGCATCAGCTGGACGACGGCATCGCGGCGATCAATCAGCTCCTCGACCCGGACAGCGGCACGGTGGCGCTGGCCTTCCAGCAGTCCCTGGGCACCTGGCTCGTCCCCGACCTGGCCCGCAGCTTCCGCGATACCCACCCGGGGATCCGCTTCCGGCTCACCCAGGTGCGCGACGAGCCGAACTCGGCGGCTCTCGACGGCGGCCACGCCGATCTCGAGCTCGGCTCGCGACGCCCGCCGGACGGAGAAACGCACACCCGCCTGATCGCGCTCGAGCCGCTGCGCCTGGCCCTGCCGCGCGAGCACCCGCTGGCCGGCCGGCGGCGCGTCCGCCTGGCCGAGGTGGCCGGCGAGCCGTTCATCGGCCTGCGGTCCGCCTCCGCGCTGCGGCGGCTGACCGACGGCCTGTGCGAGCAGGCCGGGTTCCGGCCCACGGTCATCTTCGAGGGCGACGACCTGTCCAACGTCCGCGGTTTCGTCGCGGCCGGCCTGGGCGTGGCCGTCGTCCCCGCGCCCCGCGCCGGATCGCCGGAAGCGGTCCCGGGCCCGGTGGCCTACCTGGAGATCCTGGATCAGGGCGCGGTCCGGGAGATCTTCCTGACCTGGTCCGCCGAACGCCGCCTGCTGCCCGCCACCGACCTGTTCCGCAGGCACGTCCTGCGCCGCGCCGCCGCCGGCCGCCTGCCCGCCGTCTCGGACCAGGACTGACCGTCCTCACCATCAGTAGGTCACCTCGATCTGCCTGGTCTCGCCGTCCACGGTCACCGTTCCGCCGCTAGGGATCACGTGCTGCGGCTCGGTGTGCCCGAAGTCGGCCCCGATGACCAGCGGGACACCCGGGTGGTACTCGAGGACGGCGGTCAGCACCGCCCCGTACTGCTCCCGCGTGTACCTGGCCTTGGCCGCCAGGTCGTTCGGCGCGTCGAACGACCACGCCTTCGGTCGGCCCCAGACGATGGCGGCGAACCGCTGCAGCAGCTTCCGCTCGCCCATGCACATGAGCATCCGGTACACGTAGCTGGCCGGGGGCAGTTCCTCCGACGTCTCGAGGAACAGGACGGCGCCCTCGTAGCGGTCCTCCGGCAGCAGGTAGCGCCCGGTCCGCAGGTGGAAGTCGACGATCTCGAAGCACCCGCCCCAGACCGGGCCGGTGACCTTCGCCTCCGGGCCGTACCAGGACCACTCGGTCGCCGGGAACGAGGCTGGCTCGGTGCTGAGCGTGGCCGGATCGGCCCAGTCTCCGTCCTCGTCGTAGTACCTGGCGGGCGGATCGAGCCGGTAACTGCCCCGGGTGAACATCGCGCGCTCCAGCGACTGCCGGGACATCGGGTGCATCGCCACCGGCCAGCCGAACTGCACCATGACCGCGCCGCCGTAGTACGAGACCAGGCCGAGGTTCCACAGGAACAGGTGCAGGTTCGTGTTGTCGCTGTAGCCGAAGAACGGCTTGGGGCTGGCCCGGAGCACGTCCGGGTCGAGGTGCGCCAGCACCTTGAGCTCGTCCTCGCCGCCGATGCTGGCCACGATGGCCCTGATGTCCGGGTCGGCGAACGCGGCATGGATGTCCGCCGCCCGTTCCATGGGTGAGGCCTGCGGCGCGCGGGTGGTAGGGTATTCGACCGGCCGCAGGCCGAACTCCTCGCGCAGCCGGGTCAGGCCGAGCTCGTACGGCAGCGGGAAACGCGCGGGCAGGCCGGCCGACGGCGAGAGCACCGCGATCGCGTCGCCGTGGCTGGGCTTGTCCGGGTAGCGATGCGTGGGCGTCATGGGGGCCATCATCCCCCGCCCGGGCTGCCCGGCGTTAGTCCGTGCCGTGTCAGTCCGTGCGGCCCACGCCGCAGATCGCGTCGACCTCACGCGGCTCGCTGCTCGCGTCCGTGACGTCCGGCCGCCACCGGGAGGTGGTGACCACGCCCGGCGGCACCAGGGTCAGGGCGTCGAAGAAGGCGGCGATCTGCTCCGGGCTGCGCAGGTAATAGGAGCTGGCCGAGTTCTGGTTGTAGGCGGCGATCGCCTGGTTCAGCGCGGGGCTGGTGTCGGTGCCGTCGCTGATCGCCAGGTAGCTGCCCGCTGGCAGGGCGCCGAGCAGCCGGGCCACGATCGAGCCGGGGTCGGCCGAGTCGGGCACCTGCCCCAGGATGCCCAGCATCATCAGCGCCACGGGCCGGCCGAAGTCCAGCGTGCGGGCGGCTTGCTCCAGGATCTCCTCGGTGTCGCGCACATCCGCTTCGATGTAGCTGGTCATGCCGCCGGGAGCGCTGGTCAGCAGGGCGCGGGCATGCACGAGCACGAGCGGGTCGTTGTCGACGTAGACGACCCTCGACTCCGGCGCCACCCGCTGGGCGATCTGATGGGTGTTGTCCGCCGTGGGCAGGCCGGTGCCGATGTCCAGGAACTGCCGGATCCCGGCCTCGCCGGCCAGGTAGCGCACCGCGCGGGCCAGGAACCGGCGCTGCACCCGGGCGAGGTGAGCGATGTCGGGGAAGATCTGCATGATCATGTCGCCGATCTCGCGATCGGCCGCGAAGTTGTCCTTGCCGTCCAGCAGGTAATTCCAGACCCGGGCTGAGTGCGCGGTGCTGGTGTCGAGGCGGGGCGGCACGGTGCCCTCGTTCTCCGATGGACTGATTCCCACTGAGTGCCCTTCCGATCGCGGCACCGATGAGCCTGATCCGCCGGAATGAGTCATTTGAGGTGCCGCCGCTAGCTTATCAACGCCCCGCCCGGGTTACTGCAGGCACCGACGGGTCGAATGTGGCGGGTGGTAGTACCAGCCGGGCCGGGTCACTGCTCCGTCCCGCGCCTGCCGACCCGGGACCCCCGGGCCCGGGACCCCCGGGCCCGGGGGATAACCCCCGATGACATGCGGGGGGTCGCACCGTCGTATTTTTTGCCGCCCGATTCCTACCGTAGGAGTACGGGGAACAGGGGCGATCAGGGGAAACGGGGTAGCTGAGATGACGGCCATGGTAAGCCGTGAGCGCGCGAAGGCGACGTGCCTGACCGGAGCCGCCGGGATGCTGATGCTCGCGGTCGCCTTCGTGATGATGGCCACGACCGCGCCCGCCCACGTCCACGGCCGGACGCCCGGCCCGGCGAAGCCGTCCGCCGCGCAGCTCACGACCGATGTGTGCCATCAGCTCACGTCGAGAAGCGATTCGGCGACGGTGCACGCGTGCCTGGCCGGGCCCGCGGCGGACAGCGCCTGGGCCGAGGCGTACGTGCCCCCCATGATCAGCGACAGCTGGTCCGCGAGCGGCCCGGCACGTGCCCCCCGGCCGGCCGCGAGCTGAGGTTCAGCAGACAGCCCGGCCGGGGTCACCCATCGGTCAGCGGGTGGCGTCGAAATCCCTCATGACCGCCCGTGCCTGCGCGAAGAGCATTCCGATGCTAACCTGGCGCGTGCAGATTATGACCGCCGCCACCTCGGGACTGCTGCTGCTCCGCATGAAAAGGTGCACCAGGTTGTCGCTATTGAGCGGCGGCTACCTTACGTTTGCCGAATCACCGGTGATCCCGGATCTTCGCACCCGGCTCATCCGCTCGCGGCGGCTGTCGCCCGGCCAGTGGAACCAGGTCATCGCGAACGACCAGGCCCATGGCGGTGTCGGCGCCCTGCTGGTGAGCGGTGCCGTCGTCACCCGGAATGAGCTGCGCGATCTGCTCTGGTCCGTGGCGCTGGACACGCTGATCGCGCTGACCACGCCGCCGTCCGCCGAGCCGCCCGCGGCCAGCGTCCGGTTCTGGCCGCGGCGCTCGCACTGGGTCGGGATCTCGTAGATGATCGTGTCCGCGAAGTCGCCGCGCGTCGGCCACGCTGGAAGCCGCCGACGTTACCGGGCCCTGGCCCGCCCGGTTTGACCTGGGCCCGGCACCGGGGCAAGCTTGAATGCCTTACCGGATTATCCCCATGTCCAGATAAACTGCGCTCCGTCGCAGATCATGGAGAGGTTCGTGCGGACGCAGGATCTTGTCCGCCGCCACCAGGCACCGGCACCGGCGCTGGATGCCGGCGACCACCACGCGGAGGCGGCGCGTGCCATGTCACCGCTCCATCGCGGCCTCCGGCGACTGCGCCCGGTGGTGCCGGACATCGCCTGGGTGGCCTTCGCGGCCGCCAACCTGGTGGCGATGCGGCTGGTCCCGGCGTGGCAGACGGTGCCGTTCCTCGCCATCTGGGTGAGCCTGACCGTGATCTACGGGTTCCGGTTCTGGCGCCTGCAGCCGACCATCCTGACCCTCGCCGCGGTGACGCTGGCCACCGGCGGCATCATCGGCGTGCAGGTTCTCAAGGGCCAGCAGGACGCCGACTACCTGGCCGAAGTCCCGCTGATCGCGCTGATGTTCCTGGTGATGGTCTGGCATGGCCGCCGGCGTTTCGCGGCCACCCAGGAACGGCTGACCGCGATGGAACAGGTGCAGCGCATCTCCCAGGAGAACGTGCGGCTGCTGGAACAGCAGCGCCAGTTCCTGCAGGACGCCTCCCACGAGCTGGGTACCCCGATCACGGTCGCGCTCGGCCATGCCGAACTGATCGAGCAGACGGCCACCGACCAGGGGGTGGCCGCGGACGCCCGGGTGGTCACCGGTGAGCTGGCGCGGCTGCGCCGGCTCACCAACCGGCTGCTGCTGCTGGCCTCGGCGGGAACCCCGGGCTTCCTGCAGGTGGCACCGGTGGCCACCGATCACCTGGTCCTCGAAGCGCTGGAACGCTGGGGCCATGTGCCCCGCCGCTGGCGGCTGGGAGAGGTGGCCGAGGCCACCGTGCCCGGTGACGGCGACCGGCTCATGGTGGCGCTGGACGCCCTGCTGGAGAACGCCGTCGCCCATACCGAGCCGGGCGACCGCATCGAGGTCAGCGTGCGCCTCGACGACGATCACGTGGTCATCGCCGTGACCGACTCCGGCTGCGGCATCCCGCCCGCCGACCTGGACCGCATCTTCGGCCGGTTCACCCGCGCCGAGCCGTACCGCAGCCGCGAAGCGGGCGGGTTCGGGCTCGGCCTGCCTATCGTGCAGGTCATCGCCGAAGCCCACCATGGCTCGGTCCGGGTCCGCAGCGCCAGCGGCCGCGGCTCGACGTTCGAGATAGTCCTGCCGACGGCCGCCGCCGAGTCAGCCGCCAGCGAAGCCAGTTGAACCGGCCCGGGCCGGCCAGCGTCCAACCTGGCGGAGGACGGCCATGGTCACTGGACACCCGCGGCGAGCCGCGCCCGCGCTGAGCCTGCTCGCCGCCACGATGCTCGCCGCCACGATGCTGGCCGGCTGCGGCGGTCCGGGCAGCACGAGCTCGGAGGGAGCCTCGTGCGCTGCGGTCAGCCCCTCCGCCTACCTGGCCTCGGCGCAGATCGCGTTCGTCGGCGTGATGCTGCCCGGCCCCGCCGTCCGGCTGGGGCAGGACGACGTGCTGACGTCGCCCGCGCGGGTCCGCGTGGAGCGGTACCTCAAGGGCGGCGGGCCGCGGGTGGTGACCGTCATCACCGGCGTCCGGCAGAACGGGGACGGGGTGGCCGTGGCCGAGGACGGCATCCAGGCGCTAGCCGGGCAGCGCTGGAAGATCTACACGACCAGCAGGAACATGCCCTACGACACGTCGATCTGCGACGGCAGCGCACCCGTGGCGGCCGCATCCTGACCGGTCACCCCGGGAGGCAGGCGGCGCGTCCGCGCAACCAGTGCGATGCCATAATGAGGGGATGTCGCGGCGAGTCGTGAGAACCGTCCTGATCGCTACCGGCGTGGCCGTGGCGGGCACCCTGATCGCCCGGCGCCTCGGCTACAACCTGGGCACCAACACGGTGGTGCGCTGCCGCCAGGGTCACCTGTTCACCACCATCTGGATCCCCGGCATCAAGCTCAAGGAGATCGACCTGGTGGTGGCCCGGGTGCAGTATTGTCCGGTCGGCCGCCACTGGAGCCTCGTGGTCCCGGTCCGGGACGTGAGCATGACCGAGGAAGAGCGCCAGTACGCCCTGGCCCACCACGACATCAAGATCCCCTGACCGCCGCAGCAGGCATCGCGCCGCCGCCGGCCCAGGCCCGCCCGCCGAGTACCAGTCCCTCACGCACGACCGTCATTCAAGGCACCTAACGAGCCAGCTTCACGCCCCGCCAACCCTCCCCCCAGCAGCGACAAAGGCGCCTCCGCCGCCACCCGCCGCAACCCCGGCACGAACCCGTCAAGCTCCCCCACCCCGAACCGGCACAACTTCATCGCCCACCACAAATCGCCGTCGGCCTTGTACCCGTCAGCAGTCAGTACCGCGTAACCGCCACCGGAGAACCCGGCGAGCGTCGCCCGCGCCACCCCCCGTCCGGCATCCCAGATCCGGGCGGTGCCGTCGAGGGATGCGGTGGCGAGCAGGGTGCTGTCGGGGGAGAACGCCACGCCGAGCACGTAGCCGGTGTGGCCTTCCAGGGTGGCGCGGGTCGTCGGGGTGGTGCCGGCGGTCAGGTCCCAGATCCGGACGGTGCCGTCGCCGGAGCCGGTGGCGAGCAGGGTGCTGTCGGGGGAGAACGCCACGCCCCGCACCCAGTCGGTGTGGCCTTCCAGGGTGGCGCGGGTCGTCGGGGTGGTGCCGGCGGTCAGGTCCCAGATCCGGACGGTGCCGTCGCCGGAGCCGGTGGCGAGCAGGGTGCCG
>Ga0335078_10014841_pt1 | contig 11554 bp, 7 predicted proteins | sample Lox_Sample_32_FD_206711 | JGI IMG/M metagenome (GOLD analysis project Ga0335078, IMG submission 206711) | Soil microbial communities from Loxahatchee National Wildlife Refuge, Florida, United States - Lox_Sample_3.2 | ecosystem: Environmental > Terrestrial > Soil > Wetlands | place: USA: Florida...
TTCGCAGATGTCCGAGAACCTGATCGCGGGTGCTCGGACGATGGTCGAGCTTTTCAGCGACTATAAGGATGTGGACGCGAAGATCGCGGAAATTCGGCGCATCGAGCGCAGCGGCGATGAGATGACGCATGCGGTCCTGACCAAACTCAATCAGACGTTCATCACGCCCTTCGACCGGGAAGACATTCACCAGCTGGCGTCGTCGCTGGACGACGTGCTCGATTTTCTCAACGCATCCGGGGCGCGCATTCTGATGTACCGGATCACGAACCCGCCGCCCGTAGCATTAGATCTGGCCAGGATCATCCTGCTGCAGAGCCAGGAACTGCAGAAGGCGATGCTCCTGATTCGCAAGAACGGGGACATACTGACGCACTGCGTCGAAATCAACCGGCTGGAAAACGAGGCGGATGTGATTTCGCGCGCGGCGATCGGGCAGCTCTTCGACCAAGAGAAAGATCCCATCACGCTGATCAAGACGAAAGAACTGATCGAGTTCCTCGAACTGGCGACGGACAAGGCGGAGGACGTAGCGAACGTGCTGGAAACCGTGGTCCTGAAAAACTCCTAAATCTCGCGCATTCGCAAACTAGGAAAACTTCGTGAAACCGGATCTCCTGCTCCTCGTCATCACAGTCCTGGTCGCCCTGACGTTCGATTTCCTGAATGGGTTCCACGATGCGGCCAACAGCATTGCGACCGTAGTTTCGACGCGTGTGCTGTCGCCCAAGCTGGCGGTGGTGTGGGCCGCGTTCTTCAACTTTGTGGCGGCGTTTTTGCTGGGAACGGCGGTGGCGAAGACCATCGGCAGCGGCATGATCCACATTGAGTCGGTGACTCAGTATGTGGTGATTGCCGGACTGCTGGGAGCGATTGTTTGGGATCTGCTGACGTGGTGGTGGGGGTTACCGACGTCTTCGTCGCACGCGCTGATTGGAGGCATGGCAGGGGCTGCGATCATGAGGGCGGGCTGGCAGGTAATCATCACGGCGGGGTGGTACAAGACGCTGATCTTTATCGTTGTAGCGCCGGTGATGGGGCTGGTGCTGGCCCTTACCTTCATGGTGAGCGTGTTCTGGATCCTGCGGAACAAACCACCGCAGCGCATCGATGCGTGGTTTCGCAAGCTGCAACTGCTTTCGGCAGCCGCGTACAGTCTGGGCCATGGCGGTAACGACGCGCAGAAAACGATGGGGATTGTGGCTAGCGCGCTCTATGGGGCGAAGATTCTGACGGCTTCCGAACTGGCCGGAGGCTGGGGCCGGTATCACTGGCCCATCATTCTGGCGGCGCACACATCGATCGCGCTGGGAACGTATTTTGGTGGATGGCGGATTGTGCACACAATGGGTTCGAGGATTACCAAGCTGAAGCCGGTGGGCGGATTTTGCGCCGAGACTGCGGGGGCGATTACGCTGTTCGCGACGGCGCTGGCCGGGATTCCCGTGAGCACGACGCATACGATCACGGGCGCGATTGTGGGCGTGGGCGCGACGCATCGTCTGTCGGCGGTGCGGTGGGGAGTGGCGACGCGGATCGTGTGGGCGTGGGTGTTTACGATTCCGGCCGCGGCGCTGGTTTCCGCGGTTGCCTTTTGGATTATCCGCCTGGTGCACGCTGGAGCGTAGGTTTCTCGAGTTTGGCACCGAATGGACGTTTAACGGCGAGATTGCAACAGGTGCCGTTCCTACGTGACTCGCTTACTCTGCAGACTCTCCGGCCACTGTCGTGCCGGGTTTTCCGATGCCGCCCCTTTCGGGCTGGCTTCTGGTTCGTTCGACCTCTGCTCACAGGAAACTCCTGTTGCAGCGGTCGTAGCGATTACTCGAATTGTTTGCGGAAGGCGGCGAGTTGCTGGTGGACCTCGGACAGTTCCTGGCGGAGTCGGGCTACTTCTTCTTCCAGCGCTGTGAGACGGTCGGAGGTGGCGCTCGAGCTGGCAGTCGCGGGCGACGGCGAGCGGATGCCATCTATGCTTGCGTCTGACATGGGTGGTTCGCCAGAGAAGAGGTGGGCGTAGCGGGATTCCTTGGTGCCGGGCTGGCGAGGGAGAACTCGGGCGAGAGACGGTTCGCGTTGGGCAAGACGGTCGAGCGTGGAGACAACGTCTTCAAGGGCTTCGAAGTGGTACATGCGCTCGGTGCGGCTGCGGAGTTCGCCGGGAGTTTGTGGGCCGCGGAGAAGGAGGACGCAGACGACGGCGATTTCACGGCGATCGAAGTTGAAGACCTCCTGCAGGCGGTGCTCGAACTTGGGCACGCGGCTGTCGGCGCCGCTGGCGGGTCCGGCCATGCGTTTTTCCTGGAGCGTGGCGAGGGCATCGCGGACGGACTCGTCGTCGAGGGTCATGACGGGATCCCGATTGTTTTTCTGATTGCAGGCGTTGACCAGGGCGTTGAGGGAAAGCGGGTAGTAGTCGGGAGTGGTAATGTCCTTCTCGATGAGGGCGCCGAGAACGCGGGTTTCGATTTCGGTGAGAATGTGGGGCATGGAGATTGGAGATTCATTCTAATGCAGAGTCGGCGGGGCAGGAGATCCAATGACTTCAAGGTGAACCTGTAGCCGTCGAATACCGCGAAAACGAAAGACTTTGACCGCGAAGGTCGCGGAGGGATCGCGAAGGTCGCAAAGAAAAACGATCCACGGAGCGTCGACTTAGGCGCGCGCCGCTCAGATGCGGAAGGGCGCGGCCAGCAGGCGGAAGGGGAGGGTGATGGCGAGATAGACGATTTCTAGAACGCCGTGTACGGCTACTCCTACAATGCGGAAGGGGAGCAGGACCAGCCAGACGAAAGGGTAAGCGACCAAGGCCAGCAGCGCGAGAGGCCAGCAGAGCACAAAAAGGATGCACCAGAGCAGAAACGTGAACATCGCGACCTCCATACCCTTCCCTCATATTGTACGTCCACGATAGGGGGAAAGTTCCAGCGATCGGGAGGCGGCGGTAAGGCCGTTGTCCGCCGTGCGGGACGGCGAGTTGAGCGCTGCAGATCCCGAGATGGGCTCTTCTTTTCTGGGGCTATAATGGCGCACGGATGCCCCTGACCCCTGGCACGAAAATTGGCCAGTATGAGATTCTCTCGCCCCTTGGAGCGGGCAGCATGGGCGAGGTGTACCGTGCGCGAGATACACGGCTGGACCGCGAAGTTGCCATCAAGGTGCTCGCGGGGTTGATCTCCCTGGAACCTGAGCGCCTGCAACGCTTTGAAGTAGAAGCGAAAGCTGCGGCGTCGCTGAATCATCCCAACATTCTGGCGGTCTACCAAATGGGCACGTATGCCGGCGTGCCCTATCTGGTGTCGGAACTGCTGGAAGGGAAGACGCTGACCGAGACGCTGCGGCGTGGGCCGCTGCCCTTGCGGAAGGCGATCGACTACGCGGTGCAGATAGCGCACGGGCTGGCGGCGGCGCACGAGAAGGGGATCGTCCACCGCGATCTGAAGCCGGACAACTTGTTCGTCACGAAGGACGGGCGGGTCAAGATCCTGGATTTCGGCCTGGCCAAGGTGATCCAGCCGAAGGAGTCGGTGGCGAACGTGGCGCCGACAATCACGCTGCCGGGCGTGGCGATGGGGACCGTAGGGTACATGGCTCCGGAGCAAGTGCGGGGACTGGCGACGGACCACCGGTCCGATATTTTCGCGTTCGGGGCGATCCTGTGCGAGATGGTGATGGGGAAGCCGACGTTTCAGAGGCCGACGTCGGCCGATACCATCAGCGCGATTCTGAATGAGGAGCCTCCGGCGATTTCAGAGCTTGCGCCGGATACGCCAGTGGCATTGCAGAGAGTGGTGAAGCGCTGCCTGGAGAAAAATGCGGAACAGCGGTTTCAGTCAGCATCAGATCTGGCGTTCGCGCTGGAGGCGCTGGCGGATCCGACGATTTCGCCGCGGAGCGGGGCACATCCGATTCCGAAAGAGGTGGACACACGGATGCGGCCAGAGACGATTGTGGTCGGGGCGCTGGCCGTGGCGTGCGTAGCTGTGCTGGCTTATTTCTGGATGCGACCGGCGGCTGTGCCTACGGTAGCGAACTACGTTCAGCTGACACACGATGGGCAGCAGAAATCGCTGATCGGGACGGATGGTTCGCGGCTCTACTTGAACTCAGGTGAGGGGCGGGCGGGAAGTTTCGCGTCGCGCGGCGTTTCGGTGATGTCGGTCGTGGGAGGGGAGCCGAGGAGGATCACGATTCTGCCTTCGCTGAACATGGTGCCGGTCGACTTGTCGCCGGATGGTTCGGAACTGCTGGTGGTGGATGGCCAGGGCGCGCCGCCGAAGGGGCCGGTGTGGAGTTTCCCGATTCTGGGTGGTTCACCGCGAAGACTCGGTGAGATCGTGGCGGAAACCGGTGCGTGGTCTCCGGATGGCAAGACCCTGGCTTACACGAACCTGGGCGATTTGTTTTTGGCCAAGGCAGACGGAACGGAGTCGCACAAGCTGATTGGTGTGAAGGGAGACATTCTGGATTTGACGTGGTCGCCGGATGGGAGCCATTTGCGATTTGATTCATCGGAGACGGCGGGGACGGTTGGGCAGCAATTGGAATGGGAAGTGTCAGCGACGGGAACGGACTTGCATCAATTGCTGGAGGGCTGGAGAAATCCGCCGGACCAGTGTTGCGGAAAGTGGACCGCGGATGGGAAGTATTTCATTTTGCAGTCGGGTGGTCAGATCTGGGCGCTCTCACAAAAGGGCGGACTGTTACAGTCCGAAGCGAGGCCCATACAGTTGACTTCGAGCCCACTGTCGTTGACCTCGCCGCTTCCGAGCAAGGACGGCAAGAAGATTTTTGTGGTGGGTCAGACGTACCGCGGTGAACTGATGCGGTACGACGCGAAGGCTGGCCAGTTTGCCAAGTTTCTTGGTGGTATCTCGGCGGAATATGTTGCGTTCTCGAAGGATGGGCAGTGGGTGACGTACGTTTCGTACCGGGAAGGAACGCTGTGGCGAAGCAAGGTGGATGGGAGCGAGCGGCTGCAGTTGACGTATCCGCCAATGTATCCGGTGCTGCCGCGGTGGTCGCCCGACGGGAAGAAGATCATCTTTTTTGAATTTGCGTTGAGCGCGCAGAAGCCGGCGCGAATGTATGAGGTGTCGCCGGAGGGAGGCACTCCGCGGTTACTGCTGCCGGACGACGCAAGCCAGCAACTGGATCCGAACTGGTCGCCGGACGGAAGCAAGATTATTTTTGCGGGGGAATCGAACGATCCTTCGTCGGCGATTCGGGTGCTGGATGTGGCGACCCAGCAGTTGTCGACGTTGTCCGGGTCGCAGGGGTTCTACTCGCCGCGGTGGTCGCCGGACGGGCGATACGTTTCGGCATTTTCGGCGGATTCGAAGACGCTTCTGCTATTTGATCCGCTGACGAAGAAGTGGACCGAGCTGGCCAGCGGTTCGTTGAGCTGGCTGAACTGGTCGCACGACGGCCAGTACGTTTACGTTTTGGATTTCCGGGGAAAGAACGCGGTGGTGCGAATACGAGTGAGCAATCACAAGGCGGAACAAGTGGTCGATCTGAAAGACTTTGTGACGGCGGGACGATATGGTGGGTGCCTGGCGCTGACGCCGGATGATTCGCCGTTGCTGCTGCTCGATACAGGGAGTCAGGACGTTTACTCGGTCGATTGGGAAGTACGGTGAACGTCTGGAAGAGCGGCAGTGGAGCGATATCGGAAGGAAGCAAGGTCGGATTGTCCCGCGAATGAGGGCGCGGCTCCCGGGCGTTTTCATTTTTCTCGAAGTAGTTTCTCTCTACGCAAAATACAAGCCTCGGCACTGCACTGCGACGCGCAAGCTGGTGAGGATCCGATTCAAGTGAGTTTCTATTTGCGGCCTCTGGCGGCCACTGCCGCGTAGTGCGACATCACAAGAGTGAAATGAGACCGGATCTCGCGGTAGCATGAAAGGCGTGTCGATCACAGGAGCAACGGTGAAGCCAGGAGCACGAAACACATGAAGGATAGCCGGATGTTTTACATCAATGGAGGATGGGTGAGTCCGGCCAAAGCCAGCGACTTTGAGGTCGTCAACCCCGCCACGGAAGAACCCATCGCGACCATCTCGATGGGGAACGCTGCGGACGTCGACAAGGCGGTTGCCGCCGCAGTGCGGGCCTTCGAAGCCTACTCAGCGACCACGGTGGAGCAGCGGCTGGCTCTTTTGCATCGGATCATCGAGGTTTACAAAGCGAAGAGCGAAGAGATGGCTCAGGCGATTTCGCAGGAGATGGGCGCTCCCATCACTCTGTCGCGAAAGGCACAGGTTCCTGCGGGAGTGGGGCATCTGGCAGAGATGGTGAAAGTGCTGGGACAATTCCAGTTCGAAGAACTAAAGGGCACGACGCTGATGCGGAAGGAGGCGATTGGAGTCTGCGGGCTCATTACTCCCTGGAATTGGCCCATGAACCAGATTGCCTGCAAGGTCGCGCCGGCGCTGGCAGCAGGTTGCACGATGGTATTGAAGCCGAGTGAACTGGCGCCGCTCTCGGCATATCTGTTTGCCCAGATTCTCGACGAGGCCGGGATGCCCGCCGGAGTTTTCAATCTGGTGAATGGGGACGGACCGACGGCAGGCGCTGCGATTGCTTCGCATCCTGACGTTGCCATGGTGTCGTTCACGGGGTCGACAAGAGCGGGTGTGGCAGTGGCGACCGCTGCCGCACCAACGGTGAAGCGCGTGACGCAGGAGCTCGGAGGCAAGTCGGCGAACATTATCCTGGAGGATGCCGATCTCGGAAAGGCAGTGAAGGACGGTGTGCGGAATTGCTTTACCAACACCGGCCAGTCGTGCAATGCACCGACGCGCATGCTGGTTCCGCGAGCGAAGATGGCGGAGGCCGCCGCGGTGGCCAAACAAACGGCAGAGGCCATCAAAGTCGGCGATCCGTTTGGAGACAACACCACTATGGGGCCGCTGGTGAGCGAGGCTCAATTCGAAAAGGTTCAGCGGCTCATCGCTCGAGGCATTGAAGAAGGCGCAACTCTGGTCACCGGTGGGAGGGGTCGGCCGGAGGGAATGAGCAAGGGATATTTCGCTCGTCCGACGGTGTTCTCCGATGTTCGCAACGATATGACGATTGCGCGAGAAGAGATTTTCGGACCGGTGCTTTGCATCCTTCCATATGAAGACGAGGACGACGCGGTGCGGATCGCGAATGACAGTCCCTATGGACTGGCGAGCTTCGTAACGTCAAATGACATTGAAAGCGCGCGGAGACTGGCAAAACGGATTCGGGCCGGCAATGTGCACATCAATGGGGCTCGGGTCGATTTCGGCGGCAGTTTCGGTGGGTATAAACAGTCGGGAAACGGGCGGGAGTGGGGAGAAGCTGGGCTCGAGGAGTTTCTGGAACTGAAGTCGGTTTTTGGTTATGCGGCTCCCGCGAAATGAGGGCCGGCCGGATCAGGATCTCTTGGATTCGGAGATTGTCGTCAGCAGGTTTTCGTCGGCGCCCTCGTCGGCTAGTTTCTTCCGGGTAGAGTCGTTCAAGTTGAAGTTGACACCGTAAGTCTGGACGAGGGTTGCCATCCGCTTGGCCGTGATGCCGCCGGTTAGTCCGGTTTCGATTTCTGCCAGGGAGAAGGTCGTAGGGTTGTTCTTGCTCTTCTGTGGTTCCCTGGTGATAGCTTGCTTCGGCGCGTCCGAAATGCGCCAGTCGGCTTCCTTCGCAGAGATCAATCCTTGAACCAACATTGAGGAAAGCTGATCCTGGGCGGCCTTGTTCTGCTGGCGAGCCGCTTTTCGGAACCAGTTCGCGGCCTCGTGCTGGTCGTTCGGAACTTTCTGTGCGCCTTTCTGATACATGTAGCCGAGCGCGAATTCGGCCCCGACATAACCTTGGGCGGCGGATTTCCGCAGCCATGTAAGTCCCTGCTCTGGATCTTTCGCGACGCCCGTCCCGGAGAAGTACGCCTTGGCCAAATCGAATTGGGCGATGGCGTCCCCTGTCCCAGCCTTGCGTTGGAGGCTGGCGAAACTCTGATCCTGCGCGGAAATGGACGCCACTGCGATTGCGCAGACAGCAACCGTCCGAATCAATGGGAGATGGAACAACATAGATGCTGGGAGCGATTCTATGGAGGGTCTGACGGCGAAGTCAATTTGTGAGTCAGGGCCACTTTTGGGCGTGAGATGAAAAGCGATCAATCAAAAAGCACACGAAGGATCACGAGCGGATTTTTGCGTGACGGGGAGAGACCTTGACAGGCGCGCGTTTCTGCTTGAGCATTCCCTGCTATGCAAGTCTGCATGGTCCGGGATCGCCGATCCGGGACCGCCTGGGCGTGATGCAATGAAATACTGTCCCTCATGTCATAAAACGTATCCCACGGACGTCACCGTTTGTCCGGCGGACCAGACTGGTCTGCAAAACGCGCACGAACTGCAGCCGGGGATGATCATCCGCAACAAATACGAGATTCTGGACCGGATCGGAATTGGCGGCATGGGCGCGGTTTACCGCGGCCGGCACATCACTTTTAATGAAGTGTGCGCCATCAAGATTGTGAACGACTCGATAGCCGGGGATAAGAACTTTCTTCAGCGTTTTCAGACGGAGGCCGTGGTTACCCGCAAGCTCCGGCATCCGAACGCCGTCAGGGTGGATGACTTCGACTACACCGACGATGGCCGCCCCTTCATCGTGATGGAACTGGTGGAGGGCAAGAATATCGGCGAGATCCTCCAGCAGGAAGGGGCATTGCCAGTTCCGCGAGCGGTTCGCATTGCGACGCAAGCGGCACGAGCGCTGGGAGTGGCGCACAAGCTGGGCGTCGTTCACCGGGATATTAAACCGGGGAATATTATTCTCACCACTGACGAACAGAATCAGGAAATTGCCAAGGTTCTCGACTTCGGGATTGCTAAACTCCGGGAAGTTGCGGGCGACGCCAAGTCTGGAATGACAATGACCGGCATGGTAGTGGGTACGCCGCTCTATATGTCTCCGGAGCAGTTCATGGGAAAGAAGGCCGGAGAAGAAATCGATGGCCGGACGGATATTTATTCGCTGGGGGTTGTGCTGTATCAGATGGTGACAGCGCGGCTGCCGTTTGAGGGCGACACCATCTATGCCCTGATGATGCAGCACATGCAAGGGACGGTCAAGCCGCCGCACGAAACGGCTCCGGAGCTGAAGATTCCGGAATCGCTCTCGCGAGTGATTCTGAAGGCGATCGAAAAGTCCCGGGAGAACCGGTTTCAGACAGCGGAAGAGCTTATTGCCGCACTGGATGAAGTGGAAGCGAATCAGGCGACGGATAGCCCGGTGGCGATCAACGTAGCGCCGGGGGCTCCGGCGACGACCAAGCAGGTGATGAAGGAATCGGCAGAGAGCATAGCTCCTACCGCGGGGAATGTTGTCGTTCAGGCCCCGACCCATGCGGCAGAGGTCTCGCCGACGCCCATCAAGGCAGAGGTTTCTCCGGCAGTGAGCGCAGTGACCTCGATGCCTACGAGTGTCTCGCCCGCGGCTCCGGCGACTGCAGCGGAAGCCATGCCCGTCCCACTTTCGCAGGCGACTGGCGTGAAGACGGTTGCGCCCGCGGATCCGGTACTGGTGAACAGCGCTGCGCAGCACGTGTTTGTGCAGCCGCGAACCTTCCAGCTGAAGTATGTTTTGGCCCTGGTGGCGCTGGGCTTGGTGGCGATCCTGGTCGCGGGGATTGGATATGTGGAGTACCGATCGATCCGGCGAATGAAAGTAGAGAGCGCGGTCAATGAGAAGTTGAACAATGCGCCGTCGCGAACTCTGCGTCAGGCAGGCATCAGAGTTTCCGTATCGGACGAGCGGGAGGTGACACTCGACGGCAAGGTTTCGAGTCGAGAGGACTTCAGTGCCGCCGAGGCTTTGGCGGCATCTGTTCCTGGAGTCACTGGCGTGACCAACCGGATCATGGCGCCGGCCGCTGTGGTTTCAGCCACGACTCCAAACGCTATTCCGGCTGAGTCTGCCGAATCTCTCATCAATCGAGGGAACGCCTCGCTGGATGCCGGCGACTATCCGACTGCCATTGATTGCTTCCAGAAAGCGGCTGCGGACCCCAACAACAAAGGGGCTCAGGAATTGCTGGGGCGAGCCCGCCGGGCGCAAAAGACGGAAGAAGAACTACTGAAGAACCGCAAGTAGTGGTCCGAAGGGCAAACTACAAAAAGAACAGGTCACAACCACTCTTGTGTTGTGACCTGTGATCTCATCCTTAAGGACGCGCAGCGTCAGGGCAACGTCACGAACCTTGACTGAACGCTTCCTTGACAACTTGTGACTCCACTTGATCGGCGCTTGCTTGCTGATCCTGCAGCGTCTTCTCGGCATCCGCATCTGGCGGCGGAGGCGGAACATCCGATGCGACGGTGTTGGTGTCAGGAGCCTTCGGCAGGCCACCCGTGCCCTGTTTCGAGGACAGTTCCTTCATGCCGTTATCCAACTGCTCCTGGAAGTGATTGTGCATCTCCTGCAGGTCGTCGACAGCAACTGCCACCTGTTTGCCAGGCGCGCAATCCGCCTTCTTGCTGGCGGAAACGCTGACGGTGACTTTCCTGTCATCATCGGGAGTGTCGGTGATGCGGGTGATCACGTCACCTTCGGTCAGCTGGCATTCTTCGCCTTCGCTCGTCGTCACGGCGAGGTCCGACGCCACCACGAAGGTGCGTCTGGCGGGATCAAGAGCCGGCGGAACTTCTTCCGCAGTGGGCGAGGGCTGCGCCTGCTGTCCGTTGGCGGCTGGTTGGCTCGCCGAATTCTGTTCAGCAGCGAGCTGGGCCTTTACTTCTTCTGCTATCGCTTCCTTGACCTCCGGGCTCAAGGTAACGGTAGCGTTGGCGGCGGGAGCGTCGTTTCCGGCTTGCGCTTGATCGGTTGCAGCGTTGTCCGCGGTGGCGTTGTCCGCAGCGGCGTTCGCTGCAGCGGCGTGCGCCTGATACGCGGCTTGCAGGCTGGAGGCGATGAGGTAGTCCGTCAACCAGAATGCGGCCGAAGGATAAACAGGATAGGGCGCAAAGTAGCCGCCATAATATCCGTACCAAGGCGCTCCGCCCCAGCCCCATCCGTAGTACACCGGTGCAGCCCAGGGATTGTATGCCCAGCCGTAATACGCGGGGTGGTAATAGAACGCGGGGTGGTAGCCGTAATAGCAGCAGTAGCCGTGATAGGAGTAAGACCGGTAGACCCTGGTGTATGTCACGTGATTCACGACTACCGTGCGCGACACATAGGTGCGGCCATTGCGAGTGACATAAGCGCGTTGGACGTAGCCTGAGTTTCGGCCCGTGGTGACGATGCGGGCTCCGTTATGGGTGCTTTCGATTCTGCGGGATCCGTTCAGACCGTGATCGATATGCATGCCGTTCCGGTTGATGGAACGAATCTGTCCGTTCGGACGGATACTGGCGCTTCCGCCGCCCTTGAGGGACACTTGTCTTCCTGGAGGCGTGCGGTTAACGGTGGTCTTGGCCGTCCCGCCGGCTCCCTTGCCCATTGTGCCGGTCTTATTCATACCGGAGACGGTTCCAGTCTTTCCGGCCGGGCTCGTTCCGGTCTTGCCTGCGCTTCCTGT
>Ga0335078_10014842_pt1 | contig 11553 bp, 12 predicted proteins | sample Lox_Sample_32_FD_206711 | JGI IMG/M metagenome (GOLD analysis project Ga0335078, IMG submission 206711) | Soil microbial communities from Loxahatchee National Wildlife Refuge, Florida, United States - Lox_Sample_3.2 | ecosystem: Environmental > Terrestrial > Soil > Wetlands | place: USA...
GGTTCCAATCCAGCGCGATCGATCGCGCATTTACCGGCAATCGCACCTAATTCCTGGGCTGTGAAGGCTTTCAATTTGCCGCAGTAGCGGCCGAAGGGCGTACGCGCCCCACTGACAATGGCAATGTCTCCGGGTTTCAGCATGGCTAGTCGTGATTTCTTGAATCAGAGTAGTTTCGAGCGGTCAAGAAAACTTTTTAGTTTAGCAGCGTGAGATAACAGCAGCAACCGACCGCACCTCCGAGAAGGTGGTCCAAAATGATTATTCAGTCTTTATGGGGCACGCTTGCCTCTCTAGATTGCCCTGCTATACTTCTGAGTTTGCCTCAAAATCCGGAGTTCCCGGTACCGCCAGCACCACGGAATTGACATCGGAGAAGCGCCATGACTGCCACCACTGTGAATCCAGCCAGCATTGAACGCGAATTCAACCCCATGGAAGCGCAGGCCGCGCGCTTCGACCTCGCCGCCCACAAGCTCAATCTCGACGAAGGCTTATGGAAAGTGTTGCGCTACCCGAATCGCGAAATCACGGTGCACATCCCGGTAGCAATGGACAATGGTCGACTGGAGGTGTTCACCGGATTCCGGGTTCAGCATTCCATCGCGCGCGGCCCGGCGAAAGGCGGAATTCGTTACGCCCCCGACGTCACGCTTGACGAGGTCCGCGCACTAGCGAGTTGGATGACCTGGAAGTGCGCGGTAGTAAATATCCCGTTCGGCGGCGCCAAGGGCGGCATTATTTGCGATCCACACAAAATGTCGATGGGCGAACTCGAACGCATGACTCGCCGCTACACCGCCGAGCTTTTTGAGTTTATCGGTCCCGAGAAAGACGTCCCCGCGCCTGACGTCAATACGAACGAGCAGATCATGGCGTGGATGATGGACACCTACTCGATGCACATGCGGCAAACAGTCACCGCCGTCGTCACCGGTAAACCCATCAATATTGGTGGATCGCGTGGCCGCCGTGAAGCCACGGGTCGCGGAATCATGATTGTCTGCGATGAAGCCGTCAAGAAACTCGGGCTTCAACGCGAGAGCACCCGCGTCATCGTTCAGGGATTCGGCAACGTCGGGTCGAATGCAGCACTGCTGATGGCAGAAGCGGGTTACAAAATCATCGGCATTATCGAAGTAGATGGAAGCCTTTATAACTCGAACGGAATCAATGTTCAGAAACTATCGGAATATCGCCAGCGCAACCGCAGCGTGGTCGGATTTCCCGAAGCCGAAAAGGCAGCCGGAGCGGACCTGCTAGTTACGGATTGTGACATCCTGATTCCCGCCGCAACCGAGAATCAGATTACGAGCCGCAATGCTGACCGCGTAAAGTGCAAAATCCTCGCCGAAGGCGCAAACGGACCAACGACAGCTTCCGCCGATGAAATTCTCGCCGACAAAGGCGTTTTCGTGATTCCCGACATCCTCTGTAACGCCGGCGGTGTAACTACCTCCTACTTTGAGTGGGTTCAGGACCGTCAAGGGTATTTCTGGAAGGAATCCGTAGTGAATGAGCAACTGGCAACGATCATGGTGGAGTCGTTTAACGACGTCATCCGTTACGCTGAGACTCATCACGTTAATAATCGAATCGCGGCCTATATGCTTGCTATCGATCGCGTGGCATACACGATCCGCCAGCGCGGAATTTACGCTTAGTTCGAGATGAAACTCAAACTGCTCGCGGCTTTTCTGCTACTTGTTTGTGCTGTGTTCACTGCCAGCCTCCCGGCGCAAGCGCAGGCAGTTCCCGTTTCCTCGCCTTCAACAAAAACAGTGGGTGCCTCGGATTCCGAGATCGCGGCCGCCAAAGCCACTCACAAGGTATGGGTCAACCTCGACACCGGGGTCTACCACAGCCGGGGCCGCTGGTATGGGAAAACGAAAAATGGCAAGTTTATGACCGTCGATGAAGCTAAGAAATCCGGCTATAAACCTGCCAAACGCGATTGAGAGTGAAAAGGGGTGACTCGTCCGGCCACCCTAACTCCAGCTACTGCTGAGCAGTAAAGTGGTCCCGGCGGTTCTGCTGCCAGCACTGATCGTTTTCCGACGAGCAGAACGGGCGTTCCTTGCCGTAGCTGATCGTGGTGATCCGATCTGCACCTACGCCGTTGTTTGCGAGCGCCTCTTTAACGGAGTTCGCACGACTCGCTCCCAGCGCCAGGTTGTATTCTTCGGACCCGCGATCATCGCAATGCCCCTCGATCACAACCTTTAGATCGGGATGTTGCGCCAGGAATTTCGCGTCTGCTGCAGCGATCGCGACATCAGCGAAGCGCAAGTTTGACTTATCGTAATCGAAATATACGTCCTTCACGCTGCGCGCGAACAGGTCTTGCTCGGATTCGCCCGGCTGACTTCTCGCAACTGGGACATTGACGGTCACTCGAGTCGACGCATCCTGACTCCCTCCAGGGCCCTTGGCAGTCAGGGTATAAGTCGTGGATGAACCCGGCGTGATGCTTCGCGACCCTGAAGCTGGAACCGTGCCTAGGCCCGAAATCACAATGTCGTTTGCATTTTGCGTGCTCCAGTTCAGCGTTGTCGATTGCCCCTGCTGAATCATGTCTGGCGCGGCCGCCAGCGTTGCAGTGGGCGCGGCAGGAGCCGGCGGCGGCGTCGGCGGGACAACCTTTGCAGCCTTCTTGTTGCACCCAATAAGCCCAAAGATTCCGACTAACAACACGGTCAAGAAAAGTAACTTGATTTTGCCTCTGATCATAAATCCTCCAATTTGAATGAATCGAAACTGCATGTGAGCATCCCCGCGCGCGAGAACGCGGGAATTAGACTTCAAAACATGGGGATCAGAAAAGAGGATCACAATCGCAGAAGAGCAGACTGGTGCAGCGGATCAAGTGGTTTGAATGATTGCGAGAAACTGAAAACCGCGAAGGATGTCGAGCGTCGTGGGAGACTGAACCCCAACAGACTCAAACCAAGAAGAAACAGCAGCAACCGCCAGGCTTGCAGGGCTCGTAACGCTGTCGCCGGTCCGTGAACCACGGGGTAAGGACCGCTGACGGCAGGAAAGAAAAAGATGGCCAGGATCAAAAGCAGGGCCACCAGCGCGAATTCGTAGACGACGCGGCGTGTCATCTGAAACCTTGACGGCCTCATTACTACCTAAGTAGCTGGATGCACCAGCTACTCTGAAAGTTGCAAGCTACTTTCCCACAAGCACTTGGGAGCGCCGGAAACAGGTAATGGCATGGTCATTTACCAGTCCGACTGCCTGCATAAAGGCATAGCAAATCGTGCTCCCCACGAAGTTGAAACCGCGCTTTTTCAGATCCTTGCTCATTGCATCCGATTCGCGCGTACTGGCCGGCAATTGCTTCAAACTTTTCCAGGCATTCACCAGCGGTTTCCCGTCCACAAATTGCCATATGTAGCGATCAAAGGAACCGAACTCCTCCTGCACTCTCAAAAACGCTTTCGCGTTCTGGACCGCTGACCCGATCTTCAGCCGGTTCCGCACAATTCCCGGATTCTTTAAGAGCGCCTGCAATTTCCTTCGGTCGTAAGCGGCAATGCGCTTGGGATAAAAATTGCCGAACGCCGAGCGGTAATTCTCGCGCTTCTGCAAAATCGTGTCCCAACTCAAGCCCGCTTGTGCTCCCTCCAGAATCAGAAATTCGAAAAGCACTCGATCGTCGTGACACGGAACTCCCCATTCCTTGTCGTGATATCGGATGGCGAGTTCATTTTTTGCCCACGAACAACGAACAATGTCCTTCTCCATAAATCGAAACTCGCTGCTGTTCCCTATTCGAGGGATTTCGGGTCAGAACGATTCTTGGGGCTTTTTTTATCAAGCAGCGAAACCAACTCCGCAGCGCTAGCCGGGTTCTTCACCTTGCCACCTCTGATAATTTCTCTCGCTGTCAGCTTTTGACCGTATAGTTTCTCGTTCGCGCTTCCATCCGAGCGTAGGGTCGAGCCTTCGAGCGACACGCCCGCAAAGAGTCCCTTATTGCGCGAGTACGACAGAATCTCAGCGCTCATCACAACGTCGGTCGCGCCTTCGGCCGTGCGGCCTTTAGGGCCGGCAGCGGCGGAAGCATCGGCACCGAGCTTCACTTTGCTGCGCAGCAAGGAGCGCGCTCCGCCTGGATTCATCACCAAAAGCACAAAGTCGGTTCCCTGCACTCCAAGCTGGAAACCGATGCTTCCACCTTCCAATGCGTACAAAGCTGGGGGTCCCCACGGGCCGGTGAAGGAAACGCCACTGCGACAGACCATCACGCCCCGGCCATAACTCGCACCGATGCCAAAGGCTGCTTTCTTGACCGATGGAAGAACCACAATGCACTCGGCCTTATCGAGAAGATCCTGCGGAATGTCGTCTGGGATATTCAGGATTTCTTTAAGAACATGTCCGGATTGTTCCACCCGGTCAACTTCTTTGTCATTGTCGGCGGCAAAAACGGGGGCCATCGACACACATAAGGTCAGAAACGCGAGCAGCGTTTTTCTCATTGCAGCTCCTGATGTTTTGATAGGCAATTTTACTCTGAGTTGCTAGATCGGCAGTTGCCTGAAAGTATGCCGCAGGCCATCGAAAGGGCATTGCACTGACGGCTAGAGTGAAAGTGTTCGCCCAATGACCAATCGCGTGCTCCTTTTGTAACTTGGCGTCAACTGGCTCTTCTCCTACATTCGAAAGCAGCGAAAGACCTTAGTTTTCGGCCCTCCACGTGCATCCTATATGTAGGACGAAGCTTGGCCGGGCGTAAGTCTTGTAAAGCCCGAAAGGGACGCGGAATGAAGTACACGAGGCTGTACATTTTGCTTGCCATTGCGCTGCTGTGGGCATCCTTGTTGCCCTTGGCTGCGCAAACGAGTTCGCCGCTCCCCTCGAATGCCTTTATTTCCGCGCCCACGGCTCCCCCAACTGCATCGCCGGATTCAGCAGCCGATCAATTTTCAGATTCAGTTTTAACGGTCAAAAAGCGTGTAGACGAAGTCAATCTTCTTTTCATTGCGACCGACAAGCATGGCCGCTTCGTAAAAAATTTGGATAAAGCGGACTTCGCGCTACTCGACGACCATAAGCCACCGCAATCCATTGTCAATTTCCGCAGCGAAACCGATCTGCCTCTTGAACTCGGATTGCTAGTCGACACCAGCGGATCAGTTCGAACCCGCTTCGACTTCGAACAAGAATCAGCTATCAGTTTCCTTCAGCAGATTTTGCGGCCACATTTCGACAAAGCCTTTGTGATGGGCTTCAATAGCCATACCAGCGTCATGCAGGATTTCACCGACAATGCCACGCTTCTCTCCATCGGTGTTCATCGTCTGCAGAATGGCGGAGGAACCGCCTTGTATGACGCCATCTACCGCGCCTGCCGTACGAAGCTGATGAAAGAACTGGACGACCGCCCGGCTCGACGCGCGATCATTGTGGTCAGCGACGGCGAGGATAATCAGAGCGAGGTAACGGAGGGCCAGGCAATTGAAATGGCGCAGAGGGCGCAAGTCATCGTCTATGCCATCTCTACCGACGACAGCGGACTGATTCTTCGAGGAGACACGGTCTTGCAGCAGCTAGCCGATGCGACCGGTGGACGCGCCTTCTTCCCCTTCAAGACGAAAGACATTAAGACTTCATTTGCGGCGATCGAAGATGAACTCCGCAGTCAATACATCATTTCCTATCATCCCGCCGACTTTGAAGCGGATGGACGTTACCGCCCGATCGAAATCACCGCATTTAAAAAGGATTTACAAGTCCGCGCCCGTAAAGGTTATTACGCCCCCACCCAGTGACCTGCGCCTAAGATGCAGTGCTAAAATCTGAAGAGCCAGAGTCGCAAGATAGGCCGGAGACGGCGTTCTTTCTTAGGGGATCACATGCAGGGCAGATTTCTATCAATCATCGCGCTAGCAACCGCTGGTAGCTGCTTCACCGCGGCCCAGGCCGCGCCTCTCCAGAGGGTTAGGCCGCATCGGCAAATGGCACAGCCGGTGGTCCAACCCGCGGCAGCACCGGCAGTTCCCTTGTCGCCCGAGCAGATGCCATCAACCCCGCCGCAAGTAGCTTTCAATAGTGGAATTCTCACGATCATCGCCAATAACTCGACTTTGGGCGACATTCTACGGGCGGTTCACCGGCAAACTGGCGCTTCCGTGGATGTCCCCGGCAACGCCACTGAGCGCGTTGTTGGACAATTCGGGCCAGGACCCGCGCGAGATGTCTTGTCGACGCTGCTGAACGGCTCTCACTTCAATTATGTTCTTCTTGGGTCACAGACCAACGCCAATGCTCTAGACCGCGTAATGCTGATCTCGAAAACCTCAGGCGGTCCAGAGCAACCCGTCCAGCAAGCCAACGCGGCACCAATCCAGAGCCAAGTGCCAGCACCTCAGGTCGTCGACAATGCTGAACAGCAGACCGATGACAACGCTGAAATGACGCCGGACAGCCCGGAGACTTTAGATGATCAATCCAATAATGGCCAGACGGCGGATGATCAGCAGCAACAACCGCAACAGGGAAATCCTTTCGGACAGCCCGGGGCCGCGGTAAAAACGCCGGAGCAGCTTTTGCAGGAACTCCAGCAGCGTCAGCAGCAAATGCAGCAACAACAGCAGCCAGGGTTCCAGCCAACTCCGTTGAGTCCGGCACCGCCTCCGCACTAGTTCGATTCAAAAATGATTTAAAAGCGGGAAAGTCTAGTCGCCGCCAGCGTGTGCGGCACGAGCCTGATTGGGGACAAGGGCAGGTTTCTTAGCAGCTTTCTCGGTCTGGGTAGCAAACGCCTGCAAAATCAGAATAACGGCGGCGAACGCGGCCATAATACCAATCGCAACTACTGCCACAACTGTTAAGGAAAGAACTAAAGCACCCAATAGACCACCCAAGTTCGGCCCGCCTTCTATAAGTCGCCGCAGCCGCGATTTCTGACGTTCGGCTGGCTTAGATGCCGACCGGCGCTTTCAATTTACCCGCGTTGACGCTCGCTGCTGTTAGCAAATAAGATACGTGAGTAAAGGTGCGCACTTTCACTCTCCAACATTTCTGGGGACCCGTCCACATTACGGAAGTCCACTAATTCGCATTACTGTCGCGGGATATGGCGATTACCAAGATTTCGGTGCGCGGGGCGCGCCAGCATAACCTCAAGAACATCAACGTCGAGATTCCCCGGAATACTTTGACTGTGATTACCGGTCTGAGCGGTTCGGGAAAATCGTCGTTGGCCTTCGATACCATCTATGCCGAGGGCCAAAGGCGTTATGTCGAGACGCTGTCTGCCTATGCGCGACAGTTTCTCGATCAAATGGAGCGCCCAGATGTTGATGCCATCGACGGCCTGAGTCCATCGATTTCCATCGAGCAGAAAACCACGAGCCGCAGCCCCCGTTCGACGGTGGGAACAATCACTGAAATCTACGACTACCTTCGTTTACTGTTCGCCTCTATCGGCGCCCCACACTGCCCGAATTGCGGCCGCGCAATCACTCGCCAAACGGCCGAGCAGATTGTCCAGCGCGTCATGGCCCTTACTCCTGAAGACCGCGTCATGATCCTGGCTCCTATTGTCCGCGGCCGCAAAGGCGAGTTCAAGAAAGAGATGGAGAAATTGACCCAGCACGGGTTCACTCGCGCTCGTGTCGATGGCGAACTGGTGAATCTTGGCGACGAGATCAATCTGGATAAGCGCAAGAATCACACGATCGAAGTCGTGGTAGACAGACTTCTTGTGAAACCTGGGATCGAACATCGCCTGGAACTCTCCATCGGCTTAGCGATGAAACTGGCTGGAGGACTCGTACAGGTAGCGGTAGTCGATGGTCAGGAGACGCTCTACTCTGAGAGACTGGCATGCCCCGACTGCGGAATTAACGTTCCTCAACTCGAGCCGCGGTCGTTTTCCTTCAATAGCGCATACGGTGCCTGCCCAGAGTGCCACGGATTAGGGAGCCGCTATGATTTCGATCCGGGCAAAGTAATCGTGGATTGGTCCAAGCCCTTGCTGGACGGCGGCCTTGGCCCGGGTTCAGCCTCGCAGAACCTGATCCACATGCTGCAGATCACGGCCGCGGCGCACGGTTTCGATCTAGGCACACCGTTCGAGAAATTTCCGGAGAAAATTCAGAACCTGCTGCTCTATGGCGAAGCTGGGAAAGGCGGGAAGACCGGCTTTACTGGAGTCCTTGGATATTTGAGACGGGCTTCGGAGGAATCCACGTCCGAAGGCTACCGCGAATTTCTTCTAGATTACATGTCAGCTTCCGAATGCCCGGTTTGCCACGGACAGAGGCTCCGTCCCGAGAGCCTGGGCGTCAAGGTGAGCGGGATGTCGACCGCGGACTTCACTCGATTACCGGTGTCACGCGCCTTGGAGGTGGCCAAGAAGATCCAACTCACAACTCGAGAGGCCGTAATCGCGGGCCGCATTGTGCATGAGATTGTTGAGCGTCTGCAGTTCTTGAATGCAGTAGGACTTGGTTATATTTCGCTGGATCGATCCGCCGCCACACTCTCTGGCGGCGAAGGACAACGCATTCGACTGGCCACTCAGATTGGATCGAAGCTGAGAGGCGTTCTCTATGTCCTCGACGAACCGTCCATTGGGTTACATCATCGCGACAACGACCGCCTATTAAAGGCTCTCGAAGAATTACGCGATTTGGGCAATACCGTCCTTGTGGTCGAACACGACGAAGAAACAATCCTGCGCTCGGATTACGTGATCGATCTCGGGCCGGGTGCAGGCCGTCATGGCGGTGAACTCGTCGCCCATGGCACGCCTCAGCAGATCATGCAAGCTCCACGCTCGTTGACCGGAGCTTACATTTCCGGCAAAATCCAGATCGAAATGCTGCCGGAACGCCGGCAATCCGGTGGGTTAGGTATCAGCATTCTGGGAGCCCGCGAAAACAACCTCAAAAACCTTGATGTGGCGTTTCCTCTCGGTGTCATGACTGTCGTGACGGGCGTCTCCGGGTCCGGCAAATCCACTTTGGTCAACGACATTCTTTACCGCGCATTAGCCAAAACGCTTTACCGCTCCCGCGAAGAACCTGGAGCGCACAAAGCAATCTCAGGTGCTGAGAACATCGACAAGGTGATTCGCATCGACCAGTCTCCGATCGGTCGAACTCCGCGTTCAAATCCCGCGACATACAGCGGTGTTTTTGCCCAGATTCGCGATCTGTTTGCGATGTTGCCGGAATCTCGAGAGCGCGGCTACAAGCCCGGACGATTCTCATTTAACGTTGCGGGTGGCCGCTGTGAGGCTTGCCAAGGGGAAGGTCAGCGTCGTATCGAAATGAATTTCCTGCCCGACGTCTATGTCCTTTGCGAGGTTTGCGGCGGACGACGATATAACCGGGAGACGCTCGCGGTCCGCTACAAGGGATTCTCGATTGCAGATGTCCTCGAAATGCCCGCTTCCGACGCCTTGCCTTTGCTCGAGAACATTCCTCAAATCAAGCAGAAACTGCAGACTCTGGTCGACGTCGGCCTTGGCTACATCCACCTCGGTCAATCGGCGGTCACACTCTCTGGTGGGGAAGCGCAGCGCATTAAACTGGCTCGCGAGCTTAGCAAACGTCAAACCGGAAAAACCCTCTATCTTTTGGATGAGCCGACCACCGGTCTCCATTTCGACGATGTTAAGAAGTTGCTCGAGGTATTGCATCGCCTCACCGATCTCGGTAATACGATCATCATCATTGAGCACAACATGGACGTGATCCGCAATGCTGACTGGATCATCGACCTTGGTCCCGAAGGTGGCGAGGATGGCGGCCGCCTGATAGCACAGGGCACGCCGGAGCAAGTCGCTCGGAATAAGAAATCCTATACAGGGCAGGCCCTGGTTCGCTATTTCCACGGAAATCAAAGAGAAGCTAAGCTCTCCACTGCCTAGCTACAACTCCGCATTCGTTTTTCGTGTAAAGTCGAAAAGATTCTGATCGAGGGAACTCTGTGTCTTCTGTGCCGAATCCACTACCCGAGCCAATGCTTCCTCCGCAACCCGTTCGCATTCCTGGGGCTGAGGATCCGCCGTGGAGTGGCTGGGATGTGCTCAGTGTCGTGGCGGTCACGGTAGTCGCGCTCGTGCTGGTTCCGCTCATGGTAGTGCTTCCGGCGCGCGTCCTCGTCTACCGGCAACTCCCCCTCATGGAGATCATGCAGGTCCCTTACGTGATCCTCGTGGCGCAGATGCTGATTTATATTGTCGTCTTTGCCTTGATGTTTTTTCTGATACGGGCTCGGACAGGCAAATTCTGGCAACCAATTCGCTGGCATTGGCCAAGCCGTTCGTGGGTGGGCTTTCTCGTCCTGGGTGCAGTCGTCTATCTCGGCCTGATGGGTCTCGGCGAGGTTCTTCCCATCCCCAAACACCTACCGATCGACCGCTTCTTTCAAAATGCGCAGGAAGCCGCGCTGATGTCCGTCCTTTCCGTAACGCTGGCTCCTTTTATGGAGGAACTCTTTTTCCGCGGACTTCTATATCCAGTGCTAGCGCGCCGGCTGGGAGTGGGTATGGCGGTGTTTTTGACCGGAGCGGCTTTTGGTCTGCTGCACGGCGCTCAGCTCAAATACTCTTGGGCAGTCTTGATCATTTTCCTGGTTGGGATTGTGCTCACTATCGTCCGGGCCGTCACAAAATCAGTGGGAGCCAGTTTCCTCGTACATGTCGGATACAACGGAACTCTCTCGGCACTCCTGTTCGCCGCGACCGGCGGATTCCGGCATTTGGAGCGGCTGAATCAGTAATTTCAGGCGGTAGCCTTCGACTAGCTCGTAACTACCACCTGCTGCTATCTTAGGAATTCATGTCTGCGGCTCGCCAGGAACTCTTGCGCCTCCTTGCCACGAAGTCGTTCCGGCTTGGGAATTTCAAGCTTTCGTCGGGCGGCACGAGCGACTATTACGTGGACTGCCGAACCACGACTTTGGACGCCCGTGGCGCTCAACTTACCGGACAGGTTTTCCTGGAGGTGATGCAATCGCGCGGATGGCATCCGATCGCAATTGGAGGTTTGACCATGGGTGCCGACCCGATCGTCGTGGCGGTAGCTGTGAGTAGCGGCAAGATCAGTGGCTTCCTCGTGCGAAAAGCCGAAAAGCAGCACGGTACCGGCCAGCGTATTGAAGGCTTCCGAGAAAAAGGCGCAAAGGTCGTCATCGTGGATGACGTTTGTACAACGGGAGCTTCAACCGTTCAGGCCGTCGAGGCAGCCCGCGAATTCGGGTTCGACATCCTGGGCGTGATGTGCCTCGTCGAACGGCAAGAAGCCAACGGTCGGCCTGCGGTCGAACAAACCGCCGCTCCGGCAGAATTCGTTTCGATCTTCACTGCCTCTGATGTGCGCAAAGAACATCTGGCTCTGAATGCCGCATAAGGACTGAAACCTGAAACTATGATCCAAACTCTCGAATGGACCGATTCCGGTGTTCGCTTCATCGATCAGACGAAGCTTCCGGTCGAAGAAACCTACGTGACCTGCACAAGTTGCGAGCAGGTGGCCGATGCGATACGAACAATGATCGTCCGGGGTGCTCCTGCTATCGGTGTGA
>Ga0335078_10014843_pt1 | contig 11553 bp, 7 predicted proteins | sample Lox_Sample_32_FD_206711 | JGI IMG/M metagenome (GOLD analysis project Ga0335078, IMG submission 206711) | Soil microbial communities from Loxahatchee National Wildlife Refuge, Florida, United States - Lox_Sample_3.2 | ecosystem: Environmental > Terrestrial > Soil > Wetlands | place: USA: Florida...
CGGGGCCGGTCAGTGAGGCAGGGCTGCCGGGGCCGGCCGGACGGGGAGGGCCGGGCGGGCCGCCGGGGCTAGCCGGACGGGCGCCGCGTTGCCTGGGCGCCGCCCACTGGCTCAGCGCGCGGGCGAGTGTGCGGGCCACGGTGCCCGCCTCCTCGCCGCCGGCCGACCCGACGATCACCACCAGCCGGCCGTGACGGTTCAGCACCAGCGAGGATGCGGGCGCGGCGGCCTCCGCGACCACCGCGTCGACCTGGCTTCCCGCCAGGCGCAGGCTCTCGCCGTGGCCCGCGGGCCCGGCCAGCATCACCTGGTGTGGCCCGGCCAGGCGCAGGCCCAGTCGCTCGCCCCTGGCCAGCAGATCGGCCACGCCGCCCCGGCCGGAGAGCAGGTCCTCGAAGAACTCCCGGCGTTCCGCCTCCTCCCGGCGGGCCACCGAGAGGTAACCCCGCTCGAAACCACCGGCGGCCGCCGCCACCGCGTCGTCCGCGGCCCGCAGCACGGCCAGCCCGGCCGCGCGCAGAGCGGTGGGCGAGTCGGCATCGCCGGGCAGCTCCCGCCAGAGCCGCCAAGTTGCCGACAGGTACAGGTCGACCAGGCCGCCCAGGGCGACCCCGCCCTCCGCCGCCTGCTCCCCCGACCGGCCGTAGCCGGCCAGTTCCATGGCGGTCAGACGGCGCCCGGTGCCCGCCGCATCCAGGACAGCGGGCAGGTAGTCGCCGAGCAGGCCGGGCGGGACTCCGCCTGCTTCGCGGCTCGCCGCGCGGGTGATCGCGGCCAGGTCCGGCCCTCGATCCCCGTCCCGTGACGTCATCGCATGCACCACCTTCCGGTCGGCGAACCCTTGCCGCCGGCGCACGGGCCACCGGCCATCGAGCCCCATGCCGGGTCCGCACCAGGCCGCCGCACCGTCCGGCCGTCCAGTCCCGTGCCCGTTCGCACCGGGCCGCCGCAGGGTCCCGCCGTCCAACTCCGCCCCCGGTCCGCACCGGGGGCGCCGCACCGTTCCGCTATCCAGCCCCGCGCTTGGTCCGCTCCCGGCCGCCTGCACCGCTCCCGGCCGCCTGCACCGCTCCCGGCCGCCCCGGCCCGGATCCCCGGCCGGACCTTCGCAATCGATTGATTGCCGGGCGACGGCAAGTTATTAGGACAAATGTTAGCCGATGAGTCACGAAGACGGTCAGCCATCGGCAAGCGATAGTAAGTACGTGCCCGGCACAAGACCCGGGCCGGGGACCCGGCGGGAGGTCGTCATGGCGGTCACCAGAACGCAGGAGGCCGCCCGCCACCGCGTCCCCATCACGCCAACCGCCGGCCGGACCGGGCAGTTTACCGGGGCACTGCTCGGCCCGGCCGACGTGGCCGGACCCGGATCCGGGCATCGCCGCGGTGCCCCGGACGGGCCGGGCCGGAGGCCGGGCGCCTGAGCCCGTGCAGCCCGGCGGGCGCCCATGGCATCCCTTCACGTCCCTGTCTGGGCCTGGGCCGCGGTCGTCGCGGGCCTGGCCGTCCTGCTCGGAGCGGACCTGCTGGCGAGTTTGCGCCGGACCGGGCCGCCGCGCCTGGCTGAGGCGGCCTGGTGGACGCTCGCCACGGTCATCCTTGCGGTGGCCTTCGGCGCACTGCTGGCCACAACCGCAGGGGGCACCGCGGCGGGCCAGTTCTTCGCAGGCTGGCTGACCGAATACAGCCTGTCCCTGGACAACCTGCTGGTCTTCGCCATCCTGATCGGCCGGTCCGGGATGCCGGACAGGCTCCAGGGACGCGTCGTACTGGGCGGCGTCGGCCTGGCCGTGGTGCTGCGCGGCATGGTGATCGCGCTGGGGGCGGCGGCACTGCACCGGTTCGGATGGCTGGAGTATCTGTTCGGCGCGTTCCTTCTCTATACCGCTGCTCAGGTCGCGCGGCGCGGCGCCGCCCCGTCGGGCGGCCCGGCCGCGCGGGGCACCCCGGCGGGCGGCCCGGCCGCGAGCCCGGGTACCCCGGCCGCGCACCGCGGTGGTCCCGCCGCCACGGGGGCATGCCCGGCCGCGGCGACCCAGGCTGCGCACTCCGGCGGCACGGCACCCCGGGCGGCGGGTTCCGCGGACACCGACCGTCGCGGTGGCCTGGCCGGCCGCCTCGCGGCACGGCTGACCCGGCGGCCCGGCAGGACCGGCGTGCTCCTGCTGGTGATCGCGCTCGGCGTGACCGACGTGATGTTCGCGCTCGACTCCATCCCGGCCGTCTTCGGGCTGACCCGCGACCCGTTCCTGGTGTTCAGCGCGAACGTGTTCGCCCTGCTCGGCCTGCGCCATCTGTACTTCCTCGTCGCGGGCCTGCTGTCGCGACTGAAGTACCTGCAGGCCGGGCTCTGCGTGATCCTCTCGTTCATCGGGATCAAGCTCATCGGCGAGGCACTGCGCGAGTCGGGCGTAACCCGGATCGGGCCGGTCCCGGTTCCGGTGGTGGGCACCTGGCTGTCCCTGGCGATCATCGTCACGGTGCTGGCCGTGACCGCGCTGGCCAGCACGATGGCCACCCGCCAGGCAGCCGTCCGGCAACACCGCCGCCAGCGCGAGCCCGCCGATCGGACGGCCTGCGGTGAACAGCACTGACGCGGCCGGCCGCGCCGGCTCAGGCGAAGTCGGCCTCGGTCATGCCGTCAGCATGGCCGGCCGGCCACTGGACCAGCTCGACCCGGTAGCCGTCGGGGTCGGTGAGCCAGCTGGTTCGCGGTACTTCCGCGCCGCCCGGCGGCCCGGGTGACTCGGCCGGGATCCCCTTGGCGGTAAGGCCGGCCAGGGTTGCGTCCAGCGACTCGACCTGGATGACGAGATGGTTGATCCCGGTGCCGAGGTCGACCTTGCCCCTCGCCGGGTCGTGGACCAGTTCGATGGTGACGAAGTCGTCGCCGGGCAGCCGGAGCATGGTCAGGCTGCCGAAGGCCGTGCCCTCGACGGTCCCCACGACCGTGTAGCCGACGGCGGTGTAGAACGCGAGCGACCGCTCGAAATCGCTGACCCGCAGGCCGACATGCAGCGTGCGCATCTAGCCGCCGAGGGCGTCGCGCACGTGCGCGAGCACGTCCCCGATGCCGACCTTGACCGTCTCCCCGGTGGCCCGCCGGGTGACCTCGACGGTGTTGTCGGCCAGCCCGCGCTTGCCCACGGTCACCCGCAGCGGGATACCGGTGATCTCCGCGTCGCGGAACTTGACCCCGGCCCGCTCGGCCCGGTCGTCAATGATCACCTCGATGCCCGCGACGCTGAGCTGCTCGAACACCGACTCCCCCGCCTTGGCTACCTCGGGGTCCTCGGACTGGGCCACCACCACGACGACCGTGAACGGGGCGATGGCGACGGGCCAGACGATGCCGCGCTCGTCGTGGTGGCACTCGACCGCGGCGGCCATCGCCCGCTCCACGCCGATCCCGTAACAGCCCATGACCGGATGCACGCGCTGGCCGGCGGCGTCGAGCACGGTGACGTCGAACACCTTGGTGTACTTCTGGCCGAGCTTGAAGATGTGCCCGACCTCGATGGCGGTCAGCAGCCGCAGCGGCTGGCCGCAGACGACGCACGGCTCCCCGGCGCGGACCTCGCGCAGGTCGGCCCAGGTCCCGACGGTGATGTCCCGGGCCACGTCGACGCCGCGCAGGTGCACGTCGTCGGTGTTCGCCCCGGTCACCATGTCCCGGCGTCCGCGCAGCGCCTCGTCCGCGATCACCGGCAGGTCGGTCACCCCGACGGCGCCGAGGCTGCCGGGCAGCGCGCCGAGCGCGTCCCGGATCTCCTCGGGATGAGCCGGGCGGATCGACGGTGACTGGGTGGCGTCCACCAGCTTCTGCTCGTTGAGCGCGTGGTCGCCGCGCATCAGCACCAGCGTCAGCCCGCCCTCGAGCACGTAGACAAGGGTCTTGATCTGGCGGTCCGCGGGGGCGTCGTACCCGGTCGCCAGGTCGTCGATGGTGCGCACGCCGGGGGTGTCGAACCGCTCCGGGGCAGGCAGCCCCGGGCCGTCCTCGACCGGCGCCAGGCGCGAGGTTGCCTTCTCCACGTTGGCCGCGTAGTTACAGGCCGGGCAGTGCGCCACGGTGTCCTCGCCGGCGTCCGAGGGGCACATGAACTCGGTCGAGTCCCGGCCGCCCATGGTGCCGCTCGACGCCGCCACCGGGATGGCCGGGATGCCGAGCCGCTCGAAGATCCGCAGGTAGGCGTCGCGGTGCCGGTCGAAAGCGGCGTCGAGCCCGGCGGCGTCCAGGTCGAAGGTGTAGGAGTCCTTCATGGTGAACTCGCGCACCCGCAGCAGCCCGGCCCGTGGCCGCGGCTCGTCGCGGAGCTTGGTCTGGAACTGGTACCAGGCCTGCGGCAGCTGGCGGTGGGAGCTCAGTTCCTGCGCGAGGATCGTGAAGACCTCCTCGTGGGTCATGCCGAGCACGAGGTCGGCGCCCTTGCGGTCCTTCAGCCGGAACATCTCCTCGCCCATCACCTCCCAGCGCCCGCTGCGCTGCCATATCTCGGCCGGGTGCATGACCGGCAGCAGCAGTTCCTGGGCGCCGATCCGGTCCATCTCCTGCCGGATGATGCCGATGATCTTGGCGCGGACCCGGACCGCGAGCGGCAGCAGCGAGTAGTGGCCCGCCATGAGCTGGCGGATGTACCCGGCGCGGAGCAGCAGCCGGTGGCTCGCCACCCCGGCGTCGGCCGGATCCTCCCGCAAGGTCGGGATGTGCATCTGCGACCAGCGCATGGGGCGGGGGGGCGGGGTCGCGGCTAGCATGTGCGGGGCCGTGCGGTCGGGGCTGGCATCGTACGGGCTTCCTGGTCGTGGGCGGTCGTGGTGCCCCGCCACGCGCGGCGGGACGGGGCGAAAACCGAGCTTAGTGGCCGTGCGGCGGGACCTCGACCCGGTTTCCGGGTTCGAGCGGCGGCGCGCCGACTGGGCAGCAGGCCAGGCACTCGGGTTCCGGCACAGGATGGTCCGCCGCCGGGCGCAGCACGTCGTTGTCGATGGTCGTGGCGGACAGCACGGCGGCCACGCCGAGCAGGCCGGCGCAGATCGCCATCGCGGCGTGGAACGCCGGGTTGAGCAGGTGCCAGTCGGAATAGGCGGCACCGGTCAGCCCCACCGCCAGCGGCAGCCCGGCCACGGCGAACAGCCCGGCGGCCCGGGCCACCGCATTGTTGACGCCGCTGGCGACACCGGCGTGCCGCACGTCGGCGCTGGCCAGGACGGTGGCCGTCAGCGGGGCAACGGTCGCGGACAGGCCGAGCCCGAACAAGGTCACCGTGGGGAGCACGTCTGTGAGGTACGGAGCGTTATGCCCGATTCTGGTTGTGAGCAGCAGGCCGGCCGCGCACAGCAGGCAGCCACCGGTCATCAGCCAGCGCGGGCCGGCGCGCTGCGCGAGCGCGCCGGCGCGCGGCGAGAGCACCAGCATCAGCAGCGTCAGCGGCAGCAGCGACACGCCCGCGGCCAGCGGCGAGTAACCGGCCACCACCTGCAGCTCCAGCACGAGCAGGAAGATCGTGCCGCCAAGGGCGCCGTAGATCACGAAGGTGATCACGTTGACGGCGGTGAACTGGCGGGAGGCGAAGACGTCCAGCGGGAGCATCGGCGGCGTCCGGCCGTGCTCCCGGCCACGGCGGCGCTCCACCAGCACGAAGCCGACGGCCGCGAGCAGCCCGGCCGCGCCGGCCAGCGCCGCCCGGGCCGCGCCGTGCACCGGCGCCTCGATGAGCGCGTAGGTGATCCCCGCGAGGCTGAGCGCCGCCAGCACGGCTCCGGCCACGTCGAACCTGCCCTGGCTGGTGGGATCCCGGGTCTCCGGCACGTGGCGCAGCGCGACGGCGGCGACCAGGGCCGCGAGCGGCAGGTTCAGCAGGAAGATCCACCGCCAGCCGGCCGACCCGATGATCCAGCCGCCGAGGAACGGGCCGACCGCGCCGGCCACCCCGCCGAAGCCGGACCAGGCACCGATGGCCCTGGGCCGGTCCTCGGCCTGGAACGTCGCCTGGATGATCGCCAGCGAGCCGGGAGTGAGCAGCGCGCCGCCGATGCCCTGCAGCGCCCGCGCGGCGATAAGCACGCCGACGTCCGGGGCGAGCCCGCACAGCGCGGAGGACAGGGCGAACCAGGCCACCCCGGTGACGAAGACCCGGCGGCGGCCCAGCCGGTCCCCGAGCGCGCCGCCGAGCAGGATGAGCCCGGCCAGCGTGAGCGAGTAGGCGGTGACGGTCCACTGCAGGCCCGCCAGGGAGGTGCGCAGTTCGCGGCCGATGGTGGGCAGTGCCACGTTCACCACGGTGGCGTCGAGCAGCGCCATGCTCGACCCGAGCACGGTCGCGGCGAGCACCCACCGCCCCTGGCCGGTGCTCAGCCGGATCGCGCCTGGCGCTGCCCGTGCTACGGCTGCGGCCACACCTGCGATCCTAACGACCGCCACGGACATGTGGCTGCCTGGCGGCGGCCGGCGCGGCCGGCCTCACACCGGCTTGCCGGACCGCCAGCGGGACGACCCCGGCCCGTAGGCCAGGACGATCCAGACCGGGCCGCGGGCGAACGTCATCGGCTGCCCCGACTCGGTCGTGAACGTGGTGCCGCCGTCGGGGCTCGGGCGCGACCACCGGGCGTGGTAGGCCTCGCCGTCGCGGAGCACCAGGGCGGTGCCCGAGCCGACCGAGTGCGCGTCGGGGGGCAGCATCGGGCCCTGTTCGAGGTAGGGGGACAGGCCCACGACCACGCGCTGGATGACCACGGTGGGGGCGGACATCTGGCCCGCCTCGGTGGTGTCGGCCGGGGAGCCGTCCATCCACACCAGCCAGCGCCCCCGGGCGGGCGACCAGGTGAACCGGAACGAGGCGGCCGGGTAGGACGCCGACTCCGAGCGCCGCGGGTGGCCGCCCGGCGGCGGCGGGCCGAACCTGAACCCGATGTTGCGGGCCACGCTGGCGACCGGGGCCTCCCGCAGCAGCGCCCGGGTCTTGGCGTAGAGGTTGTAGGGCTCGGGCCGGTCCAGGCTGCGGTAGTAGCCGCCGACGATCCCGGCGTACAGGTCCACGATCCGCGCATGCTCCACCACCGGCTGCAGCCGCGGCTGGGCCCCGGACCAGGCGAACGCCGGGCGGCCGAACTGGCGCAGCAGGTCGAGGTCGTCCTGGCGGGCGCTGCGTACCGGGCCGACCACCCGCGGGTAGTGCGAGGAGAAGACCGCCATGATCCGGCTGAGGCCGCCCTCGACCGGGATCAGGTAGACGATGTCCGCCTTGGACAGGCCGGTGGCCGGCCGTTCCGGGACGGTATTTCCGATCTTTACGATCAGTACCCGGTTGAGCTGCTTCACCGGCTCACCGGTGAACGGCGATACCAGGGGCGGCTTGTGCGTGGGTGATGGGGACGGCGTCGGCAGCGCCGCGGGCGCCGATACGGGCTTGACCGTCGAACTGCTGTAGCCGAAGAAGATAACGCCCTCGATGGCCAGCGCCGCCACGGCGGCGATCCCGAGCGCGGCGAGGCCGGTGTTCCGCCGATCCCAGACCATCTGTCACCCCTGTGGGATTGTTCCCCGCGGATCCCGTTTTCATGATCACAAGCAGGACTCGGCCAGGTAAAGGCTTAGAAGACGCCCGGGCCAGGCGGCGGGGATGGCGGCGCGGCCGGCCCGGGGGCGGAGGTGGCGGCGCGGGCCGGCCCGGGGGCGGCGCGGGCCGGCCCGGGGGCGGCGGTGCGGCGGCGGTTGGTGGCGCGGGTGGCTGCCGCGGCGGCGGGCGGGACGGTTCAGCACGCGCCGGTGACGGCCGGCCGGGGCTTGGCGCCGAGCCTGGACCGGACCCGGTCCGCGTCGAGGTCGTGCAGTTCGTCGAGTATCGTCAGGGCCCGCCGCCACACGGCCTTGGCCATCGCCTTGTCGCCGACCGCGCTGTAGATGTCACCCAGGCGGGCCAGCACCCCGCCCTGCTCGGACCGGTCCCTGACCTGCTGCAGCAGGTCCAGGGCCCGCCGGTAGCAGGCGATGGCGGCGGTGTCGTCGCCCAGCCGGTGGCTGGCGTAGCCGAGATGGTCCCAGGCGTGTGCCTCGCCGAGCGGGTTGCCGAGCTCGCGGTGCAGGTCCAGGGCCTGCTGGCAGCAGGTCACCGCGGCGGTGAAGGAACCGAGCATGGCCAGGTGCCAGCCGAGGTTCTCCAGCGCGTGCGCCTCGCCGGCCCGGTTGCCCAGCGCCCGGTACAGGCGCAGCGCCTGCTCCGCCTGGCTCCGCGCGTCGTCGTGACGGCCCTGCCGGTCGAACAGCGCCCCGACGGTGAGGTGGTTGCGCGCCTGCCATTCGGACGCGCCGACCTCGCCGAACAGCGCGATGGCCCGGAGCAGGCGGGCATAGGCGGTGTCGTAGCAGCCGATCCGCAGGTTGGCCACACCGAGGCCGGAGTGGGCGTGCGCCTGGCCCAGCCGGTCGCCGGACCGCTCCGCGGCCGCGAGCGCCATCCGCCCCACCGTGGCCAGGTCGTGCCACTGGCCTTCCCGGTTGAGGTTGTCGGTCAGCACCGCCGCGAGCTGCCAGGCGCGCGTGTCCTGGCCGGCCGCCGCGGCCGCCTCGGCGACCGCGAGGAGCACCTGCTGCTCGGCGCCGAACCAGCCGAGGGCCGCGGCATAGCTGGTGAGCGGCTCCGGTGTCGTCCCGGGCTCGGCCGGGGCCAGGCTGAGCACCGGGCGGCACGGGTAGAGCAGGCCGGCGGCGGCAGCCGCCGTGTGCAGGTAGTGGTCGGCGAGCCGGCCGCCCGCACGGTCGCGGGCGGCCTGGCCGTCGGCCGCCATGGCCTGTTCGGCGGCGTAGGCGCGGAGCAGGTCGTGGCTGGTGAAGCGGCCCGGCACGGGCTCGGTGAGCAGGTGCGCGGCGGTCAGCTCGGCCAGCGCGCGGCGGGCCTGCGGCGCGCCGAGGCCGCCCAGGCTGGCCGCGGCGGCGGCCGAGATGTCCGGCCCGGGGTGCAGGCCGAGCAGCCGGAACATCCGCGCGGCCGGCTCGCTGAGCTGCCGGTAGGACCAGGAGAACACCTCGCGCACGCTGGTGGTGGTGTCGGCGGTCTCCAGCGCGTCGAGCCGTGCCCCGCCACCGCCGAGTTCGGCCGACAGCGCGGCGAGCCGGAACCCGGGCCGGGCGGCGGCGCGGGCGGCGGCGATCGCCAGGCCGAGCGGCAGCCCGGCACACAACCGGGCGAGGTCGGCCACCGCCCCGGGCTCCGCCCGGGCCCGCGCCGCGCCCAGCCGCCGGGTGATCAGCTCACGGGACTCGGCCTGCGACATCACGTCCAGGGTGAGGATCCGGGCGCCCACGGTGGCGACCAGTCCGTCGAGGCGGGCCCGGCTGGTGACCACGACGGCGCACCCGCCGCTGCCGGGCAGCAGCGCGCGCACCTGGTCGGCGTCATGGGCGTTGTCCAGCAGGACCAGGACCCGCTTGCCGGCCAGGATGCTGCGGTACAGCGCCGCCTGGGCGTCGAGCGACTCCGGCAGCTCGGCCGACGGGGCGCCCAGCGCCTGCAGGAAGCCCCGGATCGCCTGCTCGGGCGGGACCGGCCTGGCCGCCGGGCTGAAGCCCTTGAGGTTGATGTAGAGCTGGCCGTCGGGGAAGTGGCCGGCGGCGCGGTGGGCCCAGACCGTCGCCAGCGCGCTCTTGCCGACGCCCGGCGATCCGACGATGACCCGGACCCTGGTCTCACCGCCGGGCTCCGCGGCGGGGCCGACCAGCTCGTCCAGCCTGCCCAGCTCGGCGGCCCGGTCGATGAACTGCGCGGGTGCCGCGGGAAGCTGGCGTGGCACCAGCCCGGGACGCGGCGGCGCGGCGCCGTGGGCCCCCTGGCCGGCCGGCGCACCGGCCCGCGAAGCTGGCCAGGTGCCCGGTGCCGGGGCGGCGTGCGGTGCCGGGGCCGGGCCGGGTGCCGGGGCCGGGTGTGGCGCCAGCGCTGGGCCGGGTGCCGGGGCCGGGTGTGGCGCCGGGGCCGGGTGTGGCGCCAGCGCTGGGCCGGGTGCCGGGGCCGGGTGTGGCGCCAGGTCCAGGCTCGGTGCCGGGGCTGGACCCGCGTCACCGGCGAGAATCTGCTGCTGCAGGAGCTGCAGCTCGGGCCCGGGCTCGACGCCAAGCTCGGCAGCCAGGCGGCCGCGCGCCTGGCGGAACACGTCGAGCGCCTCGGCCCGCTGGCCGGACCGGTACAAGGTAGCCATGAGCATCCCGGCCAGGCGCTCGTTCAGGGGGTGCCGGGCCAGGGCCGCGGGCAGCTCGGCGGCCGCCTCCCGTTCCCGGCCGGATGCGAGCATGCCGGCCAGGCGGTCCTGCACCACGGCGAGCCGTTCCTCCGCGAGCCCGTGCCTGATCGCCCGGACCCGCGCGGTGTCCGGTGCGTCGGCGAGCACCGGGCCGTTCCAGAGCACCAGCGCGGCATCGAACAAGGCGATCGCCTCGGGACCCGCCGCCGCGCGCCCGGCCTGGCCCAGGGACCGGAACGCGTCCGCGTCCACCCGGTCACGGCCCAGATGGAGCTGGTACCCGTCCCCGTACCGCGCCAGCGAGGCATCGGGCACCTGCTTCAGCAGGCGCCGCAGCCGCGTCATCAGGCTCTGCAGGCTGGCCCGCGCGGACCTGGGGGGCTCGTTCTCCCAGATCGCGTCGACGAGTTCCTCCATCGGCACGACCTGGCCGATCCGCAGCGCCATCAGCCCCGTCACCAGACGCAACTGCGGGCTGGCAGGCTCCAGCCAGGTCTCACCGGCCAGCAGCCGTACCGGCCCCAGCACCCGCACCACGATCTCGCGTGCCACCCTGACGCCTCCTCGGCACGTCACGCTTGCGTGTCAAGGTCGCTTCCTCCGATGCTAAGCAGCAGCTTTCCGACATTCCGGGCAAAAGGGGCGCTCGACGGCAAGCCGCTTTCCATTCGCAAGTCACTCGTCACGCTCCTGTGACATGCGGGCGCCATTCAGCCGCCAAGCCGGCACCAAGCGCGCCCTGCCAGATTGGCCCCGGCGGTGAACTGACCGCGCGCAGGCGCCCCGGATCCGGGAGCGCCGGAGGCAGGAACCCAACCAGATTGGCCCGGAGCGCCGGGGCAGCGTGGCCCCGCGGCCGGCCGGGCCGGTGAGAAGGACCGAGCGCATGAAACGATCACACGCGAGGAGCCCGGGCTCCCACGTCGCCCGCCGCCTGTCCGTGACGGCCGCCGTCGCGGCGCTGGCGCTGACCGCCGCGGCCTGCAGCAGCAGCAACACCAGCACGCCAACGACCGGCGCCAGGGTCAAGGGTGGTACGGCGGTCCTGGCCCTGCCCCCGTCGACCACGCCGAACTACATCTTCCCGTTCACCAGCAGCGCCTACATCAGCGTGGTCAACGCGTCCAACTTCAGCTACATGATGTACCGGCCGCTGTACTGGTTCGGGGACGGGTCGCAGCCACTGATGAACCCGTCGCTGAGCCTGGCGAACGCGCCGGTGTGGAACGGGAACACCGCGACGATCACGCTGAAGCATTACGTGTGGTCCGACGGCACCCCGGTCACCACGGCCGACGTGATGTTCTGGATGAACATGCT
>Ga0335078_10014844_pt1 | contig 11553 bp, 3 predicted proteins | sample Lox_Sample_32_FD_206711 | JGI IMG/M metagenome (GOLD analysis project Ga0335078, IMG submission 206711) | Soil microbial communities from Loxahatchee National Wildlife Refuge, Florida, United States - Lox_Sample_3.2 | ecosystem: Environmental > Terrestrial > Soil > Wetlands | place: USA: Florida...
TTCTTCTAACTATTTCGAGAATGTGGATCAGATCGTCGCCAGCAATGGCGTGGCCGGAACGACGGCAACGGTCTCGACCAGCGGTCCTACAGTTAATGCGAATGACCTCATCACGGCGATGATCGCCAATTGCGGCGCGACGATTCCCGCAACAGTTGGTACGGGCTATACGGGGATGGTTGTCAATCCTTCCGGCACGCCGGGGCACATAACAGAAGCGATGTCAGTGACTTCTACAGGGACCGAGACGGCCACGACCACGTGGTCGACGGGAAGCGCATCGAGTAGTTGCAATCTTGGCTCAGGCGGCAGCAATGACGCTTGGTTTGGGGTAACTGTTCCGCTTGTGGGGAGCAACCAGCCATCGCCCACGATCACAAGTGGAACGACGGCCAGCAGTACTGTGGGTACGGCTTTGTCCTACCAGATCACCGCTTCCAACTCCCCGACCAGCTTCAACGCCACGGGACTGCCCTCCGGACTTGCGGTGAACACGACCAGTGGTCTGATCTCGGGAACGCCCAGCGTCACCGGTACCTCACTCGTCTCGCTCAGTGCTACGAATGCTGGGGGGACAGGAACGGCCACGCTCACCCTGACTATCAACCCGGCGGCACCCGCAATCGCCAGCCCCACCACGGCGAGTGGCACGGTCGGCACGGCCTTCTCTTATCAGATCACGGCGACGAACACGCCGACCAGTTACGGCGCGACCGGACTACCCGCCGGACTGACCGTGGACCCCGCCGGTGGCTTGATCTCGGGAACACCAACCGCAACCGGGACCTCATCGGTGACGTTGAGCGCAACCAATGCTGGCGGAACGGGAACGGCAACGCTCGCATTGACTATCAACGTCGCTGCACCTTCGATCACCAGTGCCACCACGGCCAGCGGTTCTGTGGGGACTGCTTTTTCCTATCAGATCACGGCATCGAACTCGCCGAGCAGTTACGGTGCGACTGGACTGTCCTCCGGTCTGACCGTGGATACTATCGGTGGCTTGATCTCCGGAACGCCGACCGCAACCGGGACCTCATCGGTGACGCTGAGTGCGACAAATGCTGGGGGAACGGGAACGGCAACCCTGATGCTTACCATTAGTCCAGCCGCGCCTGCCATCACCAGTCCCACTACCGCCAGCGGTATCGTCAGCACTGCTTTCTCCTATCAAATCACGGCCTCAAATTCACCGACTAGCTTCAACGCCACCGGATTGCCCTCTGGTCTGACCGTGAATACCACCAGCGGCTTGATCTCGGGAACACCTACCGGCATTGGCACCTCGACCGTCTCGCTGAGTGCCAGCAACAGCGGCGGCACGGGCACCGCGCCCCTCACGCTCACGATTAGTCTTGCATCGATACCGATGGCGAATGCCCGTACCGATAATTGTGTACTCGCAACCGACTTCATTAATGGTTCTTCGGGCGCAACGTGTGGAACTTCTCTTGCACTGAATTTCAGGCTTCGCCCGGGCGATCCAACCCCATTCTCGAACCTGGCGCCAATGAATACAGGCGGCACCGACCCGGATTTTGGAACATACCTGGTAATGGCGACCGACACAACGATCACCGGAAGCGGTCTCGCAAGCTTTCTTGCGGGATCTGCGGGCGTGGGAAATTTATTCTCCTCGGATGATCAGGCGTTTCTCCTGCACAACTCGGGCGGCAATGATTTCTTGTCCTACCTGAATAAAAGCGCATTTTTCGCGCATACGTGCAACACGACAAACAAGTGTGTGGTGTATCTCGGAATTGGGACCGGAACAGCGAAGAATGGAGACTCGACGCACCTTGCTCCGAACGCGGCTCACACCTTCAGCCGGGTCACGCCTTTGAAATTGTACGAGTGGTTGCCAACCGCGACGGTCGTGCAGTCGCGCATCATCACGGATCCACAGGGAATATCGATTGCGAATTGCGCGAACAACAAGAACTGCACCGTTCCCATTTCCACCTACGTCAATTTCGTCACAGCTGGTTGCCTGCCTTCGAACTGGTACGGGACAGGATGGCTGGGAACCTTAGCCACGGCGAGCGATGACTCGATCGCTATTACGACCGGAGGCGGGATCGATTGGTCGTCAAGCACATCGTATTCGGTTGGCACTATCTTGTATCCACAGGTTGGCAATGGCAGCGGGCATCCTCTCTATGGTTTCTACGTGATCACCGCAGGAACAACCGGGACCACAGAGCCAACATGGACCAGTTCCAGCACCGCCGGGACGACACTCATCGATGGGACGGTTGTCTATACCTCGCTCGGGTCTATCTACGGTCAAGGCCCCGGCTTCACTTTGCTCATGTACTCGCCGACGAATGGATGCACGGTCATTAACACGCGCACCGGACAGATCACGGTCGGCACTGGAAACACGCAACCGAGCGGGACGTGGAAGACGGATAATACCTACGTCTGCGCAGCATTCTCACAAACTGCGCCTTGCACTTTGCCCGATCTTTCAACTTTGCACGATGGTCTACAACTGCTTAATCCCGATTTCGTCAACTTCAGCGTGACAGGTGGGGAGGCCGCCTGCACTGGTGATCCGGCAATCCCGAATGGACAGTGTTCTTGCCTCTTCTCAGGAAGTACCCGCCAGTATTGCGATGTTTATTATTTTCAGAAAAGCACAGGTCTAGTGCGACCGGCCACAGACCTGTCAAGCGAGGGGCATTCGACTCCGGGCTACACCTATGATTGGCGAGCAAAACAAGGAGTGGCACACCTTTATTCGAGTCCAAGTAAGAATGGGATTCCGGGTAGCGCGAATCCGGGAACTTCCCTCCTGCTAAGCAAGCAGAGTTGGCCTGCCGATCAACACGGATTCAGTCAGAACGAAATCGCTAACGACCCGTATCCACTTGGCGTGAGCACACAAGCGGTTCCGTCACTTGGACGCGCGCCCAACTCACAAGATCCCACCGGTACTGGAATCGGACACGGAATGCAATGGTACGACGAGCTCGACGCTGCGAAGTCGGATGGATCGGGAACGGTATATCGGTTGGGCCATTGCTTCAATACCGGCTCCAACCAAAACTTCGGCGTACAAAATTGTATTGCCAACATGAGCCAGGACGGCATGATCGGCCTTTTCACCAGTGACTTCATGGGTACGCGAGGCAGCACGAGTGGCGATTATCCTGGTCCGAACAAATCGGTCGCGGCTGGTCTGCAGATTTATCCCAAGGCAAACAACACCGGCAAGTACAGCTATGTGGCTCCCGTCGCTGGGATAACGAGTGCCTTAGAACCAAGTTTCGACTCTGCTTGCGCAACGAGTTGCATTGATGGAAGTGTCACTTGGGTAAGGCTCGATCCCACGGACGCAACGCCGGGATGTTCGCGGCTCCGCGGTGATTACGCTTGGGCGAAATCGACAGCAGCTAGCGTGGGAGATCAGCTGTATAACGGGTCGGGCGGAATCTATCAGGCAACTGTTGGCGGCAAGACAGGCACAACACAGCCGTCATTTAGCACCGCATGTCCCAACTATGGGCAGAGTTGCACCGATGGAACCGTTACTTGGACGAATGTTGGGAATAATGACTGTCGCGGGGATGAAGCATTGATGGATCTGACGAGCCCGTCATAAAACTGGCGAGCCGAACCCCAAGGCGCGTCGCCCGAACCGGTGATCACGGTTCATTACGCGTCCAGAAAGCAATCGCTTTTAGTCTCACTCGTAGGGACGGAGTGCAGGGGACGGGGCAAGTCTCTTTCTTTGCCCGGTTATGGATATGGGACGATCGCCTCGGTCACGTTCGAATAACCGCTCTCAAGACCCGTGTTGTCAACCGCGGTGGTAACGTAGTAGTAAGTCGTGCCACTGGTAACGATGGAGTCTGTGAAGAGCGTCGCCGCGACCAGGCCCGAGTTCAATCGACTGTATGGTCCGGCCGGAGCCGGCGCGCGATAAACGTTGTAGCCGATGGCGTTTGTGCTGGCATTCCAGCTCAGGTCCACGATGTGCGACGAAACCACGTTGAACGTCGCCGTGACTGCCTCAGCCGTGTTCATTATGACAGTGCAGCCAGCGGCCCCGTTGCAAGCGCCGCTCCAACCTGCAAACATCGAGCCAGTCGCCGGCACCGCCGTAAGCGTCACAGAAGTTCCGCTATTGAAAAAGACCGTGCAGTTTCCCGGGCAACTGCTGCCAGCTGGGCTTATCGTGACCGTGCCGCTCCCAGTCCCGGACAAGTTGACGCTAAGGCTGAAAGACGTCGGGTTGAGGTTGAACGTCGCCGTCACCGATTTGGCTGCGCTCACATTGACCGAGCAGGATCCAGTGCCGACGCAAGCACCGCTCCAACCAGCAAAGGTGGAGCCCGAAGCTGGGGTTGCGGTTAGCGTTACTAAGGTTCCGCTATTGAAGTTGCTATAGCAAATGCCGGCACATGAGAGCCCTGCCGGATTGCTGCTCACGCTACCGTTACCCGTGCCGCCTAAGATGACCGACAATTGGAAACTGATGAGGTTGAACGTCGCCGTTACCGATTCCGCCGTATTCATTGCGACAGTGCAGCCCCCGGTGCCACTGCAGGCACCGCCCCATCCTGCAAACGTTGAACCCGGACCTGGCACCGCCGTGAGCGTTACCGACGTGCTGCTGTTGAAACTTGCTCCGCAGTTGCCGGGACAATTCACACTAGAAGGATTGCTGCTCACGCTGCCGCTACCCGTTCCAGTAACACTCACTGTCAGGGGGTAAATCGCGGGCGCCGCTCCCATGACGGACGAAGCAGGTTTGAGCGCCACCATCTGCATCGTCCAGCCTTTGTTCGCCCACCCGGTCGCTGCATAAGTACCCGCGTTCCCTGCTTGCTTGTCCTCAATCAGATTGCTGCCCCAGGTCGAGCGCGCGGTAAAGCCAGAACCCACCGTGCAGGCCCATTCGCCAACGCAGTAGCCGTAAATCAAGTCACCGGCCACGGCCGTCGTGGCGTTACCGCTCGATACCGCACCCCCGTTGCCCGAAGCACCTGCTTGGGCATCAATGGGATTCGTCTGACTCACGCCGGTGTATTCGGTAAGATATAAATCAATCCAGCTGGAGTTGGCCGATAGGTTAACAGTCACCGTATCCGCGCCACCCGCGATGTTGTTCGCATAGTAGACCCGGCTGCGGACGCCACCTGGAGAGGTCAATTGGTTTCCTACCGAAGTGAATACATTACCTTGGGAGTCGGTTACGGAAGCTGGGATGGCATTTGTACTGTAATCAAAGGCTACGAGAATAAGATCGCCCGCGACCGTGTTTGTGGGGAAGGAAAGTGACAAAGAGCTGGCGGGACCGGAAGTCTTGGCGACGGTCTGTACAGATGAGATGCTTGCCTGACACAGTGCAGATGCAACGCAGAGCAGAAAGATTGCGAGGGGTGGGGAGCCTCTCATGGATTTTAGAATGCCGTCCCTAGCTGCCTTCGCAAAGATAACCAAGGTCGTCGTCCTGTTCGCAGGCTTGGCCTATCCCTTTTGGGAGCTTCCTTCAGTAGGGTTTTTCCCTTGCACTGAATGATCTGTCGAAGGCGGCGAGAATGACTCGGGCTCGCACGCGGCTGGCAAACCTCGTCCCGAGTTCGCACAGCATAATCCCTAGAATCAACAGTCAAGTATTTCGGGAGCAGGCATTCGATCCTTGCTCGTTTCAAACCAGGTCTGCTGCTCGCTGACCAGGTCATGCATCGTAATGTGATCCGGAATTTACGACCTCGGCGAGGCTTCCGGGGTCAAGTTCATAACAATGGAGTTCGTCGAGAGCAAATATCTGGGGGTCCTGCTCCGTGAGTGAAAGAAATTTGCTCGGAGGAAGCAGTCCAGATTACTCAACAGGTGCCCAGGCTCTCGATGCCGCGCACAGCGTTGGAGTGATCCACCGGGATCTTCAACCTCAGAGCATTCATGCAGGACGCCTCGGGCCGAATCCTAGTTGAAGATCGATGTGCCGAGATGAAAAGGATATTCCGGGGGCGCGCCAGGGCTGAGGCGGCGCTTTCAGAATGTGCTGCACGCCGATCCGGTCGGAATGACAACTTCCTAAAAGGCGAATTTTTCCTCGCTACGCTAGCCGATCGAATGCGGGCAACTAGGGCAGCAAGCCGAACACGCCGACGCCGTTTTGCATGGCGACATACACCTTTCCATTTGCGATCATTGGTGTGATGAATTTGTTGCCATTGCCAAACTGATCGCGTCCGCCTGAGGCCTGGTTGGAGTTGTACAGTTCCTGCGCAAGGTTATTCGCGTTGAACGCGTGGAGAACAGCGGGGGATGTGTTCTCTGTCGCCCACAAAATCAGGTTTGCCTTCGAACTACCAGAAATGCTCGGGGTGGCGCCAGGAAAAGCAAAGGTTTGGCTGGTCATCGACTGCGGAGTCGAACTCAACTGTCCATTCGAGCCGAAGACAAAAGCCTTGATGTGATCTGCCAACGCACCGTAATAAATGCGGTTTCCGTCATAGGCGGGCGCGGAAAAAACTGAGTCCCGCAGGACGCCGGTAAGTTCCTGATAGACCTGATTGTTGTTATTTGAATTGAACTTCCCCATGTTGGTGCGGTTGACAATGTAGATATTGCCATCCTTGCCCGCGCCGACCACAAGTTGGTGGGATACCCCGTTTGCATCCTTGAAATTTGGAATGACCATAGCGCCGCCCGATCCCAAATCCTGATCGGCATTCGATTCGCTGACGGTGTTGTACATGTTGAAGTAATCGGCAACAACCAATTTCTTCGCCTTCACCGAAAGCTTCACGATGGCATTGCCGTAATCGCCATTCGCCGGGAAGCCTTGCGCATTGAGCGAGGTATCAAACGTGCCGTTGGCATCGAGGAAGTAGATGCCCCCGGAAGAATCCGCTGCCGGGCCTGCACCCGCTGCCCAGATCGCGCCTTCGCTGCCGTTAGGCGTTACATTCAGCACGTACTGCTGCGCCAACGTGTTCTCGTTATAGCCAATGATCCAACCCGTATACGGGGTGTAATCGCAGTGCGAGGCCCAAGTCGTGTACACAACGTGATTCAACAGCAGCAGAGCAGCCCGTTCCTTATATTGTTTGGGGTCGAAGATGACATAACCGCCCTGGCTGTTGGCGCCGGTCCCGGGATATTGCGCAGTAATGTCGATCGGGCCGCCAAATTCTTCCCCGCCAGTCGTCACGTCGAGCGCATGAATACGCTGGTGATAATTGCCGGACGAATCCTTGCTCATGGCAACGAGATAGATTGTGCCGTGCGGGCCAGCCGCCAGGTCGATCACGGGCGTCGAGGTTACGCCAATCTCCGGTGTCACCTGGTTGCAGCCGCGATTGTCCGATGAAGTCTCACCCGACTTAAGCGTCGTCATCTGCCAGAGTGTTGTCCCCGCATCGGCGTCGAATCCATACACCGTGCCGTGCTCACTCGCCACAAAAAGCACGTTATGCGCGCCGCGGCCAACTGTCAGGTTCGGCACATATAAAGGTTCAGCGTCGACCAATCCATCAGTGCTGAGGACAAACAGTTTTCCGAACTGAGTCGAATTCACGTTCTTTAGCGTGAGTTTGTTCTCGAAGGCGTTGTGGCCGGTGCGGTTGTTGTCGTTGTGGTAAGTCAGGACGCCATCAAACGTGGCGGCTGCTCGCGCCGCGCCTTGCCACAGTGATCCTAAAATAAACAGAACGCTGAGCAGTAGGATGGGAACGAGAAAAACAGGGATCCGTCTTAAGGGACTTCGTTTCACGGGACACCTCGAACGCTGGAAGCAAAATGGCGGATGCTTCGGGGGGCTTGAAACGAAGCCGCGCTCCGCTATTCTAGCTGAAATCGGCGGCCCGTAGGAAATCCAAGTTCGCAGGCGACCGCATAAAACATGCCAATTTTACGGCCCATTAACACCGCTAATGTGAAACAGGTTGCACACATGTCCGCGCGTGTATGGCGCAAACTGTACGTACGTGCCCACGCTTTTAACTCCTGTGTCTGTAACTTCTTAGAAAATAAGGGCGTACTCGGGGCGAGGTTGAAGGTGGCCGGACCAAGGGTCGCGTTCCGCTGCCGCGACACAAATTCCGCCATCGCGCCTGAGCACGACTTCATTGCAATCTTCATGGTCTGGTCCTAGGTCGAGTCGGCTGGCGACGCAAGCGAAGCGGCTTCATTTCGACCCTCGAGGAGGTCACGAAACTCCCGCAGCTAAACGAGGCACGACCACGAAACGAATCGGGTAACACTTTGCAGAGATGTCTTAACAGAAGGCTTGGCAAAACAAGCGTCCAAATCGATGTTGGCAGATTTGCTTTTCGCAGATCTGGCTCTCGGGCAACTCACGCGCAAAGAGGGTCATTTCCAGTGCGACCCAAAGGTGCTCAACTGAGCGGTCAGTTCGTTGTCAGCGTCATGACCTCCATTGTGTAGTTGACCACAACGATGACTGCTCGCCCCGAATTTCGATCGTTAAGCAACGGGTACAATCATCTGAGTCACTGGCATTCTTGGTTCTCGCGGGTCTATAATCGTTTATACTTCCCTCGATTTAGCGCCTATTAATTGCGTGTGGGCGGCAGGGTACGCTTCTCCAATCTCAGCCCATTGAACCGAAGGCATGGACGACCAGAAACCACGGCCGCACGGTGAGTCTGTTCCCAAGAAGCCGGGAAAAGCGGGGACTGGAACGCCATTTGCCGGTGAGAGTTCAGCGAGCGGTGTCCCAATCTCTCCTCCAGGCAGGGCATCTGGCGACTCCGCTTCGAAGCCTGTCGACCCCGACGCAACCGTGATTGACGCGCGTCCCTTGCGGCACGATCCCGATGCGACCGTGATCGACGCTCGCCCGCACGATCCCGACGCTACGCTGGTCGACGCGTCACCACGGTTTGACCCGGACGCAACGATCGTGGATGCCGACGCCACAATCGGCACGGGTTTCACACCTCGCCGTACACCTCCTCCGGCACCCAGCCAAACCGGTTCGTACGTGAGCGCGGCGGTGTTTCAGATCGGCGAGATCGTCGGTGGGCGATACGAGATTCTGGATCTTTTGGGCGAGGGCGGCATGGGAGCCGTCTACAAAGCCTCTGATCGCGAACTCGATCGTTTTGTCGCGCTAAAGGTCATTCGTCCGGAACTGGCGTCGAATCCCGCTATCCTTGCCCGTTTCAAGCAAGAGTTGCTGCTCGCACATAAGGTCACGCATCGCAATGTGATCCGCATTTACGACCTGGGCGAAGCCGCCGGTGTGAAATTCATCACCATGGAATATGTCGAGGGCCGCGATCTGCGCGGCATTCTTCGCGAGAGAAAGAAATTCACTCCCGAAGACGCGGTCGACGTCACGCAACAGGTGTGCCAGGCTCTGGATGCGGCTCACAGCGTTGGCATCATCCACCGCGACCTCAAACCACAAAACATCATGCAGGATGCTTCCGGCCGAATTCTGGTCATGGACTTCGGATTGGCGCGAACGCTGGGCGGCGATGGAATGACTCAGACTGGCGCGATCGTCGGCACAATGGAGTATATGTCTCCGGAACAGGCTTTGGGCAAGGAGCTTGACCAGCGATCCGATCTGTTCGCGCTCGGTCTGATCCTTTACGAAATGCTCACCGGCAAGACGCCCTTTCACGCCGAAAGCGCCCTAGCCAGCCTCATCAAGCGAACCCAAGAACGCGCCATTCCGGTATCGGATATCGACAATCAGATCCCCGGAGCGCTCAGTGGAATCGTAAGCAAGTGTCTGGAACGAGATCTAGACCAACGGTATCAAACGTCCAAAGAAATTCTCAACGATCTCAATACTTGGAGAGACAAGAGAGCGGCTGGCACGATTCGGCTGGACGCGACGGTTAAACCTTGGGGACAAACGCTCCCATGGCCTCTGATCATGGGGATTGTCACGGTGTTGGTTCTTGCTATCAGTGGATATTTGCTTCGAGATCGGCTATTCCACGCGGCGCCGAACTCGGCGTCGACCGCTGTGGTGCATCCTCTTTCGCTTGCGATCTTGCCCTTTCGAAATGCGTCCGGCGATCCGAGCCTGGATTGGCTCGGTCCCAGTCTCGCGGACATGCTGACGACAGATGTCGGCCAGTCAGCCCGGCTGCGCGCGGTAAGTCCGGGCAGCCTGCACCAGATGTTCAGCGACCTGCGCATTTCATCAACGACCGTCCTGGATCCGGCAACAATCAAACGCGTGGCGGATTTCAACAGCGCTGATCGCGTCGTTTGGGGGCAGTATGCAAAGTTCGGCGATCAGATTCGCATCGACGCCAGCCTACAGGACATAAAGAGCGGGAGCGTCACACCGTTGAAGATCGATGTGCCGAATGAAAAGGAAATTCCCGGCGCGGTCGACCACCTCGCTGAATCGATCCGTCAGCAACTGGCGCTTCCAGACGACGTTCTAAAGGAACTCAAGGCCAGTTCCTTCCAGCCGAGTTCAAAATCGATTGAGGCGCTGCGCGACTACAACCTGGGACTCGGATTCCAACGTGACGGCAAAAATCAGGAGGCGCAAAAGCAGTTCGAGGCAGCGACAAAAGAAGATCCCGCCTTCGCGCTGGCATTTGCGAAACTGGCGCAGACTTACAGCGGCTTGGGTTACGACAGCGAAGCGGAGCAGGCTGCCAAGAAAGCAGTGGGACTAAGCCAAGGCCTGCCGGATGCAGAAAAGTATCTGGTTAGCGCGATCGAGCTGCAGGTTGTAAAAAACTATCCCGAGGCTATCAAGGCTTACGAGAACCTGGAGAAGGTTTCTCCCGGAAACTCGGACGTGATGTCGGCACTCGGAAGTCTTTATAAGGAATCGGGCAATCTTGCCAAGGCGCGTGATTACTACCAGAAAATCCTGGCGGCCAATCCAAAGGACGTTATAGCTACCCTGGAATTAGGCCGCGTAGCCATCAAAAGTGGCGACGCGCAAGGCAGCCTTGATCCGCTGAATCGTGCCTACAGCTTGTCAATCCAAACGAACAATGACGAGCAAAAGGCAACGAGTCTGCACTTTATGGCCGTGGCCTATGCGATGTTGAGCAAGCCCGAGGATAGCGTTCGCAATGAAGAGCAAGCGCTTGAGATTTGGCGGCGCATTGGCCAAAAACGTGGCCTCGCCCTTAGCTTAAACGAGCTGGCGTCGGTCCAAGCATTGCTGGGCAAGTCCAAGGAAGCTCTGGCGAATTACCAAGAGGCGCTTCAGATTCGACGCGACATCGGCGACAAAAGAGGCTTAGGTGACACTTTAATCGATTTCGGGAGCTTCTACGACTACCGGGGTGATCACGATCAGGCACTTAAGATGTTCCATGAGGCTCTGGATATTCAGCGTGACCTTGGAAACGAGAGTTTGCAGGCAATCTGCCTCAACAATATCGGAACCGTTTATTCGGAGAAGGGCCGATTCGAAGACTCTCTCACCTATTACCAGCAGGCGCTACAACTTCGTGAAAAGTCGAAAGTGCCGCAAGACATCGTCGAGGCTGTTCACAATCTCGGCGAGACCTATGCTGAGATGGGCCAATACGATCAGGCAATCACGTATTACCTGCGTGCCCTGGATCTGCGTCGAAG
>Ga0335078_10014846_pt1 | contig 11552 bp, 6 predicted proteins | sample Lox_Sample_32_FD_206711 | JGI IMG/M metagenome (GOLD analysis project Ga0335078, IMG submission 206711) | Soil microbial communities from Loxahatchee National Wildlife Refuge, Florida, United States - Lox_Sample_3.2 | ecosystem: Environmental > Terrestrial > Soil > Wetlands | place: USA: Florida...
CTGATACTCCTTGAGGGCGTCGGCGTATTCGTTGATCTCAGCGAACTGCTCTCCCCGGCGAATGGCCACCGCCACGCGCATCACCGGCGTATAGCGAAGCATGATATCTTTCGGATCGAGCGACACCGTCTTCGGCTTACCGAAGGTGTCCACGCTGAACTCAGACGAAGTGCCCACTACGTCAATCTGCTTGTCCTCGGGATTGCCCTCGGTCTCGATATGCAGAGTGACCGGCATGTGGAACGTGTCGAGGTCCTGCGACACCTTGCCCATGACGCGGAAGCCCTTGGCCGTGCGGAACACCGTATATTCCAGCTTGAATTCGGGCGCGCCGCTCGAATCGATCCATTGCAGGAAGAAATAGTCGAGCTTCTCATTGGCGAGCTTCTCCGCCGCGTCTTCAACCTGGCGAGTACTGACCGTTTTCCATGCGTACTGATCGGGAACCTGCTTCATGAGCGCGAAAAACTTTTCGTCGCCCATCACCAATCGGAGCATGTTAAGAACCGCCGCGCCCTTTCCCGCAGTCACCGCCCAATATTCCACGGAGTAGTCCTCCAGTCGCGACGACTGCGCGACTGGCGGGTTCTCGACGCTCAGCGCATCCACATAATCGTCGTGCAGAGCGGCCTGATAGTCCGCGTTGCCCAGATCGTGCTCGATGTACAGCAGCTCGGCATAACGGGCACTGCCATTGTCCAGCCATAGAGAATTACGCGTCGAGGGCGAAACCAGTATGCCCCACCATTGCCGCGCAAGTTGGTTCGCCAGCACGCGCTTCGCGACCTGATTGCCAATCGTCCCTGGAGGCAGAAATACAAGTCCCGGACCGGAATAGCCGTTAGGAGCGCCATCCTCGGTTTCCACGAAGGTCAAATTGGCCTGCGGCGGAAGGCCGTACAGGCTGGTGAAGTACGACATGATCTTGCCGGCCTCATCCCCATACGCTTTCGCCATGTCGGCCCGCGTGCGGAAGTACATTGTGCTGACGACGCCGTCCGAAGTCACCTTGACCGGATTGCCCTGCACCACGGCTATACTCCCAGGAAACGAACGGCGCTCGTAATGGAAGGAGGACACGGTCTTGTCGCCGGTGGACTGTGTACTCTCAATCCCGCTGGCCAGGACGTCGTAACCAGTGGGCACTGTGATCTGCATATCGGCAGCGAAGCGGTCGGTAGTGTAGCCCGAAATGGGGAACCAGCGCGCGGGATACATCAGATACGCATAGTCCTGATGGATGGCGGCAAACCGAATCCCGTAGACGGGCGAATCCTCCTGGCCCGTCAGCCTGCCGTCGTACGCGAAGGTCACCGTCATCGGCTTGCCCTTGATCAGCGGCTCGGGAAACGTCAGGCGGAGCGTGGAATCCTGCTGCGAACGCGAAGCTGGAATTTGCCGGCCGGCGTCGTCCACCACGCGCGATACGTTCAATGCGTTGTTCAGCTCGAACGCCGCCGTCGACATGTTGTTATCCAGGGCCGAGAAGTGCGCTTCGACCGTCGCGGTGATGGACTGCGTGCGTGGGTTTATTTCCGCGTCGATCTTGTAATGGTCGATATCGATCCGGCCGGTCGTCGACCGCTCCTGCGCCAGCGCGGAAACGGCCGCCAGTAGAGCAATCGGGGACAACAAGAAGAGCTTACGGGACATGGACGGGTTCCTTCTGAAGATACGATTCCACAATATCAGCCGCGGCTTCGAGGGGCTCGGCGCGGCCGGAAAGCCGGGATCCGATTTCACCGAGGGCAGCCCGCATTTCCGCCAGCGCCAGTGGGTTATCGAGCAACGCCAGCGCCTCGGAAGCGATACGCGGTCCGTTGGCTTCCCCCTGCATGATCTCGGGGACAACTCTCTTCCCGGCAATCAGATTCACCATTGTGTAGAAAGGCACACGCACCAGCGGCCTGCCCAGCACCCAGCTGAGCCAGTTGACCCGATAAAACGTGATCATCGGAACGCCCAGCAGGGCCGCCTCCACGGTCACGGTTCCGCTGGCCGCGAGCGCGAGATTGGAGCAGGCCAGAACATCCCACGTCCGGCCTTCCACTACCTGGACGGATGCCGACGAAAAGCGTTCCCGGAAACTTGTCAGGTCTGCCCTTCGGGTGAAGCCAGGGGCGAGCGCAAGCATGAATCGGGTAGCCGGCCGGGCAGCGAGGATGCACGCGGCGGCGTCGATGAGGTGCGGCAAATGACGAAAGGCCTCGCCGGGGCGGCTTCCAGGCAGCAAAGCAACAACCTCGGCGCCTGGTGGGATTGCAAGTTGGTCGCGCAGCTCCTCTACCGGCGCCGAAGGGCGCGCGATTCGCGTCAGGGGGTGACCAATATAGACGGCAGGCACGCCGTGCGCTTTGAAGAAGTCCTCTTCAAATGGGAAGATGCAGAGCAGGCGCTGAAGATTCTGCCGCATCGCGGGAAGGCGCCCTTTGCGCCAGGCCCATGCCTGGGGCGCCACAAGGTAAATCACGGGGATGCCGAGCCTTCGGAGCTGACGGGCCAGACGAAGGTGAAAGTCAGGGCTATCTGTCAGAATGGCCGCTTCCGGCCGGTTCTCACGCGCCCAGCGGAGCAGCTTTTGGTATTCGCCCCAGATCCGCGGAATGTGATGGATGACCTCAAACAGCCCGACAACGTTCAGACGGGCCTGGTCGACCACGGCCTCCACACCCGACGCGCGCATCCGCGGGCCGGCACACCCGGCAAAGGAAAGGTCCGGGCGGCGCCGGAGCAACGCCTCCACCAGGCGCGATGCGTACAGATCGCCTGACGCCTCGCCAGCCGAAACCAGAATCCTTGCCATGCTCGCGCGCTCGGAAAACCCAGCGCTCACCATAGTTTAGCCTGGCAGCGTTTTGCTTCATGCCAGCGCAGACTGCCGCTGAGCCGCACCCGGCAACGTTAGGATGTCTGTTAAACTGGAGTCGGAATTCTCCGCTGGATGTCTACCCAGGGTTTCGTAGCCAAATTGAGCGTCGGTCAGTTCGCGGAGCGCTTCCGCGACGAGATGATCCCGCTCAGCAACACCTTCTCCTATTTTTGCGCATCCGTCCCGATGTCCGAGGATGACCTGAAGGAGTATCTGGAGGAACCGATCGCCGCCCTGCCGCCGGCGGTCTCGGCGGTGCTCCCAGGCATTTCCATCATCCTGGTGCCGTACCTGGAGCGCGCGGAGGCGCGAAATGGCGCGATGAAGGCGGGGGCTGAGTTGGTCTCCATGGAAAAGCCTCCTGACGACCTCGTTTCATGGGCGTCACAGGTGCGGCTCAGCAACCAGGAGGTCCTCGTCTTTGCGCTGAAAGACCAGAATGTCGCCGAGTATCACTACCGTTTCTATCGCCTGATCGCCGCCTTGATGGCCGACCGCTGGTCCGATGAAGCACAAATGGGGTACTGCACCCTCGTGCGCGAGGAATTGAGTGGCTCGGTGCATGGAGAGGTGGACGAGGAGAGCTGGAGCTCGAAGCAGGCGCTGCTGAGCCAGCATAAGCATGTGCGGCGCGATTCACGGCCGTTCCGCGAATACGCGCGGCAATCGTTCATTGACACGCTGACGCTCTATCTGCACGGCATCTGCTGCGATATCGACGTGGAAACCGGGCCCCGGCAGTTGCCGAGCCGCTATCTGCGCAAGCGGCTCAAGCTGCTTCAGGAGCTCTATCCCCAGCCCAACGGCTATGCGGTGTTCCCGGAAGATCTGAAAGAGAACCCGGGCTAACCGCGTTACCCTCGCGCCGCCTGCTCCAGCGGCATCAGCTCCGTGATGCCGCGCTGGCGCAGATAGTCTTCGTCCTTCGCGCGGCTGGCCAGCACAATGGCCGGGTTCTTTCCGCGCTCCACCAGCTTCATGAAGGGCTTGCCCCAGCGCCAGTCGGGAGGCCACGTCTCTTTCGAAAGGCCGCGGTCCGGTACAACGAGCGCCGTTGAGCGCGAGCCGCCATTCTGCGGCACGTCTCGCAGTTCTCTTGCGAGTGCGGCGAATTTTCGACCCAGCGGTTTCGGCCGGCCCTCGCGGTCGAGCAAGCCGAGCTGATACTCCAGGTCGTCGAAGCCCTTGATCGACGGGTCGAAATCGTGCGAGCACCACCACGTGACGCCCCACAGCTTTCCCGTGCCGACGGCGTTACGCACCAGGTGCTCCATGTATTCGGGCATGTAAGCGGCGGCAATGTACTGGTCCGGCACTACGCCCGTTTCTTCCACCCATACTCGCCGCAGAGGGTTGCGGTGATATGCGAAGGCCAGCTCGGCCATGTATTCGGCCAGATGCAGCGAACCGACGCCCTGGCCGCCGTAGTTCGCAAACGCGCCCGTGAACAACCCATAGGAGTGCACCACCGAAGCGTGTCCGGCGGTAGCCAGGTTCTCGCGGCTGAAACCAAAATCCGCGAACCAGTGTTGGTGGTCCACGCCGTTCACATGGAAGCGGCCGGGCGCGATTGTGTCGCAGTAGGAGAGGATGCCCGTCGCCCAGGTATCGGCCTGTGGTTGCGTCACGGGATTGTTCAAACCCTGAAGCACGCCCAGCTCGTTGCCGATATCGAAGCCAAGAAAGCGGCGGTGGCCGGCCTGCGTCTCGGCGATGCGGCGAAAAAGCAGCTTCTCCGCTTCGATTGCGCCGGGATCGGTGAAGATGTTCCCGTTGTGGTCCTTCGACGGACGCGCGAGCGGCATCGTCCACGCGGGCAGGAACGGGTAGCCGCTCATCCAGCCGTTGAGCACGGTGACTTCGACATCGAGACCCGCGCGGTCTGCCGAATCCAGCAGCTCGTGCAGACGGTCCAGGATGAGTTCGCTCACGTAGCTCGGCCCGGGCTGAATTAGCGGCCACAGACACTGGATCCGCACATGATCCATGCCGAGATCGGCGACAGCCCGCAGATCGGCGGCCATGGACGCCGAATCCCAGTCCTGCCAGCAGTACCACCAGCGATTGCGCGGAACGAAGTTGACGCCGAAACGCGGGCCGCTGGCGGCCGGAGACGCGGCCGCTCCACAAACCGCCACGCCAGCAAGCGACGCCGCCAGCAGCGTGCGCCGCGTCATCTCTGCGTCAGAGGTTCTCGCCAACAAGCTCTCCAATCTCGAAGATCGATGCGAAGGGGCAGTGAATCGCAGCCAGATTCTCGGCCGCACCCAGCTTGCGATCCACCAGACAAATTGCGCCGAGCACGTTGAGGCCGGCCTCGCGCGAGCGTTCCACGGCCGTTACGGTGGAGCCGCCCGTGGAGCACACATCGTCCACCACAACGATGTCGACTTGCGCGGGCAGCGCCAGGCCCTCCACGCCCTGCTTCATGCCGTGCGCCTTTGGCTCCTTCCGGACGACGAACGCGTTGATCGGCTCGCCGGCGCGGTCGAGACTCTCGCGAGCGATCGCAATTGCGATGGGATCGGCGCCCATGGTCAGCCCACCCACCGCCGCCGGCCGCCAACCAAGCTGGTCCATCTTGTCGAGGAAACATCGCCCGATCAGCGGCATCGCTCGCGCATGACACGTGGTCAGCCGCGCATCGATGTAAAGATTGCTGCGCTTGCCCGAGGCAAGCACGAAATCCCCGGTGCGGATGGACAACTCACACAGAATCTCCTTCAGCAACGCGCGGTCATTGGCGGGCATGAAGCCTCCATTCTAACGGCTTCAGAACTCCAGCCGCGCCTGAAACGCGATCATGCGCGGGGAGCTGTCGCCTCCCAGCCCCACACCGAGCAGCCCCGTCGGTGGCGACGTGGTGTAAGTCAGCGCGCCAAAGCCGGTCTGCGTGGATGGCCTGCCCGGGACTCCTGCGTACACCAGCACGGGGAGACCGAAGTTCGGATGATTGAACAAGTTGAAGAACTGGCCGTCGATTCGCAGCTTCACACGTTCGCTGAGAGCGAACCATTTGGTCAGATAGAGGTCGCTCCAGGTGAAATCCGGACCGCGCAGTGAATTGCGTCCGAGATCGCCGAACTGGCACGTGGCGGGCGTGTCGCCGCCAACGCAGGCGCCGGTTGCCGGGTCCACGGTGGAAGCGAAAGCGTCGGGGTTCAGCCACTGAATGGTGCCAGGCTGCGTGACGCCCGGAATCGGATTGTGCGCATACAACGGCACGCCGGAAACAACGCTCGCGAACTGGGGTCCGCCGCCGTTCACGATGCCGTCGCCATTTGCCGAATACGGCGCGCTCAGCACGGAGAAGGGCAGCCCGCTACGCCAGAACGCGGACCCGGAGACCTGCCATCCGTTCAGCACGCGTCCGGCAGCGCCTCTCACCCGGAACGGCAGCTCGTATACATAGCTCGCAGTGATGTTGTGCCGCACGTCGTAATCGCAGGGACCGCGGTCGCGCGCGAGGTCGCCGGGGAGCGGCGTGAGAATGCCGCCGGCCGCAAAAGGCAGAAACCCGCCGTTGGAGACCGTGTCGATGCAGTGGCTCCACGTGTAGTTTGCCTGGATCTGCAGGCCGCGCCCCATTCTCCTCTCCGCCGTAGTCTGCAGCGCGTTGTAATGGCTGTTTGCGCCGGTGGCGAGCTGCGTCACCGCGGCGAACCTGGGATCGGTGGGCTGGCCATACGGGAAGGGCGCGAAGCAACCCGGGCAAACGGTCTGATAGCCGTTCACCTGCGTCGTGTAGGGCTGACTCACCGCGCGCGTCCCCACATATTGCGCGCGCAGGTTGATGGCGTCGCCGATCTGATGCTCGATGCCCAGGCTCCATTCCATGAAATACGGCGCATGGAGCTTACCATCGGGAACCGCCGTAATCGCCACCGGCTGCAGACAGGCGCTCGGATTCGAAAGCGGCGACGCGCAGGAAAGCTGACCGCTGGCGAAGCCCGTGTTGAATATCTGGCTGGCCGCGACCGTTGCGTCTACCGCGCTGCCAGGCACGCCCGGCGCGATGGCCGTCCCGCCGACGGTCCCCAGAAGCCCGCCCTGGAACGTCGTCGAATACGGCGGATTCGCGCCCACCAGATCGGCTATGCTGCCCGGAAGCAGATCGCTGAACAGGCCGAAGCCGCTGCGCAAAACCGTTCCCCGGCCGATTTGCCAGGCAATCGCCGTCCGCGGCTGCAGGATGGCCAGCGGCGTGGAGGCGAAAACGTTCCCGAGGCCGGTCTTTATCGCAGCATTCAGCGGCTCGTTCACGTCGTGCGTAATCGAAGCGAAGGAACCGGGCAGCCGCGCGATGGTATCGTGCGGATTCAGCGGATTTGAGTTGTCGCTCCCGCGCACCCCGAACGTCCACGTGAACCGCGGGGTCACCTTCCACGCATCCTGCGCATAGACATCCAGATTGAGGAAGTTGTATGGCTCGGAGTCGGCAAGCGGGAACGTCTGGGCGGCGGTGGACGCGATGCCGTGAGTGAATTGCGCCAGCGTGGTGTAGGTCACCAGCGGTACCACCCCCTCGCCGAAATCGTAATCGTTCAGCCGGAAGATTCGCGTGTTGGTTCCGAAACGCAGCTCGTGCGGACCCAGCGTCCAGGCCAGGTTGTCGTTGAGGAAAAACCGCGCCGCGCGGCGGCCCTGCACCCACGTGTTGTCCAGGCCGCCGAGCGCGGTGAACGGCGCATCCGCCCCCTCGCCCTCGAGAACAACTGGAAACGCCGTCAGCGTTTTCTGAAAATCCTGAGGCGCGAAAAGGCTCTCATACCAGGAGAACGCCGGGTTGAAGTAGTTCACCAGCTTCGAGGAGAAGATGTGCGTGTAGCCGGCCGCGAACGAATAGAGCGGCTGCGAGGAAATGGCGTTGAAAAGCGAGTTGATCGGATCCGTGTACGCGGCCTGCAAACCGGTGTCGGCCTGGAACCGGTACCACGTGGTGTCCTTATCGCTGAGGTTGTAGTCGATGCGCGCGGTCTGCACCTGTTCGCGGTCGTCGCTGGAATGCGAGACGCTCTGTCGGTTGGCGCAGCCGTTCCCGTTCGGCGAAGCTCCCAGGGCCGGGCTTCCATCGCTGTTGAACGGACAGCCCAGAACCGCCAGCGGCGTCCCTGCGGTGTTCCCGTACAGGCTGAACATGTTTCGATAGAACGGCGCCTGCGCCGGGGGCAGTTGTTGCAGCACGTAGCCCTGAAACTCCGGTGTCGGCACGGTAGCCGCCGACACAATGGGCAGCGCGATCCGCACCCATTCGCTGTCGAAGAAAAAGAACAGCTTGTTGCGGCGGATGGGCCCGCCGACGCTGCCGCCAAAATGGTTCACGGTGGAGCGCGGCTTGCGATTACCGGGCGTGGCATTGGTGAAGAAATCAGCCGCGTTGAAGCGCGCGCCGTTCCACAACTCGTAGAGATTCCCATGGAACTCGTTCGTGCCCGATTTGGTGACGTAGTTGACCTGCGAAGCGCCATAGCGCCCCTGATCCACGCTGTAAGAGAGCGTGTTGACGGTAACTTCCGAAATCGAGTTGAGCCCCAGCACGAGGTTCGTCGAAAGGCCGCTGTTCAGATTGGTGAGCGGATCGTTGGTCTCGAGGCCATCCACGATGTAGCCGTTCGCCAGCGCCGGCAGGCCGTTGAACTGGACGTTGCCGTAGCCGTTCGTGCCGCCGATGAAATCGTTCCCGCTGCCGGCGGTGTTCATGAGCGCGCCAGCGGCGAGCTGCAAAGGATATGTCATGTCGCCGCCGGGATTGGGCAGGTTCTCGAGAGCTTCCGACGCCAGCGTCGTCGCCGTGTTGGGATTCTCGGGGTTGATGAGCGGCGCTTCCGTGGTGACCGATACTTCGCTTTTCGCCGCGGCTAGCGCCAGCGTGAAATCCACGCTCTGCTTCTGGCCGAGCGCCGTTGTCACGGAGATCGCCTGCTTTGCAAATCCCTCGGCTTCGGCCTGAACGCTGTACTCCCCGGGTTTCAACTGCGGGAAGCTGAAGCGTCCCGCGGAATCGGTTTTGTCGGCACGCTTCCAGCCCGTTCCCGTTTCCGTGACGAGAATTGCCGCGCCCGCGATGGCCGCGCCGGTCGGATCGGTCACCGTGCCCAGGATGGCGCTGGTGGTCTCACCCTGGGCGAACAGAATTGCCGGGACGGTCGGGAGGGCTAGCCATAGCCAGTATTTAGGCATCCCTAATTCTAGATTGCAGTCACGCTTGCTATCAAGTGCCAGCTCCCATAGTATTGATTTAGTGGCAGCTAAATCCATGCTTCCCGGCACGTCCGAAGCGGTTGACGATTACCTGAAGGCCATGCTCGAGCTGGGCGGGGCCGAAGACGCGCGCGTCACGACAAACGCTCTGGCTGCAAGACTCGGCGTGCGCACTCCCTCCGTCACCGGGATGCTGCAGAAGCTCGCGGCGCAACGGCCGGCCCTGGTTCTTTACGAGAAGCACCGCGGCGTGCGTCTCACCGCGGCGGGCAAACGCCGCGCGTGGGAACTGGTGCGGCACCATCGCCTGCTGGAGCTGTTCCTTCACGATGTCCTGAGGTACTCGTGGGATGAAGTGCACGAAGAGGCCGAGCGGCTGGAGCATTTCATCTCGGAGCGCTTCGAGGATCGTGTCGCGGCGATTCTGGGCGACCCGGAGATCGATCCCCATGGCCACGTCATCCCGCACAAATACGAAGCCGGCATCCGGCGCAATGAAATCCCGCTTTCGAAGTGGCCCGTCGGCGCCCGCGCCGTCGTCAGCAGCGTTTCCGACCGCGATTCCGCCTCGCTTCGCGAGCTCGAACGGCTCGGCTTGAAGCCGGGCGTGGAACTAACCGTGGCGCAGCGAAATGCCAGTGGATCGCTCTTACTTCAGCTCGAAAGCAACGCCGATGCGATTCGTCTCGATGGTGACTTGGCACCCATGGTCCTGGTCACCTCGCTTGTGTTCTAATGGCGAAGAAGAGGCGAAATGTCGAACTTGTCGCTGGAGTTGACCGAGCTCGTGCCAAGAGGCGGCCTTGAGGCTTCCGTCGCGCGTTTCGAGGAGTGGATGGCCATTCCCGATACCCCCATCCGCGCCATTCGCCGCCAGCCGGCGCGTGAGGCTCAATGCGCGGCAATTCCCGCCACGCTGCAACCGGCCCTCCGCGACATGCTCGCCGCGCGCGGCATTCCGCAGCTCTACACGCATCAGGCCCGCGCGGTCGAGCTCAGCGCCGAAGGCCGCAACGTGGTTGTCGTCACGCCCACCGCCAGCGGCAAGACGCTCTGCTACAACCTGCCGGTGCTGAACGCCATCCTGGCCGACCCGCACGCCCGCGCCATCTACCTGTTCCCCACCAAAGCTCTCGCCGAAGACCAGCTTCACGAGATGCAGTCCACTCTCGACGCCGCCGGCTCGGAAATCCGCGCCTTTACCTACGACGGCGACACGCCGCAGGACGCGCGCAAGGCCATCCGCGAGCGCGCCAACATCGTGCTCACCAACCCGGATATGCTGCACGCCGGCATCCTGCCGCACCACACCAAATGGGCCAAGGCGTTCGAGAACCTGCAGTACATCGTCATCGACGAGCTGCATTATTACCGCGGCGTCTACGGCAGCCATCTGGCCAACGTGCTGCGGCGGCTGCGGCGCATCTGCGCGTTCTACGGATCGTCGCCCAAGTTTGTGTGCTCATCGGCCACCATCGCCAACCCGCGCGAGCTGGCCGAGGCTCTCACCGAAGCGCCCTTCGAGGTGGTGGACAACAATGGCGCGCCCTCGGGCGAGAAGTATTTCGTCTTCTACAACCCCCCGGTGGTGAACCGCCAGCTCGGCATTCGCCGCAGCTACCTGCAGGAGACGCGGCGCATCGCCACCGAGTTTATCGAGCGCCATCAGCAGACGCTGGTGTTCGCCAATAACCGGCTGGCCACCGAGCTTCTGCTCACTTATCTGCGCGATTCCGTCGAACGCGGTCCTCTGCCCGGCGACGCAGTACGCGGGTATCGCGGGGGGTATCTTCCGCGCGAGCGGCGCGAGATCGAACGCAAGCTACGCTCGGGCGAGATTCGCGCCGTGGTGTCAACGAACGCGCTGGAGCTGGGCATCGACATCGGCTCGCTCGACGCGGTGGTGATGGCCGGGTATCCGGGGAACATCGCCTCCACGTGGCAGCGTGCCGGACGCGCCGGCCGCCGGCAAACGCCGTCGCTAGCGGTCATGGTGGCCTCCAGCGCGCCGGTGGATCAGTACGTCGTCGAGCACCCCGAGTATTTCTTCGACCGCTCGCCCGAACACGCCTGCATCAACCCGGATAATCTCGAAATCCTCATGAACCATCTCAAGTGCGCGGCCTTCGAGGTGCCCATTCGCGAGGGCGAGAAGTTCGGGCCGCACGAAGTCGGCGAGCTGTGCCGGTTCCTCGATGAGGAGGCAGGTCTCCTCCATCACTCCGCCGGCGCCTGGCACTGGACCTCCGACACCTACCCTGCCGACGCGGTCAGCCTGCGCAGCATCAGCAGCGACAATTTCGTGGTGGTGGACATCACCGGCGAACACACCATCATCGGCGAAGTCTCCTTCCCCATGGCCTTCGCCACCCTGCACGAGAAGGCCATCTATCTGCACGAGGCGCGCCAATATCAGGTGGAGCGCTTCGATTTCGAAGGCCGCAAAGCCTATGTGCGCAGCGTCGATTCCGACTACTTCACC
>Ga0335078_10014847_pt1 | contig 11552 bp, 10 predicted proteins | sample Lox_Sample_32_FD_206711 | JGI IMG/M metagenome (GOLD analysis project Ga0335078, IMG submission 206711) | Soil microbial communities from Loxahatchee National Wildlife Refuge, Florida, United States - Lox_Sample_3.2 | ecosystem: Environmental > Terrestrial > Soil > Wetlands | place: USA...
CGCCGCCTTCGGCGAGAATGCTGGCGATCAGGCTGGTGGTGGTCGTCTTGCCGTGAGTACCCGCCACCGCGATCGAGTAGCGGAAGCGCATCAGCTCACCCAGCATCTCGGCGCGGGAGACCACCGGCAGGCGCCGCACGAGCGCGGCCTCGACCTCGGGGTTGCCGCGGGCGATGGCGCTCGAGACCACCACCACATCGGCACCCTCGATGTTCTGCGCCGCATGTCCGAGCCGAACCCGCGCGCCGAGGCCCGTGAGCCGCTCGGTGACCGCGCTCGCCTTGAGATCCGAGCCCTGGACCGCGTAGCCCAGGTTGAGCAGCACCTCCGCGATGCCGCTCATGCCGCTGCCGCCGATCCCGACGAAATGGATGGTGTTGATGCGGCGCATCCGATCGCGCCGATCCGGACTCTTGCGCCGCTCCACGAACGGCCGTTCCAATTGCTTGCGCCGCTCCTCGATCATGCGGCCCTCCTCGAGAGCTGCAGGCAGGCGGCGGCGAGCTCCTCGGTCGCCTGCGGCCTGGCGAGCCGCCTGGCGCGCTCGGCCATGGCGAGGAGCTTGGCGCGACCGGCGCAGAGCCGCTCGAGCTCCCCGGCGAGGCGCTCCGCGGTGAGCTCGCGATCGGCGATCAACACGGCGGCGCCCTCACGCACCAGGAAGCGCGCGTTATGCGTCTGGTGATCATCGACCGCCGCGGGAAACGGCACCAGCACCGCGCCCACGCCGGCCGCGGCCAGCTCCGATACGGTGAGTGCGCCCGAGCGGCAGATGACGAGATCCGCCCAACCGTAGGCCTCGGCCATGTCCTCGATGAACGGCCGCACCTCCGCCCGCACGCCGGCATCGGCATAACTCTGCCGCCCTGCCGCGATCCAACGCTCGCCCGCCTGGTGCCGGACATCGAAGCGGATCGCGCCGGCAAGCCGGGCCAAAGCGTACGGCACGACCGTGTTGAGTCGCACGGCGCCCTGACTGCCGCCAACGACGAGGATGCGCACGGCGCCCTCGCGGCCCGCGAAGCGCTCGGTCGGCGGGCGCAGGGCGCTGATGTCCCGGCGCACGGGATTGCCGACAGTTCGCGCTTTGATGCCGGCACCGAAGCTGCCGGGAAAAGCCTCCAACACCTCGCCCGCCACGTGCGCCAGGCAGCGGTTGGTGAAGCCGGCGATCGCATTCTGCTCGTGGATGAGGAGCGGCCGGCGGGTGAGCCAGGCCGCGACGCCGCCCGGACCGGTCACGAAGCCGCCGAGACCGACGACGATCGCGGGCCGGCGCCGCCACATGACCCGCAGTGCCTGCAGCAGTGCCACGCCGACCCGCCAGGGCGCCGCGATCAGGGTGCGCCAGCCCTTGCCCCGCAGGCCTCCGACCGACAGCCACTCGATCGCGATGCCCTCGGCCGGAACGACGCGGGCCTCGAGACCGCGGCGCGTGCCGAGCCAGATGACCTCGATCGACTGCTCGCGCAGGCGGCGCGCCAAAGCCAGCGCGGGAAAGACGTGCCCGCCGGTTCCGCCTGCCATGATCATGATGGGGCCACCGCTCACGCTGCACCCCGGGCCGTCACGGTGGCCGAGCCCCGCCGCTCCAGCATCGTCTCGTGATAGACGCGCAGCAGCATGCCCACCCACACCAGGGTCACGACGAGGCTCGAGCGGCCGTAGCTCATCAGCGGCAGCGTCAATCCCTTGGTCGGCAGCACGCCCATGTTGACGCCGATGTTGATGAACGCCTGGATGCCGATCCACAGCGCGAATCCCGCGGCGAGATAGCTCTGGAAATCGAGCCCCGCCTGGGACGCGAGCCGCGCGATGTAGAAGGCGCGCCAGGTGAGAGCGACGAAGAGGCCGAGCGTGAGCAGCACGCCCACGAGGCCGAGCTCCTCGGCGAGCACCGCGAAGAGGAAGTCGGTGTGCGCCTCCGGCAGATAGAAAAGCTTCTGCACGCTGTTGCCGAGACCCACTCCGAGCCATTTGCCCCGGCCGATGGCGATCAGCGATTGCGTCAGCTGAAAGCCGCTGCTGTAGGGGTTGGCCCACGGGTCGAGGAAGCCCGTGAGCCGCCGCAGCCGATAGGCCGAGGTGACCGCGAGCAGCGCAAAGAGACCGCCGGCCAACGCGGTGAGGACGATGACGTGACGCAACCGCGCGCCCGCGATGAACAACATGCCGAATCCGGTCGCAAAGAGCACCGTGGCCGCGCCGAAATCCGGCTCGCCGAGCAGGAGCACCGCAACGAGAGCGAGCAGCAGCAGCGGCTTCAGCAGCCCCATGAAGCTCTCGCGCAGCTCATCCTGCCGCCGCGCGGCGTAGCTCGCGACGTAGATCAACACCAGCACTCGCGCGAGCTCCGACACCTGGAAAGTCAGCCCCCCGAGCCGTAGCCAGCGTCGGCCGCCGTTCACCACCTCTCCGAGCCCCGGCAGCAGCACCGCGAGCAGCATCAGCACGGCCAGTATCAGCAGTAGCTGCGAGAGGCGCTCCCAGCGCTCCATCCTGAAGCAGAAGACGAGCACCGCCCCCAGCGCGCCCACGAATGCGGTGAGCAGCTGCCGCTCGAGGAAGTAGAAGGGATTGCCGGTGTCGCGGCTCGCGATGGAGATGGAGGCCGAAGTCACCATCACCAGCCCGAAGAGCAGCAGCGCGAGCACCAGCGCGAGCGTCACGCTGTCGAGATAGATGGCGTGACGCCCGCGGCCCGCGTGGCTCATGACGGCAGCGGAGCTTTCCATCATGCCGCCAGCTCCTTCACCGCCCGCGCGAATGCGGCGCCGCGATGGGTGTAGTCGCGGAACATGTCGAAGCTCGCGCAGGCGGGCGAGAGCAGCACGGTGCCGCCCGCCCGAGCCGCGCGCGCCGCCGCGCGCACCGCCTCCTCGAGCGATGCGCAGTACTCCGTGGAGCAGACGCCGCGCAGCGCTTCCCCGATCCGCCGGCCGTCGCGCCCGATCAGCACCGTGTGGCGCACCTTGCCGCGAAACGCCGCCGCCAGCGGCGCGAAGTCCTGATTCTTGCCATCGCCGCCCGCGATGAGGATGAGCGGACCTTCCATGCCGGAGACGGCGGCAATGGTGGCGCCGACGTTCGTCCCCTTCGAGTCATCGATGTAGGTCACGCCCGCCACGTCCGCGACCCACTGCGTGCGATGCGGCAGACCGGTGAACTCCTCGAGCTCGGCGAGCATCGCGGGCAGCGGCAGCGCGAGCGCCTCGCCGAGCGCGAGCGCCGCAAGTGCATTGGCGGCGTTGTGCAGCCCCCGGATGCGCATCGATGACAGCGGCAACAGTGGCTCCTGCCGGCGGGTCAGCCAGGATCCGCCCTCGTGGACCGCCAGCGCGTAGTCGGCGCCGATCGCGGCACGGAGCGAGAAGCTCAACGTGCGCTGCCCGGGCCGCGGCATGGCGAGCACGAGGGGGTCATCCAGGTTGATCACCGCGGTGTCGCAGCGGGCGAAGATGCGTGCCTTCGCTTCCGCGTAGGCCGCGACCGAGGGATATCGGTCGAGATGATCCGGGCTCACGTTGAGCACGGCCGCGGCCTGAAGATCGAGCGAGTAGGTCGACTCGAGCTGGAAGCTCGAGAGCTCGAGAACGTAGAGTCCGACCGCTTCCCCTTCGCGGTGGGCGCTTGCCAGCAGATCGAGCGCCGGCTCGCCGAGATTGCCGCCCACCCGCACCGCGACCCCGGCGCGGGCCGCCATGCGGCCGAGGAGCGTGGTGACGGTGCTCTTGCCATTGGTGCCGGTGATGCCGGCCACGGGCGCATCCACCGCGCGCGCGAAGAGCTCGATGTCGCCCACGATCTCGAGTCCGCGGCGGCGCGCCTCGGCGAAGAACGGCTGCGCGAGCGACACTCCGGGAGAGGCGACCACGCAGAGCGCGTCCTCGAGCAGACGCTCATCGAGCGCCCCGAGCCGCACCGGTATGTCGGCACCGAGCGCGCGCAGCGCCGGTAGCTGCGGCGGCTCGGGACGCGTGTCGGTGACCGCGATGCGCCAGCCGCGCTCGTGCAGATAGCGGGCGCAGGAGAGGCCGGTGCGGCCGAGGCCGACGATCACGGCGGAAGCCGGTCTGTTGGTCGAGGCGCTCATCTCAGCTTCAGGGTCGCGAGTCCGGCGAGAACCAGCAGGAGCGAGACGATCCAGAACCGCACGATGACCTTGGGCTCCGCCCAGCCCTTCAACTCGAAGTGATGGTGCAGCGGCGCCATGCGGAAGATCCGCCGGCCGGTCAGCTTGAAGGAGGCGACCTGCAGAATCACCGAGGCGGTCTCGAGCACGAACACGCCGCCCATCAGCAGCGCCACCACCTCCTGGCGCACGATGACCGCGATGACGCCGAGCGCCGCGCCGATGGCGAGCGCGCCGACATCGCCCATGAACACCTGCGCAGGGTAGGCGTTGAACCAGAGAAACCCGAGCCCCGCGCCGGTGAGCGCCGAGCAGAAGATCAGGAGCTCACCGGCCCCCGCGATTTCGGGGATCTGCAGGTAATGAGCGAACACATGATTGCCGCTCGCGTACGCGAAGATGCCGAGCGCGGCGGATACGAGCGCGGCCGGCATGATGGCGAGCCCGTCGAGGCCGTCGGTGAGATTCACCGCGTTGCTCATGCCGACGATCATGAAGTAGGCGATGGCGATGAAGCCGACCGCCGACAGGGGCTGGGCGAAGCTCTTGACGAAGGGCAGGAAGAGCGTCTTCTCCGCCGGCTGCGTCGCGCTGTAGTAAAGCGCGGCGGCAGTGGCGAGCCCTGCCACCGACTGCCAGAGATATTTCCAGCGCGCCGCGAGCCCGCGCGGATTGCGCACCACGAGCTTCAGGTAATCGTCATAGAAGCCGATGATCCCGTAAGCGAAAGTGACTCCGAGGACGGTCCAGACCAGACGATTGGCAAGATCCGCCCAGAGCAACGTGCTCACGAAGGTGGTCACCAGGATGAGCGTGCCGCCCATGGTCGGCGTGCCAGCCTTGGGCAGGTGAGTCTTCGGTCCGTCGTCGCGCACGACCTGGCCGATCTGATAGCGCGACAGACGAGCGATCAGCGCCGGTCCCACGATGAGCGAGACCGCGAGCGAGGAGATCGCCGCCAGAATGGCGCGGAACGTCAGATACGAGAAGACGTTGAAGCCGGAGTGCCAGTGGGTCAGCCGTTGTGCGATCCAGAACAGCACTTAATGTCCGTCCGAGTTGTCGGGGTTGGGCTGCACGAGCGCGGCGACCACTCGCTCGAGCCGGTTGACTCGCGAGCCTTTGACGAGGAGGCGAACGCTCGCCGGCGACACGCCGCTCGCGCGCAGCGCGCGCAGCAGCTCGCGGGTCAGCGCCTCGGTGTCCGGAAACCACTGGCCGCCGGCTCCGAAGCGCTCGGCGGCGAGCGCCGCGAGCGTGCCGGTCGCCAACAGCCGCTCGATCCCCTGCTCGCGGGCGAAGGCGCCGATCTGCGCATGCGCGTCCGCGGCGAATTCACCGAGCTCCGCCATGTCTCCGAGCACGAGCCAGCGGCGGCCGTCGATCGAGGCGAGCACCTCGATGCCGGCGCGGACGGAGCTCGGATTGGCGTTGTAGGAATCATCGATGATCCAGGCTCCGCAGGCCGCTTGCTTCAGCTGCAGCCGTCCCGGAACGGGGCGCACGCTGCCGAGCCCGGCGACGATGTGCTCGAGACTCGCGCCGGCCGCGGCGGCCGCGGCGGCGGCGCCGAGCGCGTTGGCGACGTTGTGCCGCCCCCCGAGGTGCAGCTCGATCGCAGCCCGGCCCAACGGGCTCGAGAGTTGGAAGCGAGTGAGGAAACCTTCGACGCCGAGGCTCGTTCGCAGGGCCGAGGCGCGAAAGTCGGCCGGCTTTGCGATGCCGAAGGTCACCACTCGCGCGGCCGTCATGCCGCGCCAGAGCTCGATGAACTCATCGTCCGCGTTCAGCACGGCGGTCGCCTCGGGAGCGAGGCCGGCGACCATCTCCCCTTCCGCCCGCGCCACACCCTCGAGGCTGCCGAAGCCTTCCAGGTGCTCGGCGCCGGCGTTGGTGATGAGCCCCACGGTCGGTCGCGCCACCTTGACGAGCTCCGTCACTTCGCCGGGGCGATTGGCACCCATCTCGATCACCGCGAAGCGGTGCGCGGCCTCGAGCCGCAGCAGCGTGAGCGGCACGCCGATGTGATTGTTGAGATTGCCGCGGGTCGCGAGGCAGCTGCCGGCCTGCGAGAGAATGGCCGCCGTCATCTCCTTGGCAGTGGTCTTGCCGTTGCTGCCCGCGACGCCCACCACCGGTAGGCTCAGCGCGGCGCGCCAGGCCTGTCCGGCGCGAGTGAGCGCCACCTGGGTGTCGGCCACCACGATCTGCGTGAGCGCGACCGGCTGCGGCGAGTCCACGAGCGCCCCGGCGGCACCTGCCGAGCGGGCGGCGCCGACGAATTCGTTGCCGTTGAAACGCGGGCCGCGCAGGGCGACGAAAAGATCGCCCGAAGAGAGCGTTCGGCTGTCGCTCGAGACCGCCGCGAACGGGCGATCGGCGCCCTCGAGTCGCCCGCCGCAGAGGTGCGCGAGATGTCCCAGCCGGCGCTCGAGTATCGGCTCGGTGTTCACGGCCGCATCCCCGCGAGCGCCTCGCGCGCCACGCTCTGATCGCTGAACGGGCGGCGCTCGCTGCCGTAGATCTGATACTCCTCATGCCCCTTGCCGGCAATCAACACCACATCCTCGGAGCCCGAGCGCTGAATCGTGGCGCGGATGGCCCGCGCGCGATCGTGCTCGACCTGCACCGCGCTGCCGGCAGGAACCCCACTGAGGATCTGTTGCACGATCCGCTGCGGCGGCTCGCTGCGCGGGTTATCGTCGGTCACCACCGACTCATCGGCGAGCTCGGCGGCGATTCCCCCCATCATTGGCCGCTTGCCCGGATCGCGATCGCCGCCGCAGCCGAACACGACCCGCAGCTGCCCGCGGCAGTGCCGGCGGGCGGCACGCAACGCCTTGGCGAGCGCATCGGGTGTATGGGCGTAGTCCACGATCACGAGCGGCACTGCGCCACGCCCGCCGAAGGCTTCCATCCGCCCCGGTGCGGCCCGGCAGGATGCAAGGGCCGCAGCCGCATCGCCGAGCGGGATATCCCAGGCGAGCAGCACCGCGAGCACGCTGAGGGCGTTATCGGCGTTGAAGTCGCCGATCAGCGGCACAGCGAGCTGCGCCGTGCCCCAGCTCGATTCCACCTCGAGCGCCAGGCCGCAGGCCACGGTGCCGATGCGCGTCGCACGGACCACCTGCGCGCCAGGCGGCGCCATAGGCGCTGCGTTGCCTCGCGTGGTGATGACCAGTGGCGCGCCCGAAAGTTGCCCGGCGAGCTTTGCGCCGAAAGCATCGTCGACGTTGATCACGCGAGCGGCGAGTCCCGGCCACGCGAAGAGCCGCGCCTTCGCCTCGGCATAGGCCGCCATCGTCCCGTGATAGTCGAGATGATCGCGCGTCAAGTTGGTGAAGACGGCGGTGTGGAAGCGCACGCCGCCCACGCGATCCTGATCGAGCGCGTGCGAGGACACTTCCATGCTCACGGCCTCCGCGCCGAGCGCGCGCAGCGCTGCCAGTCGCCGGTGAACCGTGACCGCATCGGCGGTGGTGTGCTCGGTGGCGGCGAGCGCGCCGGGCAAGCCGAAGCCGAGGGTTCCCATGTAGGCCGCGGGCCTGTGGCAGTGAGCGAGCGCCTGGGCGAGGAGCCAGGCGCAGGTCGTCTTGCCGTTCGTGCCGGTGATGCCGATGACGGTCAGCGCCTGCGAAGGCTGACCGAAGAAGCGATCGGCGATCGTGCCGGCGCGGCGGGAGAGCTCGGGGACTTCGGCCACGAAGACCTCCCGAGAGCTGACGCCCGAGGCCTTGAGAGCCGCCGCCACGAATTCTGATGCCCCAGGAAACGGGGAACGCTCGTAAAGCACGGCACGCGCACCGCGCGCCAAGGCATCGCCCGCGAACTCGAGGCCGTGACGGCCATGGCCACGGCATGCCAGAAAGAGCGCGCCCGGGCGCACGGCGCGCGAATCGAGCGTCACGTCACTCACCTCGAGCGCCGCGGGCGCATCGATGAGGCCGGCGGTGAGCTCGGCGAGGCGCGCACGGCGTGTGGAAATGGCCGGCACTGAAGTCATTGCAGGGACGCCGTACGCAGATCCGCCGGTTGCTCCACCGGCTCATCCGGCGCCACGCCCATCAGGCGAAGGGCCCGACCGATCACCTTGGCAAACACGGGCGCCGCCACCTCCCCGCCCTGGTGAATGCCGTTGCGGGGGTCGTCGATGACGACCGCAGCGGCAAGACGCGGAGCGCTGGCCGGCGCCAGACCCTCGAAGTCCGCCACGAAGTGGTGTTCGCGGTAGCTGCCGTCATCGGCCATCCACGCCGTGCCGGTTTTGCCGGAGACCGTGTAGCCCGGGATGGCCGCGAGCGGCGCCGTGCCCTCGAGCGAGATCACCGAACGCATCAGGCCGATGAGCTCGCGGCAGAGCCGCGCGCTCATGACCCGCCGGCCCGGCGGCGGCGAATCGATCCGCAGGAATGAGATCGGCCGCTCGATGCCGAGTGCGCCGATGCTCGCGTAGGCGTGCGCAAGCTGCACCGCCGTCACCGAGATGCCGTAGCCATGCGACATGGTGGCGATGTCGATGGGCCGCCAGGTGCGCAGCGGCGCCAACAGCCCCGACGACTCTCCCGGGTAGCCGCTGGTCGCGAGCTGCCCGAACCCGAAGCTCTGCAGCGTCTTCCAGATGAGCTGCGGGGGCAGCGACAGCGCGAGGTGCGCCATGCCGACATTCGAGCTGTGGGCGAGCACCATCGCGATGTCGATCGGCCCATAGTCCTGCTCGTCCGCGAAGGTGTAGCCGGCGACTTTGATGAAACCGGGCGAGGTGTCGATGATCGAGTGGTCGTTGTAGCGGCCGGAGATGAGGCCGGCCGCCACGAAGAATGGCTTCATCGACGAGCCCGGCTCGAAGACATCGGTCACCGCGCGGTTGCGATAGAGACTCGGCCGCATCTGTCCCCGGTCGTTGGGATTGAAGGCTGGTTGATCGACCATGGCGAGCACCTCGCCGGTGGCGATATCGATCACCACCATGGCGCCGGCGCGGGCGCCCTGCTCCGCCACCTGCTCCTTCAGGGCGCGATAGGCGAGGTACTGAATGCGCAGGTCGATGGAGAGAACGAGGTCCTGGCCCGGGCGGGCGGGCCGGATGCTGTCCACGTCCTGCACGATCCGCCCAAAGCGATCCTGGATGACGCGCTTCTCACCGTCGATGCCCGTCAGCGACTGGTCGTCCGCGAGCTCGAGCCCCGCCTGACCGTGATCGTCGATGTTGGTGAAGCCGATGAGCTGGCCGGTCACCTCGCCCGCCGGGTAGTAGCGGCGGTACTCACGCGAGAGATAGACGCCCGGGATCCCGAGCGCCTTGATCTTCTCGGCCTCCGCGGGCTGGCGCTGGCGGGCCACATAGAGGAAATCCCGGTCGAGATTGCTCGTGATCCGGCGCACGAGCACCTGGGGATTGAGCCCCAAGGCGGTCGCGAGCCGCGCAATCTCGCCACTCTCGAGCACGATCTGCTTCGGGTTGACCCAGATCGAATCGACGGGTGTGCTCACGGCGAGCGGCTCGCCGTAGCGATCGGTGATGGTGCCGCGGTGCGCCGCGATGTCCACGATGCGGGTGAAGCGCGCATCGCCCTGTTTCGAGAGAAAGGAGTACTCGAAGAGCTGCAGATCCACCGCCCGGCACACGAGCGCCGCGGCGACGAGCGCGAGCAGCCCCACGAGGAAATGCGCCCGCCAGCGGAACGAGCGCGGTGCCAGATTGCGGGCGCTGCGGGTCCTCATGGCTGCACGATCACGATGTCCTTCGGCGCCGGCATGGTCATGTGGAGCTTCTTGCCCGCGACGCTCTCGACGAAGGCATGCGTGGACCAGGCGCTCTGTTCGAGCTGCAGCTGGCCCCATTGGATGTCGAGGTTGTCGCGCTGCGCGCTCAACTGCTCGAGCTCGATGAAGAGCTGGCGCGCGCGGAATTTGCAGTAGACGGCACCGGCCGAGGACAGCAGCACCGCGATCCAGAGCATCGCCACCGAAACTGCGAGCGGAGCGCCCGGTTTCATGCGAGCTTCTCCGCGACGCGCAGCAACGCGCTTCGCGCGCGGGGATTGCGCGCGATCTCCTCCGGGCTCGGACGAAGCTTGCGGCCGATCAGCTTCAGGCGCGGCGTGAGCTGCGGCGGCACCACGGGCAGGGAGGCGAGCGCCGGGTCGAGCTGCGACTCGCGCTGCATGAAGCGCTTGACCAGGCGATCCTCGAGCGAGTGAAAGCTGATCACCGCGAGGCGGCCGCCCACGGCGAGCGCCTCGAGCGCGCCGGCGAGCGCTTTCTCGAGCTGCCCGAGCTCGTCGTTGACGTGCATGCGCAGCGCCTGAAAGGTGCGCGTGGCGGGGTGCTTGCCCGGCTCCCGGGTCCTGACGGCCCGGGCAATGAGCTCGGCGAGCTCGCGCGTACGCTCGAGCGGATGCTCACGCCGCGCGGCCACGATCGCCTGCGCGATGCGGCGCGCAAAGCGCTCTTCTCCGAGAGTGGCGATCACCTCGCGAATCTCGTCGACGCCCGCGCGAGCGAGCCACGCAGAAACGGGCTCGCCGCGCGTCGGGTCCATGCGCATGTCGAGCGGACCGTCGGCCCGAAAGCTGAAGCCGCGCGCCGGATCGTCGAGCTGCGGCGAGGAAACGCCGAGGTCGAACAGGATGCCAAGGCAGCGGCGGCCGCCCGCATGCGCCGGCACGAGCGCGCCGACATCGGCAAAGGACGCATGCACGAGTGCAAGCCGCACTTCGCCGGCGAAGCGGTGCGCGCCGGCCGCGATGGCCTGCGGATCCCGGTCGATCGCGAGCACGCGGCCTTCGGGCCCCAGGGCCTGGAGTAGGAGTGCCGTATGACCACCGCGCCCGAACGTCGCATCGACATAGTAACCGTCCGTCTCGAGGGCCAGCGCCTCGAGCGCCTGATCCGCGAGCACCGGTATGTGCTCGACCACACGCCTGACTCTTACAATGACAACGAGTCGAGCTCCGACGGCAGGTCCGTCGAAGCTTCCTCGCTCTTCAACCAGTCATCGAGGCGCTCGCCCCAGCGGGCCTCGTTCCACAGCTCGAAGCGATTGCCTTGACCGATCAACATGCCGTGGCGCTCGAGGCCGGCGAACTCGCGCAGCTCCGGTGGCAGTAGAATCCGCCCGTGCCCATCGAGCTCGAGATCGTTCGCATGTCCCACCATGAGCCGCTGCAGCCGCCGCGCCTGCGCATGCAGGGTCGGCAGGCTCATCAGCCTGCTCTCGATCAACTCCCATTCCGGGAGCGGGTAGATGAGAAGGCACCGATCCCGATCGACGGTGACCACGAGTTTTCCTTGGGCGCGTTCGACGATCTGCTCCCGGTAGCGGGTCGGCATGACCATCCGGCCTTTTTCGTCCAAGGTGATTTTTGTGGCGCCGCGAAACATGGACCGTTTCCCCGTGACCGTTTCCCGATGACCCTTC
>Ga0335078_10014848_pt1 | contig 11552 bp, 9 predicted proteins | sample Lox_Sample_32_FD_206711 | JGI IMG/M metagenome (GOLD analysis project Ga0335078, IMG submission 206711) | Soil microbial communities from Loxahatchee National Wildlife Refuge, Florida, United States - Lox_Sample_3.2 | ecosystem: Environmental > Terrestrial > Soil > Wetlands | place: USA: Florida...
CCATGGCGGCGCAGTCGAAGCTCCTGCGCTTCATGCAGGACAGGACCTTCGAGCGAGTCGGGGGCCGCGAGACCCTCGTGGCCGACGTCCGCGTGCTCGCCGCGACACATCGCGACCTCGGCGATCTCGTCGCCCGGGGCGACTTCCGCGAGGATCTCTACTACCGTGTCCGGGTCGTCGAGATCCTGCTGCCACCGCTCCGCGAGCGCGGGCGCGAGGAGATCCTCGCGCTGGCCCGGCACTTCATGGAGGTGTACGCGCGGCGCAACGGCCGCGAAGGGATGCACATCCCCCCCTCGACCGAGGATGCCCTCGCGCGGCACGGCTGGCCCGGCAACGTCCGGGAGCTGGAGCACGCCATCGAGCGCGCCGTCGTCATGGCCCAGGGCGACGTGATCGACGCGGAGGCCCTCGGGCTGGTCACGACCGCGCGGGGCGTTGCGCCCGCGTCAGACGGCAGCGTCGTCCTGCCGCTCGGGCTGCGGCTCGACGAGGTCGAGCGCCGCTACGTGGAGGCGACCCTCGCCGCCGCGAAGGGCAATCGCACCCGCGCCGCGCAGGCGCTCGGGGTCGGACGCAACACGCTCAAGCGCAAGACGCGACTCAGCTGACGGGCGCGGGTCACGGCCCGCCGCACACGCTCGGCTTGCCGCCGCCCCCGCAGATCTGGGGCAGCTTGCAGCTTCCGCACTGGATGACGCCCCCGCACCCGTCGCCGTTGGCACCGCAGTCGTAGCCCAGGTCCTGGCACGTCCGCGGGGTGCACGAGCCGGCATCCGGATAGCCGCACTGCCCGTAGACGCCGCCGCCGCCGCACGTGTCCTTGCCCGAGCAGGTACCGCACGAGATCTGTCCGCCACATCCGTCTCCCGCGGGCCCGCAGTCGATGTTCTGCTGCTGGCACGTCAGAGGCGTGCAGTTCTGGGGGGGTGGGGGCACGCAGGAGGCCAGGTCGAAGAGCATGAACTCGAGCGCCTTCTCCTGGGGCGTCAGCGGTTCCGGGGAGCACTCGGCGGGGAACGTCGTGTTGTCCGAGAGCCCTGCGTCCCCGACGTTGGCGACGCCGCTCACGTGGAAGTCCGTGAACACGACGCGACCACACTGCTCGGACGCGGGCTCGCCTACCGGCGTGAAGAAGCCCATCTGCAGCACCTGGTCGGGCGCGTAGATGAACTGTGCCGTCGGCGGCACGACGCTCAGGACGTCGTAGCGGACGTTGTCGAGCGAGATCTGATCCGGCGCGGAGAGGGCGCCGACGTCCTGCAGCCAGGTGGCGAAGTTCTGCCCCTCGACGAACGACGTGTCGATCGTGCCGACCAGGGAGCTCGGAGCGTTCGGGTCCGGGGTTCCGATCCAGCTGGCCGTCCCGGAGAAGGGCGCGTCGTTGTCGAGCCAGGCGTAGCTGTAGTGCGTCGCGAACACGCGGCCCCCGTTGCTCGTGTAGTCGATGAGGTTCTGCTGATCCGACGCCAGCTCGTCCACGGGCATCCCCACGCAAGGCAAGACGACCATGTCGTAGCGGGCCATAGTCTGCGCGTTGCTGTAGAGCTCCTCGGCTTGCGGCGTACCCGGGCCGAGGTCCGAGCCGTTGTCCACGTAGAACTGGACGCGCCCGTTCCCCGAGGGTTGCGTGAACTGCGCCTGGTCGATGCCCATCTTCATGAGCACGCACTCGGTCTGATCCGCTTCGCCCGTCGCGACGGCGATGAGCGGGATGTCTCCTTCCGACGGGTTGCGCGGCATGCGCGTGAGCTCGGTCGAGAGCGGCGTGTTGCCGCAAGCCGTGACGCTGGGGATGGTCACCTGTCGTCGCCAGCGCCCGAGCTGGATGACGAGGGGGATGTCCGTGCCGACGGGCACGTTGACCAGGGTGAAGGTGCCGTCCGGGGCCGTCTGCGTCGCCACGAGCGGATCACCGGTCACCTCGCCGCCACACTGACTGCACTGCACGCCGGGCGTGAATGGAGACACCGTTGAGTTGGGCACGTAGACGATCGCGTTGTAGATGGGGTCGGGGCTGCCGTACTGGGGGAGCGTGCCGGCGACGACGGTGCCCGAGACGCTGGTCGTGCCGCCCTCGCACGCCACCTGCTGGAGGCAGAGGTTGGTGCAGGGCAGCGGGTTGCCGCAGTGCCCGTGCACCCCCGCGCCTCCGCAGGCATCCGGGTACTGGCAGATGCCGCACTGGAGGATCCCGCCGCAGCCGTCTGCCGCGGGGCCGCACACGAAGCCCAGGTCGGCGCACGTCTTGGGCGTGCAGAGTGGACCCCCGTCCGGACCCAGTCCATGTCCCCCGCCGCATTCGCTGAACCCGCCGTAGCCGCACGATTCGGGTACCGGACAGGCCCCGCACTGGAGCAGATCCCCGCAACCGTCACCGTTGGGGCCGCAGTCATAGCCGGACGCGACGCACGACCGCGGCGTACAGCTCGCGAGCGGGCCGTCCAGGGAGCCATCTCGAGCTCCGGCGTCCACGGTCTCAAACGTCAGGAGCCCGGTGCGGCTCCCGCAGGCGTGGACTAGCAACGCGGTCACGAGACCGCCGGCGCAGATGCCGAAGGAACGATTCGAGCGGCGCGCCGGGGCCGAATGCATGAGGCCCAGTGTAGTGCACGTTCTGGTCGCCCGCGGGTTCGACGCCCAGATCGTGATCGGGCGCACTCGACGAGCGGAAGGGGCTGCACTCCTGCCCATGACGACGCGTTCTTGACCAAACCGTTCGCGTGCGAGACCGTCCTTGCATCCGGGGAGACCACGTGACGACCGACTGCGAAGTCCCGTGCTTCGGCGAGCTACAGGCGGCGAACCTGGAACCGGTGTTGAAGGCTTGCCAGCACGGCGCGGTCTCGATCGCGACGTGCCGCGTCGAATCGGATGCGCTTGCCCCGCTCCGCGCCGAGGCCTACCCCGACGTCCGCCTCTCGCTCGTCGGTGTCAGCGGCACGGTCGATCTGCAGGGCGCCCAGCTCCATGACGTAGTGGTAGTCGGGTCGAGGCTCGAGCTGCTCGACCTGCACGACGCCACCATCGATCGCGTTCGGATCGCGCCGTCGACCAGCTCGATGCCGGACGCTTACGCGGCGGACGCGGTCGCTCCGATACCCGTCTCCACCACGTCGGTAGAGGCCCGCGCTTGCCATGCGAGGACCTTCGCCCTGCTCGCCACTCAGGTCGGCGACGTCGACCTCAGGCACGCGCGCATCGACGACACCCTCGATCTGACCTGGACTCAAGCCCACACACTCTCTCTGCGCTTCGCGAACGTCTCGCGACTCGAGGCAGCCCGGCTGGTCACCGACACCGGCCTCGACCTGTTCGGAGCGCAAATGTCGCAGGCGAGCCTCTCGAGGGCGACGCTGCAGTCCCTCGATGCCGAGACGGCGTCGGTCGAGCGCGTCTTCTCCCTGAGCAATACTGTGATCCGCGAGAAGCTCGATGGTTACTGGTTCTCCGCGGGAGCCGTTGTCTTCAATGGGGCCCGCGTGGGCAGCATGGACCTCAGCTACTCCCACTTCGGTCTCGTCGACATCGACTCGGCGCTCGCGTTCGAGAGCGGGCCGATCGTCGCCACGGGGCTTCACGTGGATGCGATCAGCGGGGACGTGCCGGCGCTCACGAGCCGGATCGATCACAAGGCCGACACGGACGGGGCCTTCCACAGCATCGAGGCGGCGCTTCGAACCGGAGGGAGGTACTCGGAAGCCAACACCGTGGCCTTCCAGGGGTCGTGGATCACCGCTGGCCTGGCCGGCAAGCTCCCCGGAGAGCTAGCGCTGGGTGTCGTCGGGTTCTTCGTGTTGTGCTTCATCGTAGCCGTCTGGTGCTGCAGGCCGGTTACGCGCGGCCCCCAGAGGACCTGGAAGTTACTGCTCTGCGGGCTCGACATCGTGCTGCCGAGCTTCGTCGACATCGGGGCGCTGAGCGCCTGGACGGACTACGACGACGGCAAGAAGGATCCGGACGTGAAGATCGAGGGCGCCCGCCGGACCATCGCGTTCATCATGAGGATCCTGGGCACGATGGCCTTCACGTATCTGTTGCTGTACGTCACCACCCTTCGAGGGTAACCGCCATCGTGGTTCACCTCGTCCGCAGGCGCCGGTGGCGCCGACGCGACGTGAACGCCGGTGGCCGCGTCCTTGCTTGGACTGCGCCCATGAGCAAGAGCAGCAGCGACAGTGGCCGTCTCCATCAGGCGATCCGGCAGTTCATGACGCCGGCTCCCCATTCCATCGGCCGGGACCAGCCGCTCTCGGTCGCCCAAGACCGGATGCGAAGCTACGGGGTTCGTCACTTGCCCGTGCTGGACGGCGGCAAGCTGACGGGGATCCTGTCGCAGCGCGATGCGCTCCTCGTCGAGACGCTGCGCGACGTCGACCCGGCGAAGGTGCCCGTCGAAGACGCCATGTCGACCGACGTGTACGTCGTGGCCCCCGAGACGCCCCTGGAGGTCGTGGCGGGCGCGATGGCTGAGCACAAGTACGGCTGTGCCGTCGTGATGGACGGAAAACACGTCGTCGGAATCTTCACGACGGTCGACGCGCTCCGGGCGCTGGTGGGCGCAAAGGGGGGGGCCTAGCCCTCGGAGCTGCGTCCGGGCGTTGGCCAGCGCGTTGCAACGGCGGGTCCGCATGGACGATCGACCGCCGATCCGCCACATCCTGATCCCGCACGACTTCAGCGAGACGGCCGAGCGGGCCTTCGCGTTCGGGCTCGACCTGGCCGAGAAGCTCGGCGCCCGAGTGACCGTCGCGCACGCCTACGAGCTGCCGACCTACGGCTTCCCCGACGGGCCGGCCATGACCGCCCAGATGGCCGGCCAGATCGAGCGCGCGGCCCAGACCGCCCTGGAGGCCGCGGCGAGTCGTGCGCGGAAGCCCGGTCGGGACGTAAGCGTCGTGCTGCGGCAGGGGACGGCCTGGAGCGAGATCGTCGCCGTCGCCAAGGACACGAAGACAGACCTCGTGGTGATGGGAACGCACGGGCGGCGTGGGTTTGCCCGAATGTTGCTCGGCAGCGTCGCCGAGAAGGTGGTTCGGACCGCACCATGTCCCGTCCTGACCGTGCACGGCCCTGCACGCGAGGAATAGGTGGACGAAGCTCTTGCGCAACTGCGCAATCCTTTCGCGGAAGCGCGCGAAGCCTGTCTCCACTGTGGGTTGCCGCTCACCGCGTCCGGACCCGCCGGGTTTTGTTGTGTCGGTTGCGAGGCCGTGTACGGCCTGCTCCACACCGAGCATCTCGACCGCTTCTATGACCTTCGAGGCCGCCGGGGCGTGCCCGTTCCCGAGACGCGCTCCGCGCGCCGGGATACCAAGTGGCTGGAGCTCGTCCACGAGCGGGTGCGTACCGGCCGCGGTCCATGCCGAGTCGTCCTCGACCTGCAAGGCCTGCATTGCGTCGGCTGCGTATGGCTCGTGGAGGAGCTCTTCGCGCGTACCCCCGGTCACCAGCGGGTCACGGTCAATCCCTCGCTCGGCCGGGTCGACATGGTCGTGAGCCCCCAGTTCGACGTGGGGCGCTTCGTCACCGACGTCGAGCGCTTCGGCTACCTCTTCGGCCCACCGGTGAAGCGGTCCTCGGGCGCGTCCCGGGATCTGCTGTGGCGCCTGGGGGTATGCGCCGCCATCGCCATGAACTCGATGATCTTCGCGATCCCGCTGTATGCCGGCCTGCACGGCGGACCGATCTTCCGCCTCTTCACCACTCTCAACCTGGCGCTCGGCGCCGCAGCGGTCGCGGTCGGGGGAACGGTCTTCTTCCGGTCCGCCTGGCGCGCCCTGCGCGGGCACATGCTGCACCTCGACCTGCCCATCGCGGTCGGGATCGCTCTGGCCTTCGCCGGCTCCGTCCATTCGTTTCTGTTCCGCGGCTCGGAGGCCGCGTATTTCGACACGCTCGACGTCTTCATCACACTGATGCTGCTGGGGCGGTGGCTTCAGGAGCGCGCCATCGAGCGCAACCGGGCATGGCTGCTGGCAAGCGATGGCACGGACGGGCTGCTTGCGCGAAGGCTGCGGCAGGGCCGCGTCGAGATCGTGCCTTGCGCGGAAATTCGCGAAGACGACGAGCTCCTCATCGCGCCTGGGGATCTCGTGCCGGTCGACGGGCGGCTCGAGCGGGATGACGGCGCCTTCTCGCTGGACTGGATCGTGGGTGAGAGCCGCCCGCGCGCCTATGTCGCGGGTGCCATCGTCCCCGCAGGCGCCTTCGCATGTGGGAACGAAGCACGGATCCTCCGAGCATCGACGGGATTCGACGCATCTCCCTTGCGTGACCTGCTGCGCGCCCCCGAGCGTCCGGTCGACGCGGCGCGTTCGACTCCATGGTTTCAACGGCTGTCCAAGGTCTACGTCGTCGGAGTCCTGGCCGTGGCCTCGCTTGGCTTCGCCGCCTGGTGCCTCGCGACGCACGACCTGTCCCGCGCGCTGGGCGTCACGACGTCCGTCCTCATCGTGACCTGTCCGTGTGCCTTCGGCATCGCCGCGCCACTCGCGTACGAGATGGTCCAGGCCGGATTGCGGCGGGCAGGTCTCTTCGTTCGACGCTCGAGCTTTCTCGACCGCGCGCGAAACGTTCGGCGTGTCGTCTTCGACAAGACGGGGACACTGACCACCGGATCGCTCGTGCTGGCCAACCCGGAGGTGCTCGATGGGCTCTCCGAAGACGCGCTCGCTGCGCTCTACGATCTCGTGGCGAGGAGCGGGCACCCGAAGAGCGCGGCGGTGCGCGAAGCGCTGGAAGGCCGCCGTCTGCGCCTCCACGAGGATGCATGCGTCCGGGAGCTCGCGGGCTCCGGAGTGGAGCTGCTACGACGAGGGAACCGCTGGCGGCTCGGAGGCCCTGCGTGGGCTGCGCCGGACGGGGGCACGGACTGCGACCTCGTGTTCGGTGTCGACGGCGTCCGGTTGGCTGCTCTGCGAACCACGGAGCGCCTGCGCGCCGATGCCGTGCGGGAGGTGCGCGCCCTCTCCGGAGATGGGCTCGAAGTCTGGCTCCTCAGCGGCGATGCCCAGGCCCGTGTCGACGTCGCAGGCGTCGCCAGCGGGATCCCGGCGGAGCGCTGCATCGGCGAGCAAAGCCCCGGAGCCAAGGCGCGATTCCTCGACGAGCGCGACCACGCAGACACCCTCTTCGTCGGCGATGGAGTCAACGACACGCTCGCGCTCGACCACGCGCACGTCTCCGGGACGCCCGCGGTAGACCGCCCCTACGTTCCGGCGCGCGCCGACTTCTTCTTCGTCACGGCAGGCTTGGCGCCGATTCGCCTCGCCCTCCGCAGCTCTCGCGCCCTCGCGCAAGTCGTGCGCCTCGATCTCGCCCTCGCCCTTGCCTACAACGCGGTGGCGATCGGGTTCGCGCTGGCCGGGCTGATGTCGCCGCTCCTGTGCGCGATCTTGATGCCCGCCAGCTCGCTGACGACCATCGGCACGACCGTTGCTGCGCTCTCGCCGCGGAGCCGCCTTTGGAAGTCGTGATCTTACAGGTGTTCGTGAGCCTCGTGCTCGTCTCGGGCTCCGTCCTGCTTTTCGCATTCACGTGTCGTCAGCGAGATTTCGAGCACGCGGATCGACTGGCGCTCCTGCCCCTGGCCGACGACGGCGCGGATCCCACGAAGAACCCGGCACCCGAAACGAAGGACGAGAGGAGAACATGACCTCAGCCACCGCAGAATTTGCCGGAAGAGCCGGCGAGGGCGAGTCCCCGGCGACGGAGACGCGCCGCATCGTCTACAACGACTCGGTCGCTCGCTGGTTCGTCTGGGCTTCGGTCGTGTTCGGCGTCGTGGGGATGCTCGTCGGGGCCATCATTGCCCTGCAGCTCGCGTTCTGGCAGGCCAACCTGCCACCGTTCCTGACGTTCGGCCGGCTTCGCCCCCTGCACACGAACGCGGTCATCTTCGCGTTCGTCGGCAACATGATGTTCGCCGGCATCTACTACTCGGTGCAGCGCCTGGTGAAGGCCAGGTTGGCGAGCGATCTGCTGTCGAAGATCCACTTCTGGGGGTGGCAGCTCATCATCGTCGCGGCCGCCGTCACGCTGCCTCTCGGCTACACGACCGGCAAGGAGTACGCGGAGCTCGAGTGGCCCATCGACATCGCCATCGCGGTGGTGTGGGTCGTCTTCGCCATCAACTTCTTCTGGACTCTGGCGAAGCGCACCGAGAAGCACCTCTACGTTGCCATCTGGTTCTACATCTCGACGATCATCACCATCGCGGTCCTCCACATCTGCAACTCGCTCGAGATTCCCGTCTTCGGCCTGAAGAGCTACTCGATCTACGGTGGCGCGCAGGATGCGCTGGTGCAGTGGTGGTACGGGCACAACGCCGTCGCCTTCTTCCTGACGACGCCCATCCTCGGCATCATGTACTACTACCTGCCCAAGGCGGCGGGCCGGCCGGTCTACTCGTATCGGCTGAGCGTCATCCATTTCTGGTCGCTCATCTTCGTCTACATCTGGGCGGGACCGCACCACCTGCTCAACACAGCGCTACCCGACTGGGCGCAGACGCTCGGCATGGTCTTCAGCGTGGCGCTCTGGGCGCCGAGCTGGGGCGGCATGCTCAACGGGTTGCTCACGCTCAAGGGGGCGTGGGGGCAGGTTCGCACGGATCCCGTGCTCAAGTTCTTCGCCGCCGGCGCGACCTTCTACGGGATGGCCACCTTCGAGGGACCGTTGCTCTCGATCAAGGCCGTCAACGGCCTCGCTCACTACACCGACTGGATCATCGGCCATGTCCACGCCGGCGCGCTGGGATGGAACGGCTTCATGGCGGCCGGGATGTTCTACTGGATGGTCCCCAAGCTGTACGGCCGCGAGCTCCACTCCAAGCGGATGGCGGACACGCACTTCTGGCTCGCGACCTTCGGCATCCTGCTCTACGTCGTCTCGATGTGGGTGAGCGGGATCACCCAGGGCCTGATGTGGCGGGCCGTGGACGAGTCGGGCGCGCTCAAGTACCCGAACTTCGTCGAGACCGTGAATGCGATCCGACCGATGTACTGGATGCGGCTCATCGGCGGCCTGATGTACCTCGTCGGCATGCTGATCATGGCCTACAACCTCGTCGTCACGGCGCGCGCGGGCAAGGCGGTCGACGGCGAGGCGACGGTCACCGTGCCGAAGGTCGAGCCGCGCGAGTCTTCTCTGGCTGACGTGCTCTTCGGCAGGCCGGTCATCGTGGTGACGATCGTCGCCGTGATTGGCGGCACCATGGCAGTCGTCAACAACGAGGCGAGCCTCGTTCTGGCCGGGATGGCGGTGACCGTCGCCATCCTCGGGACGATCGCCCTGCACCTGGCAGCCGACAAGTCGAAGATCAACTGGCATCGCCTGCTCGAGGGACGAGCGCTGCTGTTCACCGTGTTCGTCGTCGTGGCCGTGCTAGCGGGCGGCGTCGCCGAGCTCGTGCCGTCGCTGCTGGTGACGCCGGCTCAGGTCCACGCCAACACCGAGAGCAAGCCGTATCGCCCTCTCGAGCTCGAGGGCCGCGACATCTACATCCGCGAGGGCTGCTACGTCTGCCACTCGCAGATGATCCGGACCTTCGCCTTCGAGGCGAAGCGGTACGGCGAGCCGTCCACGATGGGCGAGTCGATGTACGACCATCCGTTCCAGTGGGGCTCCAAGCGCACCGGGCCAGACCTCGCGCGCGAGGGGGGCAAGTACCCGAACCTCTGGCACTGGAAGCACATGGTCGACCCGCGCTCTGTGTCGGCGGGCTCGATCATGCCGCCGTTCCCGGCGCTCGCGACGGACGACGTCGACGCGAGCCGGACAGCCGACAAGATGCGAGCGCTGCGCTCGGTGGGCGTGCCCTACGAGGCGAAGGACATCGATTCCGCCGCGAAGGACGAGTCGGCGCAGGCCGCCGAGATCGTTTCCAACCTCCACACGGATGGAGTCGCGGACGCAAAGCCATCCTCCGAGTTGGTGGCCCTGGTCGCGTATCTGCAAAGCCTCGGCGTCCACCCGCAACCGGGCGGCGCGGGCGCCGCCGTCTCGATGGCCAAGTAGCGAAGGAAGACGCCATGCACAGAGATCTCCTTGCCCAGTCGCCCCTGCTGATGCTCCCCCTCGGCGCGATGTTCCTGTTCCTCGCGGTCTGGGTCGTCACCGCCGTGCGGGCGCTGACACGATCGCGGACGGAGATGGACGCCGCGGCTCGCCTCCCTCTGGAGAACGACGATGAGCAAGAATGAGCCCCACGTCTACGACGACATCGTCGAGCACGACAACAAGCTGCCGCTGTGGTGGCAGCTCACGCTGTACGGAGCGGTGATCTTCGGCGTGATCTACTGGTACGGCCGCCGGATGGACGCGATCGCGTCGCCCGCCGAGGAATACCAGAGCGACGTCGCCGCCGCGCACGCGGCCGAGGCGGAACGAGCCCGTGCGCGCGGCACGATCGACGACGCGATGCTCTCCACGATCGCAAAGGACCCGACGACGCTCGCCCAGGGCAAGGAGGTCTTCGTCTCGACGTGCGCGGCATGCCACAAGCCCGACGGCGGCGGGAACATCGGCCCGAATCTCACCGACGCCTACTGGATCCACGGGAACAAGCCGACCGACATCTACAGGACCGTCACCGACGGCGTTCCGGCCAAGGGGATGCCGACCTGGGCACCCGTGCTCGGCGAGCAGCGCGTCGAGGCGGTCGTTGCCTACGTCATCTCGATCGAGAACACCAACGTGCCGGGGGGCAAGGCGCCGCAGGGCGAGCTGGCAGCGCAGTAGTCATGTCCGAGGTCCGGTTGCCCATCGCCGACCCGCAAGAGATGTCGTCGGCGTCCTTGCCCAGCGACGGGAGACGGCACGCCATCCAGCCGGCCGACGTCCACGGGCGCTTCCAGCGGGCTCGAACGGCGGTGTTCGCCCTCCTCATCGCCTTCTGGGCGGGGTTGCCGTGGGTGAGCCTCGGCGGCCATCCTGCGGTGTTCCTCGACGTCGACACGCGCCAGTTCTTCCTCTTCGGGGCCACGTTCAACGCACAGGACACGTGGTTGCTCTTCTTCCTGATGACCGGGGTCGGATTCGGCCTCGTCTACGCAACGGCGCTGGCCGGGCGTGTCTGGTGCGGCTGGGCCTGCCCGCAGACCGTCTTCCTCGAAGGCATCTACCGGCGCATCGAGCGCCTCGTACAGGGGCCTCGCGAGAGGCGGATGCGGCGCAACGCGGGGCCGTGGACTCTCGACCGCTTCGTACGCAAGGTCCTGACGCACGCGCTCTACGTACTGGCGTCGCTCGTCGTCGCCCACATCTTCCTGAGCTACTTCGTCTCCCTGCCCAAGGCGTTCGCGATGGTTCGCCAGAGCCCCGACGCGCACCCCGAGGCCTTCGGGTGGGTGGTCGCCATGACGGCGCTCTTTTACGGCAACTTCGCGTGGTTTCGCGAGCAGCTATGCGTCGTCCTCTGCCCATACGGGCGGCTCCAGTCGGCGCTGCTCGACGAGCACTCGCTCGTCGTCGGCTATGACACGAGGCGCGGCGAGCCGCGCGGCAAGAAGGGCACCGCCGGGGCAGGGGACTGCGTCGACTGCAAGAGG
>Ga0335078_10014849_pt1 | contig 11551 bp, 10 predicted proteins | sample Lox_Sample_32_FD_206711 | JGI IMG/M metagenome (GOLD analysis project Ga0335078, IMG submission 206711) | Soil microbial communities from Loxahatchee National Wildlife Refuge, Florida, United States - Lox_Sample_3.2 | ecosystem: Environmental > Terrestrial > Soil > Wetlands | place: USA...
CCCCGGCCGCACCGGCGCAGCCATAACGGCGGGCGGCCGAACCGCAGCGGCGAGGGGCCGCGTGCATCGCCGGTCGCCGCGAGCCTGCGTCCTTGCGCCGGATCCGGTGCCTACAGTAGCGTGAAACCGGACTTTAGCAGCATCCAAGTAGGAGCGCGCGGATGGCAGGCCCGGACGTGGGTGGGACGACAGCGCAATCGGGGGGCCAGTCCGGCGGCCGGCCGCTCCGGGCGACGGTGCTGGTGGAGCAGGGCTATCACGAGCTCGGGTTGTGGTACCCGGTGCTGCGCCTGCGCGAGCTGGGCGCGGATGTCTCGATCGCCGGCCCGGAGCCCGGGCAGACGTACATGAGCGCGCTCGGCTACCCGGTCATCCCCGACCAGGACCTGGCCGCGGCCGCCGGGCGGGAGCCGGGGCTGCTGATCGTGCCGGACGGCGAGGCCGGGCAGCGGCTGGCCGCGTCGAAGCAGGCCAGCGCGCTGATCGAGAGCACCCGGGCCGGCGGGCGCGGGGTCGTCGTGACCGGCGACCCGGACGACCTGCCGGACCTGATCTCCCGGGCGGCCGCGGTCCCGGCGGAGCCGCACCTGCACGGCCGCCGCGTCCTGGTGCTGGCCGAGTCCCAGTACCAGGAGCTCGAGCTGTGGTACCCGGTGCTGCGGTTCCGCGGGGCGGGCGCCGACGTGGCGGTGGCCTCGCCGGCGCGCGGCGGCCTGTACGCCAGCAAGATCGGCTACCCGGTCCGGTCCGACTGCTCGGTCGAGGACATCGCCCCCGACGACGTGGACGCGCTGATCATCCCGGGCGGCTTCGCCCCCGAGGCGATGCGCCGCTGCCCGCCCCTGCTCGACCTGGTCCGCAAGACCTGCGACAACGGCACGATCGTCGCCGCGATCTGCCACGCGGGCTGGGTGCTGGCCTCGGCCGGCCTGGCCCGCGGGCGCCGGCTCACCTGCGTTCCGGTCATCCGGGATGACGTGGTCAGCGCGGGCGCCGACTACGCGGACGCGCCGGTGGTGCGGGACGGCAACCTGATCACCTCGCGGCTGCCGAACGACCTGCCCGACTTCTGCGGGCAGATCGCCGCGGCGCTGCGCGAGCCGGCGGCCGCCCGCGGCGACGGCCGCTCCTGGCCGGCCGCCGGAGGCCGGGCCTCCACCGCCGCCTACTCGGTCCCGGCCGAGCTCAGGATGGCGCCCGCCGGCCCGGCCAACGCGAACTACCGCGCGGTCTCGGTCCCGGCGCTCTAGCCGCCGGCCGGACAAGCCGAAGGGAGCCCAGGTGGCAGTGATCCGTACGGTGCTGGGCGACATCCCCTCCGAGCAGGCCGGGGTGACGCTGGCCCACGAGCACATCCTCTACGCGTACCCGGGCGCCGACCTCGATCACCGGACGCAGTTCGACTTCGAGGAGATCGCGGACCGCGTGGCGGGCGTGGCGCGCGCGGGCCGGGAGGAGAACGGCATCAGCACGCTGGTCGAGATGACGCCGGTGGAGGTGTACCGGCACCCGCCGCTGATGCGCGCGGTGTCGGAGCGCAGCGGCGTCAACGTGATCGCCGTCACCGGCTTCTTCCCGGAGACCATGGGCATTCCCTATTACTGGCGCCGGCAGACCACCGAGGAGCTGACCGAGTTCTTCGTCACGGACCTGACCGAAGGAATGATCTTTCACGGCCGTCAGACCGGGATCAGGGCCGGCGCCATCAAGATCGCGACTGGCGGGGAAGGCGTGTCGACGGCGCCGAGCCCGGCCGGGCCCGGCGGCCGGCGGATCACCAGGATCGAGGACCGGATCATCCGCGCCGCCGCGCACGCGCAGCAGGCGGTCGGCTGCGCGATCAACACGCATACCGACCCGAACGACTACGCCGTCACCAATCCGGGTCTCGAGCAGCTGGACATCCTGGCCGAAGAGGGCACCGACCCGGCCAAGGTGATCGTCGGGCACGCGTTCGTGATGCCCCGCGACATCGAGCAGGTCATCGAGATCTGCGAGCGGGGCGCGACCGTCAACGTGGACCACGTCGGCATCCCGTGGAAGCACGACAGCACCGACCAGCTGGACGGCCTGCTGGCCGAGCGGGTCGCCGAACTGGTCGAGCGCGGGTACGGCGACCGGATCTCGATGTCCTATGACCGCTGGTTCTTCAACCCGCGGGCCAGGGTGACCGAGCTCGACCCGGAGTTCCTGAACGCGAAGGTCCCCTACAGCCACATGTTCGACTCATTCCTGCCGCGGCTGGCCAAGCTGGGCGTGCCCGAGGAGGTCAGCATGCGGTTCCTGGTCGGCAACCCGCGCCGGATCTTCGAGCTCACCCCGGCCTGACCGGCCCCGCTTCCAGGGCGCGCAGCGCCCGCTCGGTGCGGGCGAACGTGTCGAAAACCTCCGCGTACTTGTCGGCGAGCCAGCCCGCCGGCTCCTCGACCCGCCGGGTGCGGACCCAGCCGGTGTCCTCCGGGACGACCCCGAGGCTCCGCGCGGCGAGGACGGCCGCGCCGAGCGCCCCCGCCTCGGTCACCTCCGGGACGATCACCGGCCTGCGGTAGACGGCCGCCGCGATCGTCGCGTTCAGGGGCTGGCGCGCCCCTCCCCCGCCGATGACCAGCGCGTCGATCCGCTCGCGATCCATCGCCGGCGCCGCGACGGCCCGCAGCCACAGCGCCGTCCCCTCGACCACCGCCCGCGCGAGGTCACACGGCTGGTGGGTCAGCCGCAGCCCGGTGAGCGTGCCGGTGGCATCCGGCCGGACGGCGTCACCCCGCTCCCCCATCAGGTGGGGGAGGAAGATAAGGCCGCGCGCCCCGGGCTCGCTGCGCCCGGCGAGTTCCGCGATCGCCCCGCCGTCCGCGCCGAGTGCCTGCGCCAGCCAGTCCAGGGCGGAGCCGGTCGAGGTGACGGCCCCGAGGCAGACGGCCGCGCCGAGCCCGCCCGGGGCGCCGGCGGACCGGAACGCCCCCAGCACCCCGGCCGTGCCCAGGTAGAGGGAGGCCCGGTCGGGCAGAAACGCCCCGGACCCGATCAGGGCGGCGTGCCAGTCGCTGGTCCCGGTCACGACCGGCGTTCCCGCCGGCAGGCCGGTGGCCGCGGCGGCCGCGGCCGTGACCTCGCCCGCCGGGCCGTCCGGCGGGAAGATCGGCGGCAGCCACCGGGCGGGGACCCCGGCGAGGGCGAGCAGTTCCGGCGACCAGGCGGCGCCGCCGTCCGGGGCCAGGCCGGTCCCCCCGGCCTCGAAATGGTCGGTGGCCGGCACGCCCGTCAGCCGCAACCGCAGGAAGTCCTTGACCGGGAGCAGGTGGCGCACGCGCGAGCGCAGCGCGGGGTCGCGGTCGAGCAGCCAGGCGAGCCGGCCGACGCATGAGTTCTCGCTCGCCCCGGTGATCCGGTCGCAGACCGCCGCATACGCCGGGCTCGGCTCGGCCAGGTAGCGCTGGTCGGCCCAGAGCGGGACGGCGCCGGCCAGGGCCCGGCCGCTCGCGTCGGCCGGCACGAGCGTGTGCATGAGACCGCAGACCGCAACGGCCCGGACCGGCGCGCCGTCCAGCGCCGGGTCCGCGAGCAGCGCGCGCAGCGTCCGGGCGCAGTCCGACCACCACTGCTCCGGCCGGCCCTCCATGGTGCCGCCGCCGAGCAGGCGGACGGCGGCCGGCGCGCTGGCCGTGGTGACCAGGCGGCCGGTCAGGTCGAACGCGGCGACCTTCAGGCTGGTCGTGCCCTGATCGATCGCGATGATCAGTTCCGCGCGGCCCGGCCGGCTCATCGGGCACCGCGACCGAGCCAGGGCCGCCGGGCCGGCCGCACGACCCTCATGCGTTCACCAGGACCTTGATCGCGTGGCTGCGGGTCTTGTCCGCGCAGGCGGCGAACGCCTCGGCGATCCGCTCGAGGGGAAACCGGTGCGTGATGACTGCTTCGGCATCAAGGCGGCCGGACGCCATCAGCTCGAGGGTCTGGTCGAATTCGGAGGATGCGCCGTCGAGCCCGTAGCTGTTCGACCACAGCAGCGAGGCTTCCTTGGCGTAGGCGACGTCGGGCGGCAGCACCGGGCTGGCGGTGAACGTGCCGACGACGCAGACCGTGCCGCCGCGGGCGACGAGCCGCAGGGCCTGGTCGAGCGTGGCCCCGGACCGGCCGACCGCCTCGAACACCACCGCCGGCCCGGCACCGCCGGTCAGCGCGGGGACGATCGCGAGCGGGTCGTCCTCGGGCACGTGGATGGTGTCGTCCGCGGCGCCGGCGCGCATCGCGATGTGCAGGGCGCTGAGCTTGTCGCCGATCATCAGCACCCGCCGGGCGCCGAGCGCGCGCGCCGCCTGGCCCAGGCACAGCCCGATCGTGCCGCAGCCGATCACCGCGACGGCCTGGCCCGCGACCCCGCCGGCCCGGTGAATCGCGTGGATCGCGACGCCGAAGCAGTCGGCGACCGCCGCGGCGTCCAGCGACAGCGACGCCGGGATCGGCCGGACGTGGCTGGCCAGGACCGCGTCGTACTCGGAGAAACCGTGACTGTGGTGCGGGGCCCCGCGCAGCAGGCCCAGCCGGGCGCACAGCTGCGGCAGGCCCAGCGCGCACTCCCGGCACTGCCCGCAGGAGATCAGGTGCTCGGGCTGGACCGCGACGCGCTGGCCGACGGTCAGCCCCCGCACGGCCGGCCCGACCTCGGCGATCTCGCCGGCCAGTTCGTGGCCCTCCTCGATCCCGATCCCCGGCGGCGGCTGCCACGGGCCGGTGCCGTGGTACCCGAGCAGGTCGCTGCCGCAGATGCCGGCCGAGCGCACCCGGACCAGCACCTCGCCGGCGTGCAGGTCCGGCAGCGGCCGGTCCTCGACGCGGATGTCCCTCCCGCCGTAGAGGATGGCCGCGCGCATCGTCGGCGTCACCGGTCGGCTCCGGCCGGCCCCGGTCACGCGGCCAGCAGTTCCGCGGCGCTGGCCACGGTCGCCCCGTCGTGCACGACCCTGGCCAGGGCCGCGACCATCCGGGCCGGGTCGGCGGCCTGGAACACGTTGCGGCCGAACACCACGCCGTGCGCCCCCGCCGCCATGGCCTCGGCCGCCATCCGCAGCGCGTCGACCGGGTCGTCCAGCCGCGCTCCGCCCATCACGACCACCGGCACGAACGCGGCCTCGATCACGGCGCGGTACTCACCGGCGGTGCCGGCGAACGGCACCTTGATGAAGTCCGCCCCGGCCTCGGCGCAGATCCGGGCCGCGTCCGCGATGTTGGCGACGGTGTGCGCCTCGGTGGCGGTGAACGAGACCGGGATCGCCTCGGCCAGCAGCGGCAGCCCGTAGGCGCTGGCCATGGCGGCGAGCTCGCGCAGCTCGCCGAGCTTGTCATCGCCCGGGCTGCCCGGGAAGACCTTGAGCTCGACCGCGTCCGCGCCGAACCGGAGCGCGGCGTCGATGCCGTAGCCGGCCGCGGACCGCTCGCTGTCCAGGGCGATGATCGACCCCGCCCCGCCCAGCTCGTCGCGGACCGCGCGGCCCATGCCCAGGGTCGTCATCACCGCGTCAGCGCCGCCGTCGACCACCTGCCGCACCGCGGTCCGCACGTCGACCAGCCCCTCCGGGACGCCTATGTTGCCATGATCCATCGCGACCACGACCACCCGACCGTCCGCGGCGAACACGTGGTGCATCCGCCGCTTATCCCAGTGCGGCTGGGCCCGCGGGCCGAACCGCTGGCCGGGCATGCTCATCCAGGTTCCCCTCCCCCGGCCTCCCCGGCGTCGCCGGGATGGATGACCGACTTGAGGCCCCGCTGATCACGCGCGGTCGCGAACGCGTCCGCGATCTCCGGGAGCGGATAGCGATGCGTGATCAGCGGGGCGGTCCTGACGATCCCGAACTCCAGCAGGCGCAGCGCCTCGGCGAACTGCGCCGGCGCGTAGTCATGGCTGCCGGTCAGCGAGATCTCGCCGTAGTGCAGGACGTTCGGGTCGATCCGCAGCCGCGCGGGAGGGTAGATGCCGGCGAACAGGTTCACGTACCCGCCCTTGCGGGCCATCGCGACCGCCTGCTCGGCGGCCGCCAGCGAACCCACGGCCACGATCACCGCACCCGCGCCGTAACCGCCGGTGAGCTCGCGCACCTGGCCGACGGGGTCGCCGTCAGCGGGGTCGACCACATCGTGCACGCCGAGTTCGCGGGCCAGGGACCGGCGCCGTTCCAGCGGGTCAACGGCGATCACGCGGGCGGCCCGGTGCCGGGCGACCTGGGCGTGCAGGAGACCGATCGGCCCGGCGCCGAGGATCACGACGTCGGCGGACGGGCGGGCGGGGATGCCGCGGTGAGCGTTGAGCACGCAGGCGAGCGGCTCGCAGAACGACGCCTCGGCGAAGCCGAGCGCCGCGTTCAGCGGGTGCAGGGCGCGGTGCGGCACCAGGGTGTACTCGGCGAACCCGGCGATGGGGAACTCCTCGCGCTGCTCGCAGAAGTTCGCCTGGCCGGCCAGGCAGTACGAGCATCGCCCGCACACCACGCGCCAGTCGGCGACGACGCGGTCGCCGGCCGCGAGCGGGCCATCGTAGCCGTCGCCGAGGTCGGCCAGCACCCCGCTGACCTCGTGCCCGGGAGTCCAGGGATCGAAGCCGGCGCTGCCGTAGAAACGGCGGATGTCGCTCGGGCACACTCCGCAGGCCCGCACCCGGACCAGCGCGTACCCGTTCCGGGGTTTCGGGTCATCCACCTCCTCGACCCGGATGTCTCCCGGGGCGTAGACGACGGCCGCCTTCATCAGATGTTCGTGCCTCCAGGTTCGGGGACGGGCCCGAGGGCGGGCGAGGTGGGCGCAAGTATCGTCACACCCGCGAGGCGGCCGCCTCAACCCCGATGGCCTCCTCGCGGCGGACGGCCCGCGCGCCGTAGGTGAAGTAGCCGAGGAAGCCGATCACCAGCCCGATCACCACGCCGAGGTCCGAATAGGCCCATTCGCCGTGCACGCCGCCGAGCCCGAACGGGCCGAGGAGGTACCCCTGCCAGTCCAGCCAGCCGACCGTGTTGTTCGTGATCAGGCCCCATCCGATGACCGTGCCCACGATCAGCAGCGCGATGGACGGCCAGCGGACGCTGCCGTAGCGGCCGCGCGCGCTGTAGAGGTCGGCCTCGACGTACCCCTTCTTCCGCAGCAGCAGGTCGGCCAGGAACATCCCGCACCAGACCGCGATCGGGACCCCGGTCGTGGTCAGGAAGGCCTCGAACGGCCCGATGAAGCTCTGGGCGAAGAAGATGATGTAGATGGACCCGGCGATCATCACCAGGCCGTCGAGCGTCGCGGCCACGTAGCGCGGCACCGGCAGGCCGACGGCCAGCAGCGACAGGCCGGAGGAGTAGATCTCCAGCACCGCCGTCGCGATCATGCCGGTCACGGCCACGAACAGGAACGGGATCATGAACCAGGTCGGCAGGATGTTCGCGAACGCGCCGATCGGGTTGACCGCGATCGCGCTGCTGAGGCTGGGCGAGGATCCGGCCAGCAGCACGCCGAAGATCAGCATCACCGTGCACGGGATCGACGCGCCGAGCGTGGTCCAGGTCGCGACGGCCGCGCCGCTCGAACGGCGGGGCAGGTAACGCGAGTAGTCGCCGGCGGTGTTGGTCCAGCCGAGCCCGAAGCCGACCATGATGAAGCAGAACGCGCCGATGACCAGCGGGGCGCCGCCCGCCTTCGTGCTGCCGAGGACGTGCGGGTGGATGTGCGAGATCGTCAGCGCGATGAACACGATCGACAGCGCCCCGGTGACGATGCTGATCCAGTACTCCATCCGCATCACGATCCGGTAGCCGTAGACGCCGGTCAGGACCACGGCGGCGGCGATGATGACCAGCGAGACGGCCTCGGTGGCGGTCTGGTTGTGCAGGCCGACCTTCTCGAGGATCGTGTAGGCGGCCAGGACGGCCAGCGTCGTCAGGATCGTCTCCCAGCCGACGGCCAGCATCCAGGAGAACAGCGACACCACGCGGTTGCCGTCGACGCCGAACACGCTCCGGCTGGTCACCATCGTGGGCGCGGAACTGCGCTTGCTCCCGATCGCGACCAGGCCGACGAAGACGAAGGACAGGATGCCGCCGATGATCCCGACGATCAGGCCCTGCCAGTAGGCGATGCCGAAGGAGAGCAGGAAGGTACCGAAGCTCAGCCCGAGCACGTTCACGTTGGCGCCGAACCAGGGCCAGAACAGGTCGCTGGGCTTGCGCACCCGCTCGTCGCCGGGGATCGTGTCCAGGCCGTGGACCTCGATCTCGACCCCGGCCAGCGCCGGGTGTTCCGGTTCGCCGAATCCGTGGTGATGGTGTGCGGGCCGGTCTACGTCAGGCAGCCGCTCCGGTGAGGAAGTCATTGCCGCCACCTCCCCATGCCTTGCTGTGAACGGTCGAGGGTGAGCGGGGCCCGGGCGGGTCACCCGACGCGGACCGCGGCGGCGGTGATCAGCGCCGCCGGCGGCATGACTTAAGTGAGACCACATGCGGTTGAAGTGACTGTACAGACGGCGATCGGGGGCGGTCAAGGTTTCGTTTGGTCGCGAAAGCCTCGGCGCGGCCGGCCTCCGCCCCCCTAGGCAGGCGCCCCGGGAGCCGCGGCCGGCGGTCAAATGTGTCCGCAGGCGGCTGCTATCACAGCCGTTTACGGACACTTTCCGGCTTGGTCTAGAACAGCGGAGGGGTCTGCACCCACAGCATGGTCGCCGGGTCGGGCCCGGGGTTGTGGAAGCCATGCTGGTTCTTCGGGTCGAGCAGCAGCGCGTCCCCGCTGTTCAGGGTGTAGGTCTCGTCCCCGATGCTGACCTCGAGGCAGCCGCTGAGCACCACCACGCACTCCTCGTCGGCCACGTGGGTGTAGGTCTCCTCGCCCGATCCCTCACCCGGGCCCGCCACGCAGTAGATGATCTGAAGCCGCCGGGCCGTGGCCGGGGTCAGCAGGTAGTCCTCCAGCATGCCCATCGGGTGCACCAGGCGACGGCGGTCCTTGACCCGGACCAGCATCCCCTGGGGCGGCTCGCCGACGAAGAACGACGCGACCCGCTCGTGCATGGCGTCGGCGATCCGCCGCAGCGACGCCACCGAGGGATTGGCCAGGCCCCGCTCGACCTGGGACAGGAAGCTCTCCGACACGCCCGCGGCGACGGCCGCTTCCCGCAGGGTCATGCCCTTCTTCTGGCGTACCTCGCGGATCCGCTGGCCGAGTTCGAGCGCGGCCGAGGCGTCCTCGTCATGCTCGGCTTGCCCGGCGCCGGGGCTGGGCTCAGGCTCGGCCGGGCCTTCGCCTTGGCCCTCGTGGCTGAGCATCTGGCTCACTGAGCGGGTCTCCTTCGCAGCCGACGGCCTTCCGGCGGGCGGCGCTTTCGCGGCGCTTCGCGGATTCGGCCGGTTATGCGCAAGCCGCGCGCAGCAGCCTACTCGTAGCCGCAGCCAGCGGCGATCGCTGCCCGGCGCGGTCGCCGGCGGTCACGCCGGGACGTTCTCGCCCCCCTTGCGGTCTGTACTACCGTGAAAGTCATCTTAACTAGCATCAACCCCGGGCTCGGTGGTGGCGCTGGAGGCCACCGGTCTGGCGGATGCGGGGCGAGGAGGTGCCGGTGACCCCTGCCGGTGCGGCCGTGGTGGTGGGCGGGGCCAGCGGCATCGGCCGCGCGACCGTCGAACTGCTCCGCCGCCAGGGCACCGACGTGTACCTGGCTGACATCGACGAGCCCGGGGCCGCGCGGGTCGTCTCGGCCGAGGCGCCCGGCCGCGGCGTGTCCGGCTATTGCGACCTGGGCTCCGTCGACAGCCCGGGGCAGGTCGTGCAGTCCGCCGTGGCCGCGCTGGGCCGGCTGGACGCGCTGATCGTCTGCGCCGGGGTGCTGGTCGAGGCCGAGCTTCGCGATATCAGCCTGGCGGACTGGGAGCGGACCATGGCGGTCAACCTGCGCGGCCCGTTCCTGCTGGTGCAGGCGGCGGCGCCGATCCTGGCCCGGTCCTCGCACGGCCGGGTCGTGCTGACCGCGTCGACCGCCGCGTTCCGCGGCGGCGCCGGCACCGCCGCCTACGCCGCCTCCAAGGGCGGCCTGGTCGCGATGACCAGGTCCCTCGCGCTCGGCCTGGCCCCGGCCCGGATCTGCGTCAACTGCGTGGCGCCCGGCTGGATCGACACGCCGTTCAATGACCCGTACTGGTCGCGGGTGGGGAACACCGAGGACACGCACGCCGCGCTGGAGGCCCGGATTCCGCTCGGGGCGCAGGGCACGCCGGCGGAAGTGGCGGCGGCGATCGCCTTCCTCGCCTCGCCCGCGGCGGGCTACATCAACGGCCAGGCGCTCGCCGTCGACGGCGGCCTGCTCGCCTCGTGAGCCGAGCCTCAGGAGGCGGACCGGGCGCCTCGGGCCGGCGGGCCGGCCGGCCGCGGCGGGTTGGCGGGTCGCGGCGGGGCCGGCCGCCCGTGGCGTGGGTGATGATGGGGGCATGACGTCTGCGGAGTTCACCAACGCGCACCCAAGGCTGGCTGAGTTCTGGCATCCGGTGGCCCGGTCCTGCGATGTCGGCGAGGACCCGGTCGCGGTCCGCCTGGCCGGCCAGGGCTGGGCCCTGGTCCGGATGAACGGCGCGGTCGCCGCGTTCGCCGACGCATGCCCGCACCGGCGGGCGCGGCTGTCGGCCGGATCGGTCCGCGACGGCACGCTCCAGTGCATGTATCACGGCTGGCGGTTCGCCGGCGATGGCCGGTGCGTGGACATCCCGGCGCTGGGCGACGCCGCGCCGATCCCGGCGCGCGCCACGCTGCGCCGCGCGGCGGAGGTGACCGAGCGAGACGGCCTGGTGTGGCTGGCTCCGCTGCCGCCCCGCGCTCCGGTGCCGGAACTGGTACCGGGCGGTGCGCTGGAGGGCGAGGACATCGCCACCGTCCGGCTTCCCGTGCTGCGGGTGGAGGCCAACGCGGCGATGCTGATCGACAACTTCCTCGACGAGGCGCACCTGCCGTTCGTGCACGCCGCCACCATCGGCGGCGCGGGCCCGGAGACGATCCCGCGGGCGGACGTGGCCCGGCAGGGCCTGTCGTTCACCGCGGTCCGCGAGCACACGTTCACCAACCTCACCGACCCGGCCGTCCGTGACGGTTCCCGGCCCGCGATCCAGCGGCGCCGGATGACCTACCGGTATCAGGCACCGCTGGCCGCGACCTTGCTGCTGGAATACCTCGACGCCGAAGGCTGGCAGTTCCTGACGTTCGTCGTGACGCCGGAGGACGAGCAGGCCTGCCGGGTCTACCAGACGGTCACCGGTCCCGGCCTGGCCGACCCCGGGCAGGCGGACAGCGCCGCGAAGTACGAGATGTCGATCTTCGAGGAAGACCTGGACCTGCAGCGGCGGGCCCTGTCCGGCCTGGAGTTCCCGCTCGACACCACCGCCGAACTGCACACCAGGGCCGACCGGGTCTCGGTCGAATTCCGGCGCGTCCTCGCCGCCGCGGTCAGCGGGTGATGTGTCCGGGCCGGCCGTTTGCGGCCTGGGGACCCGGCCGGGCAGGATGCTGAGGTGCTGGCCACCGTCGGGGAGATGCTGGAGCGAGCCGG
>Ga0335078_10014851_pt1 | contig 11551 bp, 11 predicted proteins | sample Lox_Sample_32_FD_206711 | JGI IMG/M metagenome (GOLD analysis project Ga0335078, IMG submission 206711) | Soil microbial communities from Loxahatchee National Wildlife Refuge, Florida, United States - Lox_Sample_3.2 | ecosystem: Environmental > Terrestrial > Soil > Wetlands | place: USA...
GCTGCAATTCCTACCGTGCTTTGCTCGGCAGCTTTTGCCCTCTCCCCCCTCTCAATGGGCAAGTCGAGCAACGAGCCCAAGATAAGTCCCGCAAAATGCATACTCTACGGTTTGCTCTGCCAGGAGATCCATGGCATCGCGCTTGCCTGGTTCATCTCCATGATTGCGCCGGACTCCGGCCTCCGTGGCCCGATTTTCGGTGCCAACCAGTTGATATCTCATTGGGGCTGAGCGTTCAGTCCAGGGAGTTGCACAATGTCTGTCGCCGGAATCTTTTCAAGCGCGCTTTCCAGCATCTTCACGCAAGGCACTCAAACGCGCGCCCAGCAGTTCCAGCAGGAATTCCAACAGCTGGGCCAGGATCTTCAATCAGGCGATCTTACCGCCGCGCAGTCCGACTTCTCCTCGCTCCAGCAGCTCAGGCCGCAGTCCAGCGCCGTTTCCTCCACGTCTGGCTTTCCGCAATTTACCAATCCGATCGCTCAGGCCTTCAGCCAGCTCTCCCAAGATCTGCAATCCGGCAATCTCTCCGCTGCCCAGCAGGACTACACCACGCTTCAGCAGGACTTCCAGAGCCCGTCACCCCAGCTCCAGGGCCATCACCATCATCATCACCATCACTCGGCTTCCAGCAATCAGCAAAACCCGCTGGTCCAGGCTTTTGGTCAATTGGCGCAAGCTCTCCAGGCTGGCAACACCAGCGCCGCCCAAGCCGCCTACTCGACTCTTCAGCAGGATCTCCAACAGTTTGCCCAGGCCAACGGGCTTGCGTCCTCGCAAAGCACAGGGTCGCAGCCCGAAACATCGCAGCCTGCTTCCACCACGCTTTCTGTAAATGTTTGATTGGATTTCTGAAGCGACGTAACGACACTTGTGCCCAAGTGTTCGTTGCGTCAGCCGACTCTGTTTTTCGATTCCGCTACGATTGTGGCGCGTGCTTCCGCCAGGAGGCTTCGATCTCTTCCAGTGTCCGCCCTTTCGTCTCTGGCACCATCCAGTAGACGAACATCCACGACAATATACCCACAATCGCGTACAGCCAGAAGGTCCACGCTCTTCCCAGTGCATGCAGCAAGCTCAGAAACGTCAGCGCCACGAGCAGGTTCGATCCCCAATTCGCCACCGTTGCCACGCCCATCGCCCGCCCGCGAATCTTCAAAGGATAAATCTCCGCAATCATCAGCCAGAACACCGGCCCTAGCCCGATCGCGAAACATGCCACATAGACAGCCAGGCTGATCACCGCGATCCACGCGATGACGTTGGACAGCGACGGCAGCAGGAACGCATATCCCAGGATTCCCAGGCTGATCACCATTCCCACGATTCCATAGAGCAGCAGTGGCCGCCTCCCTGCCCGGTCGAGCAGCCGCAAAGCCAGGATCGTCATCAGCACATTGACGACCCCGACTCCCACTGTCGCCAGGATCGCCGCTGCCGACTTGAATCCCGCAAACTGGAAGATCGTCGGCGCGTAATAAATCACCGTATTGATCCCCGTGAATTGCTGGAAAACCGCCAGTCCGATGCCCACGATCAACGCCGGCCGCAACGATGCGTCAAACAACTCGCGCCAGCTCCCCTTCTGCTCGCTTAGGCTCGCGGCGATCTCCGCAATCTCCCCTTCCACGTCGCCGCTTTCCCGGATCTTTCCCAGCAGCCCCCGCGCCTCATCTCCCCTCGATCGGCTCATCAGCCACCGCGGGCTCTCTGGCAGGAACAGCAATCCCGCGAACAATACGATCGCCGGTACCGCCGCCAGCCCGAACATCCACCGCCACGCCTCCGCACCAGCCAGCGCGTAGTCCGCAAGATACGACACCACGATCCCTATCGTGATCATCAACTGGTTTAGCGAAACCAGCCTTCCCCGAACGCGCGGCGGCGAAACCTCCGAGATGTACAACGGTGCCGTGAACGAAGCAACTCCGATCGCCACGCCCACCACCACACGCCCAACCGCCAGCCAGGTGGCGTTTGGCGCCAAAGCCGTTCCAATCGCTCCAATCACGAACAGGATGGCCACCTGCATCAGCGTGCTGCGCCTTCCAAATTTGTCGGCCAGCTCCCCTCCAAACATCGCTCCGGCCACGCAGCCCAGCAGCACCGCCGCAACCACCACTTCTTCCTGAATCGTGCTCAGCGAAAAATCCTTCTGCACGAAAAGAATCGCGCCGGAAATCACTCCGGTGTCATAGCCGAACAAAAGTCCTGCCAGCGCCGAAATCCACGACACAATCGTGACGAACCGCCCGGTCTTGTAGCTCATCTTGCTATCCGTGGGAGATGACAGTGGAGCCCTCCTCGGCGGGCTCTTGTTCTCAAGAATCCCGCATGATCTCTGTGCCCGCCCGCATTCGCTTCCCTGGGGGCCGCACAGGCATAGCCTCTTCAGCCGCTGGATTCTACTTCCATCGTCCGATACTGGCGAGCTTTTTGTTCATCTTGCTTTCCGTTCCCTCGTCCGCCGGTGCCGCCTGGGCTTGGGGCTGTTTTCCCCTCTCTTCGCGCAGCATCCGGACGCTCGCAGTGTTATCCTGCCGTCCGCATCCTGCCTCGAGACATACGAAGTGCCACTTGGAACCAATGCGGGCAGGAGCTGTAAGATGGCCAACCGGCTTCAAGGAAAAGTGGTTGTCGTCACCGGCGCTGCACAAGGCATCGGCTTCGGTTGCGCTCGCTTGATCGCCTCCGAAGGAGCAGCCGTCGTTCTGGGGGATATCCAGACAGATCGTGGCGAGCAAGCCGCCGAAAGCATCCGCAAAGAAGGCGGCAAAGCTCTCTTCCGCCGCGCAGACGTCACTTCTGAATCCCAATGCGCTGGTTTAATGGACGTTGCCATCCAAAACTTTGCAAAGCTCGACGGCCTCGTCAACAACGCCGGCTGGTTCCCTCGCGCCACTCTCGAATCCACCACCACCGAACTCTGGGACACTGTCCTGAACGTCAACTTGCGCAGCGCCTTCTACTGCTGCAAATTCGCCGTCCCGCACATGCGTAAGCAGCAATCCGGCAGCATCGTCAATATGGGTTCCATCAACGGCATCCAGGGCCTTCCCAATCTCGTCGCCTATGCCGCCGCAAAAGGAGGCATGCTCTCTCTTACCCGCACTTTGGCCGGCGCACTCGCCGCAGACCGTATCCGCGTCAACTACGTCATTCCCGGCTGGGTCTTCACCGAAGGGGAAATCGCTCTGCAAAAAACTCAAGGTCTCTCCGAACAGGAATTATTGAAGCTGGGAGAAAAACTCGCTCTAGGCCGTCAGCAAACCTGCCTCGACGCCGCCTACGCCGTCGTCTATCTCCTCAGCGATGAATCTTCCCAGGTCACCGCCTCCATCCTTAACGTGGACGCTGGCTCCTCCACTCTTCCCATTCCCCCGGACCGCTACCCCGGCTGACCCGCACCCCGTCCTTTTCCAGTTTCCGGTTGCTCGTACCACCGCAGCACCCGCAGCGCCCGGAGCGTGTTCCATCGGCTCGGCTGACCTACCGATTCGCCGCATGCCACGGCCAGCGCCTCGTCGTACGCACGGTTGAGCAGCCATCGCCCGTCCGCCTGCCGCCGGCCTTCAAGGTAACGCACCGCCTCCCCGATGCGCGGGTCGGGCGGACCACCTGCGGCCCTGAAATAGTCGAGGGCACGCAGGACGTCGTAATGGTAGCGGGGCGGGAACGCGAGCTCCAAGAACGCCGGATTCGCGACCTCACTGGTCGAGCGCCGCCGGAACAGCCGACGCTCCAGCAGATATTCTTCGCCTCGCCGCCTGGCTCCCGCAATCTCTGGAACAAACCCCACCGTACGCTCATACTCGAGCAGCCCCTCCAGCACGCAGATCGTCGTGTGGAACGACGACCGCGCGCTCTTCGGCGCTTCGCAGTTCCATCCGCCGTCCGTGAGCTGCTCGCCGGCCAGCCTCCGCGCCAGACTCTCCGTCGGTCGCCCGAAGTAGCCGCCAAGCGCGAGCACGCCCCCGTTGATGCACGGCTCCACTTCCCCCTCAAAGAAGCGATTTCCCCCTAGCTCCGCTGCTCGCAACTCCCAGCAGCGTTGATTGTTCCACCGCAAGCTCGCCTCCAACCTCGTTATCGCCGATTCAACCGCAGGTTCGGCCCTGTCCACCCCTGTCGCGCGCAAAAGCAGAATCGTAAACAGCGTCGGCAACCACACAGGCGTATCCGCTCGCCGCCACGAGCCATCCGGTTTCTGTTGCCCAAGAATCTCGGCTCCTAGCCCTTCGCGTGCGACCCGAGCGCGCTCCGCGGCAATCGCCTCCGGCGACGCGTCCGTCAGATCGTGCATTACCTGCCAGCGCATCGCCGGGTCCGAATCCAGCAGCCAATCTATGGTGTCCACGCCGCCAACCTACCTCACGATCCCCTATGCTCAGCCAGGAAAGTTTCCCGCCAATCAGGCATTTGCCTCTACCTCATGATATAAGTGCTCCTTTCACGAAAACAGGAACAATGTGAACGGCAGCTTCGCGCATTCATCGGCAGCCTTGGTTCTCCTCCTGATCCCCAGAGAGGTGCTTTGGTCATCATTTGTCTTTGCAGCGGTTCTTGCCATCGGGCTGGCCGTAATTTTTCTTCGCGGCGATTGGCAGAAGGCGCGAGGCTTCGACAAGCTGATCCTCTTCGGTCCCCTGTTCTACGCCGCTCCCCTCGCGGCATTTGGCACCGAGCATTTCACCCAGACGAGGAGCATCGCATCGCTCGTACCCGCGTGGATTCCCTGGCATTTCTTTTGGGCCTATTTTGTAGGCACTTGCTTCATTGCAGCCGGGTTCAGCCTGGTGACCCGGATTCAGGCGCGTCTCGCCGCCAGTTTGCTCGCCTTGACGTTTTTCCTTTTTGTCGTCCTCATGGACGTCCCTGCTTGGGCGCATCATCCGCGAGACCGCATTGGACTGACGCTCGCCCTCCGCGAATTAGCCTTCAGCGGCGGCGCTCTCGCTCTGGCAGCCAGCCTCACCGGCCCGGGACGCGAGCGCGTCACCCACATTTTTGCCAACATCGCGCGATACTTCGTCGCCATTCCCGTGCTCTTCTACAGTTTCGAGCAATTCCTGCACGCTGATCACGTTCCCGGCGTTCCCCTGGAACCTCTGACCCCACACTACGTCTTCGGCCACGCCATCTGGACCTACCTCGCTGCCGTGCTTTACGCCGTCGCTGGTATTCCTCTGCTCATTGGAAAGAAAACTCGCCTGGCTGCCGCCTGCGTTGGCGCGGCCGTGCTCCTTGTCGAGTTGGCCGTCTATGCCCCGATCGGTTTCGTGGAACGCGCCAGCCTCGGCCTCGGCTTCAATTACGTCGCCGATACGCTGATGTTCTGCGGCGCCGTTCTTCTCCTTGCCGGTGCCATGCCCCGCGAGGCGTAGCTCCGGCTTCTTGCCCTGAGAAACGAACCGCCACTCTGCCCGGCACAGACCCACAGAAGACCGAAACTCCTCAGAAGGAGGACACCATGGCCCAAAGCAGTGCTACACCACGAATCTACGACCAGGCAGATGCCCTCCTGAGGAATAATTGAGACCTGGGCTTCTGCTTGCCACGGTGAAGTGGCAAAATCAATTGCAGGGAGGGGACGAAGATGGCGGAACGATCAGGAACCCCCGCTGACGATCCGTTCGGCGGCCGGCTCCCAACCAGTCACGAACGGAAGACGGGACTCCCCTGGGATGCGTCCTACCGTGAGGGCCCTCCGCCCTGGGATATTGGCCGGCCGCAGCCGGCAATTGCGCGTTTGGCATCCGAAGGCGGACTTGCCGGAGCGGTCCTCGATGCGGGCTGCGGGACCGGCGAGCACACTCTTCTCGTCGCCTCGCTGGGATTGCCGGTTCTGGGCGTTGACGTCGCAGAGACGGCGCTGGCGATTGCTAGAAAAAAGGCCCACGACCGTGGGCTAGAGGCTGAGTTCGTTGCGGCTGACGTGTTCAATCTAGAGCGTTTGGGGCGCATGTTTCGGACGGTGCTTGACTGCGGACTCTTCCACACCTTCAACGGCGACGAGCGGCCGGGATACGTGGCCAGTCTAGCCTCGGTGACCCAGCAGGGTGGAACCCTGTATGTCTTGTGCTTTAGTGACGATGGTCCCGCTACTGGCCCCCACCCCATCAGTCAGGAAGAGCTGAAAGCTGCGTTCAACCCCAGCAGTGGATGGCATCTCGCCGCCATCCAACCGGACCGCATTCACACCAGATTCCACGGTGAGCACGGCGCACCGGCCTGGTTCGCGACCATCAAACGCGTCTAGGCTGCGCGTCTGCTCGGCCCACTGAGCGATCCCGCGCGGTCCCTCATCACTCGGAAGACAGGCTCGCACACTGGCAAATCGGAGAATCTCAAACCATGTTTCACGCTGAGGCTCGCGTGGTATAACTTCCCCAAGCTCTACACCCCTTTCGAGCCCCCGGGGAGGCGAACCATGCGCATGAATGCCGATCAGATCAGCAGCTACACGGACTTTGCCCATTACGTCCGCCACACCCTGCCCACCGTGGTTGCGCAAAAGAAAATCATCAAAGCGATTGAGGACCACTCCGGCGCCGGCGATGCCATCGTCAGGCGCGGCTTGCTCTGGAACAGCGGTCCCCTCATCAACGTGAAGGCGCTCATACCTCACCAGTGCGGCAATCAGGTCTGCACACCGACCGGCGGCTACACGCTGGGCACCAATACGATTGACGTTTCCATGGCCGACGTAGGCCGCTACCAAACCGGCCAGGACCTCCGCGCCACCCCTCGCGGCCATGTGCATCTGATCACCGTCATCCTGCTCCACGAGCTGACCCACTGGGCCCGCGAGCAGTCCCACACGCACGAAACTCCCGGCGTCGAGGACGGCTTCGAATTCGAAAAAGAAGCCTACGGCACCATTATCCAGCGCTAACCCGGTGCGCGGGTGCCGCACCCTTCGGTTTTAAGGGTGCGGGTTTTGACTTTGCTTCTGTCTCAGGCTCTCTTGGTCCCGGCTTTAGCACATCAATCCGGATCAATCCGCCTTCGCCCTTTTCATAGAAACTCCAACTGCTCCAGGGCCAATCCTTCGGATGCGACACGAGTTTTCGATCCACCGGATTCCGGTGCATGTAGTTCAATTTCTCATTCAATTTCTTTTCGCTCCATACATTGAAGTCATAAAATCGCCTCTGCCAGAAAGCTCCCGATCCCTCTCCTTTTTCCCCTAAGGAGTGCCCCACTTGTTCGGCGGCACCATCTCGCCGCTTGTGCAGCGATTGCGCAACTCTTTGCTTCAGCACTTGCATCACTTTCGAGGGATTCCCCCTTAGTGGTTCGCCGATCAGCAAATGCACGTGTTCGGGCATCACCACATATCCAACCAGTTCAAAGGCGTGCCGCTCTCGAATTTCATCCAGAATTTTCAGAAATCGATTGCGCGCCCTGGCAGTCCTCAAAAAGGGACGCCTTCGGTGACAACTGAAAGTGACAAAATGAAGATCGTTTCGTCCGTAAAGTCTCACGAGCGGATTTCGGTTGCTTTCCATTGAGGCAACTTCCAAATCAAACTCCGCACCCTTCGAAACCAAAGGATGCGGCACCGCGTCCCACGTTTGCTTCCTCCTAAGGTTCGTCCACGAATGATATACTCTCGTCGTCCCCTCCGAAGGAGAGAGAAGGGTCTATGCGCCACCCGCGAAAGTGTTTCGTCGAACCTCTCACTCTCATCACCTTGGTGTTGAATCTCGCTAGTCAGTGCGGAGCGCAGCAAGCTCGGCAGAACCCTTCGGGACCGATTTTCTGGATCGTCTACGAGCGCATTGACACACCGGCGCTAGCGAGTACGCGCTTTCCCTATGTTGATATCTTCCTAATGGACGAAAACGGGCGTCAGGCAAAGAGCCTTACTTCCAACCATCGTAGCCACAACCCCACATGGTCACCTGACGGCCGCCAAATTGCTTTTCTCAGTGAAGAACGGAGTCCAGTTGCTCCGAACACGACTGACGAAGGCTACAACGAATTTCTGGAGTACCGTGACTTCTTAACGATTCCTCGCGATGTGGTTCGCATAGACGTTGAAAGTCGAGATTCGCATCGCGTGGGCTCTGCCGGGGTTGATGCTCAAGGTTTGGTCTGGTTTCCAGACGGAAATCGCCTCGGAATTCGGATCTCGGATCGAAGCGCGCTTCGAGTTCTCGTCGACAGTTCGGGTAGGTTTCCACCCGATGGTCAGCGGACTGAGACGTTGAAACAGTACCTCGACAAAGGAACACCTCTACCTGGTGGTGGGTATTCGCCTAATTATCTCACTCTGATGGAATGGGTTCCCCCCGCCAATAATTTTGTGCCAACCTTCGTGGCTTCCAACTCATTCAGAGATCGCCGGAATCCTGACCTCCTCAAGGCCGTGCAGTCCACAGCCAACTTCGGTTCGTTACTTCGAGTGATGTCCCTAGGCGGTGATTTCGAGACTTTCCCACTTGCCGCGTATGACCTTGCTTGGTCTATGGATGGAAGGCACGTTGCTTACTCGGCTTTTTCCGATGAAAGTAAGTCTACCCTGTATGTAGCTGAGACGCAGAATGGACAGATAGAACCAAATCGTCAGCCCGTAACAGATGAAACGCTGGACGCCCATGGGCCGGCATGGTCACTACACGGTTTGCGAATCGTGTTCATGGGGCTCTGGAAGGGAACTTCTCAACTCTTTGCTATCGGATTTGACGGAAGCAATCTCATCCAGATCAGTCGCGATCCGAAGATGTCTTGTTACCACCCGTCGTGGTCCCCTGACGGAAGATGGATCGTCGCCGATTGCCGTCAGAACGTCACTGTGATGCGCCCTCTCACGAACGAAGTAGGTGGGTTGACCAATATTTTCCTCTTCGATATCGCCAAACCCGGTTCGAAACCGCGTCAACTCACCAGGTGTTCACACATGAATCCACTTTCATTGCCAACGTGCGGTGCCCGCAACCCGTCTTTCGCCCCAACATTGATCCCGCGGGTGGCCCACCCCTAGCCTCCGAAGATTTCGGGTGGCCTATCGTTTCGCGCTTTTTGCGAAAGGATGGGGCTCCTCAAATCACGCGTTTCGATTTCTGGATTTCCCGGAAAGTATTCAGACCCAGGAATCATGAGCATGTGGCATGAAGTCAGCAGCAAAGACTGTCCTGGCCGTTTGTTCCCACCAGCTCCGGGGTTTCAAAGAATTGCTATACTCGGGAACCCGGAAGGTGCCCGGCGATGGAAAAACCTGTAAAGAGAAGCCGATTCCCATGGTGGTTCTGGCTGATCGTTATTCTCTTCCCCATCCCGTTTGGAGTCGTCCACTGGTGGGTAACCCTTCTCTTCCTTGGATTATTTGTCGTGCTGATGTGGGCCCTCACCGAAGGCAAAGACATCCCCTCAGATTGAACGGAGGGGCAGGTGCCACAGCCCCAAACCCCGAAGATTTTGGGTGCCCCATCCTTTCGCGCTTTTTGCGAAAGGGTGGGGTTTTTCGAATGTCGCCTCACAATCAGCTATGGTTGGGTTGTCTCAGCCTGTCTCACCAGCGCCGACGCGTTGACGCTGACGCAGCGCCTCCCGTTTCCCCCGCGAGGCCGCCCGCGTTGACCCGAGCATCCGCATCAGGCTCTTCCCCGCGCCAATCATTGAGGCGCATTTCCTGCTTAACTTCACGGAATCCAGGAATCTGGAAAATCCGGACTCCCGCCCGAAAAAAAACGAATCCTCTTGAGTGTGTCGCTTCCGCCAAAATGCAGCGTGTGGCCCCCGATGAATGGAAACCAACCCGACACGCCATGTCCTATCGTGGTCCAGCCGAATGTCTCTCCGCCGCTGCTGCGCAAAAACACTTCGCCCGCCGCGAGCAGGAAATCTGTGCCCTTCCCGCCCTCCGCGACATTACAGCCGTCAAAATAGATGCGCGTTGGATGCGGGAATAGTTGCGAAAATGAATTGAACTGCGTCTTCAGAACGGTTGTGTTGACAGATTCATTTCCGAACCAAATGTTCCCTGGGCTGCCGTGCGTCTGAAAAACCACGCGATTGAAAGTCTGATTGCCGTTACTCAGTGCCTCGAAAACCTTTCGCAGGTTATTGACTCCGAATCTTACTCCCACAGTGAGCACATCATCGTCACCGTCGAATCTGCCGGCGGCCTGCTTGCGGTCTATTTCGCTGCTTTCATCATAAATGTAGAGTTTCGTTTGGCGTGCCATGTAAACCTCCGCCGCTGAAATCCTGCTGCCGTTCGAGGGACCACCTGACGTTCCTCTAAACCCGAGTTTCCTTCTTGGGACGGCCTGTTCTTTCGGGTTTGAAAGAGCGGACTGTTCTTCTCTGCGATGCTCAAAACCTCAAGCGCATCGCCGGCTCCTGCGAACTTCCTTTGACTCCCTGCCGCCGCTTCCAACGGCACCCCGAAAGCATAGTGACGGTGGCACACGGGACGTTTCACGGCCGGCGGTCTCGAGAGCGGTTCGCACACCTCAGCCCCGAATTCCTCGTGGCGCCACCTCCGTCGCGCCACTTGCGAAGGGGTCGGTTTCCCATGCGAATTTCGCGTTTCGATTTTCGGACTTCACTTGCCCGCTTCAGCCCCTCGCCCCGTTGAGCCTCCGATAGGTGCAGTTCAACCCCGGAAATCCGCCATTCCCGGTAAAGTACTTAACAGTTAGCTCCCTTCTCTGCTACCATTGCGCATGTTCGCCCGCCGTACCCCATCTTGTCGATCTCCTGTCGACTCTCTGCTCTCTGTGGTGAACTTCCCCGGCTCTTCGGCCCCGCCGCTTCGTATTTCTGTCCACCAGCAACACTCAGACTCTAATTCCGTTCTTTGCAATGTCTCCCGCACTCTTTGCACACTCCCTTGCCCCGAGCCTTCTCGCACTGGCAACCGGAGGCGCGGCGTGCAAAACTCGGTCCCGCACGCAACTACTTTCCTTTCAAAATCCTCCGCACTCTTGCTTCGCTCTTGCAAAACGAAATTTTTATCCAACTCGTTTTCTTTCAATCGTTTGCGCACTCTTGCGCAAAAACACGGGGGGTGGGGGGTCTCTCCTTCCCATTTCGGAACTCGCTTCTTGTCTCCTCTTCGCCACCCAAGCCCTTGCCCTGCCTCAGGTCGCCCGCTGCAGCGTCCTGTGCTACATTCTTTTCCCGGAGGATCTCCTATGCGTAAACTTCTCATTTTCACCAGTGCCATTGCTCTCGTTGCGGCCGCCGCCCTTGTCGCGAAAGCGCAGGAAGACAAATCCAAGCGTCCCAGCCCGCCTGCTTCCACCAAGTGCGAACTGGCCGCCGGAAAATCCATCACCATTGACTACTCCAGCCCCCGCATGCGTGGCCGCAAAATTTTCGGCGGCCTCGTTCCCTACGGCGAAGTCTGGCGGGCCGGCGCCAATGAAGCCACCACCTTTGTGACCACTGAAAATCTTAAAGTCGGCGGCAAGGAAGTTCCCGCCGGCAGCTACACCCTTTTCGTTCTTCCCACGGCGGAAAGCTGGACGCTCATCATCAGCAAGAAAACCGGCGAGTGGGGCATTCCCTATCCTGGCGAAAAAGAGGATTTCCTTCG
>Ga0335078_10014852_pt1 | contig 11551 bp, 8 predicted proteins | sample Lox_Sample_32_FD_206711 | JGI IMG/M metagenome (GOLD analysis project Ga0335078, IMG submission 206711) | Soil microbial communities from Loxahatchee National Wildlife Refuge, Florida, United States - Lox_Sample_3.2 | ecosystem: Environmental > Terrestrial > Soil > Wetlands | place: USA: Florida...
CCTGTCGCGGCGCTACCGTTTGCGCCTGTCGCGGCGCTACCGTTTGCGCCTGTCGCGGCGCTACCGTTTGCGCCTGTCGCGGCGCTACCGTTTGCGCCTGTCGCGGCGCCACCTCTCCAACCGCTGCAATGCGGTGAGAACCAGCACGAAGAGGATCACTCCCACCACCGAGAACAACAGACCGCCGTACCGATGATGGATCGGGCCGGTAAGAAAGGCGCGGTTCACGTAGGCGGCCAGCGTGGAGAGCGCGGCGATCCGGACGGCGTTTTTGAAGACGACGATCGGTATGGTGAGAACGATCAGAGCCGTCCGAGACCATCCGGACCCGAGATAGACGTAGCCGGCGATCAGGGCGACCATCAGTAAAGCGAGGCCGGAACGGATGCCGCTGCATTCGGGAGCTACTTCGAACTCCAGGCCGGGGAGGGAAAACACCATTCCGTGGCGGAACACGGGTATGCCGGAGAACCGCAGGAGATCATAGCTGACCGCAGCCGACCAGTTCTGTAAGACGTGGACCACCCGGTCCATCCAGGCCGCTGGGAGCGGCACCATCAATAACAGACAGGACAGGGGATACCGGGCGGCACGGAAGCTCCGCGCGCCACGGCAGAGAAGGAAGGCGGCGGCCCATGCAAGCGCGGTGGCGAAGACGGCGAGTGGAAGCGCGGCGGTCTGGCCGCCGGGCTGGAGGTACACGGCGAAGATGCCCAACAGGATCGCGAAAGAGAGCAGCGGAAGCCCGGACCGCGGGGAGTATTCCGGCTCCGAAAAGATCTCGTTCCGCCGCCAGAAAAGCAGCGCCGCGCCGATCGCCGGAGCTATGAGGATCTGCAGATAGCGGTCGTCGTGGAGGGCCAGGGCGAAGACGAGTTTCAGGCTCGGCCAGAAAGCCGCCAGGGTGACGAGGCACACGGCAGCGAGCCAAAAGTTCCGGTTTAGCGCCAGAGACCGGGTTGCGGGGGCGTGGTTAGTCGTAGCCATGGATTCAGTGGAGGCCGGTGGCGATTTGATGAAGGGCGGTCTGGGCGCTCCCCGCATAAGCAAAATCCGGGTCGGTGGAGAGCGCCTGTTTGAGTGACCGGGTGGCCTCGGCGGGACGGCCCGCGGCCAGATATGCCATGCCGAGGTGATATTGGTAGACGGGGTCGCCGGGAGATTGGCGCACCGTCTCGCTCAACTGCGCGACGGCGGCTTCGGGCGAATGCAGTTTGTAGAAAGCCCACCCGATGGTGTCGGAGACCACCGGCGAATCCGGCAGCTTCTGCTTGGCCTGCTGCGCCAGGGTCAATGCCGCGTAGACGTCGCCGCCGTGCTCGAGATAAAGGTAGGCAAGGTTGTTGGCGATGAAAGGCGAAGCGGGATCGAGCGAGTGGGCGCGCTCCGCGGCCTTCTTCGCCTCTTCCCAATTGCCCTGTTTTTCGTACAGGCCGGAGAGCGCCATGTAATTCTCGGCCTTCTTGGGGTCGGCATCGATGGCGGCTTGGTAGCGCGCGATCGCCTGGTCCCACGCTCCACGGGCGCGGCTGATTTCGGCCAGCACGCCGCAGGCGTTGGGCGCCTTCGAATCGATCGCCAGTGCCTGGTTGACGTTGGCCTCCGCGCGGTTCAGGTCATCGAGCTTGAGATAACCCACGCCCAGCAGCAGGTACAGCGCGGCGTTCCGCGGCTGCTGGGAAACCAGGGCGGAGATACGGCGAATGGTTTCCTGGGCCTTGCCCTGACCGGCCTGGAGATCGAGAAGGGTTTCGAGAGCGGGAAGAAAGGCGGGATCGCGATCGAGAGCAGAGCGAAGTTCCGCCTCGGCCTGCGGCGCGTTGCCCTTTCCGATTAGCGCCTTCGCCGCGATCACGTGGGCGAGGGCGGAATCCGGCCGGCTCTCCAACACCTGGTTGGCGAGGCGCAGGGCGTTCGCGTAATCGCTGCTTTGGGCCTCGATGCCTGCCAGAGCAAGGGCGGCATCCGTCATCCCAGGCGAAATTTCGAGCGTCCGGTTGAACGAAGCCCGGGCGGTGTCGGAAAGGCCGAGAGCGCTTTGCGCGACACCCAGGAAGTAAAAAGCGGCCGCCGACTGCGGGTCGGATTGAACCGCCTGGTCGAGCGTGGTCTTGGCCTCGGTGTACTTTTGCTGCGCGATCAGGATGCGGCCCTTGGAGGTAAGCCCATGCGCATCGCCCGGGTTGGCGCTAAGCAGGCTTTGGTTGATGGCGGCGGCTTCGCCGATTCGGTTCAGGTCGATCAGGGCGTCGGCGAGGCGCGCCTTGAGGGCGATATCGTCGGGTTTGGCGGCAACCAGCGTTTGCAGCTCCGCGGCGGCCTTTTCCTTCTGGCCGGTGGCCTCGTAAAAGGACGCCAGAGCGCCGAAGCCATCCGGGTCTGCCGGCGCGCGGGTTTTGAGTTCCATCGAGAGCCGCTCCGCGTCCGCCAACTTTCCGGTATCGAGGTGAATTCTTACCAGCAGGAGTAGCGGCGCGGCGGCGTGGGGTGCGGCGTCGGATGCGGTCTGCGCGGCCGCTTCGGCCTCGGCCAGGCGGTGCTGGGTGACATAAAACCTGGCGAGGCTCAACCGGGCTTCCGAAGAATTCGGCTGCACTTCGATCGCGCGCTTCAGGGCCGCTTCCGCTTCGGCCGTGCGTCCGGCAGAAGCATAGGCTGCGGCCAGGCCGCTGTAGCTGGCGGGCTGAGAGGGATCGAGATCGATGGACTTCTGAAATTCGGCGATGGCCAGCGACCAGGCTTGCACGGCGAGGTGCTTGCGGGCCAACAGCGCGTGCGCCTGCGTGCTGCCCGGATCGGCAGCGATGACCTTTTCCGCAGCCTTCTGCGCTTCGTCGTAGTGGCGGCCCGCGAGGCAAAGGGAGGCAAGCTCGAGTTGCGCCTCGGAGTTGGCTGGGTCGATCTCGACGGTGGCGGCAAGCTCACGGTACGCCTGCTGGAAGGCTTTCAGTTGCAGGTAGGCGCCGGCGAGGCGGAAATGAGTCTCGGCCGACCGGGGGTCGATTTCGGCCGCGTTGCGAAACTCAATCACGGCTTCGGCGAATTTCCCTGCCTTCGCATAATTTTCACCGCTGTGAAGAAAGCGGGCTTTCTCCTTCACGGGATCGCGGGAGCAGGCGGCTAGCAACACGACGGTAGGCAGCAGCCAGGCAGAGTTCTTCATTGCGAGATGGCTCACAACATCCGGAAGGGGAAGGTGTGTCCCCCGGCAAACCCAAACACGCCCGAGAGACAGAATCGGCGCAAAAGACCGGCTGGTCTTAACTGAGCTTCCCGAGACGACAGGGCAATTTTCTGGCCAGGAGCCAGACGCCCAAACCCATGGTGCCGAACAGGAGAAGGGTTCCCGGTTCCGGGACACTGCCGAGATAGAAGTTAAAGCCCGCCATGGTGCCGGTAGTGCCGCTCTGGGCAAAGGTGCTGCCGGCAAAACTCAGGGTATCCGAGCCTTTGGAGGAGCCGGTTACGTTAAAGTCGACCGAGCCGGTACCGCTTCCTCCACTGTAAACGAAGTCAGGGTCCGACGAGAGTCCGGTGATCGTCCAGATCTTCGAGCCGCCGATGATCGTTCCGGAGATTCCGGTGATGGTGTAGATTCCGGGGAGAGTGCTGGTGGCTGTAATGGTACCGCTTACCGTCTCCCCCGACCCCGAGTAAGTGAAGGAAAATACATTAGCTTGCGAAACGCTTGCGCCTAGCAGAAAAACTGCCCCAAACCATAAACCCTTCATCCCCACACTCCTCCCCTGGCGCTACTGTGAGCAATTCCGTCGCCCAAATGGAGTATCTTTCAGATCAAGGGATTAGCCGATGGCTCCTCGTTGCAGAAGCCGACGTAGCCGGAATCTGTCCAAAAACTCGGGACAGAGCACCAATCTTCCCCGCTGCGGGACCGTTGCACCCGGGGGCGATCGTCAAAGCGATCAGCCTACTGGGAGCACCCATCCACCGCTGCTGCAGGACCGTTGCACCCGGGGGCGATCGTCAAACCGATCAGCCTACTGGGAGCACCCATCCACCGCTGCTGCGGGACCGTTGCCCCCGGAGTTGATCGTTAAAGCGATCAACCCTCTGGGAGCACCCATCCACCGCTGCTGCAGCTCCGTTCCACACGAGAGTGCCGCCGGTAAGCGAGAATCGACATATGAGCGAAGGTTATCGGGCGCTGCGCCACGGCGCCGCATGGCTGGACCTGAACGGGCGCGGCCGGCTTCTGGCTCGGGGGCGCGACCGTGTCCGCTTCCTGCACAATGTCTCGACGAACGATGTCAAAAAGCTGACCCCTGGCGCGGGCTGCTACGCGTTCCTTTTGACGCCCCAGGGGCGCATCCAGGCGGATCTGTGCCTGTTCTGCTTCGCCGGCCAGTTCCTCATCGATACCGAAGGCGAACTGCGCGAAAAAGCGCGGGAGCAGATCCTGCGCTACAAGGTGGCCGACCAGGTGGAAGTCGAAGACGTCACCGGCGCTACGGGCGCGATTGGACTCGAAGGCCCTGAGGCCGCGGCGCTGCTGGCCTCGCTCGGCGCGCCCACGCCTGCCGAGCCGTACGCGCACGTGCCCTGGGGTGAGGCTACGGTGGCCGCCGTCACGGTCACCGGCCAGCCCGGAGTTCGGATCTATTGCGCGGCCGAAGCTTCGGGCGAGATGGTCCGCCGCCTGGAGGGAGCGGGCGCGCAAGCCGCCGGCGAAGCCGACGCCCGCGTGGTGCGGATCGAGAACGGCAAGCCCCGCTACGGCGAAGACATTCGCGAGACCACGCTGCCGCAGGAGACCCGCCAGATGCATGCCGTGAGTTTCACGAAGGGGTGCTACCTGGGTCAGGAGATCGTGGAACGTATTCGCGCGCAGGGGCATGTGAACAAGCTGCTCTCGGTGGTGGAAGTGGACGCCGCCGAACCGCCCGCACCCGGCACCAAGCTCGTGGACGGAACCGTGGAGGCCGGCGAGATCACGTCATCCATATATTCGCCCGAGGCAGGCAAAGCGATCGCCCTGGCTTACCTGCGAACGGCCTTCGCGGAACCCGGCCGGACGCTCGCCGCAAATGGGGCCGCGGCACGGGTACGGTAGCGCGCTGTGATGTGCGGCGGACGCCTCCTACGCGCGCGCCCCCTGGTCGCGCTCTCGCGGTCGCCGTCAACTCTTACGCGGGACACCGGACCAGCTACGTCCCTGATTTACTCGTGCCGCAGAGCCGTCATCGGCTCCACGCGGGTGGCGCGGCGGGCGGGAACTACCGCCGCGGCAAGCGCAACGGCCAGCATGGCGAGTGCGGCCAGCGCGATGGTGAGAGGGTCGCGTGGGGCGACGCCGTACAGCATTCCCGCCACCAGGCGCGAGAGCGCGAGCGCTGCCGTTACTCCAGCCGCCAGACCCGCCACGACCGGGAGCAGCGATTCGCGCAAGACCATCCGGATCACATCGCCGCGGCGCGCTCCCAAGGCGATGCGCACGCCGATCTCGCGGGTGCGCTGGTTGACCGCGTAAGCCATCACGCCGTACAGCCCCACCGAGGCCAGGGCGAGGGCGAGCACTCCGAAGACGCCGCACAACCAGGCGATCAGCCGCTCGCGCTCGAAGCTGGCGTTCACATATTCCTCGAGCGTGCGCACGCGCAGCACGGGCACGTTCGAATCGAGGGTGTGCACTTCGCGGCGGATGGCGGCGATCGCCGGGCTGGCATCGCCGGACACCCGCACGAGGAGCAGCCGGGATTCCGCACCCCGGCTCCAATTCGGGATATAAATAATTCCCCGCAGGTCATTGCGCCGGACGGTCATGTGGTGTACATCCTTGACGACGCCGACGATTTCCATGGCGCGGGTGGGATCGTACTTCTCCTCGAAGCTCAGGTGCCGGCCGAGCGGGCTTCTGTCACCGAACAGATGGCGGGCGAGCGACTCGTTGACGATGCACACGCGCGGGCCACCGGAAACGTTGTCCTGAAACCCGCCGCTCATACGGCCGAGACCGGCCAGCAGATTTCCGCCGGGCGTCACCGCCGGCTCGTCCTGGGCACGGAAATCGCGGCCCAGTAGCATCGGAATGCCGAGGGTCGGGAAGTAACCTTCGCCGACGGAATTGGCCAGGATGCCCATCTGCTCGCCCGGCGCGGGCTGATAGCCTTCCGCGGAGATGCCCATGGAGAACGCCCACTCGCCCATGGGCGTCATGAGCGATAGAGCTGCCGAACGAACCCCGGCCACGTTGCGCGCGCGCGCCGCCAGATCGTCATAGAATTCGCGCAGCCGATGACCCTGGTAACCGAGCTTGCTGGGATCGACATCGAAGATGACCACGTTTTCCTTGTGGAAACCGATGTCGGCGTGATTCAGATTGCGCAGCGTGCGGAGAAACAGCCCCGCGCCCACCAGCAGGGCCAGCGACAACCCCACCTGCAAAGCAATGACGGCCTTGCCCAACCGGAGGCGCGGCCCGGCCGCGGTAGCCGATCCGCCGTCTTTGATGGCCTCCACGAGGCTCAGGCGGCTGGCGCGCAGCGCGGGGGCAAGGCCAAACAGAAGGGCCGCAAGCAGCGTGGCGGCGAGCGAAAAGGCAGCCACGGTAAGGCTGAGATGAAAGCGCATCTCGGCATCTACCAGGTTGGCTTTGGCGATCCCGGCAACCGCGACATACGCCACCCCGAGCGCGCCCGCGCCGCCCAGAGCCGCCAGCAGCAGGTTCTCGGTGAGAAGCTGCCGCACCAGGCGGCGGCGCGCGGCGCCCATAGCCGCACGCAGGCCCATCTCGCGGCGGCGGCCGCCGGCGCGCGCCAGCAGAAGGTTGGCCACGTTGGCGCAGGCGATCAGAAGGACCAGGCCGGTGGCAAAAAGCAGGGCGGCCAGGGGGTCCATCGGCGCGTTCGGCTCGCGACCGCTTCCATGCGCGGCCGGCGCCAGCGAAACCGCCGCATCGCGGTCATACTTACGCGGACGCCCGCCATTGCGCGCGGCGCCTTCGTTGACCGCATCGACCACCCGCGGCCACAGGACCCGCAGGGACGCCTCGGCCTGGCGCGACGAGATTCCTGCTTTCAGGCGGCCGACCGGCGTGAGCCAGAACATGCCGGGTGTGTTCCACATGATGGCGCCGGGCGAGGTGAGCGGGTAGGCGGACACGGGAAGGAAGGCAGCGGGCCGGGCCGTCGGACTGAGGCCTGCGAATCCGGGCTCGGCCACGCCAACGATGATCAGCGGATAACCGTTGACGGCCAGAGTACGGCCGAGCACGCGCAGATCGCCCGCGAAGCGCCGCTGCCAATAGTCGTAGGCCAGCACGGCAACCGGAGGCGCGCCCGCTGAATCATCCGTTGCGTTGATCGTACGGCCGGCCGCCGCGCCCACTCCCAGGGTTCCGAAGAAGTTGCCGCTGACGTAAGTCAGGCGGCCCACTTCCACCGCGGCGGCGCCTTCTGGCCGGATGCCGGCTGCGGAGGGATCGCTTGCCGCGGCAAGGCCGCTGAAGACCTGGTTACGATCGCGGAACTCGCGATAGAACGGGTAGGTGGAGCTGCGGCCGCCTTCCATGCGCACCAGTCGTTCCGGTTCGCGCGCCGGAACCGACCACAGCAGGAGCTGATCGACGAGGCTGAAAATGGCGGTATTGGCCCCAATGCCCAGTGCCAGCGAGGCCACCGCGATGGCTGTAAAGCCGGGATTCCCACGCCAGGAGCGAAACGCAAAGCGCAGATCGCCTGCCAGAGTTGCCATGTCTGAGTAGTAGCGCAGGCCCGCATGCGGCGCAAGGCTGCAGCGTACGGGGTCAAGGCCGCCGAGCTCGCGGTCACCAGCCTTGCTCGCGGCTGAAGATTGCGGCATTGGTCCCAATGCCCAGTGCCAGCGAGGCCACCGCGATGGCTGCAATGCGGATTCCCGCGCCAGAAGCGAAACGCAAAGCGCAGAACGCCTGCCAGAGTTGCCCTGTCCGAGTAGTGACGCAGGCCCGCGTGCGGCGCAAGGCTGCGGTGTCCGGTGTCAAGGCCGCCGAGCTCGCCATCGCCGGCCTTGCCCGCCGCTGAAGATTCTCCGCGGCATGGCCGCGCGCTACCATTCCAAGTGGACCATGAAGATCGCCACATGGAACATCAACTCGATCCGGCGGCGGCTGGCGCTGGTGCTCGACTGGCTCGCGGCGAACCAGCCCGACGTGCTGTGCCTCCAGGAAACCAAGGTGCAGGACAGCGATTTTCCAGAGGCCGCGTTCCGCGATGCCGGATACCACGCCGCCTTCCGCGGGATGAAGGGCTACAACGGGGTGGCCACTCTCAGTCGGCGCGAGCCGGAATCCGTGCTGCATGGCCTGTGCGAAGGTCCCGACAGCGAGGATGTGCGCATCGTCCAGACAGTGGTGGCCGGAATTCCCATCGTCAACACGTACGTTCCGCAGGGGTTCCGGATTGGCACCGACAAGTATGTGTTCAAGCTGGAATGGTTCCACCGCGTGCGGCGGTATTTTCGGGAACGGCTCGATCCGGCGCTGCCGGCCATCTGGCTGGGCGATCTGAACGTGGCCCCCGAAACGATCGATGTCTACCATCCGGATCGACGCGTCAACGACCCGGACTTTCACATCGACGCGCGCGAAGCGTACCGCCTGGCGGCTGGCTGGGGATTCACCGACGCGTTCCGGAGGCTTTACCCGGATCGCGTTCAATACACTTACTGGGACTACTACCGCAATGCCTTCGAGCACAACTGGGGCTGGCGCATCGACCACATTCTGGCGACCGCGCCCTTGGCGGCCGCATGCCGTGCCAGCGGCGTGGACCTGGAAACCCGCCGCGCGCCCGGAGCATCCGACCACGCGGTAGTGTGGGCCGAGTTCGACTGATTACAGGATGGGCGTGTAGCGCGCCGCGAGCAGACCGGTGGCCTCCGCCGGGTCGATATCCGCGAGGAGCAACCCCTCCCTGCCATAGGGCTGATTACAGAGCAGGGTGCCATCGGGACGGACAACCGCCGAGGTAGTGGGCGAACCGGGGCTGGCGAAGTTTACGGTGGCGACGTAGCAGGTGTTTTCGGCGGCGCGGCACAGGGCCGCCTTTTCATGGAAGGAATTTGCCGGATCGGCAAAGGTCGTGGGCGCGTAGCTGCCCGAAGCGGCCTGGTGGAAATGCGGGTGAAATACGATCTGCGCACCGTGCCGCGCGGCCCAGCGGAACGTTTCGGGATAGCGCCAGCCCTCGTGGCAGATGGCGATGCCGAAAGCCAGCGAGCCGGTTTGGAAGATCCGCCTCCCGGAGCCGAACGAATAGGCGCCTTCCTCGGAGGGATCGAGCTGCACCTTATCCTGGAACCCGGCGATGGTTCCATCGTTGTTGATCACCAGCGCCGTTGCCAGCAGGCGGCCCTCTACCGCGCGTTCGGTGCCGAGAATCACCGCGAGATTTGCCTTCGCTGCCGCGGCGGCAATTTCGGACCACGCGCGGTCGAGGAAAGCGGGATCCGGCGGCGGCACCATCTTGCCCATTCCGCGATAGCCGGGAACGAAACATTCCGGAAAGCAGAGGATGCCGGCGCGCGCGGCGGACGCCTGGGCGATGCCTCCCACGGCTAACTCGACCGAATCCTGGGGCGAGGCCGGAAAGCGAAGGTTGGCGAGGGCGATGCGAAATGCGCTCATCGGGTATTCTGCGATTCTATCGCCGGCCAGTGGGCGGGTGGCGGAACTCGGTCGGTACGGATGCCAAAGATGGTGTGAAGGATGAAATAGCTCAACGCCATGCCCTGCCCGCGCCCGCCTATTTGACCGGCACGGGACCGATTGGATAAACTGCGATTCGATCAGGAGAACTCTCGTGTCGAATCGAGTTTCGAGTATGCTGGTCCCGTTTTTCGCGGCCTCGCTGGCTGCCTCGCCGCTCTGGGCGCAAAGGCGTGGCGGAGGAGGAGCGGCGCCGCCGCAGAATTTGGAGTTCCGGTTCATGGGGCCGGCGGTCGGAAATCGCATTTCGGCGGCGTCGGGAGTGCCGGGCGACCCGAGCACGTACTATGCCGGTGCAGCCTCGGGCGGCGTTTGGAAATCCACCGACGGGGGCGCGCATTACGCCCCGGTGTTCGACAGCCAGCCGGTACAGGCCATCGGCGCGTTGACGGTGGCGCTCTCCGACCCGAAGGTGGTTTGGGCCGGGACGGGCGAAGCGTGGGCTATTCGCGACAGCGACATGATGGGCAACGGCGTTTATAAATCCACGGACGCCGGCCACACGTGGACCCACATGGGTCTGGACGAAACCGGGCGGATCGCGCGGATTGTGATTCACCCGACCAATCCGGATATCGTCTATGTGTGCGCGGCCGGGCGGCTGACGGGACCACAGGAAGAACGCGGCGTGTTCAAGACCACGGATGGCGGCAGGACATGGCAGCGGTCGCTATTCGTGAATCCCAACGCGGGGTGCTCGGGGCTGACCATGGACGCACACGATCCGAACACGCTGTTTGCCGGCGCGTGGGAAGTGGTGATGCACACCTACGCGATGCTCAGCGGCGGGCCGGGCAGTGGCGTGTTCGTGACGCACGATGCCGGTGCGACCTGGAACAAGATCGAAGGCCACGGGATGCCCAAGCCGCCGGTGGGCAAGGTGGATGTGGCGGTGGCGCCGACAGATTCCAAGCGCGTTTATGCGCTGATTCAGACCGCCGACCAGGGATCGATCTGGCGGTCGGACGACGGCGGCGTGAACTGGACCAATGGAAGCTGGCAGCGGGCGCTGATCGGGCGCGCCGGATACTACATTCACCTGGCGGTTTCGCCTTCGAACGAGGATGAAGTGCTGGTGGCGAACAGCAGCTTCTGGCTGTCGTCGGACGGCGGAAAATCGTTCCGCACCATGCCATGGGGCGGGGATACGCATGATATTTGGATGGATCCCAAAGATGGCAAGCGCATCATCGTAACGCACGATGGCGGGATGTACGTCACCAACGACCACGGGAGCACCTCGCAGCGCGTGACGCTGCCGATCGGGCAGATGTACCACGTGGCGGTAGACGACGACGTGCCGTACAAGATCTACGGCAACATGCAGGACGATGGCACCATGCGCGGCCTCTCGACCACGCAGGAAGCCGGTCCCAACGTTCCCGGGCAGGCGGCCGGGGGAAGGGGCGGATTTGGCGGGCGCGGCGCCTTCGGCGGAGTGGGTCCGTGGGAGCACAACCTGGGCGGCTGCGAATCGGGGTTCACGCTGCCCGATGTGACCGATACGAACATTGTCTGGGCCTCCTGTTACGGCAACGAAGTGACCCGCTACGACGACCGCACGAAGGTGGCGCGCTCGGTCAGCCCGTGGCTGCACACGCTCGATTCGCCGCCCGATAAAGCGAAATACCGCTGCCACTGGACGGCGCCGCTGGCCATCGATCCGTTCGACCACAACGTGGTGTACTACGGCTGCCAGTTGATCCTGCGGACCACCAACGGGGGCGTGAGCTGGACCGAACTGAGCCCCGATCTTTCGACCAAGGATCCCAGCCGGATCATTTCCTCGGGCGGGATTGTGGGCGATAACCTGGGCCAGTTTTACGGCGAAGTGGTGTTCTCGATCGC
>Ga0335078_10014855_pt1 | contig 11549 bp, 12 predicted proteins | sample Lox_Sample_32_FD_206711 | JGI IMG/M metagenome (GOLD analysis project Ga0335078, IMG submission 206711) | Soil microbial communities from Loxahatchee National Wildlife Refuge, Florida, United States - Lox_Sample_3.2 | ecosystem: Environmental > Terrestrial > Soil > Wetlands | place: USA...
CGGACCACGACCCGACGGTGGAGGCGTTGCGCGACCTGGCGCAGGTAGTCGCCGCCCGAGAGGAACGCGTCGAGCTGCTTCGTGTAGACCACGACGTGCGGGCCTTCCAGCTCGATGTCGGAGACTTCGATGGTTTCCGGTAGCACTTCCCGAAGGGCTTCCCGGGTTTGCTCTATGAGCGATTCGAAACTCATCCCGTGACGGAAGGGGTTGGCGACGAAAGGGTTCCGAAGGCCACCGGGCCCGAGATTTCCTTACGGAAGAACGGGAGGCAGCGGTATCTTGAGTGCCTTCAGACGTTTATTAATTTCGTCCTCGGACAGTTCTCGGTATTCCTTGGGCGTAATGATGTGGACGAGGTAGCCGTCCCCGCTCGCACTGTCCCGCTTCATCGCCGCGGTGAGCCCACGGAGCGCGAGGTCGACGGCGTCCGAGGTCGACATCTCGCGGGAGTACCCCTCCTCGAGCAGACCGTAGACGATCGTCGAGCCGGAACCGACCGACACGAACCGGTCCTCGATGCAACCGCCCGCCGGGTCGACCGAGAAGACGTGGGAACCCTTCCCGTCGACGCCGCCCAGGATCAGCCAGGCGTAGTACGGGTAGTAGCGGTTGCCGCTCAGGATGTTGGCGAGGAGCGTCGCGGCGCCCTCGGCGGTGAGCGGGGCGCTCCGGCGGAGCCGGTAGAGCGATACTTCGGCCTTCAGGTAGCGAGCGAGGACCTGGGCGTCGCCGACCAGCCCGGCGATCGTGATCCCGATGTTCTGGTCGATCTTGAACAGCTTCTGCGTCTGCTTGTTGGAGATGAAGCTCCCGGCGGTCGCGCGGCGCTCGGTCGCGAGAACGACCCCGTCCTTGCAGACGATCCCGATCGTCGTGGTGCCCTTCAGGAGGCGTTCCTCGTCGGACGCGCTGATCATGGTTTGCATCGTCGTACCTCCGGTGGCCCGGAATGTGCGAGAGCGGACCCGGGGTCGCTATATAAGGGCTCACGAAGCGATTACGCCTACATCACCGAGGCACCCGGCACAACCTCGTGGCGCACGGGTCGTGGGAGGGTTCACCGGCCCGGGGGGCGGCACCCGTTAAGACCCCGGCTCGGATGGTCCTTCGATTTCCTATGTTGCGTCACGAAGTCGTAGTCGTGGGGGCGGGGCTGGCCGGTCAGCGCGCCGCGCTGGCGGCGGTCGAGGCGGGACGCGATGTGGCGATCGTCACGAAGCTGCATCCCCTGCGTTCCCACTCCGGAGCGGCGCAGGGAGGGATCAACGCGGCGATCGGACCGAACGATTCGATCGACGCGCACACCTACGACACGGTGAAGGGGTCCGACTACCTCGGGGACCAGGACGCGATCGAGTACTTCTGTCGCGAGGCCGGCCCGACGGTCATCGAGATGGAGCACTTCGGTACGATCTTCTCCCGGGCCGAGGACGGAACGCTCGCCCAGCGGCCGTTCGGCGGAGCCGGCTTTCCGCGCACGGTCTACGCGGCGGACCGCACCGGGCTCGCGCTCCTGCAAGGGCTCTTCGAACGGCTCGGCAGCGAGCGGTTCACGATGTACGAGGAGTGGGAGCTCGCGCGCATCGTTGTCTCCGAGGGCCGCGTCCAAGGGATCGTCGCGGTCGACCGCCGCACCGGCGCGGTCCAGGAGATCGCGGCGAAGGCCGTCGTTATCGCGACCGGCGGCGCCGGTCGGATCTACGGCCGGACCACGAACGCCCACAGCTGCACCGGGGACGGCATGGCGGTCGCCTACCGGGCCGGAGCGTTCCTGAAGGACATGGAGTTCGTCCAGTTCCACCCGACCGCCCTCCTCGAGGGCGGGATCCTCGTCACCGAGGGGGCCCGGGGCGAGGGCGGGATCCTGAAGAACGCGCTCGGCGAACGGTTCATGTCGAAGTACGCCCCGAAGGTGCTCGAGCTCGCTTCCCGGGACGTGGTCGCCCGGGCGATCACCACCGAGATCCTGGAAGGCCGCGGGTTCACCGGTCCGTACGGACCGTACGTTACCCTCGAGCTGATGCACCTCGGCAAGGAGAAGATCGAGAGCCGGCTCCAGGAGATCTGCGACCTCTGCCGCTCGTTCGCAGGGCTCGACCCGGTGACGACCCCGATCCCCATCTCCCCGGCCCAGCACTACATGATGGGGGGTGTCGGGACCAACATCCAGGGCGAGACGAACATCGCCGGCCTCTACGCGGCCGGTGAGGCCGCTTGCGTCTCCATCCACGGGGCGAACCGGCTCGGGGGTAACTCTCTCATGGAGACCCTCGTGTTCGGGAAGTCGGCCGGCGCGGCTGCGGCCGCCTACGCTGCCAAGGCCCCCTCGACGGCCCTGTCACCGAACGAGGTCGACCCGGTGGTCGCCTCCTACCGTGCCTGGTTCGAGCGCAAGGACGGCGAGGACCCGAGCCAGCTCCGCACGGAGCTTCAGGCGACGATGGACCGGTACGTGAACATCTTCCGCACCGAGGCGGACCTCGCGGAGGGGTTGAAACGGGTCCGGGCCATCAAGGAACGGTTCTCCCGCGTGCACGTCGTCGACCAGTCGAAGGTGTTCAACCTCAACCTCTCCGATGCGATCGAGACCGAGCACATGATCGACCTCGCCGAGGCGATCATCGTCGGCGGGTACGCCCGGACCGAGAGCCGCGGGGCGCACTTCCGCACCGACTTCCCGAAACGGGACGACGCGAAGTGGATGAAGCACACTCTCGCGCAGTACTCCCCCACCGGACCGACGCTGTCGTATTCACCGGTCACCATGACTCGCTGGGAACCGAAGGAGAGGGTGTACTGATGACCGAGAGCACGGTCTCCGTTCCGTTCGACGTCTACCGGTTCCAGCCGGGGAAGGACGCGGCGCCGAGGTACCAGCATTACACCCTCGACCTCACGCCGCACACGCCGGTCCTCACCGCCCTCCTGCAGATCCGTGCCGAGATCGACCCGAGCCTCGGGCTCCGCTACTCGTGCCGGAGCGCGATCTGCGGGTCGTGCGCGATGCAGATCAACTCGAAGAGCCGGCTCGCCTGCGAGACGCAGGTCGGGCCCGAGCTCGAGCGCCACGGGCGCATCGTCGTGGAGCCGATGCGCAACCAGCCGGTGATGCGCGACCTCGTCGTCGACCAGACGCCGTTCTGGCGCGAGTACTCGAAGATCGAGCCTCACCTCAAGCTCGACCCGCGCCGTCCGATGCCCGCCGACCGGCCGACGGAGATGACCCCGGCGGAGGTCGAGCGGTTCAAGGAGACCCCGCGCTGCATCGCCTGCGCGGCGTGCTACTCCGCGTGCCCGGCCGCCGAGGCGGACCCGTCGTTCCCCGGTCCGATGGCGCTCGCGAAGCTGTACCGCTTCGCCGTCGACCCCCGCGACAGCGCGCACACCGACCGGCTGCTTCGCATCCAGCCGAACGGTCTCTGGCTGTGCCTGCGCTGCCACCTCTGTACCGAGGCGTGCCCGAAGGATGTCCGGCCGAGCGAGCGGATCCGCGACCTCAAGGAGATGGCGATCGCCGTTCAGGGAGCCACCGAACACGGCTCAAAGCACGCGGTCGGGTTCAAGGAGAACCTGAAGGGAGCCGGCCAGATCAACGAGATGAAGCTCGTCCGCGCGACGTTCGGGCTCGGCGAGATGCTCGGCCAGGTCGGCCAGGGGATCCGGATCTGGCGCCACAAGCCCGAGCTGATGAAGAAGCCGCGGAAGATCGAGGGGATGGACGAGCTCGACAAGATCTACGCGGCACTGGACCCGCCCCCGAAGGAGGAACCATGAGGATCGCGTACTACCCCGGATGCCTTGCGCAGGAGTCGGCCAAGGAGCTCGACATGGCGACCCGATGGGTCTGCCGTTCGCTCGGGATCGAGCTCGTTGAGTTCCCGAACTTCTCCTGCTGTGGCTCGGGGTTCATCGACGAGGCCAACGAGGTGTTGAACATCGCGATCAACGCAAGGAACCTCGCGATCGCCGAGAAGGCGGGCCTCGACATGATGACGATCTGCTCGACGTGCCAGGGGATGCTCAACCTCGCCAAGGTCCGGATGCAGGACCCGAAGGTGAAGGCGCGGGTCGACGCCGCGCTGAAGCCGCTCGGGATCGAGTACAAGGGGACAGTTCAGGTGAAGCACCTTCTGAAGGTCCTCACCGAGGACATCGGGCTCGCCGCGGTGAAGGCCAAGGTCCGGCGGCCGCTCACCGGGATGAAGGTCGGGGCGTTCTACGGCTGCCACCTCCTTCGTCCGGCCGACGAGATGCAGAGCGAGAGCGGAGAGGAACCGCACTCGTTCGAGGACCTCCTCGCGACGGTCGGAGCGACGCCGGTCGACTACCGTGGCCGAGTGATGTGCTGCGGGTTCCCGATCCTGTTCGTCAAGCCGAAGACGGCGAACAACATCGCCGGACGGCAGATCCTGGACGCCAAGTCCCACGGCGCGGACGCGATGGCGACCCCCTGTCCACTCTGCCACACGTCGCTCGACGCCTACCAGAACCAGGCGGGAAAGCAGGTCGACGCCCACCTCGATATGCCGGTCTTCCACCTTCCGCAGGTGGTCGCCCTCGCCTTCGGCGCCACTCCCGAGGAGCTCGGGCTCTCGCGCCACCTCATTCGGACCGATGCCGCGATCGCGAAGGTCCAGTCGTCCGCCCGCACGTAGGGCGTCCGGCGCCGACCGGACCCGCTACGCGAGCGGAACGCCGTGGGAGCCGAAGGTCGGATACAGCCGGGCGGTCCGGGTGGGCCAGCGCATCTACGTCTCGGGTACGACCGCCACATCCGCGGACGGCTCGCTGGTCGGGCTCGGCGACGCGTACACGCAGACCGTCCAGGCGCTCGACAACATCGAGCGGGCGCTGACGGCGCTCGGGAGCGGTCGCGCCGACATCGTGCGTGTGCGCGTGTTCGTGACCGACATCGGCGACTTCGAGGCGATCGCCCGCGCGCTCGGCGAGCGGTTCGGGGACGTGCGCCCGGCCAACACGCTCGTCCAGGTCGCCGCGCTGATCGACCCCGCGATGAAGGTCGAGATCGAGGCGGACGCCGAGGTCCCCGCCGGCCGATAGGGCGCTCGCCGTTACCGATCGAGTACCGACCCACGGTTCAAGAACCGGACACGGGTCGGACCGTGCGTGTACGAGGACCGGGTCTCGTACGAGGACCGAGAGAAAGGCGCCGCCGTCGGTCTGGGCCGGGAGCCGCCGGGAGAGGACCTCGGCCGGATCATCTCGCTATCGGACGGGGTCTTCGCGTTCGCCCTGACGCTCCTCGTGATCGGTCTCACCGTTCCGTCCGTTACCGGTAGTTCGGACGCCCAGACCTCGCATCTGCTCTGGACGGCGCTCCGGGGGGACTGGCAGAAGTTCCTCGGGTACGCGTTCGCGTTCGTGATGATCACCCTCTGGTGGATGAACCACCACCGGACGTTCCGCTACATCCGACGCTACGACTTCGTGCTGATGTGGCTCAACATGCTGGTCCTCCTCGAAATCGCCGTCATGCCCTTCGTCCTCCAGGTGTACACGGCGTACTCGCCCACCCAGACGGCCGTCGTGCTGTTCGCGTTCATGCAGGCGGTCACCGGTGCGACCCTCAACGTTCTCTGGCGCTACGCGGCGAACGGTCACCGGCTCATCGACCCGAAGCTGCCGGCGGACGAGATCCGATACTTCTCGAACCGCGGAATTCTCCCGGCGGCCGCGTTCGCCGCGTCGATCGCCGTATCGTTCGTCAACGTCCCGTTGGCGGAGTACTGTTGGGTCGTCCCCCTCATCCTGGGGCGGTTCGCCCACCGCTACGGAGTGGGTTAGCGAAGGACTACCCTTGCGTAGGGTGCTCGGAGCGAGCTCCTTCTGGGTCCAGCACGCGAGCGCCGGCGCCCTTCGTCACGTAGACGTGGAGCCGGTCGCACGTCCCGCGGAAGAAGGCGGGCCCCTGAGCGGCGAACGCGCGAAGGCGGTCCACGATCTCGTCGTCGGAGAGCCCCTCGTCGACCTCGGGGGAGAAGAGGCACCGGAACACGAGGAAGCGATGTCCCTCGAGCGAGAACCGGTCCGTCTCGGGGGCGCCGCAGAACGGGCAGGTCAACATGCTCCCTCCACGGCCGGGCGGGTTAATGTGGTCGACGCCACCCGGAACACTTCCGGACCGCCCGTCCGCGGTCTCCTGTCACGAAGAGTCCGCCCGACCTACAGCGCCTTCGATGAGCGGCGAATCTCGTGCTCCCGTCCCCCACGACGGGCCCAACCGCGGCCTAGTCGATGTAGCCGAGCGAGCGGAGGCGCTCGCGAAGGCTGCGCTCCTCCTCCTCGCTGAAGCCGGACGTTCCCGGTTGGTCGAGCAGCCGCGCGAGCACGAACGCGATGAACGCATCGACGGAGTCGAACGAGGTCCCCCGAACCCTCTGGGAGATCGCCTCGACGAGCTCCTCGGGGAGCTGGACCGTGCGCATGCCGTTCGATGCTTCGTTCTCGCCGGTCATCGCATCCCCCGGGTTCGACCCTTCGACCGGTAGATATGCCCTTCGTCAGGACGCCGGTCACTCCCACTCGATGGTGGCCGGGGGCTTGTCGGTGATGTCGTAGAGCGTGCGGACCACCTCGCGGGGGAGCGCGCGCGTGATCCTCTCCGAGATCCGGGAAAGTACCGGTCGCGGGACGGCCATCGCGGTCGCGGTCATCGCGTCGACCGACTCGACGACGCGGACGACCACCGCCTCGCCGTGCACGCGGTTGTCCCCCGTCACCCCGACCGTCCGGACCGGAAGGAGGACCGCGAAGTACTGCCAGGGACGAGCCATCTCGTTCGCGGCGACCGCGCGTTCCACCTCCTCCTCGACGATCTGGTTGGCCACCCGCACTCGCGCGACGCGCTCCGGCGTGACCGGCCCGTTGACCCGCACGGCGAGGCCCGGGCCAGGGAACGGTTGCCGCTCGGACTCCGGCACTCCGAGATGGCGGGCGACGGCCCGGACCTCGTCCTTGTACAGGTCCCGAAGGGGCTCGACGAGCGTGAGCCGCATGTCCTTCGGGATCCCGCCGACATTGTGGTGGGTCTTGATCGTGTCCCGAAGCGACCCCCCGCTCTCGATCCAGTCCGGGGCGATCGTCCCCTGGACGAGCCGGTCGGTCCCGAACTTGTCCGCCTCCTCCTCGAACAGCCGAACGAACGTGGCGCCGATACGACGGCGCTTCTCCTCCGCGTCGTCGACCCCCTCGAGAGCCCGGAAGAACCGGTCCGCGGCCGGAACGAGCTCGTAGGGAAGGTGGCTCGCGCCGAAGAACCGCGCCACCAGCTCGACCTCGCCGGCGCGAAGGAGTCCGGTATCGACGAAGATCGCCTTGGAGCGTTCCCCCAGCGCTCGGTGGGCCAAGAGCGCCGCGACCGTCGAGTCGATGCCCCCCGATGCCGCGACGATCGCTCGGGCGGGAACCTGCTCGCGGAGGCGACGGACCGCCTCCTCGACGAACGCGGCGGGGTCGTTCACGGAGAGCTCCCCGCCGGGACGGACGGCTCTTCGCGCCACTTCGCCCGGTACTTTTCGAGGGCAGAGGTGAGCTCGGGGTACTTGAGGGCAAGGACCGCCGTCGCAAGGAGCGCCGCGTTCTCCGCCGCGTCGAGCCCTACGGCGGCGACCGGGATGCCGGGGGGCATCTGGACCACCGAGAGGAGGCTATCGAGTCCCAACCCCCGATGCAGTGGCACTCCGATGACCGGCTTCAGCGTCCGGGCCGCGACGACCCCCGGTAGCGCGGCGGACAGTCCCGCCATCGCGATGAACACGTCCGTCTCCGGGTCTCGGACGAGTCGGTCGACCTTGTCCGGGGTACGGTGCGCCGACGCTACGTGGACCGTGCACGGGACGTGGAACTCTTCGAGGCGCGCCCGGACCTTCTCCGCGACCTCGAGGTCAGACTTGCTCCCCACCAGGACGGTTACCTTCACGACCGGTCGCGAGCGTCCGGGTCACAAAAGGGTATGCGGACCGCACCCCGGACGCCCGGTCCCGCCCGTCCCGACGGCCCCTCCGCGAAACCGAGGCGAGAACGAGGGGGCGCCGCTCGGCCGGCTCGCCGCCACCGGCACCGGCCCGGCGTGCCCGCAGCTTCATACCGCCGGCCACGTCTCGGCCATCGATGGACCTGCGCCTCCACCGGCAGGGTCGCTTTCGACGTTGGCTCGGCGCCAAGCTGGGCGGTGACGAGGAGCTCGGGGACCGTGCGTGGCGACGCATCCTGCACCTGCTCGGCGCGGCCGTCCTGGTCTACTACCTGATCCCGGACGATTTCTTCGTCATCGCCCCGAAGGAGTACGTCCTCCTCGGGGCCCTACTCGCGATGTTCGTTCTTGAGGCCCTGCGTCACGCGGTCGGCCTCCAGCTCCCGACGATCCGACCGTACGAGGCGAACCGGGTCGCGAGCTTCGCGTTCTACGCGCTCGCGCTCGTGCTCGCGGTGCTCCTGTTTCCGAAGCCGATCGGCGCCGCCGTCGTGCTCGGGACCGCTATCGTCGACCCGCTCGCCGGCGAGCTCCGCCGGCGGGGCGCACCGTTCCTCATGGGAGTGCTGACCCCCTTCGTCGTGTACGCGGTGCTCGCGTTCGCGGGCATGGCCGCGGTCGGCGACTGGCCGATCGGCATCTCCGCGGCCCTCGCGGTCGTCGCCGCCCCGATCGCGGTGGCGGCCGAACGTCCGAAGTGGCCGTGGATCGACGACGACCTCGTGATGACGCTCGCGCCGGCGCTCGTCCTCTACGCGGTCGGGGTCTGGGGGCTCGGGCTGCCCGGCTGACGGTGCGGTCGCGCTAGACGATCGGTGTCAGCGTCGCGTGCGGCGCGCCTTTCTCCGGGTCGGGGCTGATCGCGTAGATCGTCGTCCGCGGCCGGATCCCGTAGATGCACGTCGCGCTGTCGATGTTGATGATCCGGAAGTAGGAGTCCATCATGTTCAGGATCTCGCTCGACACGAGCAGCCCCGGCTTCAGGAGGCCGATCCCGAGGTTGCCGACGTGCTTCGTCCGCGACACGCCCTGGAAGTACATCCGGATCGCGACCTGGTCGCCCATCAGGCTCTCGAACGTGTCGAACGCGGTGTACTCGAGGAACGTCTTGCGGTCGGGGCCGGCGACCGCGCGCTCAGCGGCGACCATCGCCTTCACCGCCTCGTCCCGTCCGTAGCGGCCCATCGGGAGGATGTACGGCTCCTCGGTCTCGTTCGCGGAGTAGTCGGGGATCCGGACGCGGGTGTCGAACTGGTTCGCCGGCACGTGGCGGATCAGCGTCTCCCGGAGCTTGTCCGGCGACTCGCCCGCCGCAAGCACGGCGATCATGCCGCGCCCCTGCGCGAGGAAGTTGAGGAACGTCGGCGTGAACAGCATGTAGTAGTCGTCGACGCCGACGTTCACGTCGACCTCGAAGGCGTTGAAGCTACCGCGGCGGAACCCTCCGCCGAGGAGCTTGTCGAAGTCGGGGATCCCGGTCGAGTAGTACCGTTCCTGGTCGGGGACGGGCTTCCACGGGCCGTTCGCGACCGTGCCGACCGAGTTCGAGACGTTTCCGAGCGCGTCGAAGCGTCCCCCATCGAGCGTGACCGCGTACCGGGCGCGGCCGATGTTCGTTGCGCGCAGCTTCTCCAGGCGCAGGTGCCGCACGCGCCGCTCGTCCAGCTCCTCTCGCTGGATCGAGATCAGCCCGTCGACGAGGTACTCGATCCCACCGGCCTCGGGCTTCTCGAGGATCATGACGACGTCGGTGCTCGACGCCTCGACCAGGTCCTTCTGGAGGGCCATGACGAACTCTTCCATCTCGAGACCGTACTTGTGGGTCACACCCTCGAGCGAGTCGATGACGAGGAGCGACTTCTCCGGGAGCGCCCGCTCGATGCGCTGGTAGACGTTCTCCACCTCGGGCATCGGGCTCCGCTTCAAGAGGGCGGTCAGGTGGGTCCGGTCGACGCGGGTCGGTGGTCCGCGCTCCTGTCCGAAGCTCGCGAGCACCTCACGACCGGCGCGCACCTTGCGCTGCTCGGTCTCGGGTAGCTCGACGTCCCGAGCCTTGCCGGACGTGGTGATCGCGTCTAGGAACAGCTTCGCCGCGTCGAGAACGCGGGTGCGCATCTCGGACGCCTTGAGCCACGGGAACTGGCGGAACAGCGCCTCGTCCCCGATACGGGTCGACAGGTAGTACGACCGGTTCGGTTGCCCTACGCGCTCGAGCAGCTCGAGACCGAAGGTCGTCTTCCCGGTTCCGGCCCCTCCCTTGATGATGAGCGACCGTCCGCCCTTCCCGCTGAGGAAGGTGATCACCTCGGACGGCACGCCGCCGACGGTACTCCCCTCGTTCGCGGTCATGCTAGATGCCTCGTCCACGGACGGAGCGCGGGTTCCCACACCCAACGAACCATTCCGTATCCCGTGCCATCATGGGTCCCATCTCAAAGTAAAGCTTTCGCCACGAGACGAAGGCCGCGACTCATCCCTCTGCCACGCTCCCAAGGGCGGCTTTTCGGGCCAGTTCGAGCGCCCGAACGAGCGGAGCGCCCGGGTCTCCGACCGCGGTGGCCGCGCTGGGGTTCCCTCCGCCCTTTCCCGCGAACTCCGACTTCGCGGCGTCGAGCGCCGCCTGCGCCGACACCTTCGGTTCGGTCGAACCGACGAACAGAAGTCCCCGCCCATCGCGCTCGCTCGCGAGCAGCGCGACGCGATGCCCCTCCTTCGTGAGGAGGCGGGAGAGCTCCATCATCTCGGTGCGGTCGAGGTCGACCCGGCCGACGATGAACGTCGTGGCTCCGACCGCCCGCGTGGCGTTCGCGTCGGCGAGGAGCCGCGATGCGACCGCGCCGAGGTCCTCCTTCCGTCGCTCGCGGGAGCTCTTCCGCGACTCCTCGACCTCGGTCAGGAGCCGGTCGATGCCGTCCGGCAGCTGATGGACCGGCACTCCGAGTCGGCGGGCCGCCTCGGTGAGGATCGCCTCGTGCTCGTCCCGGACATCGAGCGCGCGCTCCCCGCTCACGTAGGTGAGGCGGACCACGCCGTCCTGGATCCGTTCGACATCGAGGACCGCGACCGCGCCGACCTCGCTCGTGTGCGTGCAATGGGTCCCCCCGCACGCCTCGACGTCGAACCCCTCGACCTCGACGATCCGTAGGTCCTTGCCCGGGACCGCGCCACCCTGGTAGAGGGTGAAGCCGAACCTCCGCTCGGCCTCGTTGCGAGTCTCGAAGTAGCTCTTGACCGGCCGGTCCTCGCGGACGACCTGGTTGACGCGTCTCTCGACCTTGTGCAGCTCCTCTTTCGAAAGGGCCCGATAGTGCGTTACGTCGATCCGGGCCGCCTCGGGTCCCTTGTAGGCCCCGGCTTGCCAGACGTGGGGCCCGAGGACCTCGCGCAACGCGCCGTTGAGGAGATGGGTCGCGGTATGGTGCTGCATCAACTGCGTCCGGCGGGCCGCGTCGATCTTGGCGTGGACCCGTTCTCCGACGGGGAACGGAGAGGACCTCTCGAGCCGGTGGAGCACCCACGGGCCGTGATGGACGACGTCGACGACCTCGAGGTC
>Ga0335078_10014857_pt1 | contig 11549 bp, 10 predicted proteins | sample Lox_Sample_32_FD_206711 | JGI IMG/M metagenome (GOLD analysis project Ga0335078, IMG submission 206711) | Soil microbial communities from Loxahatchee National Wildlife Refuge, Florida, United States - Lox_Sample_3.2 | ecosystem: Environmental > Terrestrial > Soil > Wetlands | place: USA...
GACACTGTGCCCTGCAGCGACATGCCGGTCGCGTACAGCCGCTGGATCACGAGGTCGTGCAGGTCGCGGGCGATCCGGTCACGGTCCTCGAAGACCGCGACGCGCTCGGCCTGCTGGCGGTGCTCGGCCAGCTCGAGCGCGATCGCGGCCTGAGTCGCGAACGTCCGCAGCATCTCCACGCCCGCGGCGGGCAGCGGCATGGAGCCCGGAGTGCGCCCCGCGGTCAGCACGCCGCGGACGTTCCCCGGCCCGCCGAGCGGCACGACCACTGCCGGACCGAGGTCCATGTGCAGCCGCGACGCGGCCGCGACGCGCTCGTCGCTCCTGAAGTCATCGAATGCCATCAGCTCGCCGCTGGCCAGCACCATGCCAGACGCCGACTGCTGCGCGGGCAGCACCAGGCCGAGTGCCTCCCGCGCGCCGTTCCCCGCGGCGTGCTCGATCTGCAGCGTCGCCCGGTCATTGGTCGGCAGCGCGAGCACCACCAGGTCGGCGCCGGACATCTCCAGGGCCAGTGAGGTGATCAGCTTCAGCGCGTCCGCGAGCGGGGCACCCGACAGCAGCGTCCTGGTCACCTCCGCGCTGGCCGCCATCCACCGCTGCTGGCGCCGGGCCTCGTCGTAGAGCCGAGCGTTCTCGATCGCCACGCCTGCCGCCGCGGCGAGGGCCACGAGCAGGGCCTCGTCCTCCTCGTCGAACTCACCGCCGCCCTTCTTCTCGGTCATGTAGAGGTTGCCGTAGACCTCGTTCCTGACCCGGATCGGAACTCCGAGGAAGGTCCGCATCGGCGGATGGCCGTCCGGGAAGCCGGAGGACAGGACGTGCTTGCCGAGGTTCGCGATCCGCATCGGCTTCGGATCGGTGATCAGCGCGCCGAGCAGCCCGCGGCCCTCTGGCCAGTGGTGGATGCCCGCGATCTCCTCCTCGGTGACGCCGACCGGGATGAACTCGGCGAGCCGGCCGCCCTCTCCGATGACCCCCATCGCGCCATAGCGCGCGTCTACGAGGCTGACCGCCGCCTCGACGATTTCACGTAGTACGACCTCTATATCGAGGTTCGTTCCTACTGCGACCACGGCCTCGAACAGCGCGTTCACCCGATCCCGGGTCGCGACCACGGCCTGCAGCCTGACCTGCAGTTCCGCCAGCAGGTCATCCAGGCGGAGGTTCGGCAGCAGCCGATTCTGCTCGGTTTCCACAATTCGCTCCCAGGGCCGGCCGGAAACGATGTGATCATACGTCGGCGATTCGACGTCAAGATAGCCGAGCACCCGGTACTGCCGCGCCACGCAGCCGGCCACATCGCTCATATGGCATGATCCGGACCACACTACCGATGCCCGTTGGGAGGCGCGCCATCGCAGAGCTGCCGAGTTACCGGGACCTCCCGCCGGCTCCGCGCGGCGGGCGCAGCGCCTGGGGCCTGTTCGGCCCGGACGACAACCTCGGCCTGATCAACCTGCTGACACCCGAGCGGATCGCGGCGGCCGCCGGGCTGGTGCGCCGCGGCCGCGTCTTCCCGCTGGACCTGCCGCTCGGCAGCGTGGACCCGGCGCTGGCCCGCTCCCGCGGCACGCCCCGGCACACGGTCCTGCACGAGCCGGGCAGCGCGGGATTTGACGACCTCTACGACAACTTCTACCCGCAGTGCTCGAGCCAGTGGGACTCGCTGGGTCACGTCGGGTACGCGCCGGACGTGTTCTACAACGGCGCGACCGAGGCCGACATCCTGGCCGGCACCCGGAACACGATCGATCACTGGGCCAGGCACGGGATCGCGGGCCGCGCAGTGCTGCTGGACGTGGCCGCCGCGATGACGGACGCGGGCCTGCACTACCATCCCGGCGAGAGCATCGCTGTCGGCGCTCACGAGCTGGAGCTGGCACGCCGCCGGGCGGGCGTGCAGTATCAGGCCGGCGACATCCTGCTGCTCCGCACCGGGTTCGCGGCGTGGTACGCGCAGCAGCCGCGCGACGTCCGGCAGCGCATGCCCGCCCGGCTCAAGGCACCGGGGCTCGCGCACAGCGAGGAGGTCTGCGAGTACCTGTGGGACAGCCACGCCGCGGCGATCGGCTGCGACACATTCGGGGTCGAGGTGTGGCCGGCCGACATGAGCCCGCAGGCGCATCCGATGGGCTTCCTGCATCACATCCTGATCGGCCAGCTCGGGATGGCGCTCGGCGAGCTGTGGTGGCTGGATGACCTCGCCGCTGACTGCGCCGCCGACGGCAGGTACGAGGCATTCCTGGTGAGCGCGCCCTTCAACGCGCCGGGCGGGATTGGCTCGCCCGCCAACGCGGTCGCGATGAAATAGCAGGCGGCACCAGGGCCGCGCGCGGGCCGTGCCCGGCTGCCCGGTATGGTCGCAGCCGATGAGCGAGCGAATCGCCGAGATGTTCCGGCAGGCCGGGTGCTCGGGCCAGCTATGCGTGCAGTCGCTGGACGGCGCGGGCGAGATCGCGGTGGACGCCGATGCTCCGGCCGTCGCCGCCAGCGTGATCAAGGTCAGCGTCGCGATCGAGGCCGAGGCGCAGTTCGCCGAGGGGCGGCTGGATCCGCGCGAACGGCTCACGCTGCCGGCCGCCACCCGGTCACCGGGCCCGGTCGGGTTCTCGCTGTTCCGCGACGACGTGCAGGCCTCGCTTCAGGATCTGGTCGTCGCGATGCTGACGATCAGCGACAACGACGCGACCGACGCGCTGATCCGCACGGTCGGCGTGGACGCGGTGAACGAGCGGTCCGCCCGCCTCGGGCTCACCGCCACGGTGCTCACCTCCGACGAGGCCACGATCGTCAACTCGATCGCCCGCGAGGCCGGGTTCGCTGACTGGGACGCGATGTGGGCGTGGGTCGACCTGCCGCACTCGGCCGAGGACGAGCAGGCGCTGGTGCAGCGGCTCGCCGGGGTGAGCGCGCTGCGACCCGAGTCCACCACCCGGACGACCGCCCGCGACATGGCCGCGCTGCTGCGGCTGATCTGGACGGGCGAAGCCGCGCCGGAGCCCGCCTGCCAGCGGGTAAGGAAGCTGATGAGCCAGCAGCTCACCAGGCACCGGCTCGCCGCGGCATTCCCGCCGCCGGCCAGGGTGTCCGCCAAGAGCGGCAGCCTGATCGGCGTGGTCAGGAATGAGGTCGGCGTGATCGAGTTCCCGGACGGCCGCGCATACTCCGCCGCAGTCTTCGCCCGGGCACACCAGCCCTGGCAGCACGACGCCGCCGTCAACGCGGTAATCGGCTCGGCGGCCGCCGCCGCCGTCGGCATGCTGGCGGGCGGGCCCGGAGGCCGCTGACGGCCTGGCAGGTCAGGCCCGCTGCACGTGGTGGCGGCGCTCGACGTGCGCCATCCGTCCCGGCACGATCAGTGACTCGTAATCACCCGCGAGCCAGCGGACGAGATACGGCGGCGCACCGCGCGGCCCCGGGATCGCGACGATCTCCCCGACGCGCGGCAGCCCGGCACCGTCGGGCTGGTCGATGACCAGGGTGTCGCCTACCTCGGCATACAGCGCGCGGCCGGCGTCGGCGGCGGCTGCCTCCGCGGTGGACATCTCGGCCTCACCTCCCTGCATCCTGCTCAGCCTGCCCCGGCGGGGCCGCGGCGGGCAGGGCCAGAAGTCCGTCGCTTCGGCGACCGAGGTCATTGCGCCACGCCGGGCCGTCCTGCGGCGCAATCATGTGTCGAGCGCGAGATGCTGGAGCCGGGGGTGGAGATGGTCTTCACGGATCGCGGCGATGCAGGCCGTCAGCTCGCCAGGAAGCTGCGGTATCTGGCCGGCCAGCCCGTCGTGGTGCTTGGCCTGCCGCGCGGCGGCGTGCCCGTCGCTGCGGAGGTCGCGCACGCGCTCGGCGCCCCGCTCGACGTAATCGTCGTGCGGAAGCTGGGCGTGCCGTTCCAGCCCGAACTGGGCATGGGCGCGGTCGGCGAGGACGACGTCCTGGTCCTCGACCCGCGGGTGGTCGACGGGACGGGGGTGTCGCAGGCGGATCTCGCCGCGGTCATGGAGCGCGAGCGCGCCGCGGTCCTGCGGCGCGCGGAGCGCTACCGGTCGGCTCACCCGCGGGTGCCGCTGGCGGGCCAGATCGCCGTGATAGTCGACGACGGCATCGCGACCGGGTCCACGGCCAGGGCGGCGTGCCGCGTCGCGCGCGCGCTGGGCGCGGCCAGGGTGGTGCTGGCGACTCCGGTCGCTCCGCCCGGCTGGGAGCAGCGCATCGGGACCGACGCGGACGACCTGGTCAGCGTCTCGACGCCCGAGCCGTTCTTCGCGATCGGGCAGTTCTACGCGGACTTCTCGCAGACCACCGACGAGGAGGTCGCGGCGTGCCTTGCCCGCGCCGCCAGGGAGCACCCGGCAGCGGACCCGGATGCGGGGGCGCCGGCCGATCCGGGCGGGGACCCGCCAGGAACCGACACCGAGGTTGCCGTCGTCGTCGGCCCGGTTGCCCTGCCCGGACGGCTCACGGTGCCAGAGCGCGCAGCCGGGATCGTGGTGTTCGCCCACGGCAGCGGCAGCAGCAGGCACAGCCCGCGCAACCGGCACGTGGCGGCGGTCCTCACCGAGGCGGGCCTCGGCACGCTCCTGATCGACCTGCTGACCCCGGAGGAGGAGACCGACCGGGCCAACGTGTTCGACGTCGAGCTGCTCGCCGGGCGGCTGGCCGACGCCACGGCCTGGCTGCGCGCGCACCCCGCCACGGCCGCGCTGCCGGCCGGGTATTTCGGCGCGAGCACAGGCGCCGCCGCCGCGCTGCTCGCAGCCGCGCGGCCGGAGTCTCGCGTGGCCGCGATCGTATCCCGCGGCGGCCGCCCCGACCTGGCCCGGCCGCACCTGGGCGCCGTGCGGGCGCCGACACTGCTCATCGTCGGCGGGAACGACGAGATCGTGCTGGATCTCAACCGGCTCGCGCAGACCGAGCTGCGCTGTCAGAACGAGCTCGCCGTCGTGCCAGGTGCCACCCACCTGTTCGAGGAACCGGGTGCACTTGCTGCCGTCGCGGAGCTGGCCAGGGACTGGTTCAGCCTGCACTTCAGCCCGGGCGGACGAACCGGTAGTGATGGTGACGGAAGAACCTGATGATCGTCGGCAGCGCGAGCGCAGCAGCGGGGGTTCCCGATCGGCTGGTTGGGCATGATGATCACCGGGTGGCTGAGCCTGATCCCCTCGTCCTCGGTGAGCCGCGGGCGGCGAAGGTCCCCGCCCGCGGGGCGAAGGTCCCCGGCCGCGGGCGGCGAAGGTCCCCGCCCGCGGGGCGAAGGTCCCCGCCCGCGGGGCGAAGGTCCCCGGCCCCGGGTCAGCCGCCGCCGGGCGGTAGCGTGGGCCTCCCGAGGATGAGGAAGATGACTGAGGCTGCAGCGTTCGCCGCGATCCCGCCGGCCACGCTTGCCGATCTTCTCGGCCGCGGCCAGGTCATGGACATCGGCATCCGGCCGCTGTGGCCGTCCGTGCTGCGGGTCGCGGGACCCGCGTTCACCGTGCGCTGCGAGCCAGGCGACAACCTGATGCTGCACGCCGCGATCTACCGGGCCGCGCCGGGCTCGGTGGTGGTGGTCGAGTCGGGCGACGTGGACTACGCGCTTGCGGGCGGCAACGTGTGCGCTGTCGCGCAGCGCCACGGGATCGCGGCCTTCGTCGTCGACGGCGTGATCCGCGACCTGGGCGAGGTACGCGAGATGGGCTTCCCGGTCTTCGCCAGGGGCGTCATCCCGGTACCCGGCACCAAGGCGGCGGTCGGGTCGCTGGGCGGCGAGATCAGGTGCGGCGGCGCCACGGTCCGCGCGGGCGACATGGTCGTGGCCGACGAGGAGGGCATCGTCGTGGTCCCGGCCGACCGCTGCGAGGAGATCCTGCGCGACGCGCAGGCCCGGCTGGCGCGGGAAACCAGCGAGTCGCTCGAGGACTGGGAGAAGGTGCACCGCGCCCGGATCGACAAGATCCTGGCCGATGGCGGCTTCTCCGGCTGAGCCCGTGCGCGCGGCGCACCGGGAGACAGTTCGGGTGCGCGGCTGATCTCGCGTTCTGGCGAGTTCGCCCGGTACGGCCAGGACTTTCGCGCCGATGCCGCGGGCCTTTGGCCCTACCGGCCGCCGGCTAGCCGCCGGAGGCTGAGAGTGGACCGATCTGCGTCCAGATACGACGCGGAAGGTCAGACTGAGGAGGGGTCGAGATGGTGCACGTTACCGATACAAGGCCCGCCGACACCGACAGCGAAGCTCCGGTTAGCGATGAGCAGTTTGCTCGCCGGCAGGCGATCAGGCAGATCGAGCGCAGGCATCGCTTCTGGATCAGCTCGGCCGCGGGCACGGCCGCCATGATCATTGTGGCGGTCATCTGGGCCATTGCCGAGTACCACAACGCCGGGGGCTGGCCCAGCCAGGGATTCAGCCAGAGCTCCGGGATTCACGACGTGTGGAACATCTGGATCATCTACCCGTTCATCGGCTGGGTCCTGCTGACCGCCACGCACGCCCTGGTTGTCTTCGTCCGCCGGCCGGTGTCAGAGAAGCAGATCAGGCACGAGATGGAACGCCAGGCTGGACGGGAGCGGTGAGCAACCGGACCGGGCCTGACGCCGACCAGGTCTGGCAGGCACTCGGCCGGGCCTCGTTCGCGGTGGTCAGCCACGTGACGCAGGCGGGCGAGCCGAGATCGAGCGGTGTGGTCTATGCCACGGCGCGGCGGCGGCTGTACGTCGCCGTCGCGCCGGACAGCTGGAAGGCGAGGCACATTTCCGCCACGCCGCAGGTCGCGGTCACCGTGCCCGTGCGACGCGGCGGTCTGCTGGCGCTGCTGCTGCCCATCCCGCCCGCCACGATCAGCTTCCACGCCGCCGCCATCGTGCATCCGCCAGGCTCGCCGAACGCCGGCGCACTGCCCGCGCAGCTGCGCAGGCTGCTGCCGGCGGGCCATGCGGACTCCGGCTGCATCATCGAGCTGATCCCCGAAGGGAACTTCGTGACGTACGGTCTCGGCGTCTCGCTCGCGCAGATGCGTCATCCGCAGCTCGCCCGCGGCCGCGTGCCGGTCAGTCCCTGAAGCACGGCGCGCGCGGCTACTCCGCCGCGACGTTCCCATGGTCCCGTCAGCGAGGGGCCTTCGCCTCTTCGGCCCCGGCGCCGGCGCCGGCATGCTGGCAGCATGGGGAGTGCCAGGAAGGTGACGGCCTCAGCCGGCCGGTGGAGTGCCGCGCACCCCTGGCTGGCGATCGCCGTCTGGGTGGCGTGCGTCGTCGTGCTCCTGGTGACCGGCCGGCTGGCCGGCACAAGTCAGCTGTCCGCCGCGGATCAGTCCGTCGGCCAGTCCGGGCAGGCAGAGCACATGATCAGCCGGGACTTCGTCCAGCGAGCTAATGAGTACGTGCTCTTCGACAGCCGGAGTCTCACGATCGGCGCACCTGCCTACCGCGCCGCGATTACCGACGTGCTGCGCCGGATCGGGCAGACCGGCCGGGTCACGCAGGTGCGGTCGCCGCTCGACCGCCGGTTCGCCAATCAGGTCTCGGCGTCGCGGCACGCGGCCCTGCTCGAGTTCCAGCTGACCGGCAGCGTCGGCGACTCGGCGACCACGGTGGTCCCCGTTCTTGCGGCCGTGCACGCGGCCGGCGAGAGCCATCCGCAGGTGCAGATCGCCGAGACCGGCGACGCGACCATCACCAAGGCGATCGACGACACCGTCCTTCGCGACCTGCACCGCGCCGAGCTGCTCTCGTTCCCGATAACGCTCGTAGTCCTGCTGCTGGCGTTCGGCGCGCTCGTCGCGGCCGTGCTGCCGCTGGGCCTCGCCATGATGGCGATCCTGGCGGCCAGCGGCCTTGTCGCGTTCACCAGCCACCTGTCCGGGGTCAGCGTGCAGGCCAGCTCCGTGATGCTGCTGATCGGCCTCGCCGTGGGCGTGGACTACTCGATGTTCTACGTGAAGCGGCAGCGCGAGGAACGCGCGGCCGGACGGCCGGCCAGGGAAGCAATCGAGATCGCGGCGGCGACCTCGGGGCGGTCCGTGCTGATCTCCGGTCTCACGGTGCTGCTCGCGATGGCCGGCATGTTCCTGACCGGCAGCGCCATCTTCGCCGGCATCGGGCAGGCGACGATGCTGGTAGTCGCCGTCGCGGTCCTGGGTTCGCTGACGCTGCTGCCGGCGCTGCTCGCGCTGCTCGGCGACCGGGTGAACTACGGGCAGCTTCGGGCTGTCGCGCGGCTGCGGCGCCCGGCCGGGCAGAGCCGGGCCTGGAACGCGGTACTAAACCGGGTCCTGGCCCGACCCGCCGCCAGCGCGAGCGCCGCCGCGCTCATCCTCGTCGTGCTGGCCCTGCCGGTATTCCGCCTGCACACCGCGACCCCGGGCGCCAGCGACCTGCCGCAGAACGTCGCCGCGCTGCAGACCTATAACCGCATCCAGCAGGTATTCCCCGGCGGCGGATCACCAGCGATCGTCGTGGTGCAGGCGCCGGACATCGCGTCCGCCGCTGTGCTGCGTGCGGGCCTGGCCTTCGAGCGGGCGGCGCTGGCCACCGGCCAGATGCACCAGCCGATCACGGTCATCCCGAACCCGGCCCGCACCGCCGCGATCATCCAGGTGCCGCTGTCGGGCAACGGCGAGGACGCGACGTCAGCCCGGGCGCTTACGGCCCTGCGCGACAAGGTCATCCCCGCGACGCTCGGCCAGGTGCCCGGGGTGCAGGCGGCGGTGACCGGACTGACCGCCGGCACTTCGGACTTCAACGCGCTGATGCGCCAGCGGTCGGCCTGGGTCGTCGGGTTCGTTCTGCTGCTCGCCTTCGTCCTGCTGCTGGTCTCGTTCCGGTCGCTGGTCATCCCGCTCACCGCCGTCGCACTCAACCTGCTGTCGGTGGGCGCGGCCTACGGCGTCGTCGTGGCGCTGTTCCAGTGGGGCTGGGGGCAGTCGGTGCTGGGCTTCACCAGCGTGCACGCGGTGACAAGCTGGCTGCCGCTGTTCCTGTTCGTCGTCCTGTTCGGGCTCTCGATGGACTACCACGTGTTCATCCTCAGCCGGGTGCGGGAGGCCTACGACCGGTCGCACCATACGGGCGAGGCCGTCGCGCACGGGATCAAGACAACCGCCGGCGTGGTCACCGCCGCGGCGATAGTGATGGTGTTCGTGTTCCTGACGTTCGCGACGCTGTCGATGGTGTCGATGAAGGAGATGGGCATCGGCCTGGCGGTCGCCGTCCTGCTCGACGCGACGCTGGTCCGCGCCGTCTTGCTGCCGGCCACGATGAAGCTGCTCGGCCGCCGCAACTGGTACCTGCCGCGATGGCTGGGCTGGCTGCCGCAGATCTCGGCGCCCGGCACGCCGCCGCCGCCGAGCCCCGGGCCGCAGGCCCGCGAACCCCAGCCCGCGGCCCGGTCCTAGCGGCCAGCACGGTTCTGCCCGCCGCCGCTAGTAATCGCAGAGCACCCGCAGCGCCGCCGTGACCTTCGACGTCGTCGGGATCACCTCGTCCTCGAGCGCGTCCGCGAACGGCAGCGGCACGCACGCGGCCGCTACCCGCCGGACCGGCGCGTCCAGCAGCTCGAAGCCCTCGTCTGCGACGATCGCCGCGACGGTGCCGCCCCAGCCGCCCTGGTACGGGTTCTCCTCGACGATCAGCAGCCGCGACGTCTTGCGTACCGAGGCGAGCACCGCGGCCATGTCGAGCGGCACCAGGCAGCGCAGGTCGATTACCTCGGCGCTCACGCCCGAGGTAGCCAGCTCCGCCGCCGCTGCCAGCGCGATCGGCACGGTCGCCGCGAGCGCCACGACGGTGACGTCGGTGCCCGGCCGGGCTATCGCCGCCTCGCCGAGCGGCACCACGTGATCGGGCGGCGCCGCCTCGCCCCTGCTGGCGAACAGCCCCTTGTGCTCGAAGAACACCACCGGGTCGTCGCTGCGCACCGCCGACGCGAGCAGCCCGACGACATCGGCCGGGCTGGACGGGGCAGCGATCTTCAGGCCGGGGATGGCCAGCGCCCAGTTCTCTACCGCCTGCGAGTGCTGCGCGCCGAAGCCGAGACCGCCGCCGTTGGCCGTCCTGATCACCAGCGGCACCGTCACCTGGCCGCCGGTCATGTACCGCATCTTCGGGATCTCGTTGGCCAGGTAGTCCCAGCAGCAGGCGAGGAAGTCGGAAAACATGATCTCCGCTACCGGCCGCATCCCGGTCATCGCGGCGCCCATCGCCATGCCGACGATCGCCTGCTCCGAGATCGGCGTGTCCCTGACCCGGTCCGGCCCGAACTCCGCCAGCAGCCCGACGGTGGTCTTGAACACGCCGCCCGCGGCGCCGATGTCCTCGCCGAGGCAAACCACCGACGGATCGCGGCGCATCTCCCGCGCCAGCCCCTCGGCCACCGCGTCCCGGTAGGTGATCAGGTCCGCCACTGGAAGCCTCCGTCCGCCCAGACGTCGGTGAATGCCTGCGCCGGATCGGCGCTCGCGGCAGCCTTCGCCGCCGATACAGCGTCCGCGACGGCGCGGGCGGCCTTTTCCGTAACGGCGGCGATCTCCGCGTCCGGGACTTCCAGCTCGGCCAGCCGGCGCTTCGCGACGTCGAGCGGGTCGCGGTCCAGCCACTCCTCGAGCTCGCCTGGCGGCCGGTAGGCCGCCGGGTCGGTCCGGCTGTGACCGAAGTGCCGGTAGGTCTGTGCCTCCAGCACGGTCGGCCCGCCGCCGGACCGCGCCCGGTCCGCCGCCCGCCCGACGGCCTCCGCCACGACGACGACGTCGTTGCCGTCGATGACCTCACCCGGCAGCCGGTAGCTGGCGGCCCGGTCCGCGGCCGGGTGGTCGGCCGCCGTCACCGATCCGATCGGCGTGTACTCCATGTAGAGGTTGTTCTCGCACACGAACAGCACCGGAAGCGACCACACCGAGGCGAGGTTCAGCGCCTCGTGGAACGCGCCGATATTAGTCGCGCCGTCACCGAAGAACGCCACGGCCACCTGGCCGGTCCCCCGCAGCACCGCCGACCACGCGGCACCGGCCGCGATCGGCAGGTGCGCGCCGACGATCGCGTACGAGCCGAGCATCCCGGCCGAGGCCTTCGTCAGGTGCATCGAGCCGCCCTTGGCCTTGCACACGCCGGTCGCCTTGCTCATCAGCTCGGCCAGGCACTCCTCCGGCGTGGCGCCGCGTGCCATCGCGTGATGGTGGCCCCGGTAGGTGGCGAACACGTAGTCGTCTGGCCGCAGCGCAGCGCTCGCGCCGACCGCGACCGCCTCGTGCCCCGCGGCCAGGTGCGTGGTCCCCTTCACCAGCCCGGCCAGGAACAGGTCATGTGCTGCCTTCTCGGTGCCGCGGATGACCGCCATCCGCTCGTACAGCGCGAGCAGCTCATCCGGCTTCACAGGATCGCTCCGCCCTGGCCCGGCCGCGGGTTCGGCACCACCGCCCCGAGGATCGCGCGACCGCCTTCCGCCTCGCCGGCCGCGGCAGCGCTGTGCCCGGTAAGCTCCCCGCGGCCGGCCGGCGTGTTCAGGTTGCTCTGGCTTTCGCGCAGGGTGCTGAGGGCGCCGCCGGCGGTCCAGTACTTGCGGCCGGCGACCAGGAGTTCCT
>Ga0335078_10014858_pt1 | contig 11549 bp, 8 predicted proteins | sample Lox_Sample_32_FD_206711 | JGI IMG/M metagenome (GOLD analysis project Ga0335078, IMG submission 206711) | Soil microbial communities from Loxahatchee National Wildlife Refuge, Florida, United States - Lox_Sample_3.2 | ecosystem: Environmental > Terrestrial > Soil > Wetlands | place: USA: Florida...
GTGGGCGGTGCCATAGGCCACCGGCAGCGCCGCCGCCGCCGCGTAGCTCACCGCCGGATCGAGCTTCACCAGCATGTAGGCGGGAACGCGGATCAGCTCGCCGAGGCCGCCATCCATGGTCTCGCCGAGGAGCCCGCCCCTGGCGCGCTCGATCGGATCCACCAGCACGCGATCGCCGACGGCGAAATCCCCGACCTCGGGGCCGACCGAAACGATGTCGCCGGCGGCGTCGTTGCCGAGGATGATCGGCAGCGGCACCTTGATGCCGGGCATGCCCTTGCGCGTGAAGACGTCGTGATAGTTGAGCGCGCAGGCGCGCATGCGGAGGAGGACATCGCCGGGGCCCGCCACCGGATCCCGGTAGTTCCGCTCATAGGTGAGGTTCTCCACTCCGCCATGCTCGTGCAGCACCATGGCGCGCATCGTTTCTCTCCTCGCTCAGCTGACCATGACCGTCGGACGCCGCTCGCGGGCGAGGCGCGTCGCCTCCTCGGTCAGGCGGCGCCGGTCGGGCTTGTTGGTGGCGGCGAGCGGGATCGCCTCGACGAAATTGACGAAGCGCGGATGCGCGAAGGCAGGACCGTTCTTGATGGCGAAGACCTTGATCGCCGCCTCGTCGACGGCGGTGCCGGGCTGGCGCACCACGAAGGCGAAGGGCAGCGCGCCCTTGATCTCGTCCGGCACCGGCACGACCACGCTCTGATGCACGCCGGGCAGGCGCTCGATCAGCCGCTCCACCTCGCCGGGCCAGACGTTCTCGCCGCCCACCACGAACATGTCGTCGGCGCGGCCGAGGAAATAGTAGAAGCCGTGCTCGCCGCGGCGCATCACGTCGCCGGAGCGGTACCAGCCCTCGCGCACCACCTCGGCGGTCTTCTCCGGCAGGTTGTTGTAGCCCTCCATGCGCATGGGGCTGCGCATATAGAGGACGCCCTCGTCGGGCGACGGCCCCTCGCGCAGCTCCACCTCCGATCCCGGGATCGGATAGCCGGCCGCGGTTGGCGGGCGCGGAATGCCCTGGGGATGCGGGCCGAACGGGCAGGGGCCGGCCTCGGTGGTGCCGTAGCTGTTGTTGATGATCGCCCCAGGGAAGATCGCCTGCACCTTGTCGACGAGCGGCTGGGTCAAGGGTGCCGAGCCCATGGTGACGCGCTCGATCGAGGAGAGGTCGAGGCTCCCCAGCAGCTCGCGCTCGCGCGCCACCAGCGCCAGCATGGTCGGCACCGAGGTGAGCCAGGTGACGCGGAAGCGCTCGATCGCCCGCGCATAGGCCTTGGCCTCGAAGCTCGGCATCAGCACGAAGCTCGCGCCCGATGCCAGCGCCTGCTTCACGCTGAAGGTGGCGTTCATATGGAACATCGGCGCCGCCACCAGGAAGCGATGGTGCGACATATCGCCCATGAGGCGCATCAGGCTCTCGAGCGCCCAGCGCTGGGATTCATGGGAGAGCAGAACGCCTTTCGGTCGCCCGGTCGAGCCGGAGGTATAGAGCATCATGCCGACTTCGCGGCCCTCGGGCTCCACCGTCTCGAAGGGGCCGGGATCGCGGAGCGCGGCGTAGCCGTCCGGGCTGTCGAAGTCGATCGCCAGCAGGTCCGGCGGGCAGAGCGCCGCCCGCTCGCGGTCGTGGAAGATCGCCTTCACGCCGGCGTCGCGCACGATGTAGTCGACGGTGTCGGGGGCGAGCTTGAACGAGACGGGAACGCTCACCATCCCCGCGCGCATGGTGCCGAAATAGGCCGCCAGCATCTCGTGCCGGTTGAGGGAGAGAATGCCGACCCGGTCGCCGCGCTTGAGGCCCCGGCGCAGCAGTCCGCGCGCCACCGCGTTGCATTCCGCGTCGAAGTCGCGGTAGCTGAGCTCGATCGGGCGCGCGTCGTCGCGGATATCGATGACCGCGATCTTGTCGGGCGATTGCGCGGCGTCGAAGCAGCGGCCAAGGTTCAGCGACGGTATCGGCATGGGGCATCCCCGCACGAGATCGGCGTGATCTCCCCTGAATTTGTAGAGGCCGGCGCGGGGCTTGTCATCCCGCTCCCGGGCGCCACCCGGGGCCGGGGATTTGCCCTTGCCCGATCTCGCCGAAAGGGAGGGGGAGGCACGCGAATTTGATGCCCCTCACGGGGCCGGGGATCGGCTATCGTTTGGGCCGTATGCAATCCGACCCAGAGCGCCGCCATTTTCCGGTGGCCGGACAAATGGTTCCCGCTCTACATCAAGCTCGACGGCGCCGTCCTGGCCGCGCTCCGGCCGCCGGCGGATTTCGACTGAGCGAGAGGACCGCGATGGCGGCAGCATCGGCAGAGCCAGCGCCCACGGCGGCGTTCTTCGCGATCCCGGGGATCCCGATGATCCGCGCCGGCGATGATCTCGCGGCGCTGATCGTCCGGGCGCTGGAGAGCGCCGGCCCCGCGCCCGAGGACGGCGACGTGGTGGTGGTCGCGCAGAAGGCAGTCTCCAAGGCGGAGAACCGCTTCGTCGATCTCGCCACCGTGACGCCCTCAGCCCGCGCGCTCGAGCTCGGCAAGGAGACCGACAAGGATCCCCGCATGGTGGAGGTGATCCTGTCGGAATCCCGCCGCGTCGTCCGCCATCGCCCCGGCCTCATCGTGGTGGAGCATCGCGCGGGCTATGTGATGGCGAATGGCGGCGTCGACCATTCCAACGTCGCCGAGCCCGACGGGCATGAGCGGGTTCTGCTGCTGCCCGCCGACTGCGATGCCAGCGCCGAGGCGCTGCGCGCGCGGCTCGCGGCGCATTTCCGCTGCCGCCTCGCCGTCGTCATCAACGACAGCTTCGGCCGCGCCTGGCGCCGCGGCACCGTCGGCGTGGCGCTCGGCGCCGCCGGACTTCCCTCTCTGGTGGACATGCGCGGCATGCCCGACCTCTTCGGCCGCTCGCTCATGGTGACCGAGGTGGGCTTCGCCGACGAGATCGCCGCGGCGGCCTCGCTGCTGATGGGACAGGCGGCGGAAGGGCGGCCGGTGGTGCTGCTGCGCGGCCTCGAATGGTCGGCGCCGGCGGCGCCGGCGCGCACCCTGCTGCGCCCCGCCGAGCAGGATCTCTTCCGATGAGCGCACGGCGCGCGTCACGGTTCGAGGGGGCGGTGCTGGCGCTCTCCGGCGGCATCGGCGGCGCCAAGCTGGCGCTCGGCCTCGATCGCGTGCTGCCGCCGGGCAAGCTCGTGGTCGTCGCCAACACCGGCGACGATTTCGAGCATCTGGGCTTCCACATCTCGCCCGATCTCGACACCCTCATGTACACGCTCGCCGGCCTCAACAACGAGGAGCTGGGCTGGGGCCGGCGCGGCGAGACCTGGGCCTTCATGAGCGCGCTGGAGAAGCTCGGCGGCGAGACCTGGTTCCGCCTCGGCGACGGCGATCTCGCGACCCACGTGGAGCGCACGCGCCGCCTCGGCGCCGGCGCGACGCTCACCGAGGTGACGGCGGAGCTCAGCCGCCGTCTCGGCGTCGCCGCGCGGCTCCTGCCGATGAGCGACGATCGCGTGCGCACGCGGCTCCGCACCGAGCAGGGCTGGCTCGATTTCCAGGATTATTTCGTGCGGCGCCGCTGCGAGCCGGTGGTGCGCGAGATCGTCTTCGACGGCATCGATCACGCGAAGCCGCAGCCGGATTTTCTGGCGGCGCTCCGCGATCCGGGCTTGCGCGCGGTGCTGCTCTGTCCCTCCAACCCCTTCATCAGCATCGAGCCGATCCTGGATCTGCCGGGCGTGCGCGACGCGATCGCCGCCTGCCCGGCGCCGGTGGTGGCGGTCTCGCCGATCATCGGCGGCCGCGCGGTCAAGGGGCCGACGGCAAAGATGATGCGCGAGCTCGGCCTCGCCACCTCCGCCGCCGCGGTGTCGCGGCGCTACCAGGGCCTGCTCGACGCGGTCATCCTCGACGAGGTCGATGCGCGCGACAGCGCCGATCACGGCGCCGAGATATTCGCCGCGCGCACGCTGATGACGACGCTCGACGACAAGATGGCGCTGGCGCGCCGCGCGCTCGAGGTGGCCGACGCCGTCGCCGACAGCCGCCGCGGTGCCGTCCTGCGGAGGGCGCGATGACATCAGGCATCTGGGCGATCGTTCCCGTGAAGGAATTCTCCGGCGCGAAGCAGCGCCTTGCCGGCATGTTCGCGCCCGAGTTCCGGCGCGGTCTCGCGGCGGTGATGCTGGAGGACGTGCTGGCGGCGCTCACCGGCGCGGCGGGTCTCGCGGGCGTCGCCGTGGTCACCGTGGATCCGGACTCGGACGCGCTGGCGCGGAACATGGGCGCCCGGGTGCTGACGGCGGGGGCGCGCGACGGCCATACCGGCGCGGTGACCGCGGCAATCCGCGGTCTCGCCGCCGAAGGCGCCACCGGCATGCTGACGATCCCCGGCGACGTGCCGGGCGTCACCGCGGCGGAGATCGAGGCGGTGCTGGCGGCCCATGGCGAAGCGCCCGCCTTCACCATCGTGCCGGCGCACGACAGCCGCGGCTCCAATACCATCGTGGCGTCGCCGCCCGGCCTGGTGCCGCTCGCCTTCGGCAATGACAGCTTCCTGCCGCATCTGGAGGCGGCGCGCCGCTCGGGCGTCGAGCCGCGCGTGCTGCGGCTGCCCGGCATCGGCCTCGACATCGACAACCCCGAGGATCTGCTGGCTTTCGCCGCGCGCGGCTGGCCGACCCGGACGACGGACTTTCTCGCGCGCGCCCATGCGCTGCGCGCGCTGGCAAGCTGAGGCATCGATGGCACTCACCGACATTCTGACGCGGGCAAGCGACGGCGGGCGCCTCTCCGGGGCGGAAGCGCTGGCGCTCGCCGACTGCACTGATCTCCCGGCGCTGATGAAGATCGCCGGCGATCTGCGCGACCGCGGCCATGGCGGGCTCGTCTCTTACTCGCGCAAGGTCTTCATCCCGCTCACCCAGCTCTGCCGGGACAGCTGCCACTACTGCACCTTCGCCCATCCGCCCCGTGACGGCGAGCCGATCTATCTCGATCGCGACCGCGTGCTGGCGATCGCCCGGGCCGGCGCCACGGCCGGCTGCAAGGAGGCGCTGTTCACCCTCGGCGACAAGCCGGAGCTGCGCTACAGCGCCGCGCGCGAGGCGCTCGCCCGCCTCGGTCACGCGACGACGCTCTCCTATCTCGTGGAGATGGCCGGGCTCGTCCTCAAGGAGACCGGCCTGCTGCCGCACATCAATGCCGGCGTGATGACGAAGGAGGAGATCCTCGCGCTCCGCGCGGTCTCGGCTTCCCAGGGCATCATGCTGGAGACGGCCTCGACACGGCTCTCCGAGCGCGGCGGCCCGCATTTCGGCTCGCCGGACAAGGTGCCGTCGGTGCGGCTCGCGAGCATCGCCGCGGCGGGCGAGGCGGCCGTGCCCTTCACTTCCGGCATCCTGATCGGCATCGGCGAGACCCGGCGCGAGCGGATCGAGGCGCTGCTGGCCCTGCGCGATCTCCATGAGCAGCACGGGCATCTGCAGGAGATCATCGTCCAGAACTTCCGCGCCAAGCCGGGAACCCGCATGGCGGCGGCGGCGGAGCCGAGCCTGGACGACCATCTCTGGACACTGGCGGTGGCGCGCCTGGTGCTGGGGCCTGACATGAACATCCAGGCGCCGCCCAATCTCAGTCCCGGCGCGCTGCCTTCGCTGGTCGCGGCGGGGATCAACGACTGGGGCGGCGTCTCGCCGGTGACGCCGGATCATGTGAACCCCGAGGCGCCCTGGCCGGAGATCGAGCGCCTTGCCCGAGAGACCGCGTCCGCCGGCAAGCTGCTGGTGGAGCGGCTGGCGATCTATCCGAGCTACGCCCTGGAGTCTCGGCGCTGGCTCGACCCGGCGCTGCGCGGTCCGGTGCTGCGGCATTCGGATGCGCAGGGTCTCGCGCGGCCGGACGGCTGGATCTCCGGCGCCGGCACGCCGGTGCCGGAATTGCTCAGTCCTGGCCCCACCCCCCTCCCAACCTCCCCCTCAAGGGGGGAGGGGCTGAACGCCGAAGCATCTCATTCCCCCTCCCCCCTCGAGGGGGAGGGTTGGGGAGGGGGGCGGGGCAAGAACCCGCTGCAGCCCATTCTCGATCGTGCATTCGCTGGCGAGGAACTGTCGGAAGCCGAGATCGTCCGCCTCTTCGCCGCCCGCGGCGAGGAGGCCCGTCTCGTCTGCGACGCGGCGGACGCGCTCCGCGCGCGCGTTTCCGGCGATACCATCGGCTACGTCGTCAACCGCAACGTCAACTACACCAACATCTGCTCGTTCCGCTGCAAGTTCTGCGCCTTCTCCAAGGGGAAGCTGAGCGAGAACCTGCGCGGCCGGCCCTATGATCTCGACGCCGCCGAGATCACCCGGCGCTCGCGCGAGGCCTGGGAGCGCGGCGCCACCGAGATCTGCCTGCAGGGCGGCATCCATCCGGAATATACCGGCGAGACCTATCTCGCCGTCTGCCGAGCAGTGAAAGAGGCTTCATCCGCTCTCCATGTGCACGCCTTCTCGCCGCTCGAGGTCTGGCAGGGCGCGGCGACGCTGAAGCTGCCGCTCGACGTTTTTCTCGCGCGGCTGAAGGAGGCGGGGCTCGGCTCGCTGCCGGGCACCGCCGCCGAGATCCTCGACGACGAGGTGCGCGCGGTGATCTGCCCGGACAAGATCACCACCGCGCAGTGGCTCGAGGTGATGGAGGCGGCGCATCGCGTCGGGCTCAAGAGCACCGCCACCATCATGTTCGGCCATGTGGACCGCTACGAGCACTGGGCGCGCCACCTGCTGCGCATCCGGCGCTTGCAGGCGAAGACTGGCGGCTTCACCGAGTTCGTGCCGCTGCCCTTCGTGCCGATGGAGACGCCGATCTTCCTGCGCGCCGCGTCGCGCATGGGGCCCACCTATCGCGAGGCGGTGCTGATACACGCGGTGGCGCGGCTGGCGCTGCACCCGCTCATCCCCAACATCCAGACCTCCTGGGTGAAGATGGGCCCCGACGGCGTCAAGGCATGCCTGCAGGCGGGCGCCAACGATCTCGGCGGCACGCTGATGAACGAGACCATCACCCGCGCCGCCGGCGCCGTGCACGGCCAGGAGATGGCGCCGCGCGAGATGACCGATCTCATCACCGCGCTCGGCCGCACGCCGCGCCAGCGCACCACCCTCTACCGCGAGCCGCCGCGCGAGCGCGTGGAGATCTCGTTCCAGGCCGCGCCGCTGGTCGAGGCGATCAACACGCCCGCGAGAAAATACGAGCGCGCTGCCGCCGATTGATCTTGCTTGCCGCAAGTCCCGCGCCAACCCTCCCGCGTGGGAATGATCGGCGACGCTCAATCCATTCCGCTCGAGGCATTTCTTAAGCTTCTATCCGATAAGAGTGGAAGAGGGACCGGCGCGCACTGTGCGGGCGCGCACGGCATTGGAGATGCCGTGATGTTGCCGGCGCGTTGACGAACGGTGAGAGATGACAAGATCTGCTGCGAGATCGCTGCGAATTCTGGCCATTTGCCTCGTCGCGGCCGCGTCGGCGATTTCTTCCCCATCAACGCCGGCTTGCGCTGATCCCGGGCTTTGGGCGGCCAAGGCGCCCAACGCGACGGTCTATCTTTTCGGCACCGTCCACCTGCTGCGCAAAGAGCAGGCGTGGGAATCGCCGGCGGTGGTGGCGGCGCTGGCACGGAGTCAGGAGCTCTGGCTTGAGGTGCCGAATCCCGACAATGCCAAGGAAGCGCGGGGCCTGCTGCGGCAATTCGGCTTCGACAGCGCGCATCCGCTGTCCAGCAAGCTGCCGCACGACGCGGTAATGCATCTCGATGCCGCCGCGAGATCTCTCGGCATCGCCGAGGGGGAGACGGCCTTCGAGCCGATGCGACCCTGGCTCGCCGCCGTGGTCCTCGGAAATGCGTTCGTGGTTCGCGCCGGCTACGATCCTGCCAGCGGTGTCGAGGCATCGCTCTTCCGCGAGGCGGTTGCCGCCGGAAAATCGGTTCGCGGCTTCGAGAGCCTGGAGCAGCAGACGCGCTTCTTTGCCGATATGAAGCCCGAGCTCGAGCTGCAATTTCTCCAGAATGAGCTGCAGGATTTCGATCAGGGGCCGCGGAAGCTCGACAGGCTGGTCGAGGCCTGGCGGCGCGGCGACGATGCGGCCATCACGCAAATGCTGGTGGAGGAGATCAAGGGACCCTATCCAGCGCTCTACCGCATTCTCCTGGTGGACCGTAACCAGGCCTGGGCCGATACGATCGCGGCCATGCTCAAGGGACCAGGCGTGCGTTTCGTCGCCGTCGGCGCGGCGCATCTGGCGGGCCCCGACAGCGTCCAGGCGGCACTCGAGCGCCGCGCCGTTCATGTCGAGCGCATCACGTCGAACCGCTGAGAGGGTCGCTGAGCTAGCCGCCGGCCAGCGCCGGACGCCGCTCGCGCCAGGGCATCGCCGTCTCATAGGCGTGGCCGGCGCGGAAGACCGTCGCCTCGTCGAAGGGCTTGCCGACGATCTGCATCGAGAGCGGCAGTCCGCCGGCGCCATAGCCGGTGCAGACCGAGAGCGCGGGGTTGCCGGTCACGTTGAAGGCCATGGTGAAGCTGGGCTTCTCCAGATTGGCCCATTTCGGCACCTGGTCGATGCGCGGCGCCTCGGAGGGCTGGGCGGCGGTGACGATGAGGTCGAGATCGTCGAAGGCCGCCGCCATTTCCGCGCAGAGCTCGCGCCGCCGGCGCAGCGCCTGCATGTGATCGGCGGCGCTGATGAGCGCGCCCATCGCCATGCGGTCGCGCAGCAGCTCGCCATAGAGGTTGAAGCTCGACTTCATCCATTGCTCGTGCAGCGCGTAAGCCTCGGTCACCATGATGAGGAAGCCGCAGGCCTGGTAGTCCATCAGCGGCGAGAGGGCGACCTCGCGCACCTCGGCGCCGAGCTTGGTAAAAGTGTCGAGCGCCGTCTCGATGCCGCGCCGCGTCGCCTCGTTCACGGGATGATCGGTCTCGTGGAAGTGACGCGGCACGCCGATGCGGAGCCCCTTCACGCCCTCGCCGAGGCCGGCGCGGAAATCCGGCACCGGCCGGTCGGCGCTGGCGGGATCGGCCGGATCATGCCCGGCCATTGCCTGCAGCAGGATCGCGCAATCCTCCACCGTCCAGGCCAGCGGTCCCGCATGGTCGAGGGAGAAGCCGAGCGGGATGATGCCGGCGCGGCTCACCCGCCCGTAGGTCGGCTTGATGCCGGCGATGCCGCAGAGCGCCGCCGGTCCGCGGATCGAGCCGCCGGTATCGGAGCCGGTGCCGCCGAGGATCAGGCCCGCCGCCACCGCGGCGCCGGTGCCGCTGGAGGAGCCGGCGGTGAAATGCTCGGGGTTCCAGGGATTGCGCGCCGGCGGCCAGGGCAGGTCGAAGGAGGGGCCGCCGAAGGCGAACTCATGGGTCGCGAGCTTCCCCATGAGCACCGTGCCGGCCTCGGCGAGGAGGCGCACGGTGGTAGCGTCCGCCGCCGGCACGTTGTGCTCCAGCAGGCGGGAATGCGCCGTCGTGCGGATGCCCTTGGTGTTGTAGATGTCCTTGTGACCGATCGGGATGCCGTCGAGCGGCCCCTTCGGCCCGCTCTGCATGATGCGGGCCTCGGCGGCCTTGGCATCGGCGAGCGCGCGCTCCGGCGTCAGCAGGATGAAGCTGTTGAGCTGGCCGTCGAGCGTCTCGATGCGGGCGAGGCAATGCCGCGTCAGCTCGACCGGAGAAATTCTCTTCGCTGCGATGAGCCGCGCCGCCTCGGCGATGGTGGGGAGGGGCGTCACTTCGGCATCTCCGGCACAAAGATGGTGGCGGGCTCAGCCTCGCGGCCGCGCGGCCGGCGCATGCGCTCGGCCATCGCTTCCACGTAGGCATAGCCCTGGTAGATCACCGCCCGCTGCTCCGCGGTGAGATCGAGCCCGGAGCGCCGGACGAGCGCCTCGAAATCGGCTTCGCTGATCTTCGGCTTCATCTTCTTCTCCACCTGTGGCGCGGTCGCGGTCAGCATGCGACATCGGCGCTGCCACCGCAAATGCGAGGGGAATCTCCTCCGCAATCGCCGGTCGTGTGACATGGGCGCCGCATCCCGCCTCAATTTGCCGCCTTTCCCGGTTCTCGACGCGGGCGCCGCCGCGGTCTAGGCTTGCGCAAACAGGTTTCCTGGGGAGAAGCGCCGATGCCGTATGATCTGCTGATCAAGAACGGGCTGGTGGTTGACGGCACGGGATCGCCCGCCCGTCACGCTGACCTGGCGATATCCAACGGCCGGATCGCGGAGATCGGCAGGATCACCGACGGCGCCAGCCGGGTGATCGATGCCGCCGATTGCGTGGTGGCGCCCGGCTTCATCGATCCTCATACCCATTACGACGCGCAGATCTGCTGGGACGGCGCGGTGACGCCGTCCTCCTGGCACGGCGTCACCAGCGTGGTGATGGGAAACTGCGGCGTCGGCATCGCGCCCTGCAAGCGGGAGACGCGCGAGATCGCCATGCGCGACCTCGTCAATGTCGAGGGCATTCCCTTCGACGTGCTCGACGCCGGCATCACCTGGGACTGGGAGAGCTTCCCGCAATTCCTCGACGCCGCGGCGCGGCGCCGGCCGTCGCTCAATCTGGGGTTCCTGGCGCCGCTGACGCCCTTCCGCCACTATGTCATGGGCGAGGCGTCGATGGAGCGGTCGGCAACGGCCGAGGAGACGGCGGCCATCAAGGCGCTGCTCGGCGAGGCGATGGCAGCCGGCGCCTTCGGCTTCTCGTCGACGACGCTCAATCAGCATGTGGGCTACGAGGGCCGGCCGCTTGCCTGCCGCAACGCCAGCCGCGAGGAGCTCGGCGCCTATGCGAGCGTGCTCCGCGAGCAGCGCAAGGGCGCGATCGAGATCGCGCTCACCCGCCAGGTCGGCGTGCTCGACGGAGAGGGCGTCGAGCTCCTCGATTTTCTCCTCACCGAGAGCGGCCAGCCCGTCACCTTCATCGCGCTGTTCGACCGCGACGACATTCCCGAGGCGGTGCGCGACACCATGCGCAGCATCGCCGCGTTGATTCCCAAGGGGGCGCGGCCGCAGACCTCGCCGCTGCCGCTGACGCGGGAGATCAGCATGCGCAACCCCTTCGCCTTCGGCGCCTTCCCGAGCTGGAACCGTGTCTTCGTCGACAAGTCGAAGGAAGGCCAGGCGGCGGTCTATCGCGATCCCGCCTTCCGCAACGCCTTCCGCGAGGAGCTGAAGCGGCCGCAGGGCTTCGGCAACTGGGCGCGGATCACCGTGCACGAGGCGCGCAATCCGGCGCTGAAGCCGCTGGAGGGCCGCTCGATCGCCGAGGTGGCAAAGGCACGCGGCATCGACGGCGTCGATGCGCTGCTCGATCTCACGCTGGAGGACGATCTCGACATCGAGCTCACCATGTCCTCCTACAACACGCGGGTCGACCGCATGACCGAGATCCTGAACGACCCCAGCGTGCTGATCGCGCTCGGCGACGGCGGCGCCCATCTCGACATGCTCTGCGATGCCGGCTATCCCACCTACCTGCTCGGCACCTGGGTGCGCGAGCGGCAGATCATGAGCCTGGAGCGCGGC
>Ga0335078_10014859_pt1 | contig 11549 bp, 6 predicted proteins | sample Lox_Sample_32_FD_206711 | JGI IMG/M metagenome (GOLD analysis project Ga0335078, IMG submission 206711) | Soil microbial communities from Loxahatchee National Wildlife Refuge, Florida, United States - Lox_Sample_3.2 | ecosystem: Environmental > Terrestrial > Soil > Wetlands | place: USA: Florida...
CGCGCGCTGACGGCTTCCAGCGCATCGGCGAATGGCAGCCCGCCGGCGGCAACCAGGGCGCCGTACTCGCCCAGGCTGTGACCCATCGTCATATCGGGCTGAACGCCGTAAGCGGCCAACAGGCGCGTGAGCGCGAGGTCGGTGGCCAGCACGGCGGGCTGGGTGATGGCCGTCTGGCGCAGATCTTCTTCAGCCTTCGCGACGGCGTCACTGTCGCCGTGATCGACGAAGATAAACTCGCTGAGTGGCTTTCCGAGCAGCGGCGTCATCACGCGATCCGCTTCGGCAAACGCGTCGGCCACGATCGGTTCCGTGGCTCGGAGCTTCTTCAGCATGTTGACGTACTGCGACCCCTGGCCCGTATAAAGAAACGCGACCTTGGCGGCCGGCCCGCTGCCGCGAAAGATACCCTGCGCGCGCAGAGCTTTCCACATTGCGGGCTGATTCGTGGTGAGGGCCTTCAGGGCCTTGGCGGCTTTCTCTGCGAGTTCGGCTGGGTCGCCGTAATCGATCGCCAGGCGCTCCGGCGCTCGCAGATCCGATTCAACCGGGGCGGCCGGGGCGGGCGCCTCGCCCGCTTCCGCGGCATTCCGGACTGAGCGCAGCCGGTCGATCAGTGCCGCCTCGGACTCCGCACCGATCACCAGCGCACCGCGCAACGGCTGCTTCGCGGAAGGTGCAGCCTGCGATACTTGGGGGGCCTCATGTACCCGCAAACCACTGCCGTCTTCCCCCGCGGCCGGCGCTTCGGTCACGGCGATCGAACGTTTGCCGTTTCCGTTCAACCTGTGCGGAATGTATTCCTCGAGGACGGCGTGGAAATTTGTACCCCCGAAACCGAAGGCGCTGACGCCGGCGCGGCGTACGCCGTCCGCGGCGGCAGTCCACGGTTTTAGCTCGGTGTTGACGCAGAGAGGCGATCGAGAGAAGTCGATGTCCGGGTTCGGACGCTCGAAATTCAGACTAGGCGGAATGACCTTGTCCCGAAGTGCCAGCGTGGTCTTTAAGATGCCTGCGGCCCCGGCGGCCCCCTTGAGATGTCCGATGTTTGACTTGACGGATCCCAGCGCTACCGAACCCGCGGGCAACCGGAAGCCGCTGAGCACCTCCGTCATGGTTTGCACTTCCACCACGTCGCCGACGCGAGTGGATGTGCCGTGCCCTTCAATCATCGACGCCGTGGCAGGCGAGAGTCCGGCATTTTGCCAGGCCCGTTCGAGACAGAACTTTTGACCGACAGGATTGGGCGCCGTGATGCCCTTTCCCTTGCCATCGCTCGATGCGCCCATTCCGCGCAGCACGGCGTAGATCTTGTCGCCGTCGCGCTCAGCGTCGGCGAGACGTTTCATCAAAAAGACGGCAGCACCTTCTCCCATCACGAAACCGTCGGCCCCTTCGGCGTAAGGACGCGTTCCGGTGGCCGAGAGCGCGCCGATTTTGCAGAACTTGATGAACGACGATGCGCCCATGTTGTGGTCGATCCCGCCGGTCACCGCCACGTCAAAGTCGTTCCCCACCAGGCCTTCGGTCGCCGCACTGATCGCAGCCATGGCTGAAGCGCAGGCAGCATCAGTGGTGAAATTCGGACCGTGAAAGTTGTACAGATTGGCGATGCGGCCGGCGATGCAATTGGCAAGTTCGCCCGGCATGCTGTCTTCGGTGACCTCGGGCAGGAGCTTCCCGATCCGCTGGTGCAGCTCGTTCGTGATCTGGCGGCGAATCGCGTCCGGCAGCGCCGCAAAGCTCGAGCTCTCCGTCAACTCACGGACGTACTCGGGGAAGTAGATCCGCAGCGCGGTAAAGTAGTGTTTCTCTCCTGCCATCGCATTGCCGAGGATCACGGCGGTGCGATCAAGATTCAACGAGCGCTTCGGATAGCCGTAGTCCTCCAGTGCCTCCTGGGTACAGGCGATCGCCCAGCGTTGCTGGTCATCCATGGCCGCGACCACGCGCGGCGGGATCGCCAGATGCCATTTCTTCGGGTCCCAACCGAATTGGCGTACCCAGCCGCCGATTTTCGAGTAACTCTTGTCGGGCGCGCTGGGATCGGGATCGTAATAGAGCGCCGGATCCCAGCGCTCAGACGGAGTCTCGCTGATGCTGTAGCGTCCGCTCTTGACGTTGTCCCAGAAAGCCGGCACGTTCGGCGCATCGGGCAGAACCGCACCCACTCCCACAATGGCAATGGCTCGATAAGCGGTGTCTTCCATGATGACCCTCCTCGAGAACTGTGGGGGCGACCGTGGTGATCGCCCGGTCTTGCGTAGGGGCAGGCCGCCTGCCTGCCCAGGGCGACCCCAAAGTCGCCCCGACGAGTCAGGCTGCAGCCCCCGCGATCTTCGCGGCGCGGCCGTAGATGATGTCACTGAGGGAATCCATGTCGGAAACCAGACCCACCTGTGCTCGATGGACTGAAGGTAGTCCCAAGGCTGCTTCGAACGCGGGCATCTCAACCTCGCTCACGCCGCCCGCTCCGCTGATCCAGCAGAGACCTTCTTCGGCGACCTTCAGCGCCGCTTCGCGTGCGAAAATCCGCGCCAACGCGGCCAGGCCCGTGGCGTCAAAGCGCGTGTTGCCCTTCTCATTCAACTTGCCGTCGGCCATCAGGGCCGCGCGCCGTGCGAGGCTTCCCGCGCATTCGGCGTAAGCGATCAATTCCCCGAGGCGCAGCAAAATGTGCTGGTAGCGCGTCAACCGGGCCGCGCGCGCTTTTTCCATCACTTCCGCGAGAGCGTGCAGCGCCAGCGCCGCGGTGTTGGCGCCCACTTCGGGATGCCGGGCGTGCAGAGCTTCGAAGGGCCGGGCCTGATCGTGATAGTGCTGGCCGCGTGTCTTCAAGTGAAGCTGCCAGCGGTCGCGGCTGATGGTCATTTCCATAATTTCGGAAGTGCCTTCGTAGATGGTCGTGATGCGCACGTCACGCTTGATCTTTTCCACCATGTACTCGTGCGTGTAGCCATAGCCTCCAAGCGCCTGGATGCTGGCGTCGGCGGCCCGATTGCCGGCTTCGGTCGCCATGTACTTGGCGATGGCGCCTTCCGTGTTCAGGCTGCCTTCTCCGGCATCGATACGCTCGGCGGTTTCCTCGATATAAGCGCGTGCGGCTTCGAGCCACGCCACGTTCGGGACGATCAGCTTGTGCGTGTAGCCCTGCTTCTCGGAAAGCGGCGATCCGGCTTGAATGCGCTTGGTGGAGTACGGAATCGCCCGATCGAGCGCGGCCCATCCTGCGCCCAGACCGAATGCGGCCACCATCAGGCGCGTATATCCGAATACGGCCTGTGCCTGAAGCAGCCCTTGACCTTCCACCCCGCCAATAAGCCGGTCGGCATCGACATAGACGTCAGTGAAGGACAACGCCGCCGTGTTGCTCAGCCGGATGCCGTGTTTATCTTCAGGTTCATCGTGACTGAAACCCGGCGCACCCTGCTCGACGACAAACCAGCTCGGCCCGCTCGGCGTATTTGCCAGGACGGTATAGGCGCCGGCGATTCCACCGTTCGAAATCCACTGCTTGCTGCCGTTGATTTTGTAGCCCACGGTGCGGCCGTTCTCGATCACCGGGTCTGCGGTGGTCTTGAGAGCGCCGAGGTCGCTCCCGGCTTCGGGCTCCGTGGCGCCGTACGCGAACAGCAGTCCGTCTTCCGCGATCCGCGTCAGCCAGATCTTCTTTTGCTCGGGCGTGGCGCCGACGGTGATCGGATCGCTGCCGAGGAAAGTCGCCAGCACCGAAGTGGCGACGCCGAGATCAATGCGCGCCATCTCCTCGCAGATCACGTAAACGTCGAAAGCGCCGCCGCCGAATCCGCCAAACTCCTCGGGGATAAACAGAAGCTGGATGCCGAGCTTGTCGGGGCTGCACATGTGCCGGACGACTTCGAGCGGGCACTCGTCGCGGGCGTCAAGCTGCTGTAGGGTTTCATCGGGCAGTTGTTTCTTCGCGAAGTCTTTAAGTGCCTTGATGCTCGCTTTAAGAGTCTTCTTTGAAATCATGGTTAGCCTCTGATCCGCAGATTGCTCGATCCGCAGATTACGCAGATTTCACAGATAAGAGCTTTAGAGGCGAGATTGTTCTTCGTCGGACCGGCTGAGGGTAAATGGCAGCTTACTGAGCCGCGCCCTATCGCCTGTAGGTCGATGCCCCGAGCGTGAATTGAACGCCCGTATCCAGCTCATTTCCCTTCTGCCCTTTCAATCTGTGTAATCTGCGTGATCTGTGGATGCTGACGAGAAAAAATAAACCCCCGGTAATCCAACGACGGCGCTCCGAAATTCAGCAACAAACCCGTCTCGTGCTGCCCTGACTTGAGGTAATTGATAATCTGCGCTTCTTCAATTCCACCCAACTTCGCGAGCGCTTTGAGCTCGACGATCACCGACCCATAGCAGACAAAATCCGCGCGACACGTTGTATTGAGCTTGTGAGCCTTGTAGAACACCGGCAGCTCAACCTCGCGGCGAAATGGCACCGCGCGCTCTGTGAACTCCCAGGTCAGCGCTTCCTTGTAAACAGCTCCAAGAAATCCGCTGCCGAGTTGACGGTGAACCTCCATCGCTGCGCCGATGATTGCGAACGTTCTCGGATCTCGGTGCTCGCTCGCTTCTGTCTGTACCGCCTGCATGCCGCTTCTCAGTTTTTTCAATCTGTGTAATCCGCGTAATCTCCGGATTCAAAGCGCCCGAACCCTCTCCGTCATCTCCGGCAGGAATTCCAGAATGTCGTCGACAATTCCTATGTCAGCTACTTGGAAGATCGGTGCCTTGGGATTCTTGTTAATGGCGACAATCAGCGGACTGCCCTTGATCCCCGCGAGATGCTGGAACGATCCGCTGATGCCGCAGGCGAGATAGACCTTCGGTTTCACCGTCTGGCCCGACGAACCGACCTGCCGAGACTTCGGCAGCCACTTAGCGTCGACAACCGGCCGCGAGCAGCTCACGGCCGCGCCCAGGGCATCGGCCAATTCCTCAGCGATGCCGATATTGTCTTTGTCCTGGATGCCGCGCCCGATCGACACCAGAACCTGGTGCTTGGTGATGTCCACGTCGCCGGATTCGGCGACGATCGTCTCGAGGTAACGGCGTCCGGATGCGAGAGCGCCGGCATCGGAAGACTTGTCGACCAAGGTTCCACTTACGGGGGCGCTTTCCAGAGCCTTGAACGCTCCCGGACGAATGGTGATCGCCGCGCCCGAGGAACCATCGCAGCGGACGTGAGCGCTGACTTGTCCACCGAACTCCTGCCGGATCACGTTGAGGCACTGCCCCTCGACTCTGTCGATGCCCACCACGTCCGGCACGAACGCCGCGTTCAGCTTGACCGCAAGCCCGGGCCCGAGATCGATTCCGAAGTGGTCGTGTGGCAGAAGCACAATGCTGCCGGCCGGCAGCACTCGGACCAGCGCCTTGCGAACCAGTTCGGCGTTCGGATAAGCGAGATTCTCGCCGCCGATCTTCCAGACTTCGGCGTACGAACTCCGAATCGCTTCGCAGACGGTGTCAAGCTCGGCTGCAAAGCCCGTAACGATGGCTGTAGGAGAAGCCGCAGGATCGATCTTCCGGGCCGCGGCGGCGAGTTCCAGCGCGGAATCATCGGCCCCGCCGTTTTTGTGCGTAATGTAAGCGAAGATGCGGGCCATCAGTTCAAACCTCCTCTGGCTTTCATCAGCTCGATGACTTTGTCGATGTTCTCTTCCCGGCTGCCGTGCAGAATCTCGGCCCCCTTGCCGAGCGCGGGCATGAAGTAGTCCGTCCGCATTACCTTCGCACCAGCTGCGCCCACCGCACCTCGGTCAATGCCCAAATCGGAGGCTCCGAACGCCGGAATCTCAATCGACGCCACCTGCCGGATGCCCTTCATGCCGACATAGCGCGGCTCATTGATGCCCGTCTGGATGGAGAGCACGCAAGGCAGATCGATCTCGCTGACCTCTTTGTTTCCCCCTTCAACTTCGCGGCTGATTTTCAGCTTGTTGCCTTCAAGGACTTCGATCGAAGTCACCAGCGAGGCGAAAGGATAATCGAGCATGGCCGCCAGCATCCCGCCGACCTGAGCCGCGCCGTCGTCCGCCTGGACTCCGGTCAGGATCAGCTCATAGTGGTTCCTCTGAACATAGGACTTCAGAATCGTCGCGATGCCTCGGCCATCGGAGCCGTTGAACGCGTCGTCGGAGATCAGCACTCCTTGCTTCGCGCCCATGGCCATCTCGCGGCGCAGCACTTCTTCGTCGTCCTCGCCGCCGACGGTCGCAACCGTGACGTTGCCCCCTGCCTTCGCGACGATTTGCAGCGCTTCTTCCACGGCATAGTTGTCCGGCTCATTGATCGAATAGACCAGGTCGTCGCGATCAATGTCGTTTCCGTTGAGTTGAAGCTCGTTTTCCGTGGTGTCGGGTACTCTTTTGACGCAGACCAGGATTTCCACGCTCGCTCTCCTTTTTCTGCTCTGCACGGGCAGCCTGCCCGCCCTTGATCCTTCAGCCCCACTGACACAACCGCCTTACTTTGAACTTCATGAAACCAGCGCGGGCTCAACGCTCGCGACCTCCGTTTGTGTTTTTGTCTCGGCGCGCGCCATCTGCTGATCGACCAACTCCGCCAGGTCGATGGCGGTCATTTTGCCTTCGAGACCTGCCACCTTGATGGCGTCCTCGATGTTCACCATGCAGAACGGGCAGGCGGTCACGATCACGTTCGCTCCGGCATCGGCCGCCATCTTGACCCTGACCACGCCCATGCGCTGATCTTCCTTGGGCTCATAGAACAACATCAGCCCGCCGCCTCCGCAGCAGAACGATCGATCGCGGCTGCGGCTCATCTCCACACGCTTCAAACCGGGTATCGCGTCCAGCACGTCGCGAGGATCGTCATAGACCTGGTTGTGACGGCCGAGATAGCAGGGATCGTGATAGGTATAAACGCTGTCCGGGTTCTCGATCGCGTTGAGCTTGATCTTGCCAGCCCTTACTTCGCGGGCGATCACCTGGCTGATGTGCTCGACCGGTGGCAGGTCCTTGTAGTCGTGCTTCAAGGCGTTGAGGGCATGCGGGTCGGCGGTGACAATGCGCGTTGTGCCGGAGGCCTTGATGGCCTCCGCGTTGGCATCGCGCAAGGCCATGAAGAGCGTCTCTTCGCCGAAGCGTCGCGCTTCGTGACCGCTGTCCTTCTCGACCGCGCCGAGGATTCCGAAATTCTCGCCCGTCTGATCGAGAATGCGCGCTGTGGCCCTGCCGATCGCCTGGATGCGGTCGTCGTAGGAGGTGATGCTGTCGACGAAATAGAGCGTCTCGGCGCCACCATTTCCGTTGCCGTTCCCGGCGGCATTGCCGGCGAGAACCCTCACCTTGCAAGACTGTTGGAAGTCGGCGGCCTTCGCCCAATCGGCCCGCTTCTTGTCGGGTTTGCCGTAAGGATTGCCGCGGCTCTCGAGCGCCTTGAGCGGCTTCTGCAGACTCTGCGGCACGTTCCCGTCGTCGATCATGCCGCGCCGCAGATCCACGATCTTGTCGATGTACTCGACCAGCAGCGGGCACTCCTCTTCGCAAGCGCCGCAGGTGGTGCACGACCATATTTCGTCCTGGGAGTAAATCCCGCCGATCAGCGGCGTGCCGTTCGCCGCCTGGCCGAAGATCGGGTTGTGATGAAAGCTGTATTCGCGGGCCTTGATGGTCAAAAAGCGCGGCGACAGGGGTCTGCCCACGGCGTTCGCCGGACAATTGTCGGTGCAGCGCCCGCAATCGGCGCAGGAGTAGAAATCGAGCATGTGCTTCCAGGTGAAATCCTGGAATGTTTTCACGCCGAACGATTTCACATGGTCCAACTGCTCGTCGCTCACGCCCCAGCGCACCGGCTTGAGCGTCCCGCGATCAAGCTTGGCGAAGCAGACGTTGAACAGCGACGTAATCACGTGAAAGTGCTTGCCGAGCGGCAGGAAGCACAGGAACGTGAAGAACGTCAGCTCGTGAACGAGATAAGCCGCGAGGTGCAGATTGCCGAGCGCCGGCAGCGGGACCGAAATCAGCGTATTCTTGAACGCCCAGGCGAGAGTCAGCGGCAGTGTCACGACGGCGGTTTGGCCCTGCTGAGCCTGAAAGGCCGCCTGGCTGCCTTCGAAGAAACTCTCGGACAGCATCAAGGTCGCGATCAGCCCCAGGACAACCAGCGCCTCGGCCGTGTGGTCCTTCCCATACTTTGCCGGCACCGCATACCGCGCGGGCTTGAAAATGCCGCGACGAACCGCAGCCATCAGGACAGCGACGAATACCAGCGTCGAGGCATAATCCTTAACGTCGTTGTAGAACCGGCCCAGCGCTCCCGAGAATCCCGGCATCACGAAGTGATCAGAGATGCCGAGCATGATCAGGGAGAGGGATCGGACCGCCAGCACTAGGAATCCGGCGAAGATGACGATGTGGAGCACGCCTGCGAGCGCATAGCGCGGCTGCTTCCACTGCGCGAGCCAGAACTTCAGAATCCGCTGCAAGCGCGCCGCGGGCCTGTCAAGTCGACAATCAGGCGCGGCATGCAGGAGCGGCACCAGCCGCATGGCAAGGATGTAAGCGAAAAGTCCGGCGCCAAAAAGGGGAATAATCAGGAACAGGAGGCGTCCAGGGATGATCCAGTAGATCGCTTGCGAAGGAGAAGGAAGGCTTGTCACAGCGCTGATCTCCTTCGAAGAACTCGGCGGTGGAAGGAGTCAGAATGGTCGTTTAAACAAGTATCCATTGCCCCTTCCTCCTTCTGGCGGAGGCCTCGCCTCCGATGTAAATAATGCTATTCGTGGAAATATCCGAAAGGTGTGACGAGCATCACTCAGCACGGTGGCGAGTCGCACTCGACGTGGTCGGCATAGATTCCAGGCACGGTACAGCTGTAACAGGTCTTGGACCGCCCGGTACCGAAATTCGGACGTCGAATTTCGCCCCCGTATTAGGCCGAGGCGCGCCCAGAGAGCATCCGCCAGCTGTCAAGGGCGTCGCAATGCACCTACCGACCGGTCGGCAGGTCGTGTATACTTGTATTAGCTGCTTGCAGAAGGGATGACGACATGACCAAGACCGGAGCTGCGATTCTTTGGGAATGCCTGGAGCGCGAAGGTGTGCAACACGTGTTCGGATATCCGGGCGGCGCGATCCTGCCCGCCTATGACGCGCTGAAGCACAGCACGATCCACCACGTGCTGGTGCGGCACGAGCAAGGAGCCACGCACATGGCGGACGGCTATGCGCGCGCGAGCGGACGGGTGGGCGTGGCGGTCGCGACTTCGGGTCCGGGGGCCACCAACATGGTTACCGGCATCGCTACCGCTATGCTCGACTCGTCGCCGATCGTCTGCATCACGGGCCAGGTGGGCAGCAAGCTGATCGGCTCCGATGCTTTTCAGGAGACCGACATCACCGGCGTCACGCTTCCCATCACCAAGCACAATTACCTGGTGACGCGGGCGGACGACGTGGCGCGCACGCTCCGCGAGGCCTTCTACGTCGCGCGCTCCGGACGTCCGGGACCGGTGCTGGTGGACATCACCAAGGACGCGCAGCAGTCGTCTTGCGAGTTCGACTGGGATGCGGCGCGGCCCCAGTTGCCGGGCTACCGTCCCGATCTCTCTCCGACGCCTAAAGAGTACGCGCAGGCTCTCGAGTTGATCCAAACCGCGAAGCGTCCGGTGATCTTCGCCGGTCACGGCATCCTCGTCTCCGGCGCGATGCGCGAGATTCGCGAGCTTGCGGACCGCACTGGCATCCCGGTGGCCATGACGCTGCTCGGTCTCGGCGCCCTGCCCGCTTCCCACCCGCTGAATCTCGGCATGATGGGCATGCATGGCGAGGCCTGGGTGAATCACACCATCCAGGATGCCGACCTGCTGATTGCCGTCGGCATGCGCTTTGACGACCGCGTTACCGGGACCTTGAAAACCTACGCGCCGGCCGCTAAAAAGATCCACATCGACATCGATCCCGCCGAGATCAACAAGAACGTCAAGGTGGACGTGGCGCTGATCGGCGACGTGCGCGAAGTCCTGCGCGAGCTTCTGCCACAGATCCAGGCGTCCGACTGTAGCGAGTGGCGCGATCACATCGATCGTCTGAAGGGCGACTCCGCTGTACGCGACATTCAGAACCTGCCCGACACCGGTCATCTCTACGCCGCGCACGTGATCAACGACCTGTGGCGTGAGACCCGGGACGCCCAAACGGTGGTGGTTACCGACGTAGGCCAGCATCAGATGTGGGAGGCCCAGTACTACAAGCACGACCAGCCGTATTCGCTCATCACCTCCGGCGGCCTCGGCACCATGGGATTCGCCCTGCCGGCAGCCATCGGAGCCAAAGTGGCGCGTCCCGAGGCCGAGGTCTGGGTGGTGGTCGGCGACGGCGGATTCCAGATGACCATGGCCGAGCTCGCGACCGTCGTGCAGGAGAATCTCAAGATCAACATCGCCATCATCAACAACGGCTACCTCGGGATGGTCCGCCAGTGGCAGGAGTTCTTCTACGAACGCAATTACGCGGCCACGCCGCTGCTCAATCCCGACTTCGTGAAGTTGGCAGAGGCGTACGGCATCCGCAGTCTGGCGGTGAAGGAGCGCGCCGGAGTGATTCCGGCGGTGCAGGCGGCGCGCCGGCACGTCGGTCCGGTGCTGATCGACTTCAAGGTCGAGCAGGAAGATTCCGTCTACCCGATGGTGGCCGCCGGAGCGGCGCTGCACGAGATGATCCGCCGACCCAACCCGCTGGAGGAGACGGCGGCGGACGAATAATTCCCGTCCGCAGATTGCGCAGATTACAGAGATTCACTGGCGACAAGAGGAGAAGGGTCAAGCAGTCCCAGGCACTGACCGAACTTCAGGACAGCGGCTGCAAAATAGCCGCATCATGCCGGTTCGGAGTGGCTTGGTTGCTGTAAGACGAGTTGGGTGGGCGACAAGAGGAATACAGACAGGACCCGATGCGTTTTCCTCAAGCAGCGAAATCTGTGGAATCTGCGTAATCTGCGGATTGAGGGCGGGAAACTATGATGAATACCTTCGTCGTATACGTGGAAAACAAGCCGGGCGTGCTGACGCGCGTGGCCTCGCTGTTTCGCCGGCGCGCCTTCAATATTGACTCGCTGACCGTCGGGCGCACGGAAAAGCCCGAGGTCTCGCGCATGACGATCACCGTGGACGCCGACCCGGACCAGGCGCGCCGCATCGAGGCCAACCTGTACAAGCTGGTAAACGTGCTGCTGGTGGAGAACGTCACCCAGGAAGCCACCATCGTGCGCGACCTCGCCATGATCAAGGTCTCGGCCCAACACGAGGAACGGTCTCATGTGCTGGAACTGGCGAGCGTCTTTCGCGCGCGCGTGGTGGACGTCTCACCGGAGTCGCTCACCATCGAGATCACAGGCGCCGAAGACAAGATCGACGGCCTGCTCGAAGTCCTGCGCCCCTACGGCGTGCTGGAGATGGTGCGCACCGGGATCGTGGCCATGCGGCGCGGCAAGAAATCCGGCGCACTGGCTCTGGGGGCGACCAACGGCACGGCGCAAATGGCCATGGACGACGA
>Ga0335078_10014861_pt1 | contig 11548 bp, 11 predicted proteins | sample Lox_Sample_32_FD_206711 | JGI IMG/M metagenome (GOLD analysis project Ga0335078, IMG submission 206711) | Soil microbial communities from Loxahatchee National Wildlife Refuge, Florida, United States - Lox_Sample_3.2 | ecosystem: Environmental > Terrestrial > Soil > Wetlands | place: USA...
TCGATACCGTGACAGCCGCCCGGATGGTGCGTCCCTATGCCTGGCTCCTGGACCGGGCCGGAGACGAAGGTATCCGGCTGACCGGGGCCGGATACCTTCCGCCAGCCCATGTCGAGGCCGCCGCGACGGAACTGGGCCTGCTGGAAGACTGGATAGGCAAGGGGAACCGGGAGAGCCAGACGCTGCCGGTGCTGCACTTGCGCGAAACCGCCACCAAGATGGGCTTGCTGCGCAAGCACCGAGGGATGCTGCTGCTCACGGCCGCCGGCCGGAGGCTCAGGACCGATCCGGTGTCGCTGTGGTGGCATCTTGCCGAACGCATGCCGCCCAGATCCGCCGATCGCTGCGAGACACAGGCCGGGCTCATCTGGCTGCTCGCGATCGCAGCCCAGCGGCCCGGCGATCCAGCGGAGATCGTCGCGCGGACACTGGCGGGCATCGGCTGGGCACTGGCTGGCGGAACGCCGCTGAGCACCCTGGACGCCGACCGGGCGGCGTGGGACACCCGTAACGTGCTGCGGCGCCTCGGCGGTCTCACGGATGATCCCCGGCACTGCGGGGCGGGGTCACCGAACACAGACGGAAGGGCTTTCGCCCGCGCTGCCGTGAGCACCTGGCCGGACTCGGACAAGCCACCCTGAGCGCGCGACACTGAGCGCGGCCTACCAGGGACAGCCGGGGCCGAGGGCCAGCAATGGCCGGACGGGACGGTCGCCTTCCCTCCGGCCCGGTAGGCGCCTGCAACTGGTAGTCGAACGGGGGTAAACCGGAGCGCGGGAACCGAGAGGAACGTGTCGGATCCCGGCCTGCTCCATACTTTGACGGCTTCGTCCACCAGGAGCGACACCTGCTCGTCCATCGGCTCGCACAATAGTTGAGATACGCGCAGATTGTCCGTTACGGCAGCATTTACTACCGGCCCCGCGACCGGCAGATTATGAGTCCCATTGCCCGACGGGTCGGGACGGATAGGTGGATCTTTCATCCTGCGGTCGCGTGGCTCTGGCCTGCTGCGGGGGGAATGGGTGGTCTGATTGCCCCTCCGGGGCTCCAGGGCAGCGGCGGCGCATCCTTGCGCCCGTTTGCTGTGGCCGGCAGTGTGATCTGAACGTCTAGTCCGCCGTCTGGCCTGGCGTGGGCCTCGGCGTGGCCGCGGTGTGCCCTGGCCACCGATGCGACGATGGACAGGCCGAGCCCGGAGCCTGGCTGGTTGCCGGTCCGGCCGGAGAGGCGGCGGAACGGCTCGAACAGCTCAGGTGTCTGGTCTGGGGGGATGTGCTCGCCGCCGTTGGAGACGGTGACCTCGGCGATCCCTGATCTGGTCCTGGTGCTGGCCAGCACCCAGCCGCCGGTCACGTTGTGCCGGACGGCGTTTTCGATGAGGTTGCTGACCAGCCGTTCGAGCAGGACCCGGTCCCCGGTGACCTGCGCGTCCTGCAGCGCGGTGCGGATCTGGATCTGCCTGGCCGCGGCGGCCGGGCCGATCAGGTCGATGGCATCTTCGACTGCGGTGGGCAGATCGACGAACTCGGCGGGGCCTGGTCCGCGGTCGGAGCGGGCCAGGGTGAGCAGTGCTTCGATAAGTTCCTCGGACTTGTCCACGGCGGCGCCGATGGCGGCGAGCACCGGTTTCAGGTGCGTGGCGGAGGCGGCCGGCCTGGCCGTGGTGACGTCGATCAGGGTGCGCATCTCGGTGAGCGGGGTGCGCAGCTCATGTGAGGCGTTGGCGATGAACCGGCGCTGGCTGGCGAACGCGGCATCCAGCCGGGCGAGCATCGCATCGAAGGTGTCGGCCAGTTCCTTGAGCTCATCGGGCGGTCCGGCCAGTGCCAGCCGCTGGTCCAGGTTCTCCTGGGAGGCGGCCTGCGCCGCCGTGGTGACGGCGGCCAGCGGCCGCAGCACACGGCGGCTGACTGCCCAGCCGAGCCCGCCGGCCAGCAACGTGCCCAGGCCCAGCCCGGCTAGTGCGAACTCCAGGAAAGCGCGCTGTTTCGAGGCGTCTCTCGTGGCGTTGATCTGCGGGTTGTTCGCGTCGTTGAAGTACGTCCCGTTGCCCTGGTGCGAGGAGACCTCGCCCTGCGGGCCGGGCTGAATCACCAGGACGTGACCGATCTGGGTGTAGGCGATACCGGTCAAGATGGCGCCGGGCACCAGGAACAATGCTGCGCAGGCGATCACTATCCGCGCCCGGATGCTGCCGCGCCACGGCCTGAGCGAGGCTGGCGTGAGCCTCATGGCAGCCGGTACCCGCCGCCGATGACCGTCTCGACCAGCGGCGGCTTGCCGAGCTTGCGCCGCAGCCGCATCACGGTCACCGCGACGGCGTTGGTGAACGGGTCGGCGTATTCGTCCCAGACCCGTTCCAGCAGCTCCTCGGCGCTGACCACCGCGCCGTCGGCGGACATCAGCACCTCCAGCACGCCGAGTTCCTTGCGGGTCAGCGGGACCAGCTGCCCGTTCCTGCTGGCCCGGCGCCGGGGCCGGTCCAGGGCCAGCTCGCCGCGGTGCAGCACCGGCGGGGCTGACGGTGCCCGGCGGCTGAGGGCATTGACCCGCGCGACCAGCTCGGGGAAGTGGAACGGCTTGGCCAGGTAATCATCCGCGCCCAGGTTCAGTCCGCCGGCCCGGTCATCGGGCGCGCCGGCCGCGGTCAGCATCAAGATCCGGGCGCAGCCCGGGCGCCCGGCCAGCTGTGCGCAGACATCGTCCCCGTGCACCCCCGGCAGATCGCGGTCGAGCACGATGACGTCGTACAACCAGAGCCCGGCCTTGTCCAGCCCGGCCGCGCCGTCGCCGGCCACGTCCACGGCGATTCCCTGGTCACGCAGGCCCGCGGCGACGGCCTGGGCCACCACCTCGTTGTCCTCCACGACCAGCACGCGCATGTCTCCATCATGCCCGATCGCGCTTAACACGCCGATAACACGACCGCCTGGGCGCGGGCGGCGATTGGCGTTAAGGCAGTGTTATCGGCCGGTGGCTACCGTCTGGCGTCATGATCGCTAGCCCGAGGAGGACCTCATGAACGTCGATATCAGCGGGGTGACCCGGCGGTTCGGCCGGCACCTGGCGGTGGCCGGGGTGGACCTGGAAACCGGCCCGGGGGTGTTCGGGCTGCTCGGCCCGAACGGCGCGGGCAAGACCACGCTGCTGCGGATGATGGCCACCGTGATCACCCCGTCCGCGGGGACGCTGCGGCTGCTCGGCCGTGACCCGGGAAGCTACGGGCCGCGGCGGGAGCTGCGGCGCCGGCTCGGGTACCTGCCGCAGAACTTCGGCTACTACCCGGGGTTCACCGTGGCGGAGTTCGTCGAGTACTTCGCGCTGCTCAAGGAGATGCCGCCGGCCCGGATCCCCGCCGCCGTGGCGGCTGCGGTCGAGCGGGTGGATCTCGGCGGCAAGGCCCGGGCGAAGCTGCGCACCCTGTCCGGCGGGATGCTGCGCCGGACAGGGATCGCGCAGGCCATCGTCCACGAACCGGAGCTGCTGCTGCTGGACGAGCCGACCGCCGGGCTGGACCCCGAGCAGCGGGTCGCGTTCCGGGCCCTGCTGCGCGGGCTCGGCGAGCGGGCCACCGTGGTGGTCTCCACCCACCTGGTCGAGGACGTCGGCGCCGCATGCACCGAGGTCGCGCTGATGGACGCGGGGAAGATCGTCTTCCACGGCACCCCGGCGGAGCTGGCCGCCCGCGGCCAGGGCGCCCGCGCGGCGGGCGATGCGCCGCTGGAACGCGGCTACGGCGCTGTCCTGGCGGAGGCACGGTCATGACCCCGGCCGTCATCTCGCTCAGGGCCGGACGGCCGCCCACGGCCCGGCGCATGGCGTCCCTGGCGGCCGCCGGGCGGTTGCTGCGCCTGGAGCTGAAGCGGAACGCGATGCCGTACGTGCTGCCGCTGCTGGCGGCGGTGTTCTTTTTCGACACCGTCCGCACCGCGGGCGGGTTCCCGCCTGTCTGGACCGTGCGCGCATCCGCGATCGGCGATCACATGCTGTTCGAGTTCAGCGCGTTCGCCGGCGGGATCGCCGCCTGGGCGGGCTCGCGAGAACGCCGCCGCAAGGCCCTCGACCTGGTCGCGAGCACCCCCCGCGCGGCGTGGGCGCGGCTGAGCGTCACCCTGGCGGGGACGCTGGGCTGGCTGCTGCTGGCGTTCCTGGCCGGGGTCGCCGCGATATACATCCCGACCGCGCTGCAGGCGACCTGGGGCGGGCCCCCGCTGTGGCCGGTGCTCGCCGGCGCGGCCGGCGTGATCGCGGTGACCATGATCGGGTTCACCTGCGGGGTAGCCGTCCCAGGGCGGTTCACCGCGCCGCTGGTCGCGATCGGCGTGCTCGTGCTTTACCAGGCCGGGTTCCGCGAGGCACTGGGCCTCACGGCCTCGTCGGCCTCCTCGGGCACATACGCGCTGCTGTCGCCGGCCGGCGCCGTGCCCTCTGTCGATGCGGGCGTCTACCACCACGTTGCGCCGGACGTGCCGGCCGTGCAGGTCATGTTCATGGGCGGGATCGCGGTCGCGCTGCTCGGCGTGCTCGGCCTGGCGGCGGCGCTGCGTCAGCCGGCATCAGCCGGCGGCCTAAGGTCGCTGCGCGCCTTGCTGGCCCGCGGTGACGACCGGCTGCTGCGCGCGGTCGCGGCCGTCCTGGTCGCGGCGGGCGTCGCCGCGTCGTGGACCGCTTACTCGCTCGCCGGGACCGCGAGGCTGACCGCCACCGGCTGGCAGATCCCGGCGCTGCACGACGCGGCCGGCGATAGGCCGGTCCCGTTCGTCCCCGACTGCACGTCCGGGCCCGGGGGATTCCAGGTGTGCGTCCACCCGGCGTTCAGCGGTTACCTGAGCGAAGTGACGGCTGCCCTCGACCCCGTGGCGGCCGAGATCGCCGGCCTGCCCGGCGCGCCGGTCCGCGCGGAGCAGGTGGCGAGCGCGGGTACGTGGCCGGGCGGCTACGGACCGAGCCACACCGCCGGGAACCCGCCGGTTTTCCAGTACAGCGGGGAACAGGTCGGCGACCTGTTCGGGGCGTTCTGGGGAATCCCGGCCGGGGACTGGCCGGACTGGCGCGCCGGGTTCCAGCAGGGCCTCCTCGACTCGTTCCTCGCCGAACCGCCGCATCCGGCGGCCGCGGTCCGCACCGGGCCCGCGCCGCTCGGCGCGGCGCAGCAGGCGGTGGAGGACGGGCTGATGATCGCGGCCGGCTCGCAGCCCCCGCTGCGCATCGGTCAGCGCGGTCAGTCCGGCGGTCCCTCCCGAGCACAGATCACCGCCGCCGCCTCGCGATTCGCGTCACTGCCCGCCAGCGCGCGGCACGCCTGGCTGGCCGCCCACCTGGCCGCCCTGCGGGCCGGCACGATCACAGCGGCACAGATCCCGTGACCGCCACCGCAGCGGTACTGGTGCCCGCCCCGGCCCGGACGGCCGGGCCGGGGCGGGCAGGCGTCCGGCTGGCCTGGCTGCACATACGCAGCCGCCGCGTCCCGGCCGGGGTCCTCGCGCTCGCGGTGTGCGGCGGCGTGCTGCACGCGGCGCTGCACTGGCACTGGGCGTTCGGCTCCGGCCCGTACGCACAGCAGATCCCGATGATCACCGAGGCGGGCGCGGCGGCGGTGATCACGATGACCACGCACAGCCCGTTCGGCGAAACCGAACGGGCAACCGGCCGCTGGCTGCCGTACCTGCGCCTATTCGCCGCTGCCGGGATGTGCGCTCTGGCGATCGCGCTGCTCCAGCTGGGCGCTGCCGGGGAGAGCCTCAACGAGGGCATCTTGGTGCTCGCCAGGAACGTCACCGGGATCACCGGCATCGGGCTGCTGTGTTCGCTGGTCACCGGCGGCCTGCTCGCCTGGACGCTCCCCCTGGGATACCTGGCGTTCTGCCAGTACGCCCTTCTCCAAGGCTGGACCGCCCCATGGACCTGGCCGGTCCGCCCCCCAGCCGACCGCGGCGCCTGGATCTGCGCCTGCGCCGTCTTCACGGCCGGCCTGCTCCTGTTGACCATCCGCGGCCCCCGCACCCGTCTCAGCGACGAAGAATAGCCGGAGCCGCCGATGTACACCGGGGACGGCGCCGGACCAGTACCACCCGGTGACCATGCCCTATACATTTCCCGCGCGGACCGCGCATCGCACCCGCGACATCCCCGGGCACTGCGGCTACCGGTGGGAGCGGCCCGGCCGGAACTTGATCCAGGCCAGGATGGCGATGCCCAGCAGCAGCACCCACGGGGAGAACAGGATGTGGACGGCGACGCTGAGGACGATCAGGCCCACGATGGCAATGGCGGCCAGGGCAATGATGGCAAGCATGGTAATCGGTCTCCTTTAAGGTCAGTTGCTTACCTCAAGACTGCCGCCGGGGGCGCCTCCGGTCGATCGGGATCAGCCCGGTTCGCACCCTGATCTGCATCCCCGGGACATCAGGGTCAACCCTGATGTCAGTCCGGGACGGCCGCCGCCGGGCTCAGGAAAGGCTCTGCACGGCCGCGGCGACCGGGCTGTCTCCGCTGGTCAGCTCCAGCGTCTGGCGCCGGGTGCCACGGAGGCGCCCCGGTCGACGGTGTCCTTGCGCGGGGCGCCATTGCCCGCACCCGCGCCACCCGCGAATACCACCGCGCCAGCCCCGGACAGCAGCACCGCGACATCCTCGGCCGCGGCCGACTCCAGGTCGCAGAGGACGGCTTCGGCGCCGGCCTGGTTTACCTCGGCGACATGGGCCGGGTTCCTGATCAGCCCCACGGCCTGATCGCCGCGATCAGCCAGGAGGCGCTCCAGCAGCAGCGCGATCTTCCCGTGCCCGCCCGCGATCACCACCCGCATGCCGCCACCCTACTAGGGCTCTGGATTTCCTGACTGTTGCGCTTGTGCTATCAGAGGGCCGTACATCTCCGCGTAGTTCTCGTAGTTAAAGGGAGCCTCAGGGTTCGCGCGCACGTGCTCGTCGAGCATCTTAGCCTCCTCGCCGACGAGGATCCGCCAGGCTCCGGAGCGCACCCCATCCAGGATGATGGTCACCGCCTGCGCTGGGAGGAACCCCTGGTCCCGGACCGTGTCTTTGAGCCGCGGAATCGCCCGGCGGAAGTCATCGGCGGAGAAGTCTTCGGGCAGCAGGCCCATTGCGATGAGCACGGTCCGCGTTTCATCGGGGATCAGCCCCATCAGTTCGGCATCGCTCAGCTGCTCCCATTCTGGCAGGCCAAGGGCGCGGCGGGAGTTCGCGGCTATGTCGGTGTTCACGACACCCGGCATGACCAGGACCACGCGGACCTGCGGCGCATTGGCGCGCAGATCCGGGATGAGTGCCTCGGAGAAGCCCTTGATGGCGAACTCCGACGTGCAGTAAGCGGTGATCGGCACACCGTTGCCTGCCGTGGCCCAGAAACCGGCTACGCTGCTCATGTTGACCAGGACGCCGTCGCCGCTGGCGATGAGCAGCGGCAGGAACGTGCGGGCGCAGAGATACACGCCCCACCAGTTGATGGCGAAGGTGCGCTCCCACTCCTCGCGGGAGTCCTTGATGAAGCTGCTGCCGCCGACGACGCCCGCATTGCTGAAGACCAGATCGACGTGATCGCTGGCGTGCTGCTCGAGTAGCTCATCGCGGAACCGCAGGACCTGCGCCTCGTCGGAGACGTCACAGGCGTGACCGGTGACCGTGACGCCGGGCGGGGCGGCCGCCCACGCCGTGGCCGCGGTCACCGCGACGGAATCCGGGTTCAGGTCGCACGCCGCGACCGAGCACCCGGCAGCGGCTAGCTGGCGGACCAGCTCACGGCCCATGCCCGATCCTCCGCCGGTTACCACCGCCAGCTTTCCCGCGAACGACTCCATGCCCTTGATCGTCAACTGCGGTGCCGCTGCTCGTCAACGATCCAGGGCGCCTGGACCTCGACGGCCCGCCGGGCCCCGTAGTTCATGTCCTGAAGAGCGAGGTGGAAGCGGCGGCACGCTTCCCGGAGCCGCCCGCGGCCGGCCGGGGTGGCCGGCTCTGTCGTCCGGGCCTGAGTTCCCTCGTGGGTGAGTTGTGCGGTCATTGCCCTGTCCTATCTGCTAGGAACTGGCCGGCGTTCCGGCCCTCAGCCATAGGTTCGCCCGCCCCGCCAGGTCTGCGGCAGGGGTCGTTCCGCCCCTCTTGCCGCGCGGCCGTGGCCGGGGTGGAATCACCCACACCGCCGCGTGCCGAGCGGCGGCCTGGCCAGGCATGCTGCGTTAGACCAGGCCGGCGCTGAGGGCCAGGCGGGTGAGGTCGGCGCGGCGGCGGCATCCGGTCTTATCGCGGATGCGGTCCAGGTGCGAGCTGACCGTGCGCACGCTGATGTACAGCTGGCCGGCGATCTGCGCATCGGTGTGCCCCCGGGCGACCAGGGTGACCAGCTCCCGTTCCCGAGGGCTGAGCGCTTCCAGGCCCGGTGCCGGGACCGGCGGCTCTGGGCCCGCAGCGGTGAGCATGAGAACGTACTCGGCCGCGGTGGCCAGGCTCATCGCCTGGCCACGTTCCTCGGCCACTTGGGTCCGAGCCGGTCCGAGCGCCTGCCGGGCTTCGCGCAGGGGTTCCTGCCGCTGGAACCAGCCCTCGGGCAGATCCGGATGCAACGGGGCCGAGAACCCCTCGCGCCCCAGCACCACCACCGCGGCCCATACCGTGACGGCCTCGGCGGGGCGCCCAGTCCAGGCGCACAGGTACCCGCAGCAGTCCAGGTCCTCGAGCACCTTGCTGCGTACGCCGGTCCGCAGGGCGGTCTGGAGGGCTTCCCGCAAGTGCAGGGTGGCGTCCGCAAAACGGCCTGAGAGCAGGTCGAGAACCACCATCTTCTCCAGCAGGTTCCCCAGACTCCACAGGTCCCCCGCGTCCTGGGCACCGGCCAGGCCAGCGGCGCACGTCCGCTCGGCAGCGGCCAGGTCGCCGACCTCTATCAGCACGGTCGTCAGGATGTTGCCGCACACCCGGGCCGTCGGGCCGTGCAGGCTGGCCGAGATACGCTCCGCCTGCCTGGCCAGCTGGACGGCGCCGACGCGGTCACCGCCGACGCAGGCGACCAGGCTGAGGACTGCCAGGGCCAGCGCCTCGGCAGCCGGGTAATCACCGTCCCGGGCCAGGGCCAGGGATCGGCGGGCATCGTCGGCCGCCTCGGCGATCCGTCCCATGCCGAGCAACGTCGCCGACCGGCCGCCCAGGCACCTGGCCAGCAGCGGGAACGGCTCGCGGTCCCCGATGGCGTCGCGGACCACGGTGAAGTGGCGCAGCGCGCCGGCCGGATCGGCCGAATCCAGCGACGCCTGACCGAGCCAGGTATGACCGGCGCACCACGCGTCGCTGCCCGCGGCGGCGCGGTCGACGGCCGCGCGCAGCAGCGGCACCTGGCCCACGAGCCGACCACGGATCTGCCACCACCACGCCAGCGCGGCCGCCAGCCTCGGTGCCACGGCGGCATCCTGACCCACGGCCGCATCGTGCTCCAAGGCCCAGTCCAGCCCTCGGCGCATGGTGGCGTCCTCAGCATCCAGCCACCGGGCCGCCGCCACCTCGCCGGCGTCGGCCGTCAGCCCCGACATGGCGCCCTCGGCCACCCGCAACGCGTACCCGGCCAGCGCGCCCGCGACGGTATCACCCTCTCCGGCCTCGGCCAGCAGCCCCGCCCCGTAAGCCCGTAGCGTCTCCAGCATCACATACCGGGACCGGGCATCCGGGCCGACCCGTGGCGGGACCAGCAGCGAGCAGTCCACCAGATGCAGTACAGCCGACCTGGCGTCAGCCCCCGCGACCGCCTCGGCCCCCTCCAGCGTGAACGGCCCCGGGAACACCGACACCGAGCGGAAGACCCGCTGCTCCCGTTCATCCAGCAGCCGGTAACTCCACTCTACGGTCGCCGCCAGCGACCGCTGCCGGGCCGCCGCGAGCCGGTCCCCTGCCTCCAGCAGGGTGAACCGGTCATCGATCCGGTCCAGGAGTTGCGCCACGCCCAGAGCCTCGACCCGCGCCGCCGCCAGCTCAATCGCCAACGGCATCCCGTCCAGCCGCGCCACCAGCCGCGCCACCATCGGCACGGTCTCCCCATCCAGCGCGAAGCTCGCGTCAGCCCGGCGGGCCCGGTCCGCGAACAGCGCCACCGCCTCCGACCCGTCAGGATCCGCCGGATTATCCGGGTCGGGAAGGGTCAGCGGCGCCAGCCGGTACCGCGCCTCTCCGGCTATCCGCAGCGGCTCCCGGCTGGTGGCCAGCACCCGCACATCGTCGGCGCCGAGCAGCAGCCTGCCGCACAGTTCCGCCGCCGCGCCGATCATGTGCTCACAGTTATCCAGCACCAGCAGCAACTGCCGTCGGGCCAGCGCGTGCGCCAGGGCATCGGCCGCCGCCACCGAGGGCAACTCCCGGAGCCCCAGCGCCGCCGCCACCGCGGCCGCCACCTGCGCCGGGTCCCGCACCGCCGCCAGCTCCGCCAGCCACACCCCGTCAGCGAACCGGTCCGCCACCTGCCTGGCTACCTCGCCGGCCAGCCGCGTCTTCCCGGCACCACCAGGCCCGGTCACCGTCACCAGCCGGTACTGACCCAGATGGCCGGCGACCTCGTCCACCACCCCGGCCCGACCCACGAAACTGGTCAGCGCGGCCGGAAAGCCGTGCATGCTTCCTGCCGCGTCGGTCACCGCAGACCGCTCCACAGCGGTTACCATAACCGCGCCCCACTGCTGTGGTACAGCTGTCTGCCGCCGCTCGAGATGTCCATGACGGCGACGCTCAGCCCCCCGAATCCTGCTCCGGGCCCGCACTCATAGTGACCTGATCCATCAGAACAGATGGCCCAGCAAGTCGACATCGCCGTCGGGCCAGGCTTGCTCCCCGATGGCCTTCACCATCATGGCGCCGGTATCTTCCTGCCGGGCGATCCCCAGCGTGGCGTGATCGTGGATCCTCACCCAGGTGCAGCGGTTCGTGACCCGGGCCCACCCGTTCCTGGCATACAAGCGGTCGTCGTCAGCGAACAGGACGACAAAGGCCATACCGCAGGATCGCGCGAACTCGGTCAGTTCCGCCAGCAGCCTGGCCGCCAGGCCCCGGGACCGCTCGCTGTTCGTTACGCACAGGTCGACAACGCCGAACGTCCGCACGACGCTGCCGTCCACCTGGATGACGCGGAACTCCACGCCCATCTGCGCCGCCACGCCCCCGCCGCTCGTCATCGCGAGGTACCGGAAATGCGGCGGCAGCTTGAAATAACTCCGGCCGGGATACCCGGGGAAGCACTCCTGCAGCAGCGATTGCAGCCGCCCGCTGAGGTTTGCGCCGATTTCGGGCTCGGCGACACGGACTACCGTGATGGCCTCGCCGTCCGCGCCCACACCATGGACTCTAGCGCCGGCGGGCGCGACCTACGCCTGGAGCCCCGGCTCGTCGGGGGCGGACAGGCTCAGCACGGCCCCGGCCACCGCGGGCGACGCGCAGAACTTCGCCTCCAGCGCCCGCAGCCGGACCGCGACGTGTGACTCGGTGTCGTCACCGGTCAGGTCGACGTCGCCGGTCACGAAGACCATCCGCGGCCCGACGACTTCCAGCCGCAGGTA
>Ga0335078_10014862_pt1 | contig 11548 bp, 12 predicted proteins | sample Lox_Sample_32_FD_206711 | JGI IMG/M metagenome (GOLD analysis project Ga0335078, IMG submission 206711) | Soil microbial communities from Loxahatchee National Wildlife Refuge, Florida, United States - Lox_Sample_3.2 | ecosystem: Environmental > Terrestrial > Soil > Wetlands | place: USA...
CGCCGGACGGCAAGTGGATTGCCTTCACGATGCAGGCGGGTGAGTTTGATATTTGCGTCATGCCGGCGGACGGCAGTGCGCCACCTGTCATTCTGGTCCGGGGCGAGGATCCCTCGTGGTCGCCGAATTCGCGGACGCTCATTTACGCGCGGCGCACTGGTGGCCATTACGTGTTGTCTTTGCTTGACGTGTACACGAAACAGGTCAAGGATATTCGCCAGATTTCGGGCAGCGATTCCGAACCGGCCTGGGCAAAATGAATTTTAACTGTTTTAATCAACCTTTAACCGAAGGAAAACTATGAAAATGATGAAGCTGGTTTACCCCATGACACTGGCATTGGCGGTTACTCTCGCCGCCACCGGCTGCCGAAATCACAAGCCCGTCGGCGTGACGCCCATTCCCAATGGGCAAACAAGCAATCCAAACGACATAGGCCCGGGCAACACCATAGGGAATAATGGCGGACCCGGTGGCGGTCCGCAGGCGAGCATACAGGATTTTGACAGCATGACCCCGGACCGCCAGGCACTCGCGGCTTACACGATTCATTTTGCCTTTGACAGCTCTGCCATCCGGCATAGTGAAGACGCGAATCTTGAATCGGTCGCGGCGGCCTTGAAGTCCGACCCCAGCACCAAACTGACGATCGAGGGTAATTGCGATGAGCGCGGCACCGAGGAATACAACCGCGCGCTGGGCGAACGCCGTGCGTTAGCCGCGCGACAGGCCCTGTCCAAACTGGGCGTGGATCCTGCACGCATCCGCACGCTGAGCTACGGCAAGGACAAGCCGGTGGACCCCGGCCACGACGAATCGGCCTGGTCGCAGAACCGCCGCGACGACTTTGTTCTGTTGCATCCCAAAACTGGCGCCTGATTTTGGGAGGGACGCCGTGTGCGCGTCCCTTCATTTCCGAGACAAACAGGGACGGGGGCACGCCGTCCCTCCCATTTTTTGACCCTTTACTAACCGATGAACCGGGCGTAACGTGTCGAAGGCTCGACAAAACTTATGAATGTCATGTTTGCAGCTTTGCTGGGTGGCTGGGAATGGGTCATTGTGCTGTTGGCCGTCCTGCTCTTATTTGGCGCCAAAAAGATTCCCGAACTGGCCCGCGGTCTGGGACAGGGCATCAAGGAATTCAAAAAGGCGACCCGCGAAGTGACGGATGAGATTCAGAACGCGGCGGAGGATAAACCCGCGACCCCCAACAAGTCCGTCACGGATGGTCCTTCACAGTCCGGACAAGCCGTTTCCCAATCCACCCATCCGCCGAAGGCTTAACGGCGGGGGTTTTCGGCATGGCCGGCGACAACGAACCGGAACGTCCCGACGAGGCCGAAGGCGGCCCGGTTAAAACTTTTCTCGAACACCTCGAAGACTTTCGTTGGGTTCTCATCAAAAGCATTGTCGCCTTGTTTTTGGGGATGATCCTCTGCCTGATTGGGGCCAACCATGTCGTCCAAATCATCAAGTGGCCCCTGGACCATGCCTATAATTACCATCCGAACAAAGATCAAACCGTGGCCGTCAGCTTCGGCACAAACCATGTCGGCAATTTTCAGATCACCCCGGCGCAGGAAAAATCCCTCAACCTGGGAACCAACCGTTTCGTTGCGGTCACCGTGGAACCGCTCCTGCTTGGCACCAACCGGGTCCTCGGCTGGCGGATCAACCCCGATCCGGCCGCCGTGGCCGCGGCGCGGAAGATGAACATCGAACTGGTCAACCTGAGCCCCGCGGGTGGATTTGTCGTGGCCTTTCAGGTCGGGCTTTACGGCGGCGCGTTGCTGGCTTCGCCCTTCATTTTTTACTTTATCGCCGGGTTTGTCTTTCCGGCATTGAAAATCCGCGAGCGCAAATACGTTTATCAAGGACTGGTCATCGGCGTCGGCCTGTTTCTGACGGGCGTGGCGTTTTGCTATTTCGCGCTGATGCCGGTCGCCCTGGCCGCGGCGCAGATGTACTCGCAATGGCTCGGCTTCGGCGCGCTCCAGTGGCGCGCCGAGGATTACATCGGTTTTGTCTGCAAATTCATGCTCGGTATGGGCCTGGGCTTTGAGTTGCCGGTGGTGATTTTGACGCTGGTAAAAATCGGCGTGATTGATTATCGCACCCTGGCGAAGGCGCGGCGTTACATGATTGTGATTAATTTGATCCTCGGCGCCGTGCTCACGACACCCGAACCCATCACACAACTGGTCATGTTCGTGCCGTTGCAGGGGCTTTACGAAATCACCGTCTGGATTGCCTGGTATTGGGATCGCCGGGAAAAGAAGCGGGCGCGCGCGGCGGAAACGGCCTCCGGGCCATAAGACCGGCATGTGCAAAACGGGCTTTACATCCCTGTGAATTGCCGTAAGCTTCGGTTGTCAACTTGAGAATTTATGCGTAACGCACTTTTCCTTCTCGGCGCGGTTGCCTTGGCCGCTGCGTTCACTTCCGGTTGCGCCGGTCCGGAGCAGAAACTCGGCCGCGGCATAAGTAATTCCGCCGAAATCATCCGCGGCGGCGAATGGCGCCGGTCCGTGGAGCAGACCGCCGTGTTTGATTCGCCCGAAGCCGGCCGTACTGTTGGATTTGTCAGCGGTTTCAACCGAACCATGGCGCGCACCGGGGTGGGACTCTATGAAATCGTTACTTTTCCGTTCCCGCCGTATCATCCCATTTTTACCAGTTACCTCTCGCCCCACCCGGCTTTTCCCGACAACTACCGGCCCGGATTGCCGGACGACCCGTTGTATGACACCCATACTTACGTGGGCATTCAAGGTGGCGATATAGCTCCATTGATTCCCGGCAGCCGGTTCCAGGTGATCGATAACTGAACGTGTCGAAATTGCTTTTGACCCACGCGCCAACCACCGTCTGTTGGCGCGTTTTGCATTAGTAGAGGCCTGATGCGCCTGGAAAAAAAATCGCCCTGCAAAGTCAATCTGCTGCTGAATATCCTCAGCCGGCGCGCCGACGGTTTTCATGAACTGGAAACCGTCCTGCATCCCGTCAACGTATGCGACCGGCTGACCTTTACGCGCGGCGGCACCGGTTTCGAACTCTCCTGCTCCGACGCGAACCTGCCCGTTGACGCGCAAAACCTGGTCCATCGCGCGGCCGCCGTTTTTTTGCAGGCGGCAAAAATCAGCGACGGCGTAAAGATTCATCTGGAAAAGAAAATTCCCCTGGCGGCCGGTCTCGGCGGCGGCAGCGGCAACGCCGCCGTTACGCTGCTGGCTCTCAATGAACTTTTCGGCCAGCCGCTCGTGCCGGCCAAATTGAACGAACTGGCGGTGTTGCTCGGTTCGGACGTGCCGTTCTTCCTGCAAAACCAACCGGCCTTGGCCGGCGGCCGCGGTGAACAAATCCAACCGCTGGCTCCTTTTTCAGCCTTGCGCGACAAGGCGTTTCTCTTGATTCATCCGGGCTTCGGGGTCTCGACCGCATGGGCGTATCAGGCGCTGTCACGGTTTCCCGCCGCCGTGAACGGCCGGCCGGGGCGTGCCCGGGAATTGATTTCAAAGCTGCAAACCAATCAATCGCCCGCCGACGTCGACGGCTTCTTCAACTCTCTCGAGGCGCCCGTGTTGGAAAAGTACCCGCTGCTTGCCCTGTTTCAGGAATTTCTCCGGACAAACGGCGCTCTGGCGGCGCTCATGTCCGGCAGCGGCTCGACCACGTTTGCCGTGGTAGAAAATGTTTCCGCTGCCGGAGCACTGGTGGAAAAATTCAACGCGAAGTTCGGACAAAGCTGTTGGATCGCCGTCGTGGCGGTTTAACTTGCGCAGGACAGGTTTCCAGCCTGTTTCCATCTTCCAAAATAATATGGAGACAGACGCGGTGCCCACCCTACCGTTTGAACTTCACCAATGCGAACTCCGTCATTTCTCTGGCGGCCGGTATTTTGAACACCAGGGCCGTTACCCAGTAAACCAGGCCGGCGATTCCTGCCGGCACAAATACCGCGCCGATTTTCAGCACTATGGTCGCGTGGCCGATTTTGCCCTCCCAAAATTGCCAACCGTACCACGCCACCAATCCCGCCAGGGTCCCGGCCACGGCCAGCGGCAAGAGGGTTGCCCGCAGGGCTTTCATTTCCAGGGTGGTGAGTTTCCGGCGCAGCCAGTAGAACAGCAAACCGACGTTGCAGATGGACGTGGCCGTGTTCGCCAGACCGAGGCCACCTTGTCGCAGAGGCAGGATGAGCGCGCCCGCCAGGAGCAGATTCAGCGTGAGGCAGAACACGCTGATTTTCATCGGCGTCCGGGTGTCGCCCAGCGCGAAAAACGCCCGCGCCAGGACGTTGACGGAGGAAAAAGCCACGAGGCCGGGGGCGAGACATTGGAGCGCGAACGTCGCCCGAGTGGTGGAGGCGGCGGTGAATTTGTGGCCGTGTTCAAACAGCAGGCGCACAATGGGTTCGGCCAGCACGGCAAGCAAAATGGCGGCGATAAGGTTGGCGAAGAGCAGCGTGCTCAGCCCGTGCCGCAGGGTGGCGCGAAATTCCGTGAATTTCTTTTCCGCGGCCAGGGTGCTCAAGGCCGTCAGCAAATACGTCGCCAGTGAGATGCCAAACATGCCCTGCGGCAATTCCATCAGGCGCACGGCGTAATCAAAGGAAGCGTTGATTTGCGGATCGACCGAGACGGCGAGGAATTGGACCAGCGTCACGTTGATTTGAAACGCAGCGACGCCGACGGTCGCGGGGATCATGCGGGTCACCACCAGGCGGACGGTCTCGTTGCGCCACGGGGAAACCCACCGGTAACGGAAGCCGTCGCGCCAGAGCGTTGGCAATTGAAACGCGGCCTGGGCCACTCCGGCCGCCAGCACGCCGTACGCCAGCGCGAAAATCTGCCGGGGCAATCGCAATCCCGGTGGCAGGTCCGTGCCAAATTTCGGCGCCAGCCAGAGCACAGAGCCGATCATCACGACATTGAGGGCGGTCGCACCCATCGCCGGGATGAAAAAATGGCCCCGGGCGTTCAACATACCCATGAACGCCGCCGCGACACAGACCAGCAACATGTAGGGGAACATCACCCGCAGCAACCGCAACAGCAGCTCGGCTTTGGCGTCGAATTGGTGCACCGCCAGCGCGAGGGAGAGGCCGAGCAGGACCAGCCCCACGACCGCGCTCGCCACAATGACCAGGCCCGAAATCACCGCGTTAGCCGCGCGCCACATCTCGGTTTCGCCGTGGGTCTTTTCCTTTTCCTTGAAGATGGGAATGAATGCCGCCGTCAATGCCCCCTCGCCCAGCAACCTTCGGAAAAGATTCGGAATCGTGAAGGCAAATTTAAAGACGCCCGCGACCCAGGTGTCGCCCATGAACTGGGCATAGACGATTTCCCGCACCATGCCCAGGATGCGGCTGGTGAACGTGGCGACGGCCATCGCGCCGGACGATTTAAGCAATTGTGACACGCGCGGATTTTCACGCAAAGACGCCAAGGCGCAAAGTTAAATTGCTTTGCGTTTTTGCGGCTTTGCGTGAGGTGGTTTGGCTGAATTGGCCATTGGCAATTGGAAACCGGCAATTTATTCTGCCGAGGTGAGCATTCTGGAAGAATTGAAATGGCGGGGACTTCTTGCCGATTGCACCGATGCGCCGGAGCTTGCAAAAAAAGTATCCACGCCCCTCACACTTTACTGTGGGTTCGATCCAACCGCCAACAGCCTGCACGTTGGCAATCTGGTGCCCTTGCTCGCGCTCCGGCGGTTTCAGTTGCTCGGCCATCATCCCATTGCCGTGGCCGGTGGGGCGACCGGTTCCATCGGCGATCCCAGTGGCAAGACGCAGGAGCGGCAGTTGCTCACCAAAGAAGTGCTGGAACGCAACATCGCCAGCGTGAAGGAACAGCTCAAACGGTTGCTCGATTTTGAAACCAGGACCAATCCGGCCCGGCTCGTGGACAATGCTTCCTGGACGGCAAACGTTTCATTCCTCGATTTCCTGCGCGACATCGGCAAGCATTTTTCCGTCAACCAGATGGTCGCGAAGGAAAGTGTCCGGGCGCGAATGGAAGATCGTGAGGTTGGCATCAGCTACACCGAATTCAGTTACATGTTGCTGCAGGCGTACGATTTTCTGGTGCTTTGCGAGAAGCACGGCTGCGAACTGCAAATCGGTGGCAGCGATCAATGGGGCAACATCACCGCCGGCATCGACCTCATCCGGAAAAAACTGGGCAAATCGGCTTACGGTCTGACGTTGCCGCTCATCACCAACGCCGATGGCACGAAATTCGGCAAGACCGAAGCCGGCGCCATCTGGCTCGATCCCCAACGCACCAGCGTCTATAAATTTTATCAGTTTTGGATTAACACCGCCGATGCTGATGTTTTTCGTTACCTGAATTATTTTACGTTTTTTAAACAAGAGGAAATCGAAGGTTCAAAAAAGCACCTGGCAGACAATCCTGGCCTTCGCGTTCCTCATAGAATGCTGGCTAAAGCCATGACTGAATTGATTCATGGGAAAGAAGCAACTCAGGAGGTTATTCGTGCGAGCGAGATTCTATTTGGCGGCGAACTGAAAGGAATTGCCGAAAGCACTTTCCATGAGATCGTTGGTGAAGTGCCGACGAAGGAAATTGAAAAATCAAAATTGGACGGGACGGGCTTCCCGCTGGTCGAACTCCTGGTTCACGCCGGTTTGAGCCCGTCCAAGGGTCAGGCACGCAAGGACATCGAAGGCGGTGGCGTGAATATCAACAACGTTCGTGAATCGAGTTTTCAACGGGCGGTCACGAGCAACGACTTGCTCTTCGGCAAGCATGTTCTGTTGCGCAAAGGTAAAAAAAATTACGTCGTCTTGACGGCGAGGTAATTTCCCGCGTCAAAGCTTCGCGAAAATCCGGTTGGCTTCCTCCAGTGTTTCCTTCGAGCCGATGTCAAACCAGAGGCCCGGCACGCGCCAGGTATATACCGCCGTGCGCGAGTAAAGCCATTGGACCAATCGGCCCGGCTGGTCGGGATTGTTGCCTTCGGCCATGTACTGTCGGATGAGCGGGATCGCGGTTTTCGGGTAAAAATATAGCGCGATGCCGGTCAGTGTGCTGGTCGGGTTTTTCGGCTTTTCCTCGAAAAACGTGATGCGGCCGGCGGCATCCACGGATATGGAGTTATACTTTTTGATCTGTTCCAAATCCCCCACGTCGTAAAGCGCCAGGACCGGCGCATTTTTCTCGTGGCAGAATTTTCCAAAGCCGCCCAGTTTTTCGCTGAACAGATTGTCGCCGGCCACAATGAGGAGGTCGTCCTCCACCTTCCGGGTCTGGAGAACGAAATGAATATCACCGATGGCGCCGAGTTTGTTGGCGTCATCGGTCGAACCATCGTTGACCACCGTGAAGTCAAATTTGGATTTGGTGGCGCGATAATGGTCCGACCATTTCTGGAAATGACCTGCGAATTTCGCGTTGGTCACCACGTAAACGCGGTCAATGCCCGCGATGGGGGCGAGATTGTCGAGGACGTGCTCCACCATCGGTTTGCCGGCGACGGGCAGCAACGGCTTGGGCTGGGTCAGGGTGAGGGGATACAGCCGGGTGGCATAGCCGGCGGCCAGGATGATAATCTTCATGATTTGTTTTCAAAAAGACTCGGGGCCGTCTGGCGGGCGAGTTCCCGGCAGCGCGCGTGTATTTCCAGAGGTGATTCACACTGGAGCGCAAACTCGGCCAGCGCCTGGGCTTCGTTCAGTTTGAGGCGGCGGACGATGTATTTGACCTGGGCGACCACGGTCGGCGCGGCACTGAGTTCATCCACACCCAGACCGATCAACAGCGGCGCCAGCACGGGATCGCCGGCGATTTCACCGCAAACACCCGCCCAGATGCCGTGCCGATGCGCCGCATCCACCGTGGTTTTGATGAGGCGGATGATCGCCGGGTGCGTGGGCTCATAAAGATGTGAAACCTTCTCGTTCGTACGGTCGGCCGCGAGCGTATATTGGATGAGGTCGTTGCTGCCGATGCTGAAGAATTTTACCCGGGGAGCCAGCACGTCGGCAATGAGCGCAGCGGAGGGAATTTCAATCATCGCCCCGACTTCCATTTTTTCGTCAAACGGCTGTCCCTCGGCGCGCAGTTCGGTCCGGCACTTTTCCAGCAGGGCGTTGGCCTGGTTCAATTCTTCCAGACCGGAAATCATCGGGTACATCATTTTGACATTGCCCTCGGCGCTGGCGCGCAAAATGGCGCGGAGCTGGGCGCGAAACAGCTCGGGTTGCGCCAGGCAAAACCGGATGGCGCGCCAGCCCAGAAACGGATTCATCTCCTTGGCCAGTTGCAAATGCGAAGCGAATTTGTCGCCACCCAGGTCCAGCGTCCGGATGATGACCGGATTGGGTTTCAACGCCGCGGCGACCTTGCGGTAGGACTGATATTGCTCCTCCTCGGTCGGCAGTTTTTCATGGTTGATAAAAAGATATTCCGTGCGGAACAAGCCAACGCCCTCGGCGCCATGCGCCAACACCGATTCGATATCATTCTGATCCTCGATGTTCGCCGAAAGATGGATGAATTTGCCGTCCAGTGTGACGGCGGGTTGTTGTTGGATTTCCCGAAGTTTTTCCGCCAGCGACGCCTTGATTTTCGCCAGTTGGCCGTATTCAAACAACGTCTGGTCGGTCGGATTGACGATGACCGTGCCGTTGTAGCCGTCCAGCAGGGCGTAGTCGCCGCTGTCCAGTTCCTGGCTGACGGTTTGGAGGCCGACGACGGCGGGGATGCCCAGCGACCGCGCCATGATGGCGGTATGCGAAGTCTGCCCGCCGATGTCGGTGGCGAACCCCAGCACGAATCTCTTGTCCAACTGCGCGGTGGTGGACGGACTCAGGTCGTGGCTGACCAGAACACACGGTTCGGCGAGGTGGCGCAGGTCGAATTCGTCCTCAACCTCGAGCAGGTTGTCCAGCACCCGCGCTGTCAGGTCGCGCATGTCGTTTGCGCGTTCGCGAAGGTATTCGTCATTCGCCGAGACGAGGGCCATGACGTATCGCTCCGCCACGGTGTGAAAGGCAAAGTCGGCATTGACGTTCTGGTCCCTGACCATCCGGATGACCTCGTCCACCAGCACCCGGTCTTCGAGCATCAGCAGGTGCGCTTCAAAAATGTCCGCTTCCTTCGCGCTGAGGGTTTCCAGCACCTTGCCCTGGATTTCCAGGATTTGCTGACGGGTCTTGACGAGGGCCTTCTCGAAACGGCCGACTTCTTCGTTGAGCTCGTGGTCGGCCAGCCCGCGCCGGGCGATGATGTGGCGGGCGCGGTGGAGGACAAGAATTTTCCCGCGGCAAATGCCGGCGGAAACGGCAATGCCTTGAAACAACTTCTCTCCTTTTGCCTGCTCCGGCATATGTGTGGGCACAGAAATAACCAAACCCGGCTGGCTTGAAAAGCAATTCCCTCGGCGAAATCAACGCCCGCCGGGCGCGGGCTTCAAGGTTCAAAGGCGGATTCCCCGCCCGTCAGGCGCGTTCCATGTATTTGCCGGTGCGGGTGTCCACCTTGATTTTCTCGCCGGTTTTGATGAACAGCGGCGCTTGCACCGTGATGCCGGTTTCCAGGGTTATGGGTTTCTGGACGTTATTCGACGAGTCGCCGCGGATGCCTTCCGGCGCGTCGGCTACCGTCAATATCACGCTCGAAGGCAGTTCAATCGATACCGCCTTTTCTTCGACAAAGGTCACGGTGATTGAGGCGTTCTCTACCAGAAAGTTTTTCGCGTCGCCGACCAGTTCCGCCGCCAGGGTGACCGTTTCATAGGTTTCCGGATCGGTGAAAACATAGTCCGCGCCGTCTTTATAGCTGTACTCCATTCGCTTGGTGATCATGGGTACGGGTTCGATCCGTTCCGTGGAACTGAACCGTACATCGGACGATTTGCCGGTGCGGATGCTGCGAAGCGTCGCCTGCACAAAGGCGCGCAGGTTGCCCGGCGTACGGTGCTGCATGTCCAGCACCACACAAATGTCGCCATTGTAACTGATCGCCATGCCGCGGCGTAGATCGTTCGCTGTTGCCATAAAATCAATCGTTAAGAATATCGTGTCGTTGCCTTCTCGCAAAAAGAGCTTTTAAGCATAGCCAAAAAAAGCCTGAACGCAAGCGCGCTTTCTGGTGAATAACTTTTGGCATCCTCGGGGCGGAGACCCCTTGACACCACAAAACTTTGTGTGGTACAAGGAAGCAGCCACAATTAGCAGTGGCTTTATGCGTTGCCCCAAGTGCGGCTGTCAGGAAGACAAAGTCATTGATTCGCGCGCCTCGCGCGAAGGAGCCACGATTCGCCGCCGCCGCGAATGCACCAAGTGCGGTCACCGTTTCACCACCTACGAGGAAGTGGAGCGTGAAGGACTGATGGTGCTCAAGCGCGATGGGCGGCATGAGGAGTTTTCGCGCGAGAAACTCCTGTCCGGCATCAAAAAGGCGTGCCAGAAACGCCCCGTCAGTCCGCAAACCATGGAAGATTTGACCGACCACATCGTTACCGCCGTGACCGATAAATTTGAGAGTGAAGTTCCCGCCGAATTCATCGGCAAATCCGTAATGGACGGCCTGCGGGACATCGATGAAGTCGCCTATGTACGGTTCGCCAGTGTTTATCGGCGATTTCAGGAGGCCACGGATTTTGTTCATGAAGTTAAAAAACTGGAGGCTGCCAAATGATTGCCCTGTTGTCCGACTGCCTGCTGTTTGAGCTCACCAACGGTGAGAGCGTGCCCTGCTCGGCGGAGATGATTTCCGTCGAACTCGTCGGCGGCAACGATGGGTGGCTTGACCCCGAGGTGTTGCGGCACGCCGCCGCGTCCGTCTTCCACTATTTCAAAAACGATCTGTGCCGCGAGAGTGTTACCGTGGGTGAGTTCGCCGGCGCCCTGGAGAAGGTGCTGCGCAAACTCGGCTTTACCATCCGCGCCGGCGCCTTGGAAACGCGCAAATCGGATACCGTGGAAACCGACCTGGGTCGGATGGCGCGCGAACCCGGCGGCGGGTTCGAACTTTTCTTCTTCCCCCGCCTGCGCGATGAACTTCGTGCCCAGCTCCGCCAGTCACCGCGGGTGTTGCGCTTTCGCGGCCTTCGCGGCTGTGTCAAGCAGCTCGCCGGCGCGCGCCGCTGGAGCGGCCGCTGCGAAAAATTGCAGGACCATATCGTCGAATATTTGCGCCAGTGCCTTACCGCGGAGCCGGAATCCGACGATTGCGCACTGGTAGTGGAGTAAAAGTGACAGGTGACAAGTGACACGGAGGCGTACAAATTCTCGTCACGTGTCTCAAGCAATATGAGCAAGACTCTTTTCGAAAAAATCATCGCCCGCGAAATCCCCGCTCAAATCATTTACGAAGATGAACGGGTGCTGGCTTTTCGCGACATTAATCCGCAGGCGCCGACCCATGCGCTGATTGTGCCGAAGAGGGCAATTCCGCGCGTGGCGGAGGCGAAGGCTGAAGACCGGGAGCTGCTGGGCTACCTGTTGCTCAAGGCCGCCGACGTCGCAGCAGAGCTTGGATTGGACAAAGGCGGATTCCGGCTGGTCATCAACAAT
>Ga0335078_10014863_pt1 | contig 11548 bp, 9 predicted proteins | sample Lox_Sample_32_FD_206711 | JGI IMG/M metagenome (GOLD analysis project Ga0335078, IMG submission 206711) | Soil microbial communities from Loxahatchee National Wildlife Refuge, Florida, United States - Lox_Sample_3.2 | ecosystem: Environmental > Terrestrial > Soil > Wetlands | place: USA: Florida...
TAGACTCGCGCGTACACCTCGGGATTCTGTTCGGGCGTGACCGGCTGAGCCTGGTACATCATCAAGGACAGCCGCTCGGAGAAAAAATAGCTGAAAAAATTCATGGCGATAGCGAGGACCAGCCCATATTCGAGTCCTGTTCGTCCCCCGATCATTTCACCGCCAAACAGCAGAATTCCGCTTAAAAGCCCTAACAGCAGCGCAGTTTTAATTGCATTCATAAATCCCTACTACAATCTTAGATGTAACGCTGGAAATCAGGATTCGCGCCCAAGTGCCCGCCATCCATTGATTTGCTTGCGCCGGGGGTTAGGGCTGGCTCACAGCTCGAGTTTTTCCCCGGAGGCGAGAAGTTTGCGCGCCTTTACGTGATCTCCGGGACTGTTGATGGAATCGGCCGCGGCCAGCCGTTCGCCGTCGAAATAGTAGACCGAGAATCTCCGCGCCTCGACGCTTCCGCGCACCACCGCCCGTAAACGCGGCGACCAGATCCCCGCCATTTGCAACTTGATGTCGAACTGGTCGGTCCAGAACCAGGGCACCGCTTTATACTCCGCCGGCCCGTGAACGATCTGCGCGGCGATGCACTTGGCCTGGTCCGCGGCGTTCTGCACGGACTCCAGGCGCACGCCGTTCATCTCCGCGCAATCGCCGATGGCGAAAATGTTCGGATCGCTGGTCTTGAGGAACGCATCGACGACAATGCCATTGCGGACCGCCAGCCCCGCCGCTTGCGCCAGCTCCGTGTTCGGGATGACGCCGATTCCCGCGATCGTCAGATCGGCTGCCGGGATTGCAGTCGAGTTCAGCACGATGTTCACCCCTTCCCGCCGGTGAAGCTCCAGGAAAAAATCCGAGACCACCGGCGCGATGCAGCGCGGCATCAGACGATCCTGCGCTTCAACTACTGTCACGGATTTCCCCATCGCGCGAGCGACCGAAGCGACCTCCAGGCCGATGAACCCTCCGCCCACGATCGCGACGGACCCTGCCGGCTCGAGCCGCGCTTTGATCTGGATCGCGTCATCGATGTCGCGCAGATACAGCGCGCCGGACATGGAAAGCTTGCGCACACGCGCGCCGGTCGCAAGCACCAGGACGTCGTAATCGACCATCCGGCGCCCGGCGAGCGCGACCCGGCGGCTGGCCCGACCGATCGCGACGACGCTCTGGCTCAGCTCGAGATCGATCGAATGATCGGAATAGAAACGCTCGGGACGAAACGGAAGATGGCTGGCGTCCTGTTTCCCGGCGAGAAAAGCTTTCGAGAGCGGCGGACGCTGATACGGCAGGTGCGGCTCTTCGCCGATCAGCGTGATACCGCCGTCGAAGCCTTCCATACGCAGCGAGGCCGCGGTCTGAAATCCGGCCTGCCCGGCGCCGACGATCACCACCGATTTCATTGCTGAGTGGGCGGCGTGGTCACGACCAGGCCGTCGAAGTCGCTGGTCACGCGAAGCTGGCAGCTCAAGCGGCTGTTGGCGTGGCGCGGGGAAGCCGTCGATTCGAGCATCGCGTTCTCATCTTCCTGCATCGGCGGCAGACGGTCCAGCCAGGAGGGATCGACGTACACGTGGCAGGTGGCGCACATGCACGCGCCGCCGCATTCGGCGACGATGCCGTCGATGCCGTTCTTGATGGCACCCTCCATGACCGAATCGCCGAGCGGAACGTCCACGCGCGTCACAGCGCCCGCATCCGAAATGTAGGTGACCGAGGCAGTCTCTTGCGCTTTCTTTCCGAACAGGGGCATGCGGTTGAGGGGATTTATTATGATAGCGCGACCGACCTGCGCCTCATGCCTCCCGGCGCAGCACCAGGGCGGAATTTTTGCTGCCGAAAGCGATGCAGTTGGCGACGGCGTACTCGACATCCGCGCGGCGGCCGGGCTTGGGAACATAATCGAGATCGCATTCCGGATCGGGCACCTCGACGTTGGCTGTGGGCGGAAGAACGCCGCAGCGCATCGCCAGCAGGGTCGCGGCGATGCCCGCCGCTCCGCAGGCGCCTTGCGGATGTCCGATCAGGCTCTTGAGCGACGATCCCGGCAGCTTGTACGCGTGCTTTCCGAACGCCAGCTTCACGGCTCGCGTCTCGATGCGATCGTTGAGCTCGGTCGAGGTGCCGTGATAGTTGAGATAGCCGACGCCTTCGGGCGCCACGCCGGCTTCTTCGAGCGCCAGCAGGATGGCGCGCGCGGGCTCTTCGCCGCATTCTTCCAGGCGCACGCGATGATACGCTTCGCAGGTGGAGCCGTAACCCGCGATTTCGCCCAGGATCTTCGCGCCGCGGCCGCGGGCTCGTTCGCGCTCCTCCAGCACAAAAAACCATGCGCCCTCGGCGATCACGAATCCGTCGCGGTCGCGCGAAAACGGACGCGAGGCGCGCTGCGGCTGATCGTTCCAGTGCGAGCTCATAATGCGCATGGCCATGAACCCGCGCAGGATCAGCGGCGCGATCGGCGCGTCCACGCCGCCGGCGACAATGGTATCGAGCACTCCCGCCTGGATGCTGCGCCATGCGTGGCCGATCGCGTCAGTGGACGAGGTGCAGCCGGTCGAAACCACATGGCTCAAGCCGCGAAATCCGAAGCGCATGGACACTTCGCTCGCCAGCGTCCCGATGGTCGAGGTCGGGACCACGTAAACCGAGCACTGCCGCCATTTCCCGGTATGAAACAGCCGGTACTGCTCTTCGGTGAACTCCTGGCTGCCGCCGCCCGAGCCTAAAATCACGCCGATGCCGCGCAATTCCTCTTTCGACATCGCGCCGGGATGGATACCCGCTGATTCGAGCGCCTCGCCCGCCGCGGCGACCGCCAGCGGGGCCACTCGCGAAACGTGGGGCCGATCCTTGGGCGCGACGTAATCCTCTTCCCGAAAATTTTTCACTTCACCCGCCACGCGCACCGCCAGATCGGAAGCATCGAAGCGCGTGATGGGCCCGATCCCGCTTTCGCCCGCAAGCGTCGCGCGCGCGAATGCGTCCGTCCCGATCCCGTTCGGGCTGACGCAGCCCATCCCCGTGATGACCACCCGGCGTTTCATGGCGAAGCTCGGCGGACGCCCGTCATCATAGCAGTCTCCGCCGGTTACGCTGTTACTTTTTGGTTGCCGGGGGCGTGGGGGGTTTGGGAGCCGCGGCCGGCCTAGGCGCTTCGCTGACCGGATAGCTCTGATCGTACAGCTCGATGATGTCGCGCGTGATATCGATCATGTTGGAAACATACAACAGCGGCGTGTTGGGATTGCTCACGTCGAAAACGACGCTGAAGCCGTGGGCCGTCGCGTACTTGTCGATCACCGAGGTCATCTTGGGGGTCATGCCAGCGATGATCTCGCGCTGATCGTCATTCATCTCCGCCTGCGCGTCTTCCATGTCGCGGTTGTAGGACTTGGTCTGCTCGTCGATCTGGCGCGTGAGGTCGGCCTTGGCCGCTTCCGACATGGCCACGCCGCCGCGCTGCAATTTGTCCTGCAAAGCGCGGATCTGGGCCGCCTTGGCGTCGATGGCGTTCTTGCGCGGAGTGAGCTTCTTAGCGAGATCGTCGGCGGCTTTCTTGCCCTCCTGCGTGCCCGTCATGGCCGCCTGAATATTGATCGCCCCGATCTTCTGCGGCGCGCCTTGCGCAGCGGCGAACACGGGCGCGATCAGCAGGAAAAGGATAGTGCGTGTCACGGCTGTTTCTTCACCGGGGTCGCGGGCTTGGAGGGAGCCGGGGCTGGAGCGCGGCTGGCCGGCGCCGCACCGCTGCTCGCGCTCTTGTCGTACAGCTCGATGATGTCCTTGGTGATGTTTACGTTAGGCGCGGCGTACATTACCGGCGTCTGCGGATTGCTCACATCGATGATAACCGCGTAGCCGTTGGCCTGCGCGTATTTATCGATCACCTGCGTCATTCTCTGCTCCAGGTCGCCCAAAACGCGCTGCTGTTCGCTTTGAAATTCGGCCTGCGCGTCCTCGACGTCGCGCTGATAGCGCTTCTGCTTCTCCTCGAGATTGCGCTGGAGGTCCTGCTTGGCGGTGTCCGACAGGGCCGCGCCGCCGCTTTGCAGCTTGTTCTGCAAATCGCGGATCTCCTGCGCTTTCCCATTCAGCTCCTTCTGCCGCGGGTCGAACTTGACCTTGAACTGCGCGCTGGCCTTCTGGCCGTCCTTGGTGTTCAGGATGGCCGCCTGAATCTCGATCACCCCGACCTTGCCCGGCTGGAGCGCGGGCGACGCCGGCGGCGGGGCGGCGTGGGCGGCAGGGGCTTGGCCGAAAGCCGCGGCCGCGATCAGAAACAGCATGAAAACTGGCTGCTTTTTCACGAAAAACTCCTCATAAACGATCTTAATATCCTAGCATCAGAACGTGCGGCCGACCGTGAACTGAAACATGTGCGCCTGCTCGAAAAACGGAATGACCTGGCCGAACTGCGCCAACGCGTTGGCAAACGTCGCCGCATTGGCGAAGTAGCTCCGGTCGGAGACGATCGGCGGCTGAATATTTTCTTCCACACGCCACGGATTGTAGGCCCAGTACACGCGGAACGGAGCGTTGACCACCGGCATCAGCACCTGCAGCTCGATTCCCGTGGACATGCGCGGAACCTGCGTTCCCGGCGCCACCAGCGCGTGGTCGGGGAAGGCGGCTTCGGGGAACAGCCCGTTCAACTGCGAAATGCGGTCCGGATTCAGCTTCAACTGGCTGGTCTGCGCCAGCTTGTCGATGCCCGTGTCGAGGAACAGCGCCAGCGTCACCGGCCCGAAGATGGGAATGCGGTACTCGAGGTTCTCCACCCCTTCCAGATCCCCGCCCGGCGTCACCATCTGGTAGGTGGGGATTTGCTGCGTCACGGGAACCTGCGTCGGAGTGCCGCTGGTGGTGAGTCCGTTCTGCATTTTCTGGCTGCCGTCGGCGTTCAAAACGTTGACGCTCGCTTGGGTCGGAACGAACGCGATGGGCGTGACGCTGAACAGGTAGAACCCGCGCACGTCGAACTCGCCGCCCATGAAGAACCGGTTGAACGGCGCGGCCGTCTTGCCGTCGTATCCGGTGAGCCATTTGCCCATGACGTGGACGCCGATCACGTGCTTGGGATTGATGGGCGATTTGAAGAAACGCTTGTAATCGATCACCGGCTCGAGCTGGTTGACATTTCCTCCAATGGGCCCTCCCGTGAACCCCAGCGACGCGCTGAATCCGGTGCCCGCGGTCGGCGTGATCGGATGGTTCACCGAGTTGTAGGTGAAACTGGGCGTGATCGTGGAGGAGCGGATTCCGTTCAGCTGGTTGGGGCCGTTGATGTTCAGGAAGTTGATGTAGTCGAAATAGGCGCCGGCTGCGTCCGTGAGCGTCTGCACGCTCTGAATCGTGTAGCCATAGCTCACGCCGACGCGCGAGAATCCGCGGCGCAGCGGGTAGCTGCTGAATACCGTAAATCCGTAGGAATTGGAAATGTAGTTCAACAGGTTGTCCTGGCCCAACTGGTTGTACAGCGGAATCAGGTTGGTTCCGGTCAGGATCGATGCTTCCCGCGCCTGGTTGAAGTCGAAGCGGGAATAAAAGACCGTCGCGCCGACGGTCAGAGGAATGTCGAACAGGTACGGCTCGGTGAACCCGATGGTCGCGCTGCTCATCACCGTTCCCAACTGCGTGTTGAGGCTGAGCGTTTCGCCCAGACCCAGGAAATTGTTGGTCGAATAGGAAAAGCCGATGAAGCTTCCCGCGATCGCCGAGACGCCGCCGTTCAACTGGATCGAGTTCTTGCCGCGCTCCTTCACCTTGAGCGTGATATCCACCGTGTTGTCCTTGGTGTCGCGCTTGATGTCTTCCGATTCGCCCTGCTTGAGCGGCTCGAAATAGCCGAGCTGGTTCAATTTCAGAATGCTCATCTCCCACAGGTGCTGGTTGAAGATGTCGCCTTCGTCGATCAGCAGCTGGCGGCGGATGATCTTGTCGCGCGTGGTGGTGTTGCCCGAAAAATCGATGCGCCGCACGAAGAACTGGTGGCCTTCGTCGAAGGTCAGCGTCAGGTCGATCTTGTCGCTGTTGGGAATCGGCTCAAAATCGGGCGAGGCGACGAAATCGATGTAGCCGAAGGTGCCGTACACCTTCTGCATGTCGGTCATGCCCTTGCGCAGCTTGGCGGTGGAGAAGATATCGCCCTTCTGCATGCCGAAAACGCGCTGCGGAACGTCGGGCGTCTTGAACAGCTTCATGCCGACCACGTTGAAATTGTTCAGGTGGTACAGCCGGCCTTCCTCGACGCTGATGTGGATGTTGGCGGCCTTGCCGATCTTGGTGCCCTTGATCAGCGGCAGGCGGAATTTTCCGCCGCCCACGTTCACGATCTCGACCTTGGCGTCGGTGGTGCGCGCGGTGAAGTAGCCGTGGTCCTGATAGAACTGCTGGATGCGCTCCTGGTCCTCCTCGAGCTTGGTGGAGTCGTAAGTTTTCGGGAACAGGCTCTCAAAGAAGATCGAGTGCGGGATGCCATAGGGATGCATGTTCTTCATGGCCGATTCCACCGCCTGGTCGCTCTCGTTGTCGTTGCCTGTGAAGGTGATCTTGCCCACCTTCACTTTGGGTCCCTCATCCACTTTGAAAGCGATCTCCAGCGAGGCCGGCGGCACCTGGCGGATTTCCGGATCGACGGTGGCGAACTGGCGCCCACGCTCCGCCAGGTATTCCTGCAACACCACTTTGGCGCGCTGGACCCGGTTGGGGTCGTATTGCGATTCAACCGTGAGGTTGACTTTGCGCTCTTTAAAACGATCCAGAATTTCGGAGGTGCTGATCGACTTCAGTCCCGGGTAGGTGATGGTGCGGATAATGCGGCGCTCGACCAGCACGAAGGTGATGTCCCAGCCGCCCTTGGGCCCGCGCTCGCGCTCCAGCCGGATATCCTCGAAACGCTGCGTGTTCCACAGCGCCATGAAGTCGCGGTCGAGCGTCTGCTGGTCGTACTTGTCGCCGGTTTTGGTTTCGAGCAGCGCGCGAAGCGTATCCTGCGGAACGCGCCGCGCCCCGCGAAACGAAATCGATTCGACCACGTCCTGCGGCGCCACCGGTACCGCCGCTGCTTCCGGTTTGGGCGCTTCAGCCGGCTTGTTGGTTTCGGGCGCCGTGGGGATCGCTTCGAACGGATTGGCCTTCTTTTGTTGCGGGGGCTGCGGCTTGGGAGGCTGCGTCGGCGGAGGCTGCTGTCCGGGAGGATTTGGCGGCGGCGTCTGCTGCGATGGCGGTTGTCCCTGCGAGAAAAGCGGGACCGCGACGAAGGCAGACAAAACCAGCGCGCGCAGGCTTCCAGGCCTGAAAAACGTCATCTAAACGGGATTCCTTTCCACTCTGCGCTTTCCATCAGACGCCCATCTTCAACCCCCGGTTTCACCGAACGAGCGGAGTCCAAGGAACAAGACCGACGCAGACGTGAATCCTGTAGTGTACCATCAAGGGCGTAACGCTCACCACCTCGCACGAGGCGGGCCGAATGCTTCGCGGCCTGAATTTTCGCGGTATATCCAAGGAAATCCGCGCATCCGCGCCGAGCTCACGTCGCCGAATCAGCACAGGTGTGCCAAAAGGCTGCGTCCTCTTCCGGCTGCCCCGCTACCTGCTACCCTGTTCGTGGTGACTGGCGTTCTCTTCCGCCGTCTTCTGTTGATGGCGTTGGCGCTGATCGCGGCGACGCTGTTCGCTGTCGATTACACGCTGACGCGCTCCTCCGGCGAGCTTGGCGCGGCCGACGTGCGCGACCGCATTCTGGCCATCTCCGCGGGATCCTTTCTGCTGGCGTTTCTGATCGCATTCTTCGTCTCGCGATCGCTCAGCTTGCGCGTGCGGCACTTGAAAAAACTTGCCGAAAGCATTCCCGGCGGCGCCGCGGCCGACCGCCCCAGCGAGGAATCGCGCGACGAACTGGGCTCGCTCGAACGGTCACTCGGCGGCGTCGCCATCGAAACGCAAAAGCTGCTCGACAGCCTGCGCTACGAATCCGCGCGCCGCTCCGCGATCCTTGCGAGCATGACCGAAGGCGTCCTGGCGGTCGACCAGGAGCTGCGCGTCACCTTTTGCAATGCGGCGTTTCTGCGCGCCATCGAATTTCGCGGAACGCGCTCGGAGGGCCGCTTCCTGCTGGAGCTGGTTCGCGACACCGGCCTGCACGAGCTGCTGCGCCGCGTGCTTTCGACCGGCGCCGAGGAAAAACAGCGCTTCCGCATGTCCACGTTGAATGCGCGCGTCTTCGAGGCGCACGCGACGCCGCTCGACATGCCCACCGGCCGCGGCGCCATCGCCATTCTGCACGACATCACCGACCTCGAACGGCTGGAGCAGGTGCGCAAGGATTTCGTCGCCAACGTCTCGCACGAACTGCGCACGCCGCTCGCCGGGATCATCGGCTACGCCGACACGCTGCTCGAAGGCGCGCTCGCCGATATGCGGCACAATACGCAATTCGTGGAGATCATCCGCTCCAACGCGGTGCGGCTCGCCAATATCGCGCAGGATCTGCTGATCCTTTCCGAGCTCGAATCCGGCAAGGACCCTCCCGAGCCGGAGTCGATCTCCATTCGCGCCGTGGTCGAGAGCGCGCTGGCGACGGTCGCCTCGGAGGCCAAAATGCGCGACGTGAATCTGGTTGGCGAGCCGGTCGAGGATGTGTACGTGAACGGAAACCGGCTGCGCCTGGAGCAGGCGCTGCTGAATCTGCTCGCCAACGCGATCAAGTTCAACCGCCCGGGCGGAGAGGTGCGCGTCCGCGCCGAATTGACCGAGGAAGGCCACGTGGCGATCACCGTCGCCGATACCGGCGTGGGGATCCCCTCCGAAGATGTGCCGCGCATCTTCGAGCGCTTTTATCGCGTGGACAAGGCGCGTTCGCGCCAGGTGGGCGGGACCGGCCTGGGATTGTCGATCGTCAAGCACGTGGTCGAGCGCATGCACGGCGCGGTGCGGGTGGAGAGCCAGTTGGGACGCGGATCCGCTTTCACGCTGCTGCTTCCCGCCGGCACACTACCGTCGAGCGTCTACGAAACCCGGTTCGCGCCGCCCGCCTGATTCGCACGCCCGCCCCGGTAACCGAAAATTCATGAATTTTTCCCGTGGTCTTTGTGTAAAGTGGATAGCGTGACACCCAGCCGATCTGAAGAACTGAAAATCGAGATGCTCGACAGCCCCAAAGGCGCGCGAATGATGAAGCTGACCGGTCCGTTGAGCCTGAAGACGCTATTCGACTTTCAGCAGATCTCGCGCACCGAAACGATGCGGCCCGTCATTGTCGATCTCAGCGGCGTTCCCTACCTGGATTCGGCCGGGTTGGGATCCATCATCAGCCTGTTCGCCTCGTGCCAGAGAACCAGTCGCGGATTCGGTATCATCGGCGTTTCCGAGCGCATCCGCACGCTGTTCGAGGTTACGCATTGCGACGGGCTACTGCCGTGTTTTGAATCAATTGAAGCCGCCGACCGCGGCGTCATGAAATAGTAACGTTTCGTTCATACAACCATCATTTCGCGCGGATATACTCTCCGTCTACGCACCTGGCTTAGGTTTTTTCCAAATAAAAACAAGGAGTTGGAATGATGACGAAGAGGATACGGAAGCCGTGGACCATCACGGCTGTGCTGGCCTGTCTTGCGGGACTCGCAGTGCCTGTGGCGGCGCAAAATTCCGGCGCGGACAATTCAGACACGCAGTCAGCCAAAACGAATTCCAGCGGTGCTTCATCCGAAATCGAGCAGCTCAAGAAAATGCTTCTCGATCAGCAGCATCAAATCGACCAACTGCGCCGCGAGCTGACCGCGCAGAAGGGCGCCAGCGAGAAGCCCGAGCAAAAAGCAGAGGAGGCGAAGCCGGAACAGAAAGCTTCGGATCCCGCGGCCGCGCTCGCCGCGCCGATTCATCCGGGAATCGCGTCGCACGACGTGGGCAGCAGCCTGGGAGAAGTCGCCAGCACCACACCAGCGATCCCGCCCGCTCCCTCGCCGGTCACGCCGCCGGCGGCCATCGCCGCGGCTCCGGCGCCACAGACGGGCGAAAGCTCGCCGCTCCAATTGAAGATCGGCGACGCCTACATCACGCCGGTCGGGTTCATGGATATGACGCTGGTCAGCCGCTCCACCAATCCCGGCACAGGCATCGGCACCAATTTCGGCAGCATCCCTTACGGCAATACGCAGCAGGCTGCGCTGACGGAAACCCGCTTGAGCATCCAGAACAGCCGCATCGGCGCGCGTTTCGATTCGCTCTATCACGACTGGAAAATCCTGGGCTACTGGGAGTCTGACTTTTTGGGTCAGCTCGGCAACCCTCCCAATGGAGGCCTGGCGGTCAGCAGCAACCCCTTCGTCTTCCGCATGCGCTTGTACTGGGTGGATCTGATCAAGGGCAAGTTCGAATTCCTGGCGGGCCAGTCGTGGAGCATGGCGACGCCCAACCGCAAAGGCATATCCCCGCTGCCCGGCGACATCTTCTATTCGCAGGACATGGACGTGAACTACCAATTGGGCTTGACCTGGAGCCGAGTGGGCAGTTATCGCTTCGTCCTCCATCCGAGCGATAAGGTCGCCATGGGCTTCGCGCTTGAAAATTCCGAGCCCTACATCGGCGGCGGCAATGGCGGCAGCGCCGCGGTTCTCCCCGCGGCTTTCGCGAGCCAGTCCGGTCAGGAAATCAACGGCGGAAACAGCGTGATTAATTCCGCGGCGCTGATGCCCGACCTGATCGCGAAACTGGCCTTTGATCCCAGCAGCCGCCTGCATTTCGAGCTGGTGGGAATCGGAGTGGCGGACAAGATCGCCAACCCCACGGGCGTCTCCACGCTGGTGCCGTTCGCCACCAACACGACTTTCGGCGGAGGCGGCGAAGCCAACCTCAACGCCGAGGTTTTCAAGAATTTCCGCCTGATCGTGAACACGTTCTGGAGCGACGGCGCGGGCCGGTACATCTTCGGCCAGGCGCCCGATTTCATGATTCGCAACAACGGAACGATTTCGCTGATTCACTCCGCTTCGACGGTTTCGGGTTTTGAAGCCAACGTCAGGAAAACGCTGCTGTTCGCCTATTACGGCGGCGTCTACATCCCGCAGGACGTCGACTACACCGGAGGAACGAAGGTCGGCTACGGCGCTCTGTCGAGCGACGGCCAGAATCGCGCCATTCAGGAAATTACCTTCGGCTCCAATTCGACGCTCATGAAGGATCCCAAGTGGGGGGCCATCAACCTCATCCTTCAGTTCTCGTACGAACAGCGTAATCCATGGCTTGCGGCGATTGGTGCGCCTACCAACGCGCACGTGAGCATGGGTTTCTTCGATCTTCGTTACACTTTGCCGGGGTCGGCGCCCACCATTGGGCATTAGGCCATCGGTCATTAATCGATCTGTAACATAGTGCTGATTAAATAGTTCTTTGGAGACCAACCATGACTAGTCATGTGAGTCGAGTCCTGGCGATTCTTCTGGCGGTGGGCTGCGCGAGCGCAGCCCTCGCACAGCAACTCCTCATCAATGGAGCGGGGGCGACATTCCCGTATCCCATTTATTCCAAATTGTTTGACGAGTAT
>Ga0335078_10014864_pt1 | contig 11547 bp, 10 predicted proteins | sample Lox_Sample_32_FD_206711 | JGI IMG/M metagenome (GOLD analysis project Ga0335078, IMG submission 206711) | Soil microbial communities from Loxahatchee National Wildlife Refuge, Florida, United States - Lox_Sample_3.2 | ecosystem: Environmental > Terrestrial > Soil > Wetlands | place: USA...
TCAAATCCAAAAGCTCCACTGGCGCTTATATTTGCTAGTGGTCCTTTGATTCTAACATTCGCATGAGAGGGTGACGACACGGGATGCGAATGTTAGAATCGCACCACTAGCACCCGCACGACGCGTAACGACACACTGGATCCGCACATGTCCGAAATGACCCAAACGATGCCCCACGTCTTCATCACCGACACCAAGGCCATGCCCTTCGAAGAGGTCCGCCGTGGGCGCGTTCACATGATCCGTCGCAAGCGTCTGCCGCTCGAGACCGGCATTCCCGGCGTGACAATGGAATATTCGCTGTCGGTGGTGCCGGACGGCTACTTCACGCCGCGACATCGGCACAATTTCGATCAAATCCGCTATACGCTATCGGGCATTCAGAGCACCGGACTTGGCGATCTCGCCGCCGGCGAATGCGGATATTTTCCAGAAGGCTCCTATTACGGTCCGCAGAAGCAGGAAGGCCAGTGCGAATGCCTGGTGCTGCAGTTTCAGGGCGCCAGCGGCGAGCATCTGTTATCCAACGAGGAAATGAACGCCACCTACGAGAAGCTGCTGAAGGCAGGCGGCAAGTTTGAAAACGGCGTTTACAAAGGTTTCAAGCCGGACGGCACGCCGAAGAACCGGGATTCCTACGAGGCGATCTGGGAGGAACACGAAGGCCGCGATCTGGTGTTCCCGCCGCGGCGCTATCGCGAGCCGGTCATGATGCTCGCCGAGAACTTCCGCTTCTGGCCCGACCGTAAACGGCCGGGGATCGAGATCAAGCACCTCGGCACGTTCAGCGAGGCGCGTACCGGAATAAGCTTTTTGCGCCTTCTGCCGGGCGCATCCATTGCCGCGGGCGCGCAGGAGGATGCCGAGTTGCGTTATTTGCTCGAAGGCTCGTGCGAGTACGGCGGCAAGACCTGGAGCGAAGGCACCTATATGTTCCTGCCCAACGGCGCCGCCGTGAAGGAATTGCGCTCGCGGAACGGCGCGACTTTCTTTGTCATTACGCTTTCGGTGCTGGCAGACCTCGCGGCCGCCGCGCGCAACCCTGTGATCAAGCACCCGTTGGCGGCGCGCGAGTCCGCGCACGTCTAGTTCCATTGCTCGACGACGAACGCTCCACCGAGAGCCTATTCAGCCAATTTGGGAGGATCGGATGGCACGCAAAGCCGCTCTGACTTGCCTTTGCTTAGTCCTGGCGGCCATCGCACCGGCGTCGAAAGCCGCAGCGCAGACCAAACTCGCGGTCGCGAAGGTGGCCAACGACTTCGCCTTGAGCATGGTCGATTACGGCAACAAGCTCGGCACATTCCAGAAGCACGGACTCGCTGTCGCGGTCAGCCGCATTACGCAGGCAAAGATGGTCCAGGCCGTCATTGGCGGCAGCGTCGACATGGCGCTCGCGTCGGGAGCGACGCTCGCCTTCGCCGCCAAGGGTGCGCCGCTTACGGGCGTCGCGGCGCTCTCGGGCCCGCCATCGATTTTGGTCCTGGTGGTCGACGCGCAGAGCCCGATCAAATCGCTCGATCAATTGCGCAATCGCACGGTCGCGGTGAGCAATCTGGGCTCGCTGACCGATTGGGCGGTCTCGCAAATCGCGCTGCACGAGCAGTGGCCGACCTCCGACATCAAGCGCGTTTCGGTCGGCAACACGGCGGCGCGGATCGCGACACTGCGCACCGGCGCCGCCGACGGGGCCGTCGTCGATATCGCCACGGCGCTCAATCTCGAAGAGCGCGGACAGGCGAAGATCCTCGTCAATTTCGGCGACCTGATCAGCAAATTTCAGAATCAGATCATTTACGCTTCCGACAAACTGATCAAAGACAATCCGGACGCGGTGCGCGGCTTTGTCAGCGCTTGGTTTGCGACGATCGACTATGCGCGCTCCCACAAGAGCGAAACCGTGGCGTTCGCCGAGCAAGAGCTGGGCGTTACTCCGACCGTCGCCAGCCGCGTCTACGATGAGCTGATGCCGGGCAGCTTCTTTTCAAAAGACGGGCGGTTCGATCCGGCTATCCTCAAGACGATGAGCCAGAACTTCATGGAGATGAAGCTCCTCGATCACGACGTGGACCTGTCGCAATACGTCACGAGCCGCTTCCTGCCCAAGGCGCCCTGAAAGGCTTTAGGCCGCAGCCGATTTCGGGCGGTGGCCGCTCACTTCGGCGGCGGCATCGGGATGCAGCGTCCACCCGTAAATCAGACTGGCCAACGCGAACAGGACGGCTCCGGCAAATGCCACCTTGAAGTCGAAGGTGCCTAGCGTGGTGGCGCCCCGCCAGGTGAGCGACAAATGGAGGAGCACCGCCACCGCTGAAATGCCGAAGCCGCGGCTCAATTGCTGGGTCATGCTGGCGATCGAGGTTGCGGTACTCATCAGCGGCTCCTGCACGTCCGCATAGGTCATCGCCTGCGTGGCGGTGTATTGCAGCGATTGAAAGAACCCGACGATCAGCAGCAGCCCGAAGATCGTGTATTCCGGCATCGTTGCGTTGAAGAACGCACACATGGCAATACCCGCTGCGCTGATAAGGCCGTTGAACAGGATCACATTGCGGAAGCCGAAGCGGCGAATGATCGGGCGCGCGGTGATCTTCATCGACAGCGAACCGGCAGCGGTGGCAAATGTGATGCTGCCCGAGGCGAAGGCGGAGAGGCCGAACACGACCTGCAGCAGCAGAGGCAATAGAAAGACCAGCGTCCCCGCTCCGGCGCGGAACAGCGAGCCGCCGAAAATGGCCGCCTGGAAGGTCGGAATGCGGAACACCGACAAATCGAGCAACGGATGCTTCGCGCGGCGCAGATGCCAGAACGACAGCGCGCCGAGCGCGAAGCCGATCACCAATAAGCTGATCGCTTCCTCAAGCCCGCCGTGACCGCGGCCGATCGCCTCGATGCCGTACATGAAGCAAAACGCCGCGGCGCCGGTGAGCACGAAGCCGATCCAATCGAGCGGGCGCTCGGTTTCCTCTTTCGGATTGTCGAAGAACAGCGTGACCAGCACGATGCCCAATATGCCGAGCGGCACGTTGACGAGAAAAATCCAGCGCCAGGAAAAATACGTGGTGATGAACCCGCCGATCGGCGGGCCAAGAACCGGGCCGAGCTGTGCCGGCACCTGCAGATAGGCCATGGTAGCGATCAGCGCGGTCTTTTCCAGGCTGCGGAACAGCACTAGCCGCCCGACCGGCACCATCATGGCGCCGCCGAGCCCCTGCAGCACCCGCGCCGCCGTCAGTTCGACCACATTGCCGGACAGCCCGCACAGGATCGAGCCGAGCGTGAACAAGGCAATCGCCGCGCGAAAGACGACGCGGCCACCGAACCGGTCCGCCGCCCAGCCGCTTATCGGAACGAAGATCGCCAGACTCAAGAGGTAGGCCGTGACGGCGAGACTCAAGCGCACCGGATCGGCATGCAGCGATATCGCCATCTGCGGCAGCGCCGTGGTGATCACGGTGGAATCGATCTGCTGCATGATGATCGCCGAGCCGACGATCATGGCGACCACTTTGGGCTTGGTCTCGGGCGACATTTATCCGCTGGCACCGTGTTTCGGCGCAGCTATAGCACCCTGCCCTGCACGATTGGTATTACGCGAAGTCCGGGCTGCCCCGACCGGCGCGACGTCTGCGTTGGCGCCTGTCCTCTTCGGAAAATCGGGATCAACTTTCCGGGGGGCGTGCGCTAAGCCGCGAGCAGCTTTTGCACCTCGTTGACCAGTTCGCGTAAATGGATCGGCTTGGAAAGCACTTTGGCGTGCTTGGGCGCGCTCGAATCGGAGTTGAGCGCCACGGCGGCAAAACCGGTGATGAACATGATCTTGATGTCGGGGTCGAGTTCGGCCGCGCGGCGCGCAAGCTCGATGCCATCCATTTCCGGCATGACGATATCGGTTAGCAACAGCTCGAACGGCTCCTCGCGCAGCCGCTGATAGGCCGATAGCCCGTTGTCGTAGGACATGACGTCGAAACCGGCATTCTGCAGTGCCTTGACCAGGAACCGCCGCATGTCGCCGTCATCTTCCGCAAGCAGGATTTTGGCCATGGCTGATCGAATCCGGCTGACGCCGGCCCCCTTCATTCCATAAGCCGGACGACGGGTAAACACGAGGTGAAAGTCGTACCCGGCAAGCACGCTTTGTCGATCGCTCTGCCGGCCAGCCCTGTTGAACGCACCTTGAACAATCTCGCAAACAACCCTTGGCAAGCCGCGACTCCTATGGACAACTGGCTTTGGCGCGCGCTAGGGAGCGAGTGCCGGGTCGCAAACCGTGAGAGTCCCCACCGGGCGTCATGTCGGAAAGCCACGACGAATTCGACCCTGCCTTCGAGGCGATCGAGCCGGACGAGTGCCGCGGTCCGGTTCTGTTCAATTCCCCGCATAGCGGCCGGGTCTATCCGCGCGCCTTCCTGCTCGCCTCGCGCCTCGACCTTTCGACGCTGCGCCGCTCCGAGGACTCCTTTGTCGACGATTTGATCGCCGGGCTGGTCGGGCGCGGTCATCCGATTTTGCGCGCGCACTTTCCGCGCTGCTATGTCGACGTCAACCGCGAGCCGTACGAGCTCGATCCGCGCATGTTCGAGGGCCGGCTGCCGTCGTTCGCGAACACCCGCTCGATGCGGGTGGCCGGCGGACTGGGCACTGTGGCGCGCGTCGTCGGCGACGCGCAGGAAATCTACGATCAGCGCATGTCGGTCACCGAAGCGCTGCGCCGGATCGACAGCCTCTACAAGCCCTACCACCGCGCGCTGCGTCGGTTGTTCACCCGTCTGCATCGCGATTTCGGCGCCGCCATCCTGGTCGACTGCCACTCGATGCCCTCTACGACAGGGGCCAGGGACGAGCGTCCGCGCGCCGACGTCGTAATCGGCGATCGCTATGGGACGAGCTGTGTCGGGGTGATCTCCGAAGCGGTCGAACAGACGCTGCGCGGCTTCGGCTATGCGGTCAGCCGCAACAAGCCTTACGCGGGTGGCTTCATCACCGAGCACTACGGCAATCCGGCGACCGGCCTGCACGCGATCCAGCTCGAGATCAACCGGGCCCTCTATATGGACGAACGCCGGTACGAGCGGTCGGCAACGTTCGGCCGGCTGGTCGGCGAACTGGCCGTTTTGGCCGACCGGCTCGCCGAAATTCCGCTGGAGGAATTGCGGCCCTACCGCGCGGCGGCCGAATAGTTTGCGCCGCCTTGCGCGCAGACGCGAGAAAGAAAAAGGGCCGCTCACATTTCTGGAGCGGCCCAAGTCTAGGGAGGAAACGCCCAAGGAGGGCGACGGTAACGGGAGGGAACCTCTCGCTACCGCACTGCAGCAATATACATCGCGCCGCACAAAAAGCAAGTGTTACTGACCTATTGCTTTACCATTTCCCCAGCCTTTTGCCTGCGCTTTGTGCAGATCTGCCCTTCCACTTCCGACGTTCCTCTCGGGGCGCTGCTTGCGTATTGCCAAGAATAACACAAGAACAATGGCTTAGAGCCATTGCATGAGGCCTGCTCGAAAACACGGCAGACTTCACCACAAGGCTTCGTTCGCGACTTGCGAGCCGGTAGTCAGAGCTTTTCGGGCCGTTGCCGCTTGCTGTGCTCCCTTGGAAACGCCCGGTTGCCCTAGCCATCACTCTTCGCTACTCGACTGCCAAGGTCCATCCGATGACGGCAATCGATTTCGCAGCCTTCGTGGACGAGTTGGCCGCCGTCTCCGGCGAAACCATTCGGCCGTTCTTTCGCAGCGCCCTGTCTGTTGAGAACAAAAGCCGCGCCGGCGGCTTCGATCCGGTCACCGCCGCTGACCGGGCCGCGGAAACTGCGATGCGCGCGCTGATCATGAAAACCTTCCCCGCGCACGGGATCATTGGCGAAGAGCTCCCCGCCGAGCAGCCGGACGCCGAGTATGTCTGGATTCTCGATCCGATCGACGGAACCAAATCCTTCATCTGCGGCATGCCGGCCTGGGGCACGCTGATTGCGCTGACGCGCAATGGCCAGCCGATCTACGGCATGATGCATCAGCCGTTCATCCACGAGCAGTTCTCCGGCGACGGCGAAGGCGCGCGCTATCGCGGGCCGGCGGGCGACCGCGCCCTGCAAACGCGTCCCTGCGCGGCGCTCGGCAACGCGATCATGCTCACCACCAGTCCGCTCCTGATGAACGAGGCCGACCGGCGATGCTTTGGCCGCGTCGAACAGGCCGTACAGCTGTCACGCTATGGCGGCGATTGCTATGCCTATTGCGTGCTGGCGGCGGGCCATGTCGATCTCGTCATCGAGACCGAACTCAAGCCGCATGACGTGCTCGCGCTCATTCCGATCATCGAGGGCGCCGGCGGCATCATGACCACCTGGGACAACGGCCGGCCGCATGGCGGCGGACGCATCGTCGCCGCCGGCGACCGTCGCGTGCATGCGCAAGCGATGGAATTGCTGAATCGCTGAGAGCTTGCTCCTGCGTTGAAGACGATGACAGTCTCGCCCGGGAGCCGATCGCAGATGCTGGAAAGGCCGCAAAAGCGAGGCATTGTTTTTATCGATTTCGAAATCCGCTTTGTCCGAGTTGGTAATCGCCGACATGGTAGCAAGTCATTCAACCGTAGACGCCAACGCGGTCGGTTTTCTGCCGATTACATAGAGGGTCGGCGGCCCATGCGAGAAAGATTCAATGTCCGTAAATCCACAGCCTTCAAGCAGACCGCTAATTTCCTCAACGGACCAGGGATGACCGCCGTCACGCACGATCTTTAATCGGTGCACGGCGTGACCAAAGCCGTCCTCGGTCATCGGAGCAAAAATCCCGATTACCAGCCAACCACCGGCAGCGAGCGAACGGTGGCTTCGTTCGATGGCGGCAGGCATTATGTTCGGAGCGAGAAACTGTCCGGGAAGCCACGCCACGGTGAACAGGGACTCATCCTCCAACTCGTCCACGCTTTGCAATCGAAGCTCAACACGCTCTTCCATCCCCGCCGCCGCGATGTTGGCTTTGGCAAGCGCAAGCGAGGGTTCCCAGCGGTCGATGCCGATCACGCGCCAGTTGGGCCAGGATCGAGCAACTTCGATGGCGAGCCCTGCCACCCCGGTGCCGACATCCAAGAACTTGCCCGGCGCTTTGAGGGCGGCTCCAAGGGCTGATCGCCCTGCCGCGAAGGCCTCCATCGCCCGCGCAAATCGTCGCGAAGCCGTGCCCAGCCCTTGCAGCAGTTTTGGGTCAGTATATGTCCAGCCCGGGCCTCGCTCCGGATTTTCCAATAAGTCGGAGGCTTGGCGGAACAGCGACTCGATTGCCGCGAGCGCCGCGGCCTCTTGGTCTGCGGTGATGCCCTCCAGCAGGTGTGGGTCGATCGCGTGCAGCACTTCCTGAACGAGCTGACGAACCCGCGGCGGCGCAAATTTTCCGTTGCGTCGCAGCCGGAGTTCAGCGCCGAGAGCGGCAAGCGCATCGACCGAGGCGCTCAGCCGCTGTGCGGCGCTAATCAGTTGCTCGACGCTCATCGCCGGTTCCTCAATGCTTCTGAATATGCCGCTCGGCGATCAGCCGCCGCCACTTCGTTGCATCTTTGGCGATGAATGCCGCGAAGCTCTCCGGCGTACCGGCCATCGGGTGCAGGTCTTGTTTGGCCAATCGGCTAGCGCCTTGGGGCGAGCGAAGAATGTCCGCCACATCGGCGTTTATGCGAACGACAATGTCACGCGGAGTCGCGACTGGTGCAAGCAGCCCGATCCAAATCCTGACATCGACGTTCCCATAGCCTTGCTCGGCAAAGGTCGGGACGTCGGGAGCAAGCTGGGAGCGCACGGCATCGGTCATGGCGAGAAGGCGCACCTTGCCGGCCTTGGCCAGCGACACGCCCTGAATCAAGGGCAAGAACATCGCGCCCACATGACCTCCGATCAGGTCCGTCAGCGCTCCGCCGTATCCCTTGTAGGGAATGTGGGTGAGCTGAAGCTTCGCGCCGTCGGCGAGCAACTCCATCGCCATGTGGAAGGGAGTCCCTATGCCGGGCGACGCATAATTGAGTTCGCCCGGATGCGATTGGACATAGGCCACGAATTCCTTGAAACTGTGCGCCGGAACGGACGGATGGACGGCAAGCGTGAAGCCTCCAGAGCAGCACATGGCGACCGGTGCGAGGCTCGTCACCGGATCATAGCTCGGGTCATTCATGAGGCTGGGGTTCATCGTATAGGACGGCCCCACCACGAGCAGGCTCGTTCCGTCGGGTCGGGCCTGCACCACGTCGCGAATTCCCAATGAGCCGCTGGCCCCTTCCTTGTTCACGACGATGACCGGCTGGTGCCACCGCTCCTGCAACTCATCTGCCATGATGCGTGCCACCCGATCGGGCTCTCCGCCAGCCGCATACGGGACGACAATTGTCACGACTTGACCGGCCGGTTGAGCTAAGGCGCCTGCCGCCGATACAACGGTCAGGCCAATGGCCATGGCGGCTTGCACGCCGATCATTTTGAGCTTTTTTGCCCACGAACCCGACAGGGTAATTACGCCGGCATGCTGCACGTATCTTAGTGAGGCCATGTCTTGCTCCCGTCCTCGTCGCGTTCGCGTCGCGGGGTGGACCGTACCGTGCCGCCCGCTTAAGGTCTTTGTGTCAGAACCTGAATCGTTCTGAAGGAGCGGCAGTGGCGACGCCTCCGACCGATTTGCTTTTCGGCGATCTGCGCCTTGACCTTGCCAATCGCGTGCTCTTGCGCGACGGAGAACCCGTGCGGGTCGGTCGCCGTGCTCTCGACGTGCTCTGCGTTCTCGCTGCAGCGAACGGCGACATAGTGACAAAAGACGAGCTTATGGCGCGCGTCTGGCCCGGCGTCGTCGTCGAAGAGAACAACCTCCAAGTCCAGATATCCGTCCTCAGAAAGCTGCTTGCACACGATCAGGGCGGCGAGACGTGCCTCGCGACAGTACCGGGCCGTGGCTATCGCCTGATCGCGCCCGGCCGCTCGAAGGGACCTGGCTCCAAGCGCAATCCCGAAAAGCAAGGCCTTGCAGTTCCGGAACTGCCGTCGATCGTCGTGCTGCCGTTTGCCAATCTCAGCGGCGATCCAGCTCAAGGATATTTTGCCGACGGCATGGTCGAGGAAATCACGGTCGCGCTCGGCCGCATCCCACGATTGTTTGTCATCTCCAGCAGTTCGGCTTTCGCCTACAGGGCGCGCTTGATCAATCCCACGCAGATCGGCGCGGAGCTCGGCGTCCGCTATGTCTTAAAGGGCAGCATTCGGAAAAATCAGACCAGCATCAGGATCATTGCCGAACTGAGCGACGCGCAAAGCGGCGCGCAAATCTGGGCTGATCGCTTCGAAGGCAGTTTGGAAGACGTGTTCGAACTACAGGATCGCGTTGCAGCCTCGGTAAGCGCGCGCATCGCACCGAGACTGCGCGCGGCGGAAGCAGACCTCGTGCGGCGAAAGCCCACCGCGAACACGACTGCCTACGATCTGTATCTGCGTGCGTTGCCGCCGCAGCGTGACAACCTGGTCCAGAACGAAGAGTCCCTCCGCCTCCTTTATCAGGCGATCGCTCTCGATCCGTCTTTCAGCGGCGCTTATGGCCTGGCGGCCTACTGCTATCAGGTTCAGACGGTGTTCGGATGGCTGTTGCCCTCAGATCCACGAATGCAGGAAGGCCTGCGGCTTGCGCAACTCGCGGCGGAGTTCGGCGAGACGGATTCCGAGGCGCTGTGGATGGCCGGAAGAACGATCGCCGTGCTTGGCGGCGATCCCGAGCATGGGCGAACTTTGGTCGACCGCTCACTTTATCTGAATCCAAATTCGGCCCAGGGCTGGTGGGCGAGTGGCATGGCGCGTGCGTTCATGGGAAATGCCGACACCGCCATTGAGCACCTCAATCGGGGCAAGCGCCTGAACCCGCTCGATCCTTCCGGCCATGCATATTGGCTTGGGCTGACGCTCGCCCATTTGTTTTCGGGCGACTACGTCAAGAGCCTCGATGCGGTCGAGCACGCGCTGTCCGAGTGGCCGAACTCGCCTTGCCTGCGGCACAAGGCTGCGATTTGCGGACTACTGGGCCAATACGACGTGGGCCACCGATGCGTGGAGCAACTGCTCACGTTCTATCCAGGGGCTAGCATCGAATCGGCGCGCGCCCAGCTTGGGCTTCAGCTTCGCCACGCGCCACAGGCGTTGGACGCCTACGTTGACGGGTTGCGGCGTTCGGGCCTCCGCGAACGGAGCTGAAAACCAGCGGTGTAGCCAATTCGGCAACTGTCAGCGGCCAAATCGTCGTTCCCTGTGGGCCGTCCGGCCACCGGCATACGCATGACCGCGTTCAATACGATCCCATCCCGGGCACGAAAGCATCGAACGCCGCCCAGAACTGCGAGCGGTAGCGGTCCTGCTCCATGAGCAATTCGTGCTTGGCGCCAACCACGACGAGGTGCGAACCGGTGCGCAGCTGGGCCGCGAACTCCTCGATCGCCGTATTCGACACCACCACGTCGAGACCGCAGGAAACAATCAGCATCGGCTGGCGAATGCGCGCGGCGTAGCCGCGCTCGCGGATGGCGCGCATGGCGCGAAACGCGGCGTCCGCCCAGGCCACCGTCGGACGGCCGAGCGCGAGCGAAGGCTCCGCCTCCAAAGTGGCGGCATTGCGCGCATAGCGCACCGGATCGGACGTCAGAATGTTGCCGGCAAACGGGCGCGCTTCCATCACCATGGCGGCGGCACCGGGCACGTACATCTCGCCGAAACCGGCCAGGCGCAGCACCCGCACGATCGTGGACGCGCTCGGCGCGGCGCCGGCGCCGGATAACCCGATGAGCGGCGCGATCAGCACCACGCGATCGAACCAGCGGTGGCCGCGATAAGCGGCGCGAATAAGCACGGTCGCGCCGGTTGAATGAGCGATAGCAAACAGCGGCGGCGGGCAATCCGGCAAAACGATCTCGCGCATGAAGGTTTCGAGATCGGTGTCGTAATCGGAGAAGTCGCGCACAAATCCCTTGTGACGGTCGTCAAGCATGCGATCTGAAAGCCCCTGGCCGCGCCAATCGAGCGCCGCGACCGCGAATCCGCGCGCGCGCAAGTCGCGCACCGTCTCGAAATACTTTTCGATCCACTCGCCGCGACCTTGAAAGATGCAGACGGTACCGCGCCGTCCGGCCGGCGGTTGCCAGCGCGCAAACCGCAGCGACACGCCATCAGGCGTCTTCACACAGCCGGTGACAAATTTGTCCGGAGCCGGATTGGCGGGAATCGAAATGAGCTTCACCGGGGGCGGCGGAGGCGCGATCGCCTCGCCCGCACTCGACCCCGACGGCTCATTGAGCAATCCGGCAGTTCCCCGATCCGATGCTGCAGTCATTTCCGGCCCGTTGTGAAATTATCCGTCAAAACAAGGAGTTGCAACTCTTGCACGGTGCGCCGTCGCCACCCATATGAAGTCTCGCGCAGGCCCTTGCTGGCTGCGCAATCACGGCCGGGCCCGCTTGGGCAGGCCATCCGCATGTCGCTTCAAGGAGGATATGCCATGCGAACTTTTGATCTAGCCCCCCTTTATCGTTCCACCG
>Ga0335078_10014866_pt1 | contig 11546 bp, 10 predicted proteins | sample Lox_Sample_32_FD_206711 | JGI IMG/M metagenome (GOLD analysis project Ga0335078, IMG submission 206711) | Soil microbial communities from Loxahatchee National Wildlife Refuge, Florida, United States - Lox_Sample_3.2 | ecosystem: Environmental > Terrestrial > Soil > Wetlands | place: USA...
TCATCGCCGAGCTGGCCGTCCCCGACATGGGCAGCTACGACCTGTCCAGCCTGCGGACCGGCATCATGGCGGGCTCGCCCTGCCCCGTCGAGGTAATGAAGCAGGTCATCGACCGGATGCACATGGCGGAGGTGGGCATATGCTACGGCATGACGGAGACGTCCCCGGTGTCCACGCAGACCCGCTCGGACGACTCCGTCGAGCGCCGGGTCGCCACCGTCGGCCGGGTGGGCCCGCACGTCGAGGTCAAGGTGGTCGACCCGGCCACCGGCCTGACGGTGCCGCGGAACACCCCCGGCGAACTGTGCACCAGGGGCTACAGCGTGATGCTCGGCTACTGGCGGCAGCCGGACAAGACGAGCGAGGTCATCGACGCCGCGCGCTGGATGCACACCGGCGACCTCGCGGTGATGGACGACGACGGCTACCTGTCGATCACCGGGCGGATCAAGGACATGGTCATCCGTGGCGGTGAGAACATCTACCCCCGTGAGGTGGAGGAGTTCCTCTACACCCATCCGGACATCCTGGACGCCCAGGTGATCGGCGTACCGGACGCGAAGTACGGCGAGGAGCTGATGGCCTGGGTCAGGCTCCGCCCAGGCGCCGCGCCCGTCACACCGGAATCCCTACGGGAGTTCTGCGCCGGCAAACTCGCCCACTACAAGATCCCCCGCTACGTGCACATCACCGACGAGTTCCCGATGACCGTCACCGGCAAGGTCCGCAAGGTAGAAATGCGCGAGCGCTCCGTGGAAATCCTCGGCATTCCCTAGTAAACACGGCGCCCGACCTTTCGCTACGGCCCGTCAGCCCCTCCGGCGCTCATTCCGGCCCCTCCGGCGCTCATTCCGGCCCCTCCGCGGCGCCGTTTTCATGATCGTGAAGACCTTTAAGCGTAATCACGCCAAAAAGCCTTCCCAACACCAAAAAGTTTCACGATCATGGCTGATCATGGCACCTTCAGCGAAGGTAAGCGAATCTCGGGAGGCTTCGTTGCTCCCAACGATCACAGCACCTTTTTCGGTTAACATCCTGAAGTTGAGGCAACGGCCCGGTGATCCGCCAGGATCGGGGGAAAGCCAGTTTCTCAAGCTTGGAGTGCCCAGCCGGCCGAGCGGTGAGCCGTGCCGGGCAGCGCCGTGACGCGCTCCGATACGAGACGGCATCAAGCGGAGTTCAATTGGCAGGCCGTTGCCATTCAGAAAATATCGGAATGGCCCGTCGATTCGCCGTCAAATGTCAGTGCCCGTGAATATCGTCATGGCGTCAACCCGGCTCGGGCAAGCGGAACCCCTCACGGACGAGCGGAACCCCTCACGGGCAAGCGGAACCCCTCACGGACGAGCGGAACCCCTCACGGGCAAGCGAACCCCTCACGGGCAAGCGAACCCCTCACGGGCAAGCGGAACCCCGCGCGGGCACGCGCGTGATCCCGCCCACAGTGATGCCATTGGAGTGGTATAGATGTATGCTCTTAGTATGACTGCTAAGGCCAGACTGTCTGTCACCGTTGACGCCGACCTGATCGCGGCGTGCCAGGCCGCGGTCGCGGCGGGTGCGGCCGAGTCGGTAAGCGCCTGGGTCAACGACGCCCTGCGGCTCAAGATCGAGCACGACCGGAGGCTGCGCGGGATCGATGACTTCATCGCGGCCTACGAGGCGGAGTACGGCGAGATCACCGACGAGGACATGGACGCCGCCTACCGCGCCGCGCGGGCCCGTGCGGTCGTTGTCCGCGGTGGCGAGGTCGCGGGCCGTGGGCGCGGCGGGGCAGCCTGATGCTGATCCTCGACGCCGGGGCCTTCATCGCTGCCGAGCGCGGCAGCAAGTCCGTGGCGGCGCTGGTCAAGCGCGAGCGTGCGCACGGGCGAGTTCCGCTGAGCAACGGCGCTGTCGTCGCCCAGGTCTGGCGCGGCGGCAACGGCAGGCAGGCTCTGGTCGCCAGGCTCCTGGCGAGCGTGGAGGTCATCTCGGTCGATGACCGCCTCGGTCGCCGCGCCGGCCTGCTGCTCGCGCGGGCTGGCACCTCGGATGTCGTCGACGCGTCCGTGATCTGCCTTGCCAGAGACGGCGACGACATCCTCACCAGCGACCCGTCCGAACTGCTTGACCTGGCCCGTGCCGCCGGCGCGCATGTAGAGCTGATCCCGGCCTGAGAACCGGTTTGGCAGAGGGTCGGCGTACCCGCGAACGGGCAGGCGACCGGGGTCTTCTCTTTCTGACTACTCCCGCGCCGCCGATAAAGCGGCGGAACTTCACGCCCGATAGGGGGAGGCCTGCAGGGTGAACAGCTCGGCGTAGGTGCCGGCGGCGGCGAGCAGTTCGGCGTGAGTGCCTGACTCGGTGACGCGACCGTGGTCGAGTACGTAGATACGGTCGGCCGAACGTACGGTGGAAAACCTGTGCGATATAAGCAGCACCGAACGGCCGGCGAGCAGTTCGCCGATGCGTCCGAACAGCTCGTGCTCGGCCTTGGCGTCGAGTGCGGCGGTGGGCTCGTCGAGTATGACGAGCGGTGCGTCGCGGAAGAACGTGCGTGCCAGGGCGATCCGCTGCCACTGGCCCTGGGACAGGTCGGTGCCGTTGATGAACGCCGGGCCGAGCAGCGTCTGGTAGCCCTCGGGCAGGGTCCCGATGTCCTGATCGGCGCCGGCGTGCTCGGCGGCGCGGACGATCGCCGCGGTTTCCTCGTGCCGCTCGTGCCTGCCGAGGGCGATGTTGTCGCCCGCGGACAGCGCGTACCTGATGAAGTCCTGGAACACGATCGCCGCCTGGCTCAGCAGCGCGCGGCGGTCAACGTCACGCGTGTCCTGGCCGTCCCAGCAGACGCGCCCTTCGCTCGGCAGGTACAGCCCGGCGAGCAGCTTGGCGAGCGTGGTCTTGCCCGAGCCGTTGGCGCCCACCAGGGCGACCACCTCGCCGGGCTCGACGCGCAGCGACACGTCGCGCAGCGCGACCCGCTCCGAGCCCGGGTAGCGGAACGTCACCCGCTCCGCCGTGACGGGGCCGAACGACGCCTGCTCGCCGGCCGGCCCCGTGTGGTGACCCTGCGCACACGGCGTGCCCTGCGCGGCCGGCGTGCCCTGCGCGGCCGGCGTGGCCTGCGCACACGGCGTGGCCTGCGTGGCCTGCCCGGAGGTGGAGGCGGAGAACGTGAGGAAGTCGTCGAGGAACATCGCCGATTCCTGCAGCATCCCCGCGCTCTGCCCGGCGAACGCGAGCCGCTGGCCGAGCATGACGAGCGCGGCGGCGCCCGCGCCGGCCGAGGACAGGGCCAGGTGACCGGAGACGGCCAGCCACAGGATCGCCGTGATCGCGGCGGCGATCGTCGCCGCGCTTGCCAGGTCGGCGAGCGCGACAGAGCGCAGCTGCGCGGCAGAGACGTGGCGCATCTCGGCGATGCGCTCGTCGTACAGGCGGTCGTGCCTGGCACGCAGGAAGCCGGCCAGGCCGAACGCCCGCACCTCCTTCGCCGCGTCGCGCCCGGTGAGCAGGCCGGCCAGGTAGTTGCGCTCCCGGTCGCGCGGAGTCATGTCGACGCCGAAATGGTAGAAGGCACGTCCGCGCCGCCCGTTGGCCAGCCACCCGGGGACCAGCGCGAGCAGCGCCACAGGGACGAGCACCGGCGCCACCGCGAGCAGGGCGACCACCGCCCCGATACCGCCCGCCAGCGAGCGCCCGAGCCCCTGCAGGCCGAAGACCATCTCGGGCACGCGCATCACGCCTGCCTGGGCGCGCACCGCGTGATCATGGAACTCCGGCTGGTCGAAGGCGGCCAGGTCGGCCACGCAGGTCACGTCAAGTATCAGGTCCTGCGCGTAACGCGAGGTGAGCGCGGACAGCAGCCGCTGCTGCTCGCGCAGCACGGTCCCGGCCACCCCGAGCACGGCGGTGATCACGCCGAGCGCGACGGCACTCGGCCACACGCCGCCGAGCCCGGCGGTCGTGTGCGGTGCCGTAAGCACCGCCTCGAGCACCCGCCGTCCGACCACCACCTCGGCCGCTACCCCGATGCCCGAGAGCAGCTCGAGCGCCGCGATCGTGATCACCTCGCGCCGCCCGGCGCGCCAGGTGATCGCTACCCCGGCCACCACCAGCCGGGGTATCTCCCGGGGCGAGCGCCGCTGGCCCCGGGCGTTGAGCTCGAAGATCGTCGGCCCGGCGCGCTTGCCGCTGCCCGACCCAGGCTCGCCGGACGCGCCCATGCCTTACATGTTCACACCCGGCGAGCCACGCTAAACCGGGACTTTTCGTCCGGCGCTAGTCCAGTCCGGCGCTAGTCGCGGCCGGCGATGAGCAGGCCGTCGTAGGCGAGGTCGTTGCGCTGGTCGACGGTGCTGCGGTCCTGGCCGCGGACCACGCGCAGCGGCATCCCGATCCAGCGTGGCTCGGCGGCGTCCGGCGGCCCGGCCGGCGGCCCGGCCGGCAGCCAGGTCCCGTAGCGGGAGTTCTCCGCCGCCGCGGTGTCCCCGGCGAGGACGGCGCGGTCGAAGCGGCGAGTCAGGCCGGGCAGATCGTCGGCGGGGAGCCGATCGGCGGCGCCGGCGAGCAGCCAGCCGAGCGCGCCGGGCCCGAGCCCGTCGAAGAGCGAGCCGGCCGCGTCGAACGGCACCCAGACGACCGGCACCACGAGGAAGAACGAGCGCCACGCGGCGAGCAGCACGTCGGCGTCGGCGGAGACCGGGTCCGCGGAGATGAATTCCATGAGCGCGGCCAGGTTCGCCTCGAAGACCTCCGCCCGCGCGGCGATGAGCGCCTTGTGCAGCTCGAGCGCGGCGACGAACACCTGGACGCGGGCATTCGCGTACTCCACGTCCGCCCAGGGCGCCATCGTTTCCCGCCACTCGATCAGCGCGGGGTCTTCCGTCTCGGCCTGAGAAGGCCCGGCGGGCACGTGGTCGCCCCACCGCTGCCTGGCCGCGGTGACCACCTCGGCGAGCGGTGCCATCTCGGCGGCGAGCCTGGCCACCTCGGTGGTACCCGCGGCGGCGGCCGACCGTGCCGTCGTCACCTCGCCGCGCAGCGCCTCCGCGTCGCGCAGCGTCGCGTCCAGCCGTCGTTCCGCCACCGCGCAGGCGGCGCGCAGCGCGCGGCGGGCGACCGCCCAGTCGCGCAGGTTCCGGCCGCGACGGACGCCGCCGGCCAGCGCGACGGACAGCGCGCCGCGGGACTGCAGCGCCGCGAGGCCCCGCGGCGTGACCGTGTTCAGCGCCGGCCGGGCGAGCTGATGCGCCCCGAGAGCGGCGAGCGACGCCCGGTACTCCTCCTCGGCCGCCGTCACCGCGTCGCGGGCCGCGGGCTCACGCACCGTCAGCTCCGTGAGCCTGGTCTGTGCCGCCTCGGCCTCGCAGTACGCCTCCTCGCAGGCCAGCTCGAGATCGGACAGGCACGTGAGTGCCGCGGCCACCCGGGTCCGTTCTGTGGCAAGGGACTCGGCCTTGGCAAGCGCGGACCTGAACCAGGCGACCGCGGCCTGCCAGTCGACCGCCTTGCCCTTCAGCCGTCGCAGCGCCGCCGACATCGACTCGCCGGCCGGGAACAGCACGTCGGTGCCGCGGACCGCGCCGTGCCACCAGCGCTCGGCGAAGGCCCGGTTCGCGGCGGGGTCGCCGAGCCGCGCGGCGAGCATCGCCCACGCGCCCACGCCGTCGGACAGGCGTGCCGTCGAGGCGAAGTAGTCGGCGCGGGCGGCGCGGTCCCGCCAGCGCGCCCCGATGGGCGGCAGCGCGAGGACCGGCACTACCGGGCCCAGTGCGCCTGGAGCACTATCCCCGGGTGCCGAGAGCACGATCTCGAAGCCGGCGAGGTCCGCGGACGGCGCGGCGACCGTGTGCACGCCCCAGGTCAGCGGCCGGGCGAACGCCGCGGCCGGGTCCGGTAGGTCCGCGATGCGGCACGCCCGCTCCGTGACGATGGCCGCCACCAGGTCGCCGAGCACCTCGGCCACGCCGGTACCCGGCGGCGCGTGCACGCCGAACACGCCGCCGTCGCCGTCGCCGTCGCCGAACACGCCGTCGCCGTCGCCGTCGCCCACGCCGAGCACGCCGTCGCCGTCGCCGTCGGGGCCCGGGGCGGCTCGACGGGTACCGGGGGCGAGGCATGCGACGGCCTCGTTGACCGCGAACTGCTCGCTGCGGACGAGGGGATCGTCCGATGGCCAGCGCCCCGCGGGAATGCGGTCAGGCGCGCATCCGTCCCGCACCACAAGCGGCTCGCGCCGCACGTCGATCCGGTCACTGTTCACAGGCACGCATCGCCCCCTGAGCATCGCAACCCCGGCCCGGCGCACCTCCCGCCTTGCCTTCGCCCCGGCCTGATCCGCCCCCCGACCGGCAGGACGAAGAAGATTCACCGATGCCGTCTCAGCGAACACTACGCTGAGTCATACGTTAATGCGTGACAGTTACCGAATTCCGCGGCGGTGTGCGAGCCCGACCTGTCAGGTCGCGGTCAGCAAGTCGAGCAGGGTTGCGCGGAACTCGGCGAGCCGCCTGTCGCCCAGTTGCCGCCGCCATGCCTCCTCGGTGGCGCGAGCGCTGGCTCGCATGGCGCGCAGCGCGGCGCGGCCCTGCGGGGTGAGGCAGACGAGCTTGGCGCGGGCGTCGCCGGGATCGGTGACGCGCTGCACGTAGCCGTCCCGTTCCAGCGTCGCCACCACCTGGGCGACTGCCTGCCGGGTGACACCGATGTCGGCGGCAATGCTGGAGGCGTGCCGTCCGCCGCCGAGCAACGGGACAAGCAGCAGGGCATGCACCGGGCGCAGCGCGGGCATGCCCGCGGCGGCGAAGTCGGCACGCAGCCGCTGCGCGCCATGTCGCGCAAGCAGCTGGACAAGCGCCGGTACCGTACGCGCGCCTCCGTCGGCAGGGTTCTCGCTCACAACCCGATATTGCCACATTTGACTTTGACAAGCCTCTTGCCTAAATTCACGACATGCGGACTCTGCGCGGGAACTCGGCACGGCACGGGAGCCTGGCCGTGGCCGCGGTCGTGACGGCAGCGGTGGTCGCGGTCGCCGCCCTCGCCGGATGCAAGGGACAACCGGGCCAGGCGGCAGGGCAGGCGAGCGCGGCAGGGCAGGCGAGCGCGGCAGGGGTCCCGGTCGGCTCATCCACGCACGACATCTCGGTCGGCGGCGTCACCCGGAGCTACATCGTCTACCGCCCGGCCTCCTTGCCGGCTGCCGCCCCGCTCGTGGTCATGCTGCACGGCGGCTTCGGCAGCGCGAGCCAGGCGGAGAAGTCCTACCACTGGGACAGCGAGGCGGACGCCGGCCACTTCCTCGTCGCCTACCCGGATGGGCTTAACCGGGCATGGAATGCCGGCGGCGGCTGCTGCGGGCTGCCCGCGAAAAATGGGACCGACGACATCGGCTTCATCACCGCTATGGTGTCCGCCATTGAGCACGCGGTGCCGGTCGACGCCGACCGGGTCTACGCGACCGGCATAAGCAACGGCGGCATCATGGCCTACGACCTCGCCTGCCACACCACGATCTTCGCCGCCATCGGCCCGGACTCGGCCACCGAACTCGGCGACTGCCCCGACCCCGCGCCGCTCTCGGTGATCGCCGTCCACGGCACCGCCGACAAGAACATCCCGTACAACGGCGGGCCGGGCGACGGGGTGGCGCACATCGACGGCCCGTCCGTCCCCGCCGTCAACGCGAGCTGGCGCCGGACAGACGGTTGCTCGCCGCCGGCCGTGACCACCGCGGTAACGGTGACCACCTCCGTCGCCGGCTGCCCCGCCGGGCGGGCCGTGGAACTCGTCACCATCGCCGGCGCCGGGCACCAGTGGCCGGGCGCCGTGTCAAGCCCGGTCGTGCAGAAGCTCCTCGGCCTCGACCCGCCGTCCACCGCGCTCAACGCGACCGCGGTCATCTGGCAGTTCTTCGCCGCGCACGCGCGCTGACGGCCTGCGGCAGCGGCCGCCGGGCCGCCGCCGGGCTGCCGCGGGGCCGGCGCGGGGCCGGCGCGGGGCCGGCGCGGGGCCGGCGCGGGGCCGGCGCGTCCGGTCTCAGGCGATGCCGGAAGCGTCCCGGCCTGACAGCCGCGGCGTGACCCCCGGGTCGAGCAGCACGGCGAACGCCTGCTCGATGATGGGAAGGAGACGGCGGGTCTCCAGGCCGGCGCCGCGGTAGCGGTTGCGGTAGGTCTGGGCGGACGCGCGCAGCGCGGAGGTGGCGGCGCAGGCGGTGACCGTCGCGCGGAGCCGGTCGGAGTCGGTCGGCGAGTCGATGCCGGCCCGGATGAGAAGCGTGTCTGCGATGCCCTGCTCCCAGTCCGCGAGCAGGCGGATCAGGCTGATCCTGGCGCGCAGCCCGCCGACCGGGCTGGCCAGGCTCTCAGCGAGAGCGGGCGGCCCGTCGGGGCCGATGAGGGTACGCAGCGCGTTGAGTACCGCCGCGAGCGGCGGTTCTTCCGCCGGGCGCCTGCGCAGCGCCGCGAGCATGACAGGGAGCAGGTCGGCGACGTCGGTACGGAGCAGGTCGTCCTTGCTGTCGTAGTAGCGGAAGAAGGTGCGGCGCGAAACGTCGGCCGCCTCGGCGATGTCGTCGATCGTCGTCCGCGAGAAGCCCTTCTCCGCGAAGAGCCGGTGCGCCGCCTCACGCAGCGCCTGGCGGGTTTCGTTCTTCTTGCGGTCCCGCCGCCCCCCGGCCGGCCCGGGCATGTTCACTGCGTCACCCGGGTGCACTGGCTGCGACTCATACCGGCAGTTTGCCACAGCCCGGCGAGCACTCAATCTGGCACTAGTGCATGATGGCACTATTGACACCTCGCCTGCCGTGATCCATCCTAATTATGGCACTAATGCCATTTTCCCGAGGAGTGAGTCATGGCTGTTACACCCGCACGTCACCTGACGCGGGGGGTGGTCCTGCCGGCGGTCATGCTCGCGCTGGCCGCCCTCGCCTCAGGATGCAAGGGCCAGGTGGCAGTGTCCGCGCAGAGCGCCGCGCCGACGGCATCCGCGGCTACCGAGACGGCGGCATCCGCACCGTCGGCCGCGGCGGCCGGCGGTGCGGCAGCGGGCACGGGCTCGCTGTCGGTCTCGATCACCTCGCCGGTCACCCAGTCGGGCAGCACCGCGGCGGCGGTGTCGTGCGTGACGGGGCTGAGCTACCGCGCCTCGGTCACCAGTGCCGTCATCCACGGAGACCAGGTGTCGTACACGGTCGCGATCGCGCACTACCGGGGGCCGGGCAGCTACCCGGCCGTCGTGGCGGTCACGCTGCGCCAGTCGACGGGCGTGGTGACCACGGTCGCCGGGGTGTCACGGGTGCCCGCCGCGATCACCGCGACGGGCGGCTCGTTTTCCGTGAGCGCGACCGGAAGCGAGGGACGGACCTTCACCGGCTCGCTGACCTGGACGTGCGGCACATGACGCGAGGCCGGCACTGGCTGGGAACCACGCGGGTGCTGCTGCGCACCCACCGCGCGCGGCGCCGTCACGACGCGGGGGCGGCGCTGCGCGCGCTGGCGCGCGGCAGCCAGGACGCGGTCGGCCTGCGCCTGCGCGGGCGGCGCGTCCTGCTGCTCCTCGACCCGGACCTGGCCGGCGAGCTGCTTTCCGGCAGCGCGGCAAGCACCGTCAAGGGCCCTGGCCTGCGGCTGACCAGGGCCATGCTGGGCGACGGGCTGCTCACGAGCGAGGGCGCCGCCCATGACCGGGCCAGGCGGCTTGTCGCGCCCGCGTTCTCGCCTCGCCGGCTGGACGGCTACGTGATCATCGCTGACCGCTGCGCGCGGGACGCCGCGGCCGCCTGGGCGGACGGTGCGCGCCGGGACGTGCACGCCGACCTGGCGGCGCTGACACTGCGGATCGCCGGGCAGGCGCTGCTCGGCGTCGACCTGGCGGCGCAGGCCCCGCGCCTCCGCGCGGGGCTGGACGCGGCGCTCGCCGAGTTCGCCGCCGCGAGCGGCCTCGGTGCCGGCGGCCTCGGCATCGCGCGCGCCGCGGGTAACCGCGGGACCGGAGCGGCGAGTGACCCTGGTGCACCCTGGGGACGAGCGCGGGCGGCGCTCCATCGGCTGGTCGACGACATCATCGCCGAGCGCCAGGCGGACCCCGCGGCGGACCGCGGTGACGTCGTGTCCGCGCTGCTCGCCGCCGCGCGGCAGCCCGCCGGCCTCACCAGCCGCGAGGTGCACGATCACGTGATCACCCTGTTGCTCGCCGGCCACGAGACAACGGCAAGCGCGCTGACCTGGGCCCTGTACCTGCTCGGCCGCCACCCCGGTGCGCAGCGGCAGGTTCAGGCAGAAGCCGACACGCTGGACGGCGGGGAAGTCAGCGCCGCGACTCTGCCCGCGCTCCGCTACACCCGCGCGGTGATCACCGAGGCGATCCGCCTGTACCCGCCGGCCTGGATCATCGGCCGCACGGTCACCGCCGACCTGCGGCTGGGCGGCTGGCACCTCCCGCCCGGGTCGGTCGCCGCCGTCAGTCCCCTCCTGCTGCACCGCGACCCGCGCTGGTACCCAGACCCGGACCGGTTCGATCCCGGCCGCTGGCTCGGCGGCCATGCACCCCCGCCACGGAACGCCTACCTGCCATTCGGTACCGGCCCCCGGTCATGCATCGGCGAGCAGTTCGCCTGGACGGAGGCGGTAACCGTGCTCGCCGTCCTCGCCAGGTCCTGGACCTTCCGTGTCGCCGCCGGCTTCCGGCCCGCCCTCGGCTACCAGGTCACCCTGCGCCCGTCGGCGGGCATGCCCATGACCGTCCACGCCCGCCGGCCCCGGCCGGCCCAGGGCCAGTGCTCAAAGACCTGCACATAAAGGCGCGGGTCGACGGGCTCGGACTCCAGGGCGAGTACGGCGAAGACCGACTGGTGTACCTTCCACAGCGGCGCGTGCCCGCCTTCAGGCCCGGCTGAACCATGCCGTCGGCCAGGCGGGCCGGCTTGACCACCGCTCCCTCGCCTCCGGCAGCCGTGAGTTCCAGCCACCAGTCGACGGCGGCAGCACGCTCCCGTTCGGAAGAAAGGTCGACGAAACGGTGCCGGGTCATGATGATGAGGTCACCGCCGAGCAGCAGCGCGACCGTGCAGCGCTCGGCGGTCGCCTCGTGGTAGAACACCGTCGCAACGCCGAACGACTGCGTGAACTCCTGCACCCGATCGGGATGCTTGTGCAGCAGGTAACCCAGGTCGGTCGCCGGATCATGGGTGGTGGAAGTGGTCAGCAGCACGCCATTAGTCTGCCGGAGAGGTACCACTGATTTTTCGGACGGCCGGTGGACGCCCGACGGGGTGCCCCGGTGGGCCGCTTGGGCCGGGTGGTGTTCAAGGAGGGGACACCGAGGCCGGTGAGGACTATGAGCTGCCTGTGATTTGCCCAGCGCCCCGGCCAAGCGATTTTTCATGAAGGATTGTGGTGTTGTGGAGGATTGTAAGCGTGGGAGCACCCATAACTCTTCATGATCAAGGGCGCGGGCCGCGGGCCATGCCTTTTGAGGCAGGTGGTGTTAAAGAGGTTTACCGCATGACGCTTCCAGGCGTCACACCACGTAGCCCGCGCCCCTTTTCTTCGCCTGCG
>Ga0335078_10014867_pt1 | contig 11546 bp, 11 predicted proteins | sample Lox_Sample_32_FD_206711 | JGI IMG/M metagenome (GOLD analysis project Ga0335078, IMG submission 206711) | Soil microbial communities from Loxahatchee National Wildlife Refuge, Florida, United States - Lox_Sample_3.2 | ecosystem: Environmental > Terrestrial > Soil > Wetlands | place: USA...
GGATCGAAGCAAATCACGATGGTGCGCGCCGCGTTTTGGGGCTTGCCGAGCGTAGCGGCCAGGGTGTGATGCATGCCCCACGCCGCGCTGTACTTGACTTCAAGATAGAAGACGACGTCGTGTTCGCTTGCAAATTCCAGGATTGCTTCGAGGGTGGGAATCCGCTGGTCCATAAACTGGCGGTCGAACCACATGCCGGCATCAAGCTGGCGCAATTCGGCCAGGGTGCGATCGTGAACCGCGCCGAAGCCGTTAGTTGTCCGCTCCAGATTCGCGTCGTGAATGGCGACAAACTGCGCGTCTCGCGTCAACTGCAAATCCGTCTCGATGAATCCGGCGCCGAGCTGCACGGCACGCTCGAACGCGGCGAACGTGTTCTCGGGAGCATGGCCGGAAGCTCCTCGATGAGCGATGATCCACGGAGAGCGCATGAGATTTGGCTATCCTAGCAGATTCAAACGCGAGGCTCGTTCGACGTTCGAGCGGGCGTTGTGTAGATCACAACTCCAGGCAACGTTCTAGACCCGAGTACTAGCAGAAATAAAACTCGCCGCGCTGCGATCCCTCGATGCACGTGCAAATCGCTTCTCACATAGCAGCTTCGTTGACTGGCAAATTGCACTTCAGGAGGCGGGCCAGCTGCGTACGGGTTTGCTGCGGATGAGTGCCAGCGAGTTTTCCTCCTGATCTGCCTGTGAATGCAGGACATAGATTGCGGCCCAAATCGATCGCCGAGGGAGCCGTTTTGGCCGAGCGATTGCGAATCCTTCTCCCGAGGATTCGCTGGAAGCGGAGCAAAGGCGCTAACAGTGATCTGAAGGCGATTTGCTTGAGGATGTGAATCGGCCTTGCGCGGCAATCGGAATTGGATATGATCCGCGCCGCGTTACCGGAACGGCCCGATTCGCGGGGCATTTCGATTTACCGCACGCTGAAGTAGCAATACTTGGGAGGCTGCTTGGCGCTGTTCGTTCTGATTATTGTGGGGCTGGTGGTGGGGTTGACGTGGTGGGACTGGCGCGACTCCGTCAAAGGTTTCGTCGTACCGGACTGGGCGAAAGGGATGGCGCTGGGTGGCGTTCTGGCCGCTTCGCTGGCGGCAGCGGCGTCATTTGCCACGGTCTGGCTGCGCGATACAGCCAGTCAATTGACCGGCGGAATCATCACGTGGCGTTTCTGGGTCGAGTTGGCTTTTCTGATTGCGCTTCTGGGAGTGATCGTGCTTGCCGCACGCCGCAAGCGCGTGCGAGTGGCTCTATTCATTGTGTGCATTCTCGCCTGTGCCGTCTGGATTGGAATGATTCTGTAACCCTCTTAATTCCCTGTAATCATAAACTTAACTGGAAAGCGAGCGATTGATGTGAGGCATTGGCTCGATGGAACCGCCTCAGCTCCGCCGCACTTAGGCGATTTGCGGCAATTCGCCGGTAACCAGCGGCCATTTGCCGAATAGCCCACGACGCAGCCCTCGATCGCCCGTAATCTCTCGCCATGTTCACGATTGAAATGAGGCGAGAGGAGATGGCAATGACCGATGCACGTCCCCAGCTGATTGGCGCGCCCGCGGTGACCCGCACGATGGCTATGCTCGCCGCTGGCCTTCTGATTTTCGTCGGACTTATGTTTCAATTGGGCGAGTTCGTCTGCGGCCAATTGAACGCGACCAGCTACTGGCTGGTCCACACCATCGCCGCGAACATCTGGAATATGGTCATTCTGCGCCTGAACGCGCTCGGTATTGGCGAACTGATTCGCTTCTGGCCGCTGCTGCTGGTAGCGTGCGGGCTGGCGATTCTTCTGGCGGTGCAGACAACAAGGAGTAATTCCCGGTGACCGAACTGCGGCACGCAAACCGGCACTTTATCGTCGGGGTGATCATCCTGGCGATCGGTGTCGTGTTGCTGCTCGACCAGTTGGGAATGACCGAGATAACGAAGTTTTGGCCGCTCATTCTGATTTATTTCGGCGTAAACAAATTTTCCACGTCCGGCGACATGAACGGGCGGTTCTGGGGCGGCTTCCTGACGCTGCTGGGCGTTTCCTTCCAATTAGAGGAGCTTGGCGTTCGAGGCGTCCGGTTTGGAACGATCTGGCCAGTGTTTCTAATTTGTGTGGGCGTGCTGCTGATTCTGCGCCGGTATGAAATGCGAAACAGGCCGGGATATTACTCGGCGATGCCGCCCCCACCGCCTCCGGCTGGACCGCCGGACGCGGGTGCGCCCAGCTCGGGACCGAGCGCTCCAACTGGCGACGCTGCCGCACCTGACTCGACCACCGCACCGAATACCGCGGCACAGCCGGCACCGCCTGGTTCGGCGGTAGGCGCAGCAGTGGGGGCTGCCGTGGGTTCGGCAGTGAATTCCGCGGTGGGCACGCCGCCGCCCGGGACATCAGCGTCCTTTGCTGAATCCGCGCCGGGAGGGCAAGGACAGCCTCCTCCCCCCCCGAACTACGGATCCGCCTGGGATCGCCGCGCCTGGCGCCAGCAACAGAAGTGGGACCGATTTCAGCAGCGCATGGAGAGGATGAGCGAACGGGCAAATCGAAATTGGGATCCTGGCGCGCACTTCAACGCCGACTCGACATGGCACGACACGGCACAGCCGCTACTCGATGAAGTGCACGTTTTCTGGGGCGGACGACGGCGCATCGTTTCGAAGAATTTCATGGGAGGGGATATCGTCGCGATTTTCGGCGGTTTCGAAATCGACTTGACGCAAGCCGATTTTCAAACTCCCGAGGTCGATATCGAAGTGGTCTCGATTTTTGGCGGCGGTGAAATTCGCATTCCCACGAACTGGGAGGTGATCGTCGAGAGCGTGGGAATTTTTGGCGGCACGCACGACCGCACCTGGCATCCGTCGCAGGCGCCGAATCCGGCCAGCGCGGCCGCTCCGGGACCCACCAGAAGGCTCATCATCAAAGGCGTATCGATCTTCGGAGGCCTGACCATCAAGAACTGATTCGTCATGCATCCGCTCCTGACTCAGATTCGGCGTCTTCTCTTTTACCTGCTCGGCTGGATCCCGCTGGCGGGCATGCTCACGTACCTGCTCGCCGTGCCGGGCGGGCTGACGTGGTGGCAAGCCGCGGCCGTAGCATTCCCGCTCTGCCTGCTCTACGCATTTGTGTGCCTGGCGGCGTGGTATCCATGCCTGGCGACGCCGCTCGAGCGATCGAGCGTGCCGCGGTTCCTGGTGACCCATGTGATGGGCGCTGTGGTGGCGAGCGCGTTGTGGGTGTTCGCCGCGCGGATGCTCGCGCGAATGCTGACGGGGTTCGAGGGATTCCACGAGATCGTGCCGCAGATCTCGAAGAATTTCCCGCTGCTCTTTGGCACGGGCGTTCTGCTCTACTTGCTTGCGGTCGGATTCCATTACGTTCTGCTGGCGGTCGAAGCATCGCGCCAGGCGGAAGCGCGGATGATGCAGGCAGGCCTTCTGGCACGCGACGCCGAATTGCGGGCGTTGAAAGCGCAAGTGAATCCGCATTTTCTATTCAACAGCCTGAATTCGATCAGCGCGCTCACGGCGTCGGACCCGGCAAAAGCCCGCGAGATGTGCATCCTGCTGGGCGATTTCTTGCGACGGACGCTCGGCCTCGGCGAAAAGCCATCCATCCCACTGGCCGAAGAGATGTCGCTGATTCATGCGTTTCTGGCGGTGGAAAAAATTCGCTATGGCGACCGCTTGCGCATGGAGGAGTCCATCGATCCGGAGGCGCTGGATGCGGAACTACCGCCGCTCCTGCTGCAACCGCTCGTGGAGAACGCCATCGTTCACGGGGTCGCCAATCTGGTCGAGGGCGGCTGGATTCGGCTGGGGGCGCATCGGCGCGACGGCCTCCTCGACATCGCCATCGAAAACGAATTCGATCCGGAGGCGCCGCGGCGCCGCAGAAACGGAGTAGGGCTGGAGAATGTGCGGCAACGGCTTGCAGCCCGCTACCCTGGCGTTGCAAGTTTTGCGGCATCTGCCGAGGCGGACCGCTTCCGGGTGGTCATCACGATCCCGGTGCAAAGAGACGAGGGTCGCGTCCCGCCACAAGCCGTGCTTCAGGAGAAAACGTCGTGACTGGCTCCGAGGCGCGAAAGATTCGAACCATGATCGTGGACGACGAAGATCTCGCGCGCCAAGTTTTGCGCGAATTTGTCTCGAAGCACTCGGAAATTGAAGTCGTCGCCGAATGCGCGAATGGATTCGAGGCCGTGAAGTCAGCGGCTGAGCTGAAGCCCGATCTGGTGTTCCTCGACATACAAATGCCCAAGCTGGACGGTTTCGAAGTGCTGGAGCTGATCGGGCCGGGGCCAGCCGTCATTTTCGTCACGGCGTATGACACGTTCGCGATTCGCGCGTTTGAAGTTCATGCTGTGGATTACCTGCTGAAGCCGATTGGCGCGCCGCGTTTCGAGGCGGCGCTCGAACGAGCCAAGGAGCGGCTCTCGGGCAAGCTGCCGGCCGCGCCGCTTCCAGCCATGGAACTGGCCGCTGCTGCGCGGCCTCCGCAGCAATATCTCGATCGCATTCCGGTGCGCGACGGCGCGAGCGTATTCATTATTCCCGTGGCGAAGCTGGATTACGCGGAGGCGCAGGATGATTACGTCGCGCTGGCGTCGCAGGGCAAGAAACACTTGAAGCAACAGACGATTTCGAGCCTGGAAACCGCGCTCGATCCCTCACGATTTCTGCGCATTCACCGCTCGTACATCGTAAACCTCGAGCGCGTGACGAAAATCGAGCCGTACGGTAAGGATAGCTTCGTGGCCGTGCTCAGCACGGGCGCGCAACTTCCCGTCAGCCGTGCGGGCCATGCCCGGCTACGCGCATTCCTCGATCGATAGCTTCGCGCAACGCCACAGATCGGGAGTGGGCCGGCGCCGCCGTTCTTTGATTCTTTTCGACGCTGACTGAACGAGCACCTTTCGCCTCGCCAAGATTGCCGGACATCAGGGACAGCGCCATACTGGTTATATGAAGGCTGGAATACAACGTCATGGCGTGACGGTACTTTCGATCGCGGCATCCGCTCTTGCCAGCTGGGCGATGTATTCGTCCGCTGCGCGCGCGGACGATCTGAAACTGAAGGACGGCACGAAGATATCCGGCACGATCGTCGGGTTCGAAGAAAATTCGTTCAAGGTGAAAACGAGCTACGGCTTCGCGCTCGTCCAGAAGGATCAGGTCGTATCGATCAGCATGGCCGATGCTCCGAAACCGGAGGCGGACAAGCCGGCGTCGTCCGGCTCGAACACGCCGGTTCCAGCGGGTGCAAAGGCTAGTGCAATTTCGACTTCCGCGTCATCGACGGCTCCCGCGAGCAAGGTGGCGCAACCCGTTGCCAGCCAACCGGCTGGTGCGAACAAGATTGCGGCGCCGAGCGCAGCGGTGACTGCGGCGCCAAGTGCAGCCAAGAATCCACCGCCAGCCGTTGCGAGCGGGCCGAGTGCTGCGCCAGCTTCGGCTGCCAATGTCGCGCCGCCCAAGCCGCCGGCTGCGGAGCCGATCCGCGAGCAAGTGACCGGCAATACGTATACGAACGAGACTTACCGCTTCCGCATGTTTAAGCCGCCGGATTGGGACGTGATCGCATCAGCTCCTGCTGTTATGCCCGGAGCGATCACGGCGATGGGCACGCCGGACGACACCACGTATTTCGTGATCGGCCAGGAGCCCGCTGGGAAATCCCTGGCTACCGATATGGATGCGACGGAACACCGTCTGCGGGATGTGATGGAGAATTTTCGCTCGCTCGACGAAGAACGAATCATGGTATCCGGAGCCGTAGCTATCGAACATCATTTCCGTGGCAATGTGGATCAGCATGATTGGTCGGGCGTCGTGGTCCTCCTATCGCGTGGCTCGAAGCTCTACACAATTTTCGGCATGACGCGCGCGGATAACGACCTCGTTCAGCTTCAGGAGAATGTAATTTCCCGCGCGATTTCCAGTCTGCAATTCACCGAGTAATTCCCCCCAATCGCCTTTCTGGCGAGATTCAGGCCAATCGGTTGGACCCAAAATCCACATTGGGAGCACCAGTCGTGCGAGAATCGGCAACGAAATGTATTCGTGCAGACTCTCAAGACGCTTTGTTGCGCGGCACGGACTCGCGATCGTTCTGCTCGCAACGCTGGGCGGCATGGGCAGCCGTGACGGCGCGCAATCGGTAGCTACCGGTCCGCCTACGTTCTACCGCGACATATTGCCGATTCTTCTGCAGCGTTGCCAAAGCTGCCATCGACCCGGCGAAATCGCCCCGATGCCATTCGTCACGTACTCGGAGACGCGGCCATTCGCTGGAGCGATCGCGGCCGATGCGAGCGCGAGGAAAATGCCGCCGTGGTTTGCCGATCCCAGCGTCGGACACTTTTCGAACGACCCTTCGCTTTCGGCGGGCGAAATCAAGACGCTCGTCGATTGGGCTAAGGCGAATGCACCGGAAGGCAGTCGCGGCGATGCCCCCGCGGCGCGCCATTTCGCGGAAGGCTGGAACATTCCGCAGCCCGATCGGGTGGTAAGCATGCCGAAACCAGTCGCGATTCCAGCGGAAGGCGATGTGGAGTACACCTACGAAATCGTGCCGACTGGATTTGCGCGCGACACGTGGGTGCAGATGTCGGAGATTCGTCCGTCGAGCCGGGAAAATGTACATCACGCGGTCGTCTACATTCGCCCGCCGGATTCGCCCTGGCTGAGGCACGCGCCGGTTGGCACGCCGTTCACTGCATCAGACATGACGAATGAACAGGATCGCCACGACACGCATACAACGAAGGCGGATATTTTGCTGGTCTACGCTCCGGGAAGCTCGCCGGACAATTGGCCCCAGGGAATGGCAAAGCTGATCCCGGCCGGATCGGATCTGGTTTTCCAAATGCATTACACGACGCACGGCCGCGCGACATCGGATCAGACGAGCATAGGCCTGGTCTTTGCGAAGCGAGCGCCCGCGAAACGCGTGCTGACTTTGCAGCTGACGAACAGCAGTTTTGTGATTCCGCCCGGCGTCGATGATTATCGCGTCGAGGTGCACGGCTCGATGCCCAATGATGCCCTGCTTCTCAGCTTTTTCCCGCACATGCACCTGCGCGGAAAGACGTTCGCCTATAACATATTGCACGCGGATGGATCGATCGAGCCGCTGCTGCGGGTGAATTACGATTTTTATTGGCAGCTGAGCTACCGGCTTGCGCAGCCGCTGCCGCTGAGGGCGGGGACCGTTCTGCAGGCTGTCGCTACCTTCGATAATTCAAAGAACAATCCGCACAACCCGAATCCGGATGCCGCGGTTTACTGGGGCGATCAAACGTACGACGAAATGATGGTCGGATTTTTCGATGTGGCCGTTCCGGCGAGCGTCGACAAAACGCATTTCTTCATCCGCGGCAACTCACCGATGGAACACGAACACTAACTCATGCAACCACAGGGCGAATCCCGCTTTAGGCGCCTCCGGTAACGGGTGGCGCGGGCGCACCGGTCACAACGCCCTGCTTTGGGGCAGGAGTCGACGCGCCGCAACTCGGGCAATGGGCCCAATTCCACTCAACTGCGCGCCCGCATGACGGACATGTGGGCCGCAGAGCCGTGGCGCATTGCGGGCAAAAAGTGAACGTGGATTTCAGCGACGCCCCACAGCGCGGACAGAAGACGGGGAGCGGATCGCGCAGGATGAAGTAGAGAATGACCCCGATCGCGTTGGGAATGAAGATCGCCAGCAGAGTCCAGACAACGTAGTGCATTCGCCGGCGGCGGGCGTCTCCATAGATGTAACCGATCAGGAGGACATAGATCGCCGGTATTGCGGCAACGAACAGACCCAGCGCAATCTGACCGCCCCGCGGCAGGCTGGAGGTGTCTCGCGACTGGGGAATCGCGATCGCGATCAGCCCGATTGCAATCCCCATGTACGTCAGGGCGGCAAGCACTTTCGCGATTGCCGGAATTACGCGCATTTCGTTTCGCAAGCTCATAACGCAAACCTCCGTTCCTGCTGGCGGCGTGCCGAAAGCAGCACGGCGGCGCTGCCCCCGGCCAGCCACGTCAAACCTGAAAAAATCGCAAAGAGGAGCCACGCCTGGTGAAAGCGAATGTCGAGCAGCGAAAACACGCCTCCGGTGATGAAGCGGAAAACCGGCCAGCCCGCGATGGTGACGATCCAGGAGAAGCACACCAGCAGGATCAGCACGGTGCGATTCTGGCGCTGCTCGGCCCGCTCGGCGATTCGATCGGCCACCTGCGCGCGGGTGCGCGCGATCAGCGAAGGCGAGGGCTGCGGCGTCGGCAAACGGCGGAGCCCGCCGGAAATCAGCTGCCAGCGCTCGAGTTGGGCCGCGCAAGCCGAACATGACGCTGTATGGCGGGCGATGCGCGCTTCCGTTTCGGTATCGAGAGCGCCGGCAACGAATAGCGCCAGTTGTTCGCGGATTTCGGCGTGCTCGTCCCTGGCGCTCATCACTGCACCTCTCCGTAATTTGCTTCGAGCGTTTGACGGATCTGCTCGAGTCCGCGGCGAAGGCGCGACTTCACCGTCGAAAGCGGCGTGGCCAGCACATCCGCAATTTCCTCGATCTTCATTTCTTCCTCGAACCGCAGCGAGAGCACCTCGCGATAGATCACCGGCAGAGTTTCAAGAGCCGCTGCGAGATGGCTCGCGCGCTCACGGGCCAGCAACTGATCGTGCGGACCCGGATCGGACGCCGCCAGGCGCGAGAGCTTCGTGTCAGCTGAGGAGTCCTCGTCAACAGGTTCATCGAGGCTGCTTGGCTGCACTCGACGCAAATGATCGAACGCTAAATTTCGCGCGAGGGTGAAAAGCCATGCATCGAAATTGCGCGCCGGATCGTAGCTGCGAATCTTTTCAGCGACGCGAATCCAAGTCTGCTGAAACAAATCTTCCGCTTCGGCGGGCCGGCGAACCAGGCGCAAGAGGTAGCGATACACGCGATTCTGGTAGCGCGCGATCAGGGTGGAAAGCGCGTCCAGATCGCCGCGCCGAAGCTGCAATACTGCGGCTTCGATGCCCACTCGCCCCTCCCAGACGCTCGCTATCGTGCCGGTCATATGCATACTACGGACCGGCCCGCCGGAAAGACGCACGCGCTTGCAAACTAATGTGTTTCAGCTACTTAGAGTAGACGTGAAGACGACGAAATCGCACTAGAATTTGGTCACTTCGCTGAAGTGGAAGTTGGCCACTTTCATCGCGGGGACGACCATCTCGAAGGATTCTTCGCCCGCGGCGCGCACGGAGGGACCGAGCATCTCCACGTTTGAAAGCATCTCGATAATGCTCTGATTGAAGCGGAAATTGCGGATGCCGCCGGTGATTTTTCCATTTTCGATGAGGAACGTTCCATCGCGGGTCATGCCGGTGAGGATTTTTTCGTAGGGATCCACCTCGCGGATGTACCAAAGGCGCGTGACGAGGATGCCGCGCTGGGTGGTGCGAATCATTTCGTCGAGAGATTTATCGCCGCCGGAAAAGACAAGGTTCATGGGCGCTTCGCCGTATTCATTGGGCAGCGAGAAGCCATGGCCGGTGGGCTTCGCTTTCATTTTCTTGGCAGTCGCGCGTGAGTAGACGAGATTTTTCACGACGCCGCGATCGACGAGCAAAACCTTATGGCGCGGCATGCCCTCGCCATCGTAGGGATGGCCTGTTTGGAGCGGATGATAAACGTCATCCCATAATGTGATGTTTTCGCCGAGGATTTTCTTGCCGAGGCGGCCGGTGAAGCAGGAACGCTTGTCGAGAACGGCGGTTCCCGCGAAATCGTAGAAGAGGAATCCGACGAGATCGAGGACCGCGGCGGGCGGGAGGATCGCGGTGTAGTGACCCGGTTCGATTTCGCGAGGCTCGCGTGAATCTGCGGCCTTTTGGCTTGCGCTATCGGCCAATTCGTCAGGGTCTATCGTGCGGATATCGGGCGAATTTGCCTTGGCCCAGCCCGACGAATTTTTTTCGAGCAAAGTGACCGAGAATTCGGCCTTGGTCTGCTGGTAGGTCGCGAAGAGGCCCTTTGAATTGGCGATGACGGATTGCGATTCGCCGCTGGAAAAAATTCCGGCGGCCGTCTGTTTCCTTTTTTCCGCCATTTTGCAGACGCGCGCGACGGCGCGAGCGCGGCCTTCCGCCGTGGTCTTCGCGGTGGCAGGGACGAATCGGGAGACCTTCTCATATTTTTGTCTGCCCAGCATGGGCAAGAGATCGGGATTCTTAGGCTGGTTGCGCGCGAGGCTGATGGCGGAGGCGACGACACGGCGCAGCGAATCGTCATCGGTTTTGTTCGTCGTGGCGCGGGCGGTGCAGCCATCGACGACGGCGCGAACCGAAATGCTGCGAATCTGTTCGGCAACGTGCTGGTGAATGGTGTTATTGGCGAAGCGGGTGAGCGCATCGGCGGCGGACTCGACGTCGACCTCGGTTTCATCGGCGTCGCTGAAGTTGAGGACGCGCTGGGCGAGACGCTGGAGATCCATGAGCAGGATGCGTGCAGGCTTGGTGGGCATTAGGAAGTGACAGGCCTCGCTAAGTTGGAAGAGAAATTCTTCGGCTGCGTCACGCGCCGCGCAACTACCGCGCGAAAAACAGAAAAGCGCGTGACTTCGCTCAGGATGACGACGAAGCGGGCGAAGTGGGGTGGGAAATATCTCGCGCGCTTTCGCGAAACAGCCTCGGCGAGCATTGCAGTTGTCGTCGTCACTTTGAGAAGGCGACTCCGACGCGGATGTTGCGGAAACGCGCGGGCGCGGCGCCGTGGCCCGTACCCATGGTTTGCTGCGGCTGACCCTTGCCGCAATTCGGCGTGCCCCAAAGCGTCCAATGATCGCGAGAACAGATCGCGTCGCAACTATTCCAAAATTCGGTGGTGATGCCGCTGTAGCTTGGATTCTTGATCATGCGGCCGATTTTGCCGTTCTTGATTTCCCAGCCGATTTCAGTGGAGAACTGAAAGTGATACCGCTTGTCATCGATGGACCAGGAGCGGTTGGTTTCCATCAGGATGGCGTCGTCGGTATCGGCGATCAGGTCATCGTACTGCCACGTGCCGGGATCGATGCTGATGTTGGTCATGCGAATCATCGGCAGGCGATTCCAACTTTCGCAGCGGACCGTGCCGCCGGAGCACTTTTCGCCGATCGCCGGCGCTGTTTCGCGGCTGGAAAGATAGCCGGTGAAGAGGCCGTCGGTGATGATCGGAGTGCATTTTGCGGGGACGCCTTCGTCATCGTAGGCAAACGTGCCGAGGCCAGGGCCGTGGTCGAGGCGCGCGTCGGCGACGACGTTGACGATGTCGGAGCCGTACTTCAGCTTGCGGAGCTTGTCCGTGGTGAGAAAACTCATGCCCGCGAAATTCGCTTCCATGCCGAGGACGCGATCGAGCTCGATGGGGTGGCCGATCGATTCGTGAATCTGAAGGCCGAGCTGCGACCCCCCGAGAATGATGGTTTTGTGTCCCTCGGGGCATTGCGCGGCGGAATGAAGCGCGACGCATTCCTCGGCGATGCGTTGGGCATGTCCGACGAGATCGAGCGATTCGATCA
>Ga0335078_10014868_pt1 | contig 11546 bp, 12 predicted proteins | sample Lox_Sample_32_FD_206711 | JGI IMG/M metagenome (GOLD analysis project Ga0335078, IMG submission 206711) | Soil microbial communities from Loxahatchee National Wildlife Refuge, Florida, United States - Lox_Sample_3.2 | ecosystem: Environmental > Terrestrial > Soil > Wetlands | place: USA...
TGACCGAAGATGACACAACGCACCGCAGCCCGAAAGGTGGGAGAATCCCCCGGTCACGGGCCGTCTTCGCTGGTGGCAGGTGTTGGGTTCGAACCAACGTAGGCTGAGCCGACGGTTTTACAGACCGTTTCTGGTGCACCACCGGAATGGCCGCTGACCTGGCCAAACTTCTTTAACGATCACGTGAATATCCGGCACTGTCCGCGCTATATGTCCGTGCTGACGGCGACCGGAACGCCTGACATCACGGACAGACACGGACAGCGTCCGTACGACCAGCCTGACCAGTAACTGCACATCCGTGGCCCGCCGGCCCACACCCTGAACCTCCGGACGCATTGCTCGCTCTATATATCCAGCCTTCCTTCAAACGAAGCATGCGGCACTGCCGCCCCGCAAATGACGCCCCACAAGTCGAAGGCCGCCGATCTGGTAACCCTTGCGCCAACGACCGAATCTGGCTCCCCTCTGATCCTCGACCGTCCGCTTTTCAGGTTTAGCGGCAGCCCAGGTCAGATCTGAAGACTAAGCGTGTCAGGCAGTTCGGGTCCGTGCCAGGACGCCGGTGGCTGCCGTCGTTGCCGTCGTGCCGGTGTCCTGGATTACATCTGAATGCAGGCCCCATGCGCGCGGACCGTCCCAGACGGACACCTAGTAACTGGGCCGCGGTGCAGTTCGGCGTACCCCGCCCAAGCGACGAGGCGAGCTAACACGACGAGGGCAGCGATGATCCACCTCACCTGAACCACACTACCTTTCGACCGCATAGGGTCTATCTCGCCTTCGGCTCTGTCGCACTTTCGGTGGTGACGGTCGGTGGTTAGCCGAGCAGGATCCGCTGGCGCAGGAGGGTGAATCCTGCCCGGCCATACATCTGCCGCTTGATCATCTTGGTCTTGGTGTTCACGCCTTGTCCGGCCGTTGTGAAACGGCAGCGTGACGGCGGCGATGACAGCCTGGGTGTCCAGCTCCAGGCCGCGGGTGAAGGCGTGGACGCTCGGCAGGTCCGCTGCCCGTGCGGCGTGGGCCCATTGGCTGAGCCTGGCCTGGTTGGCGGGTTCAGGGCGCAGCAGCGGGCGAAGTCACAGACCAGGCCGACCAGGCTCGTCATCTCCGGGCAGGCCGCGGTCAGCTTGCTGAGCAGTACCTGCTGGCTGCCGGTGAGCGCGTCAGGCCGGGCCAGCAGCATCCGGGCGACGCGCCGGGGCGACAGGTGCGGGCGGTCGGCTTCGGCCCTGCCTTGGGTGATGTAGCGGTAGAGCAGGTTCATCCGACCGAAGCGCGAGCTTCCTTGGAGTCCAGTGCAATGTCACCGAGTCGGACAGTGCCTTCATGGCACGTGCAGGATCAGGGCGTCATCGACTGCACGCAGATCCTCTGGGTCAGAAGTTACGACATGCCGGTTCCCCTGCCGCGCGCAGAGGGCAACCGAGACATCGACGACATCGGCGTGGCCCGACCTGCCGCATAGCAGGCCAACAGCGCGAGCGACTGGGTCGTCCAGGGCGACAACCTCCGTGCGCTCGTCGCCGAGCAACGCTGCAATCCGCGCCTGTCGCGGTCCGCCGCGCCACGCCTGCGCAACGGCGCCCGCAGGCACCGCGACTTGCCAGTCACGCCGGTCGATCTCCTCCAGCAGAGCCTGCATCCGCCTGCTGCGACGCTCGATCGCGATGAGAGCGCCGGCATCGAAGGTGATCGCGCTGGTCATTCGACGCCGAGCGCCCGGCGAGCCCATGCGTAATCTTCCTCACTCGGCTGCCCGTCTTCAGCGCGCATGTCAGCGACCAGGCGGGAGATTGACCTGGTCCGCGCCGACTGCGCCATCGCATCGGCGATGTAAGCAGAGACCGAGGCTGCGCGGCCTTCGCGCACGGCCTGCCGTGCCTGCTCAGCGAGCTCGTCCGGCAGGCTCACAGCCAGCTTGGTAGTCATACCAGTAGCATACCATAGTCATACCGAGGTAGTGCCAGGGCTGTGGATCTAACGGTGTTTCCGGCCCGATCCCGCCGGGCTTGATAGCCCGGCGGGGGGTGCCGTGATGACCGCGACACTAGAGACCGTGACAAACAGGAAGAAGGACAAGCCGGAGCTGACCAGTCCACCCCAGGATACGAACGGCTGTCCGCCCGGTACACGATCACCGTGGCCGCCGGCATTGACTCGGCGCTAAGCGCCAGCGGCCGTTAACCAGCGAGATCAATCAGCGCACCTGGCCATAAAATGCGGCAGAATAAGCTGGCTGGGCAGTCAGCGACTGGATATCGGCTTTGCGCATCTTGTCTTCAGCCGGCACCGGGCGTGTCCTATCGGCTGTGCAAGCGGCGTGGCTGACCTGCGGTGGTCCTTCAGCGGGGCCGCTCAGTGCTCGTGACGGTCCCCGATGCGGAGCGGTGCACCTGCGTCGGCCGGGTCGGGTGAGCGCTACTGCTCCGGTGCCCGCCCAGATGACGCGCCGGGCATCGCCGCCTGTAGCCCGCGAGGCGGCCGGCGCGAGTGCCTGGACCGGATGCTGTGTACCAGCGAACGGCATCTCCGGCTCGTTCTCGGCGAGTACATCGATAACTACGACACTCACCGGCCGCACCGGGCACTGCAGCAAGCCCGCCTGCCGGGTGCCTGCATCCGCCTGCTCCATCCGGGTTCTGCGGCATGACCGCTCGCCGGCCTGATCCACGAGCATCCCCTGGGTCGCATAGGGTGACAGGATATTCGGCACCCACAGGGTGGTTATGCGGTGCGCAGGGCCTGGGTCGGGGACAGGCGGGCGGCGCGGGTGGCGGGGTATAGGCCCGCGATCGCGCCGATGGCGAGGGCGGCGGTCAGGCCGCCGTAGAGGGCCTGCGCCGGGATCAGCAGCGTGCAGTGCTGGCTGAAGGCGTAGGCCGAGGTCGCGGTCGCGCCAATGACGGTGCCGGCCAGGCCGCCGAGCAGCGACAGGAGCAGGGCTTCGGTGAGGAACTGCTCGGCGATATGGCGGCGGGTGGCGCCCAGGGCACGGCGCAGGCCGATCTCCGAGCGGCGTTCGAGGACGGAGATGACCATGACGTTGGCGATGCCGACGCCGCCGACCAGCAGCGCGACGACGCCCAGGCCGAGGAACAGGCCGTTGTAGGCGCCCTTGGCGGCGATCTCGGCCTGCAGGATGTCGGCGGGGTAGGACACGCTGGCATCGGAAGGGCTGGCCGGGCTGACGGTGGCCGGGAGGACCGCGGCGACGGCGGCGACCTGGGCGGGGTCGGAGCGGACGAACAGTTCGGTGGGGTGGCCGTCGAAGGCGAAGTACTGCTCGGCGATCGGGAACCCGATGAACGCCATCGCGTCCATCGGGGACTGCAGGGGGACGCTGCCGAGGATGCCGACGACGGTGAACCAGTGACCGCCGATCCAGACCTGCTGAGGTGTGGCGAGGCTGGTGATGCCGAGCAGGGCGGCGGCCTCGTGGCCGAGGACGACGGCCGGGTAGCGGGCGATGGCGGGGTTGAGGAACCGGCCGCGGGCCATCTTCGCGCCGACGGTGGCCGGCAGCGTGGCTGACGCGGCGGTCAGCGAGATGCCGTTGGTGTCGATCGCCGGGACGTAGGGGGTGCGGTACACGTTCACCCCGCTGATCGACCCGATCGACGCGACGGAGGTGACCGGGCCGATCCGGGCGGCCATGCCCTGCGCGGTGGTGGGCAGCTCCGCCTGCTGCGCGCCCGCGCCCGACGTCGGCTGCACGGTCGCCAGGTTGCCGAGCGCGCCGAGCTGGGCCAGCAGGCTGGCCTTGGAGGTCTGGGAGATGCCCAGAACCCCGACGATCGCCGCGATCCCGATGCTGATCCCCAATGCCGACAGCGCCGCGCGGACCCGGCGGCTGCGCAGCCCGAGGCTGCCGACGCGCAGCAGGTCCGGCCCGGTCAGCTTGGACTCGCCGCCCTCGCCGGCCTGCCGGCGGGCCGCCCGGGATCGGGGGTCACGAGCCGGTGTGCGTGTCACCGATGATCCTCCCGTCGCGGATCTCGATGCGCCGACCCATCGCCGCGGCAACGTCCAGGTCATGGGTGATGACCACGATCGTGGTCCCCTCGCGGTGCAGCTCGCGCAGCAGCTCCAGGATCGACACGCCGGTCGCGGTGTCCAGGTTCCCGGTCGGCTCGTCCGCCATCACCAGCGCCGGCCGGCCCGCCAGCGCCCGCGCGATCGCGGTGCGCTGCTGCTCCCCGCCGGACAGCTGGTTGGGCCGGTGCCGGAGCCGGTGGCCCAGCCCGACCCGTTCCAGCGCCGCGGCGGCCAGCTCCCGCCGCCCGGCCGCGGTCCCGCCCCGGTACAGCAAGCCGTTCGCGACGTTGTCGAGCACGCTGAGCCCGTCGAGGAGGAAGAACTGCTGGAACACGAACCCCAGCCGGCGTGACCGCAGGCCCGACAGCTTCTTGTCCGACATGGCCGAGGTGTCTTCCCCGGCGATCCGGACCACGCCCCGGGTGGGTCGTTCCAGCGTGCCCATCACGTGCAGCAGGGTGCTCTTGCCCGACCCCGACGGGCCCACAATCGCCGCCAGCTCACCGGGGCCGACCTGCAGGTCCACTCCGGCCAGCGCCACCACTGGCGGGTCACCGGGATACTCCTTCAGCACGTCAGCCAGCTCCAGCACCGCCTGGGTCACGACGACGGCACCTCCACCCGCATCCCCGCCGCCAGGCCCGGAGCCGAGACCTGCACCATCGTGTCGGAATACAACCCGGTCGTCACGGCGAGCAGCCGGGTGCCGCTCCCGGACACCACCTGCACGCCGAACCCGCCGCCCTGCAACGCCAGCAGCGCGTTCACCGGCACCGCCAGCACGCCGTCGGCCCGTTGCGAGGTGATGTTCACGTTCACCGGCGCCTGGTCCAGCGCCGCGCCCGACGGCGCCGAGTCCAGGGTGATCGTCACCGTCACCGTCGGCGAGGAATTACTCCCCCCGCTGCCGCCGGACCCCGACGACGAACACGGCGACTGGCCCGCCGACCCGCTGCCGCTGCCATTGCCGGTACCGGTGCCGCCGCCCCCCGGGCACGTCGCCACGTTGCCGACGGTCTGCACGTGCCCGCCGACGGTCGTGGTCCCGTCCGGCAGCGTCACCGATACCGCGTCACCCGGCTTCACCAGGTACTCCTGCGACACCCCCAGCGAAACCGTCACCACCGGCGTCGTATCGGTCGCGGTCAGCACGGTCCCGCCCCCGCCCCCGCCGCCTCCGCCATCGCCACCCCCGCTACCGCCTCCGCCGCCTCCGACCGACGACCCGGTCGTCGGGGTGACCGAGGTGACCCGGATCGGGCCCGGCTCGAACACCACCTCACCCAGCAAGATCTCCCCGGTCGCCGGCAGGCCCCGCGCCCGCTGCCAGCGCTGCACCGCCGCCGCGGTCGCCGACGAGTAGCGGTCGCGCTGCGCCAGGCCGTCGCCATAACCCAGGGCTCGCAGGTCACGGGTCAGCTCCGCCACATCCGGCCCAGGCGACATTCCCGTATAGAACGCTCGGTAGGCCGCGACCGGGCCGTACAGTAACGGCACCGGCTCACCGCTGACCGCATACACCCGCTGATCCTCCCGGATCACCGCGCCCGCCGCCGGCAGCCACGTATACGTGGTGCCCGGATTGACCGCCGTCGCCCGCAACGACGCCAGCGTGGCCTCGTCGTTCTGCAGCCTGACCCGGTCGGCCCCGGCCTTGCCCTCGGCCTGGTCGTTGGCGGACTTCGCCGCCGTCTGCGCCGCCGCCAGCTGCTCCTCGGCCTGGGTGAGCGCGGACCGATCCGCGCTGACCTTCTGCTTGTCCGCGTTGCAGGCCAACGACGACGAACCCGACCCGGCGCACGCCTTCTGCTCGGCGGCCTGATCCGCGCCTAGGCCGGACTGGTCGGCGCTCACCGTCGCCTGATCCGCGGACACCGACTGGCTCCCCGACGCGGATGCGTCCGACCCAGCCTGCTCATCTGCCGAAAGCTCCTGCTCATCGGCGGCCACCGCCTGCTGCTCCGCGGTCACCTGCGACGGACTCGCCCCCGACGGCGCCGACACCGTGTACGAACCCCCGTACCCCAGCGACCCGCCTTCCTGCACCGCGTTCACCAGGTCCGTCCGCACCACCGCCGCCGTCGCCGCCGCACCACCGCCGCCACCCGGCGAGGTCGCGCCACGGCCTCCGGCCGCCAGCGCGGCCCCGCCCGCCGCCCCGGCGACCACCACCGCAGCACCGACGGCGAACACCACCGCCCGCCGCGACAGCACCCGCCGGGCCAGCGACACGCGACGGGCCAAGAACTTAGCCATTGCCGGTGTAGGTGGGGTCGACGTCCCCCGGCTGCGGAGCGCTGGCGCCGGGGAGGAATGACCAGTCGGTCTGCTTGGTGCACACCTTGTTGGCGTTTATGGTCGTGGGACTGGTCGGGTTCAGGGAGCCCAGATTGATGACGCCCGGCCCGGAGCTGTTGGGGTCGGGGAACTGCGGGACCCCGTTGGCCCGCATGCACTTGGCGTACTTTAGCTGCACGGCCAGGGATGGCGGCTTATGCTCCTGATGGCCATTATCCAGCGCGTTCTGCGCCTCGTTGAGGTAGTTCACGCAGAACCTGGCAGGCCCGGAGCCGCTCTGGCCGGTATACCCGAAGACGCCTCCGGGGATGCTGGCGGACATGGTGACGTGGATCACCTTGCTGGCGTCGATGGTCGGGTCGGCCTGGCCGGTAACGCCGTGGCTGCGCATGCACGTGGTCCACTGCTGGAGCAACTGGGCCGGGTTACCGTTCGACCCGGTGGTCGCAGAGCCCCCACTGCCCGAGGAACTCCCGCCGCTGCCGCCGCCGCTGCTGCTGCTCCCCACGTTCGCGACTTGCGGAGTGCTGGACCCGCTGCCGCATGCGGCCAGCCCGATGGCGGCCGCCGCGGCGAAGGCCGCCAGCCATTCCGGTCGCAGGCTCTTCCTGGCGTCGTTCATCTCGTGTTCCTCGCAATCATGTAGAGATCCGGCCTTACGGTCAGCAATCCGGCGACACTTGCTGCGCCATCCCGAGCGGGAAGCCGGGCGGCTGTTGCTGGCGATAGAAGTTCAGGTTGATCTTGAGGGGCTTGGGCCAGAGGTCGTTGCGGCGGTGCAGCTCGGCCCAGTACGCGGGGTCGAGGTAGGTGGCCGGGTTCGGCCACGAGGCGGTCAGCTCCGCTGGCTGGCCCAGGTACAGTCCGGCATCCAGGATCTGGCTCAGCGACCCGCCGCATTACGGATACTTCCCGAGCCAGGTGCCCGCGGCCGGGATGACGCTGCCCCTGGGGTAGCTGGCGAGCCTGGCGTACAGGAGGCCCGGATCTGGCGGCAGACCGGGCAGGTCGACCAGGTCAAGGATCACGTAGCCGCGGACCCCGGTCCGCTGCTCGATGAGCACGACCAGGTCACCCTCGGCCGCGCCGTTGTGGACGACGTGCCCTATGCCGTAGCAGATCAGGGCCCGGCGTCCCTTGGCCTGCACCTCCCGTTCCACCAGAGACGCCACGTACGGGTCCCGCTTGGGCTGGACGGAGGCGAGCTGCCGCGCAGTGGTGATCTTGGACCAGTCGATGGGATAGTCGCCGAGCAGCACCCGGATCCGCTGGCTGGGCGGCAGCGTCCAGTTGACCGCCCGCACCCGGCGGAAGAACTGCTCGTACACCGGGTTATCCCAGGTCCCTACAGGCGACTGGGTGGTGTTGCGGTAGACCAGGCGCAAGTCGGCGTCGTTAACCGGCTCACCGTCGAAGACGAACTTGTCGATCGTGTCCTGGTACATCGCGTTCCCGAACTCCACCACGATGTCATTGACCACCCCGGGCAGCCGCGGGTCGCTGATTAGCGTCTGCAGCACGTCATGGTGTTCCTGCAGGATGTGCGCCTCGCCCAGGGCGACCAGCGGTCTAGTCCGGAATGCCGCCAGGACCGCGTCGGTGAGGCCGGACCGGCCCCGGCGGCCGGGTGCGGCGCTGGCTGCCGCGGCACTCGGCGCCGCGAGCCCGGGCGCGCCCAGCCCGGCGGCCGAAGCGGTCAGGAATCCGCGCCGGTTCAGCCCTGGCAGATTTCTGCGCGCACGCATGATGCACTCTCCTTGCGGGTGCGGTAAGGGCAGTTGCGGGCGGGTGAAGCTAAAACCGGCGGGAGGTCATCCAGGCGGCCCGCCCGCCATTGCTGTCGGTCGCTGTTGCCCGGCCGGGATCCGCTGCAATGTCGAGGTAACGGCCCGGGCCAGCGGGACATGGCGGAATCCGGCGGGGATGGGCACGGTAAGCCGGGCCAGGTTCTGCGCGGTCGGCGGGAGCCAGGTGATCTGCGCGGTCAGGACGACTGGCCGGCCGGGGGCCGCGCGGACTACCACCCTCACCGGCAGGTACGTTCCCGGGCTGACCCAGATGGTCTCGGAGGTAGCCGCCTCCGGCGGGCTCGTCAGCTTGATCGCCGCGATCCCGTCGACGCGGTCCCGGCCGGCTACGGTCAGGCTCTTGCAGGAGACCGCGGCGCGCAGGGCTTCGGCCACGGTCACGGACAGCGAACGGGAAGTGGCGCCCGGCAGCCCGGGCAGGAAGACTTGCGGGAGGGCGGCGACCACCGATCCGCAGCTTCGCGGACCGGGCACCGGTGCGGCCGGGCGGTCCAGGCCTGACTGGCGTGCCCAGGTCCGTGTCAGGTAGCTGACCAGGGCATAGGGCGCTGCGGTAGCCGAGCCCTCGTCGTAGTACGGGTGCCCGGCCGGTGAGTACCTGACCGAACGCCAATGCCCGCCGAACGACCACTCCTCCGACCTGGCCATCGCGGGCTTGCCATCGATCACCGGGCCGCGGCTGGTGACCGTCACCTGCGCGATCTCGCCGGGCTCGGCCGCGCTCAGCGCACTGTCGACGCGCTTCACCACGTAATCCGCGGTGACGACCTGCCGCCCGGTGCCGTTGTGCGGTGCGCTGGCCACGACCACGGCCGTGACCGCCGCGGCCAGCCCGGCGGCCAGCGGGACGCCCGCCAGCAGCAGGCGCCGGGGCCGGTTACCGGCCCAGTTCCTGGCCGGTGCACGGTGACTCGTCGTAACGGGTGTGGCCACGATCTGCCGGGCAAGGTCGGACAGGGTTTCCGGCCGCGGCACCCGTGCCGCCTCCTCGTCGGTCACCCGGGCAATCCTGGTGATCGGGTTCATACGCGATCTCCGTTCAGGTGACTGATTTCGAGGTTGCGGGGGCATGACCGGGGCTTCCGCCTAGCTCCCTGGTCAGTCGCTGACGCGCCCGGTGCATGCGGATCCGGACCGCGTTCCGCGAACAGCCCAGGACCGTGGCGATCTGTCCGTAATCCAGGCCTTCCCACGCCTCCAGCGCGAGCAGTTCACGCTGCTCGCCGGGTAGCCGCCGGAACGCCTCCGCGATTGCCGCCAGCTCCGCGGTGTATTCCTGGGGTTGGGAGAACGCGGCGAGGTCGTCTCGCAGCCGCCCGGCCAGCGCCGAGCGCCGTCGCTCGCCGCGGTGATGGTTGGCCAGCGCTCGCCGGGCCACGCCATACAGCCACAACCGCGTCCCCGGTTCCGGCGGGACCTCATCCAGCCGCCGCCAGAGGGTCAAAAACGTCTCGGCAACCACGTCGGCGGCGTCCTCCGGGTTTTCCGTACGGCGCAGCACGTATCCGAGTACCGGGCCGCGGTAGGCCTGGTACATCGCCTCGAAGCCCGTCTGCCGGGGGTCATCGGCAGCCGTCGGCCGGTCTGGCACAATTGCTCCTCCAGCGGTTCGCTCCTTCAACACTGAGCTACATGTCCGGCTCCCGCCGGGGATTTCACTCGATCTTCTGGAGGATCTCGGTCAGCTCGTGCCGGAGCGCATCGACGCCCACACTGACCACCTATCGGTAGTCTCGTTTAGGGTCGCGGAGCGCAAGAATGCTTAGCTTGGGCTGGGAGGTCCGATGTATCGGGCGCTGGTTGCTGGACTGCTTACAGCAGTCGCCACCGCTGCGTCTGGCCTCCTTGGACTGGTCCAAGGTGCCATGATCCCTATGACTCTTACCGTTGCTGCGGTGATCGCTGGCGCGAGTACCTATCTGGCGGCTCTTAAAAAAATGTCTCTGGACCCGCGGTCATTCTGGGCATCTGAGTGCGCCGAGTCCCTTCCCGAGAAAGTGCCTCTATGAGGGCCTGATCCGGTAGCTGCCGGGAGAACCTGGCGAGAGAAACCAAAAATCCCCTGGAGCACTGGAAACCTGCTGTGGGTTGGTGCGCTGTATCGCGGCGCTACCGATGTGACGTAGATCACGATGCCATTTGTGTCCGCACCGGGTTCCGCATGATCCTCACCGCCCGCGGCATCACCGTGGCCGGCGAGGCCGCCGACGGAGCCGAGGCCCTGGCTCAAGCCCGCAGGCTCCAGCCCGACGTGGTGCTCATGGACATCCGGATGCCGAACATCGACGGGCTGCAGGCCACCCGGCAGATCCTCCAGCACCTCCCGGACTGCCGGGTGATCATGCTGACCACCTTCGACCTCGACCGCTACATCTACGACGCCCTTGCCGTCGGAGCCAGCGACTTCCTCCTCAAAGACGTCACGCCCGCCCACCTCGCCGCCGCGGTCCGCCTGGTCGGAACCGGGGACGCGCTCCTCGCCCCTTCGATCACCCGTCGCCTCGTCGAGAAGTTCACCTCTGGCGACCGCAGCCGTTACGCCTCCGCCCAGGCGATTCACCGCGACCTGACTGGCCTGACGCCTCGCGAATTGGAGGTGCTGACCCTCATGGGCCGCGGACTGTCCAACTCCGAGCTCGCCGACAGTCTGGCCCTCAGCGAAGCCACTGTGAAGACCCACGTCGCCCGCATCTTCGCCAAGCTCGCCCTCCGCGACCGGGCCCAAGCGGTCGTCCTCGCTACGAGACTCGCCTGGTGACACCAGACACGAATTAGCCGGGGTGAGCGAGGCGACCCGCCTGCTGGAACGCGGGCTCGGCACCAGGCTGTTCGAGCGGACCAGCCGCCGGGCCCAGCTGAGCACGGGCCTGCAGCGATCTCCAGACCACCTCCTGCAACACGATCACGTCGGGATCAAGGCGCACGTCGCGGGCGACGTGGAGTCGCTGGTTACTGGGCAGGTGGCAATGTGCCGGTCCACGAGGGCCGGGCGCGGGCCGCGGGTTGGTCATGCTGGTGCGGCGCGTTGCTCGGCGATCGAGTTGCCGCCGTCTACGACCAGGTACTGCCCGGTGATGTAGGACGCGCCGGGGCTGGCTAGCCAGGCAATCGCGGCGGCGATCTCGCCGGGTGTGCCGCTGCGGCCGGACGGGGTGGCCTGCCCTTGGCCGCGCTCTTCTGGGGTCTGGGAGCCGGTCGCAATCCAGCCGGGTGCGACGGCGTTGACGGTGATCCCGTGCCGTGCGGCGTCGACGGCGGCGGCCCGGGTCAGGCCGACCATGCCCGCCTTGGCGCTCGCGTAACCGACGTCCGCCCGGATCGCCATCACCGGGCCCGTCACGCTGGCCACCATGATGATCCGCCCCCAGCCGCGGCTGATCATGGCCGGCACCGCCGCCT
>Ga0335078_10014871_pt1 | contig 11545 bp, 12 predicted proteins | sample Lox_Sample_32_FD_206711 | JGI IMG/M metagenome (GOLD analysis project Ga0335078, IMG submission 206711) | Soil microbial communities from Loxahatchee National Wildlife Refuge, Florida, United States - Lox_Sample_3.2 | ecosystem: Environmental > Terrestrial > Soil > Wetlands | place: USA...
GCTTCGGTCTGGCCGGCGGTCCAGGTGGCACGTTCCCATTCGCGCATCCGAGCGAGATTGATGACCGGGACGGACATTTATGATTTACGATTTATGATTGATGATTTCCCAGATGCTCGCATCTCGCCAAATCGTAAATCATCAAGTATCAATCATAAATCAAAATCGTCACCGAATTGTCACGTGGTTGTCACGGAATTGAAATTGTGTGACAATCGGGCGCATGGTATGCAAAGCGGGAGTGAAGCCGCGGATTTTAGTGGTGGATGACGAACCCGAAGCGGTGGAACTGGTCGAGTTCAACCTGAAACAGGCGGGTTACGCTGTCATCACGGCTGTGGACGGCGCGGAGGCGTTGAAAAAGGCCCACGCGCAGCGGCCGGATTTGATCATTCTCGACGTGATGCTGCCGGAAATGGACGGCTTTGAGGCGTGCAAAGTGTTGCGGCTGGATCCGGCCACCGCGCGCGTGCCCATCATCATGCTCACCGCGAAAGCCGCCGAAATTGACCGCGTGCTCGGCCTGGAACTCGGCGCGGACGATTACCTGACCAAGCCGTTCAGCCCGCGCGAATTATTGTTGCGCATCAAAAAAATCCTTGCCCGCGGCCAGACCGAGGAGAAACCGAGCGAACAGTTGCGGTTTGGCGATTTGCTGATAGACGTGCCGCGCCACGTCGCCAGTTGGAAAGCCAAGACCATCGGTTTGACGGCCACCGAATTCAAGCTGCTCACCACGCTCGCGCAACGCGCCGGGCGCGTGCAATCGCGCGACCATCTGCTCCGTGACGTCTGGGAATACGACAGCCTGATTGACACCCGCACGGTGGACACGCACATGCGCCGCCTGCGCGAGAAGCTCGGCCCGGCGTCGAAGCATCTGGACACCGTCCGCGGCGTCGGGTATCGGTTTGTCGAGTGAGCAGGAAACATTCAACGCCGAACTTTCAACATTCAACGCTCAAGGGACGGCATCCCGGGATCATTCAAGGTTGGGCGTTGAATGTTGAATGTTGGATGTTTCTTCGATTTCTTTTTCCCCAGCCATGTGGCCATCGCTGACCATTCTGGCCATCGTCGCGCTGGTGGCGGTCCATATCTGGTGGCGGCGGAAATTTCTCCGCCAGCAACGGCAGGTACAGATCGAGATGGAGGATTTTCAGCGGCACCAGCAGCAGACGACGACCGATGCCAAAGCACAACAGCAGGTTTTGTTCAACAGCATGCTGGAAGGGCTGCTGCTGCTGGACCGCAACCGCCGCATTTATCTCGCCAACCGCGCGTTCAAAAATCTTTTCGGCATCAAGACCGAGTTGCGCGGCAAAACCATCATGGAGGCCCTGCGCGTGCGCGAACTCGCGGAGATCGTCGAGCGCGTCGAAGGCGAGGGGCAGATGTTCGACTACGAATTGAAACTGCCGGACCTGAGCGAACGCTGGCTGCAGGTCAACGCCGCCGCCATCTCCAACTCCGCCGGGGAACGCGAGGGAACGATTCTGGTCTTTCACGATTTGACGCGGCTCAAGCAGCTCGAACGCACGCGCGAGGAGTTTGTCGCCAACGTCAGCCACGAACTGCGCACGCCGCTCTCGCTCATCAAGGGCTACGTGGAAACGCTGCTCGACGGCGCGCGCAACAATCCCGAGGTCGCCGAGCGCTTTCTCAAAATCATCGAACGCAACGCGCAACGGCTGGATTTGCTGATCCAGGATTTGCTCACGATTTCCGCGCTGGAAGCCGGACGGGTCAAATTGAACCTGCAGACGGTTGAATTGCGTCCGCTGGTCGAGAAAGTTTTGGGCGATTTGAAACCGCCGGCGGATAACAAAAGCATCACCTTCGTCAACCAATTGCCCGACCTCGTCGCCACGGCGGACGCGGGCCGGCTCGAACAGGTCTTCGCCAATCTCGTGGACAACGCCATCAAATATGGCCGCACGCAGGGTACGGTGACCGTCGGCGGTGGAAGAACCGAGGGTGCAAAGATCGAGATTTTCGTGCAGGACGACGGCCCGGGCATTCCGCCGGAATCGCTCGACCGCATCTTCGAGCGGTTTTATCGGGTGGACAAGGCGCGTTCGCGCGAACAGGGCGGCACCGGCCTGGGTTTGTCCATCGTCAAGCACATCGTGCAAAACCACGGTGGCAAGGTCTGGGTGAAAAGCGAACCGGGCAAGGGCGCGACGTTTTTCTTCACGCTGCCAACAGGTGGTCCATGAATATTCATAAACCAATTAATCCCCCAAAACCAAACGTGCGACGCAACTCGCGCGCACGCTGCGCAAGCAGGACACGTGGGCGGAACAACTGATGTGGCGCTGGTTGCGCGACCGCCGCTTTTCCGACTACAAGTTCCGACGACAACATCCCTACGGGCCATACATTCTGGATTTTTTCTGTCTCGATGCCGAAGTGGACATTGAGATTGACGGCTTTCAACATGGGAAACCGGAGCAACAAGCCAGGGATCGTGAGCGCGATACGTTTCTGGAAAAACGCGGAATCAAAGTGCTGAGGTTCTGGAATTCGCGGTTGCGGCGCGAAAACGAAGTTGTCCGGGATACAATCTGGCGGACATTGCAGGAACGAGCACCACATCCGCTGCCGGATTATTGCGGCCCGGGTCAGGTGTGTATCGGTGAAGCTTGGTGATTCGGTAGGCCCGTTCCCCCTCACCCCGGCCCTCTCCCGGCGAGAGAGGGAGAATCATTCCCCCGCCTCCCGGCATATGAATGCGCATGATTTGTTCGACAGCGTTGATGAAAACGAACGGGTGGTGATTGCTCGCTGATCTGCGTAATGGTGAGATGCCCGGCAGCCTTTCCCTCTCCCCGAGGGAGAGGGGCAGGGTGAGGGGAAAGCCCGGCAAAGTTCTGTGAAAAAGAGAGCGACCGCTTTTCGTCAGGCTGCCTGTGGAAAATCACATCTTTCGTAGCAATGTCTCGGCAGAGCGCCGCGAATTCCTCTGGACAAAACCATGTGCCAGGCGCAAGGTCGATTCCATGAAAGATGTTCGACTGCAAATCCGGCAGCTAATCTAAAGGTTAGGCGGCTTTGAACGCTTGAAAAAATTCCGCGCATTTATTCACGGCAAGAACTTCGCGATTCGTGAGGACGACAGACCAGAGCCACACATTCGTGGATTTTACACCACCGTTTACGTGGAGACTGCGGACTTTGCAACAGCAGGGCTTGCTGCCGTCGAGGTGCTTCACAACGACGAGGAGTTGCGCGCTATGACATCCAACGACCGCACCGATCCGCCGACACTTGACGTGGAGGAGGTTCAGGAGCTTGAGACGTTCGAGGGCGTGCGGTTGCCGCGTGAGCCATTTGTGTTTTATGAGGAGCCAAAGAGTCCGACATCAGCTACCTAGCCTAGCGACAGGTCGCAAATTTCATCCGTAATTTATTTTTCTTCGCTTTCCGCCTGCGGAATTTTTACACTGCGGCCATGGTTCACGTTGGCATCGGTTACGACGTTCATGCGCTGGTCGCGGGACGCAAACTCATCCTCGGCGGCGTCGAGATTCCGCACGCGAAAGGGCTCGACGGCCATTCGGACGCCGACGCGCTCATGCACGCGATTTGCGACGCCGTCCTGGGCGCACTCGGCGAATCGGACATCGGCCACTTTTTCCCGAACACCGACCCGCGCTGGAAAAACGCGCCGAGCAAGGTGTTTTTGCAGGAAGCCGCGCGGCTGGTCGCGTTGCGCGAAGGCAAAATCGTGAACGTGGACGCGACCGTTGTCGCGCAAGCGCCGAAAATTTATCCACACATCAGCCAGATGAAAATTAACATCGCCGAAGCGCTGAGTATCAATGTCCATCACGTTGGAGTGAAGGCCACGACCAACGAAAAGTTGGGTTTCATCGGTCGCGAAGAAGGCATTGCCGCGATGGCGGTGGCGAGCGTGGATTTCTAAATCGGGGCTTGGGTCCGGCGTCTGGGTTCTGGGAAAGTCCCCGCCCGAGATGCCAGAGCCAAGACCCCAATTCCCAAACGTCATGCCCAAGGCTGAAATCAGTTGGAAACGGGTGACCGATGACGGCGTGAAGCTGCAGGTCTATGCGCAGCGCGTGAGCCGCGACTGGCATTTTTTCCAGCGCGAAAAGCGCTTCGACCAGTGGCAGCCCGTGCCGGAACCGCCGTTGGAGGACTGGCTGGCGTTGCTGGACGCCTTGCAGCGGCTCATCACGCGCCGCCGCTATCAGCCGGCCGATGAGGAGCGTCTCCGCCGCCGGATTCGCGAGCGGTTTCCAGAGGCGAAAATTTAGTGCGAATGCGGCTTGGCGTATTCGCCCATGCCGGTGATGTCAATGACGACCACCGGTTCGTTGCCAACCACCCATGCGTCATGCCCCGGCGGGAGCAACGACACTTCGCCCGGCCCGAATTCGTCCTCGCTGCCGTCGTCCATCAGCACGCGCAGCCGTCCGGAGACGTGATATTGCAGGTGCGGCGCTTCGCAGCTTTTGGTTTTCACCAGCGGTTTGATACAGGTGGACCATTTCCATCCCGGTTGCAGGGTGGCGCGACCGAAGGTGACCCCGCCCAGAGAGATGAGTTCGAGTTTGCCTTTGTCGAAGGTGCGGGCCTCATCGGGTTTCGCGAGATCCCGTTTCTGCATTTTTGCCATAAAATACCTTTCTTTTGTGGGTTAATGAAGCGAATGTTGCTCGGTTCTTCCGTTATGGCAATCCGGAAATGCCGGCGCTCAAAGTTTGGTGTCGTCGAGCGATTTGATTTCGGGGAAAAATCGTGTCATGAGCGGGCGGCAATGTTGTTCCACCTTGCGTTCGAGAAAGCCGCGGTCAATTTCCCGGAGAAGCGGAACCTTCCGGGGATTGTGAAATTCATGGGTGCGGTGCAGGCGGATGACCCGGCGCGGCAAACCGGCAAAGCCCGCGATTTCATAAGCGCGCTGCCGGATCTGGTCGGTGCGGACGACAAACAACCGCTCCGGCGGGACCGAGGCCAACACCCGGCTGTTGCGCGCCGCCCAGGATGAAAGATAGGTATCGAGCGGCCGGATTCCGCCCTTCTGCAACGCCTGCTCCTCCAAGGCATGGACAAAAGGTCCGGGGCCGTACACGAAGTTTGCCCACTTGGACCATGCCTCTGAAGTCGACGGGTGTAAATCGTCATTCATCCGGGAATTCGTCCACGTATAGCAATCGCGGATGGACAGCACAAAACGGGCATCGGGAAATGCCTGCAGCAGGAGGTCAATAATCTGCAGATTGATTCCGGATGCGTCCACTTCCAGCGCCAGTTCCCGGTCGCGCGCGCGCAGCCACTCCACCATCTCTGTTTCGCTGATGCGTCCGCCGCGCCAGTCAATCACCTTGTCAATCAGTTGCGGAGCTTGCGGCTCGTGCCGGGCGCGGACCCGGCGCGAAAACATTTTCGCGATCGAGTGCGTGCCGCTCTTGCCCATGCCCACGCCGTAAAGCTGCACCCGCCTCATGCGATACGGTCCCAGAACCAACCGTTTGACGGCAAAAGCGGCGTCTTCGCAAATATTCGTGATGGTTTCCAGCGACATGACCTGTTCTGCGCCGTGCGCGCGACAGCTTCTCAAGGTCAACGCTTGAGGGGAAGTTAAAATCCGGGCCCAACTGGAATTTTGATTGCCGGGAGCGTCTGCATCGGGAAATTCGCCGTACGACGGGAAACCAAAGAGGGCCGGCGTAAAAAGGATTACGGCGCTGGTTCACCATCGTACTCACCGACGGCTTGAGTTTGCTTGCAACCTGGTCATCAACCGCTTCCCCAAAACTGTCTGTGTGAATAGCTGGACAACGCTGAAGCCTTCAAGTAGAATGCGCTTCGTTACCTGTGAATGCAGGGCGATAATCTGTGTCTAAAAATGAACTCAATATTTCAGACGCCATGAACACAATTCAGAAAAAACTGCAATCCGTGCTTTCCGCGGCTCTCGTGGGTTGGCTGGCGATTGGTTCTGCCGTCGTTTCAAAGGCCGATCAGCCCAATGCGAGCACCCGCAAATCACCTGACTGGCTCCCGAGTGCGGTTGTGTATGAAATTTTTCCACGAGACTTTTCCCAGAAAGGGGATTTCAATGCGATAACTGCCCGATTGGATGAATTAAAGGATCTGGGCGTGGACGTTCTATGGCTCATGCCGGTCAACCCGATTGGCGAAAAGATGAAGAAAGGCACGATCGGAAGCCCGTTCGCGGTGCGCGACTTTTACGCCATCAACCCCGACTATGGCACCACCAACGACTTCAAACGGCTGATCGAAGAAGCCCACAAGCGCGGTATGAAGTTGATCATAGACATCGTGGCCGGTCAGACCGCCTGGGATAGCGTGCTCATGGAGCAACATCCGGAGTTTTACCTGAAGGACACGAATGGAGTGATCATCCCGCCCAATCCCGCCTGGACAGATGTGGCCGGGTTGAATTACGCGAATCCAGATGTGCGCCGCTACATGATTGACATGATGAAATACTGGTTGAAGGATTTCGGCGTGGACGGCTTCCGGTGCGATGTGGCCCCGACGGTGCCCCTTGAATTTTGGGAAGCCGCCCGGGCCGAACTGGAGAAGATCAATCCTCAAATCATCATTCTCGCCGACGCCGGCAACAAACCGGCCCTGCTGTCCAAGGCCTTCGACGTGGATTCCTCCTGGGGTTTGATCGGCACGCTGAACAACGTCATGAGCAGCGTAGTCCCTGCCAGTTACATAAAAGAGGAGTGGGTGTACATGGATCAGCAGTTCCCCAAGGGCGCGTTGCACTTGCGCTTTACCGACAGCCACGAGGAGATCCGGGCTGTGGCGCGTTTCGGCATTGATGGCGCGCTCGCCGCACAGGTGTTGATGTTGACGCTCGACGGCGTGCCGCTCTTTTACAACGGCATGGAAGTCGGTGACGCCACCGAGTCCGCCGACCCGGCCTTGTTTGAAAAAATGCCGGTATTTTGGCACCCCGGCGGACGCCCGCCGCTGCGCGACATTTACCGGGATGTGATCAAGCTTCGCAAGCAATACGGGGCGTTCTATAACGGGGAGGTGGTCTGGCTTGATAACACGGCCTCGGGACAAGTTGTCAGTATCCTGCGACGGGATGCGAAGGATGAGTTCCTTGTTTTAATCAACCTTTCCAGCAGCCGCGTGAGCGGTTCGGTTGTATTATCCAATGTGGAGGGCTTTGAGCCGGTCAATATCAGCAACCGGCCCAAACCGATTGACCCCCTCCTCCCTGACTTCAGCCTCAGCGGCTACGGGTGGTACATTTATCATCGGGCCGTTTCTAAATGAGGGTAAGGAAGCCTTTGCAGGATTGAGCGCAAGACTGGTGGGGCAGTTGGTTGTTTGCTCCGGCGTCTGTTTTGCGACGTTGGAAATCTGACGTTGCCCAGGAATCAGGCGGCCGCCAATCATGCGCCCCTCAAAGGCAACCAGGTGTTCTGTACAGCGTGTCCAGTTTGCTGTTTCTCGCCGCAACGCCGCCGGGAAAATGCGAACCGAGTTTCGGTAATGACGTTTATGAATGCTGAATCCGCATCCGGGCCGGTAAAGAAAATTCTGGTGGTGGATGATGACGAGATCATCCTTAAAACGCTTTCTCTGAAACTGCAGGGGGCTGGCTATCAGGTCTTCACGGCGTTGGATGGGGCGGAAGCTGTCGCCGCGGCGCGCAAGGAAAACCCCGATTTAATCCTCTTGGACATCGGTTTTCCGCCCGCCGTGGACGGTGTCCCGTGGGACGGCTTTCGCATCATGGAATGGTTCCACCGGCTGGACTCGCCGAAAAAAATCCCCATCATCATCATCACGGGCAGCGAAGACCCCAAAATCAAGGCCCGGGCCACGAGCGGCGGGGCCGTGGCGTTTTTCCACAAACCGATTGACCACGACGATTTGCTCATGGTGATCCACTCGGCGCTGGGCAGTTAGGCCGGATACAAAATAAACCGGAACGATGGCCGGGAGCATCGCACCCACGAGGATGGCAACGATTTTTGCAGTTAAATGGTTTACAAAGACGCCAGGTGGGATCGGGTTGATTTGAAAGCCGCTTCTTAGAATACCCAGCGAAGCAAAGCAAAGGCGGCTGCAAAAGCCAGAAACCCAAGAAAAAGGTCTCTGCAAACATCTTTTTGACCCACTGTCATATTATCCAATTGGGAGTTTCTTGAAAAACTTGTCAGCGTGAAAATTTACAGCTTGAACGATTACGGCAAGACCTCATCTTAAAACACACACGGGTTGCGGTAATTCATTATTGTTATCAACGTTTCGCCACGTGCCCTTTTCATCGCGATAAGCCATGCAAACAAAACCCACGCCGCGAACCATGACAAATTCAATTATAAATGGCGGCCGGCGGTTTTTATTCATTGACAAATGGTGATTCTCCATGCGCCGCCTGCGCGGTTTCCATGCTCGCTTTTCGTGTCCAGTCAAGGTGGTAAACATATATTTTGCAACTTGATGGTAAGCAGGCGCCTCGAAACTACCGCGGAGCGGCAAGCCCGGCAACTGCCCCTTGGGGCATGTCGCATGCTGTGCGGTCTGTGGACGTTATGCCTTGAAAATGGGGGGCCAGAAGAACATGCTGGATTTCGCTTGAATTGTCCGCGCCATTTTTTCCCGTGGTTGAACCGGATGCCCGGAAGGGTCGTGGTAGCGGCGCTGGTTTTTGGTTTGGTGTCTGGTGGACCGCCGGTTTGTCATGCGCAGGTTTCAAACAGTGGGCAAAGTTTGCGGGCGAAGCGGGTGTTGATGATTTTCAGCGAGGCCAGAGATCTGCCGGGGAATGTCATGATGGAACAGGCCGTGCAGGCGGAGATGCTGGCGCACAGCACCAATCAGATTGAGTTCTTTACCGAAAGTCTGGATGCAAACCGTTTTCCAAACGCAAGCTACTATCGGGAGTTCGAAAATTACCTGAAGAACAAATACACCGGGCAAAACCTTGATCTGGTGATGGAGTTCATGGGGCGAGACTTCACGCTGGCTGACGAGCTGCCGTTGTCCGTGGTTTCCAATCTGCCTGCGGTTTTTGTGGCGGTGAGTGAACTGGATGTGCCAGGCACGCTCGGCCAGCACCCCTTCACAGGCATTGTCCAGCGCTTCGACATCCAAGGGACAATAAAATTCATCTTTCAACTGCAACCGGAGACGCGCCGGGTGGTGGTGGTTGGCGGGATTTCAAAAACCGATCAGATCGCGCTGGACCGGATCAAGGAAGCCGCCGCGTCTTTGAATGGGGTCAAATTCGAGTTCTGGACAAACCGTCCGATGGCAGAAATACGTGCAGGCCTCGCATCGTTGCCGGAAGACAGGGTCGTGTTGCTGTCCCCGGTGCAGCGCGACGTGACCGGTCAGCCATTCTATACCGCGGAGGTTGCAGAAATGTTGTCTCGATCCGCCAGTGTGCCAGTGTATGTGCTGGGGGCTGGATTGATCGGCAGCGGCGCACTGGGTGGTTCCGTCGTGAATAATGAAAGTCTTGGAACTTCAGCAGGCAAGCTGGCGACGCAGGCGCTTGCGGGAATACCCATCAGCCGGTTACCCGTCGAAGTGCGGACGAACGGAACCCTTATGGTTGACTGGCGCGCTCTGGAGCGCTGGAACATAAAACAAAGCCGGTTGCCGGTGGGTTGTGTGGTCCGCTACCGCCCGCATTCGCTGTGGGAGGAGCATCGGGCATTGATTCTGTTTATCGGGGCAGTTTTACTGGCGCAGGCGATAACCATCGCGGCATTGCTGGTGCAACGGAGGTCGCGCCGACGGGCGGAAGCGGAAATTCAACTGCAACGGACGGAACTGGCACATGTAGCGAGGGTTTCAACCATGGGGCAACTGTCCTCGGCGCTGACCCATGAGCTCAACCAGCCGCTGGGCGCTATTTTACGAAACACGGAGGCGGCGGAAATCTTTCTTCAGAGCGGCGGTTCCAATCTGGAGGAAGTCCGGGCGATCCTGACCGACATCCACCGCGACGTCAGCCGAGCGGGCAATGTGGTTGACCGGATGCGGACGTTGTTCAAGCGGCGGAGCCTGGTATCAAGCCGTTGGGATTTGGGCGAGCTGGTACAAGACACCGTCGCCTTGGCGCGACCCGATGCCGCAGCGCGGCAAATCAAATTGTCCGTGCAAATAGCGCCGCGCTTGCCGGCGGCGCAGGGAGACCGGGTGCATTTGCAACAGGTATTGCTGAACCTCATCCTGAATGGCATGGATGCGATGGACACCCTCCCCAGGTCCCGGCGATCTTTGGTTGTGCGGGTTGGAGAAGCAGCGGATGGGAAATTGCAGGTGGCCGTGAGCGATCAGGGCACCGGCGTTGCGCCGGCCGACACCGCTCACATCTTCGAACCATTCTTCACCACAAAACCCAACGGCATGGGCATGGGACTGGCCATTTCGCGGACCATCATCGAAGCGCATGGCGGGGACATCCGGATGGAGAGCAATGAACACGGAGGAACGACATTCACGTTCACCCTGCCACGGATGCAACAGGAGAAGGCGAAGGATGGCGACTTGCCAGCCACCCCTTGATGGTTAAATTGAAGTCATGACTGCCACGCTTCCCCGCCGGTCGGGCACGGTTTTCATCGTGGACGACGATGCGTCTTTCCTGAGGTCGGTGTCCCGTTTGCTGCGTGCGGTCGGTTACACGGTGCAGGCTTTTGGATCAGCGCAGGAATTTCTGGACCGGCTCACCCCGGAGGTGTCCGGCTGCGTCGTGGCCGATTTGCAGATGCCCGGGATGAACGGATTGGCATTACAGGAGGCGTTGGGAAATTCCGCGAACCCGTTGCCGGTCATTTTTCTGACCGCTCAAGGTGACATTCCGACGTCGGTGAGCGCAATGCGAAGTGGAGCGGAGGACTTTTTGACGAAGCGCGCCCGGAAGGAAGAGTTGCTGGCAGCGGTGGAGCGGGCGTTTGAACGTGACGCGCTGGAGCGGCAAGAGCGCGAACAGTTGCGGAATTTGCGCCTTCGCTTTGATGGGTTGAGCGAGCGCGAACTGGAGGTGTTGGAACACGTGGTCCAAGGCAGGATGAACAAGCAAATTGCCGCCGACTTGAACATAAACGAGCGCACCGTAAAATTGCACCGGACAAACATCACGAGAAAATTAGGAGTGCATTCGGTGGCTGAACTGACGCGTTTGGCGGATGAGGCCGGATTGTTCAAGATGTGGAGAGATGGCCAGATCAATTGATCTGACCCGCTTGGACAGGCCAGCAAGTTTCGCCGACAACAAGGAGTGAGACGGTTTTTCCTTCCAGCCAAGGTAGTCCAACTGAATGATCCGCAACCTACCTTAAAGGGCAGGTTTGCCAACGGCCACGTGGCATCCGGTTTGCGGACATTGGGAGCAGTTTACTATAGGCAAGAGGCGACTCTTGGCCCTGTGGTAAACCGAGCAATAAATAAAACTTAAATAATAAATAAAACATGAAAACGACCAAAACCGTCCGCAAGGCGGGTTTCACGCTGGTGGAAATCATGATCGTCGTGGCCATCATCGGCCTCTTGGCGGCGATCGCCA
>Ga0335078_10014872_pt1 | contig 11545 bp, 12 predicted proteins | sample Lox_Sample_32_FD_206711 | JGI IMG/M metagenome (GOLD analysis project Ga0335078, IMG submission 206711) | Soil microbial communities from Loxahatchee National Wildlife Refuge, Florida, United States - Lox_Sample_3.2 | ecosystem: Environmental > Terrestrial > Soil > Wetlands | place: USA...
TCGAATCCGGCTTGCGCGAGGGCGAAACGGCGGCGCGGCAAAAGCTCGAAGGCCAGGTGCAGGAGCTTCTCCGGCAACTGGCGGGCGCGGTGGCGAATGTGGTCGCCAGTCGCGAAGAAGCCATTCGCCAGGCGGAGGCGGACATCGTCAGGTTGTCCATGGAAATCGCACGCCGCATCATGCACCGCGAGTTGTCGGTTGATCCTTCGGCGTTGGGTGGCTTGATTCGTGCGGCTCTGGAGAAGATGGCCGGCCAGCAAGTGAACCGGGTTCGCGTTCATCCCGACCAGGAATCCGTGATGCGCGCCTGCCTCGCCGAGACCGGCCGCGGCTCCGACATTGACGTGATCGCCGACCCCGCGCAGCCGCGTGGCGGAGCTGTTTTCGAAACCAGCCGCGGCTCGCTCGACGCCTCGGTGGATACGCAACTGCGCGAGATCGAGCGGGGTCTTACGGACCAGTTGCAGAAGCGTTCATGACATCGCCCGCCACACTGGACCTTAATCGCTATTTCGACCAGGTGCGCTCCACGGAGCTGTTGCCGTGGACCGGCGAGGTGGTGGAGTTGGTCGGAATGCTGGTGTCATCGCGCGGCCCGGCAGTGGCCGTCGGCGATTTCTGCGAAGTCCGTACCTCGACGGGACGGCTGATCCGCACGCAGGTAATCGGCTTCCGCAATGGACACGTCTTATCCATGCCGCTCGAAGAGATTGACGGCATCCAATTGCACGATCGCATCTGCGCCCGCCAGGATGAGGCTCGCGTAGCGGTTGGCCCCGGCCTGGTGGGCCGGGTGCTCGATGGATTCGGACAACCGATCGACCGCAAGCCAGGGTTCCAGCCGCACACTTCTTACCGGCTGTATCAACCCGCCGGCAGCCCTCTGGACCGGGAGCACATCACCGAACCCGTGGTCAGCGGCATCCGCGCGATTGACGCCCTGACGCTGTGCGGCAAGGGTCAGCGCATGGGAATCTTCGGCGGCAGCGGAGTGGGCAAGAGCACGCTGCTCGGTTCCATGGCGCGCCACAATTCCGCGGATGTCACAGTGATCGCACTCATCGGCGAGCGCAACCGCGAGGTGCGGGCGTTTCTGGAACACGACATGGGGCCCGAAGGCGCGGACCGTTCGGTGGTGGTGTGCGCCACTTCCGACCAGCCGGCGCCGCTGCGCGTGCGCGCCTGCTTCGTGGCGCTGGCTATCGCCGAGTACTTTCGCGATCAAGGCGCCGACGTGCTGCTGATCATGGATTCGGTGACTCGACTGGCGATGGCGCAACGCGAGATCGGACTGGCCGCCGGCGAACCGCCCAGCCAGAAAGGGTACCCTCCTTCGGTATACCATCTGCTGCCCAAGATCCTGGAGCGGGCCGGCAACTTCTCGAACGGCTCCATCACCGGTTTCTTCACGGTTCTGGTGGAAGGCGACGATTTCAACGAACCCATCTGCGACGCTACGCGGGCCATTCTGGACGGCCACATCATCTTGTCGCGCGCGCTGGCCTCGGCCGGGCATTATCCCGCCATCGATATCAACCATTCCCTGAGCCGCCTGTCGGCGCAGTTGGCTCCGCCGGAATCGACTGCGGCCGCGGTTAAGGTCCGAGAGGCTTTGTCGCTTCTCCGCGATGCGCGCGATCTGATCGACCTGGGCGCTTACGTGCCCGGCAAAAACCCCAAACTCGATACCGCCATCCGGGTGCAGCCTGAGTTGAACTCGTTCCTGCGACAATCGACTGCCGACAATTCATCCCTCGCGGTGACGCGCGAGCAGCTCGGTTCGATCGCCCAGAGGCTCTAGTAACCAAGTGCAGCCCTTTCGTTTTCGCCTGCAACGAGTATTGGACTGGCAGCAGAAAGTCTGCCAGGCGGAAGAAGAGAAGCTGCATTCGCGGCTCCTCGACGTAGCGCAATGCCGCGAGAAGCTGGCAAAGCTGGCCGCTCGCAGCGTCGCGATGGAACACGAGTTCCTCGATCAGCGCGCCATGTTTCCGCGGGAATTGAAGGCGTTCGCCGAGTTTCGGCGCGGTACCGCCAACCAGCGCCGCGAGTTAACGCACGAACAGGAAAAGAAGGATGTGCTGCTGGCGGAGCAGAGGCAGAAGCTGCTGACGGAAAGGCGGAAGCTGGAGGTCTTCGAAAGGCTCCGCGAGCGCGCCTGGAAGGAGCACTCCGCCGCCGCCGACCGGGAACTCGAGGCGTTGGGCCTCGAGTCGTACCTTTCAGCGTTCGTTAAGCGGCGTTCGGCAGGGCCAGCGGAGTGAGGGTTCGCAGCTCGAGCCGCATGCCATCGAACTGTTTGAGGAGATCGCCCACGCTTACCGTGCCGATCCCGTAGCTGTACAAGGTGGCGCGCAACTGGACCTTCAGAATCGCACAGGCGAAGGCAAACTGGCTGCGAACGAGCAGCGCGGCGAGATCCGCACGGTCCGTCTGCGATTGCAGCATGAGGGCCTTGATGGCCCAACACACCGCCTGAAAATCGCTTTCGAGGCAGCGCAGATAGCCGCGAAATGCCCGGCAGTGCTCTTTGCGGATGCGCGCGGCGACCTTCCGTGAAGCGCCCGGCTGTGAGCCGAGAAACGCGAGATCGCTTCCGTCGAGCAACCGCATCATGGGACGATAGCGTTCGGTAGAGAGCTCAGCAACCGCATCCAGGCTCTCCGTGAGGTTTTGCGGCTCGGCTAGCAACCGGTACAACTTCACCAAGATTAATCCGATGCCAGCTGTGAACAGAGTCAAGAGCATCGCGAGTGCAATCATGTTCTTCCTTCCTTGTTGGCATTGTGACCCGAATCGGATTGCAACAAAAGTCCCAGGAGTACGGGTTAGCATCGAGATAACCAAAGAGAACAAGGAGTGCCCGGAGGGAGGATGGGAGGGCTATCCTGAAAGCGAGAGCCGATGGCGCCAGGCGAGCACGAGAAACTTACCGACTATAGTGAGGATGGAGTTGATCTGACGCTGATCCGGTGGATGTTGTCGCTCACGCCCGCGGAACGATTGGCCTACCTGCAAGGATATGTCAACCGGGTTCTCCGGATCCGGGAACTGAATGCTCCCAACTGACTTCCACGGGGCTCTGCGTGCACTCTCTGCTGCAGGGGCCGAATTCATTGTGGTCGGCGGCCTAGCGGCTGTGCTGGATGGAGCTCCGATTAGCACCTACGATGTTGACGTGGTCCACTCACGCGAGGCCGCAAATGTGGAGCGCCTGTTGCCAGTGCTGGAAGACCTGGACGCCATCTATCGGCTTCAGCCCGAGCGCCGCTTGCGTCCGGCGGCCAGCCACCTCCAATCGCCCGGCCATCAGATGCTCGTGACTCGTTTTGGGCCACTCGACCTGCTGGGGACGATCGGCCGCGGCCTTGGCTATCAGGACCTGCTGCCGCATTCGGTGGGGATGGACATCGGCGACGGTGTGCGCGTGCGCGTGCTCGATCTGGAAACGCTGATCGCGATCAAAGAAGAGCTTGCGGGCGAGAAGGACATGGCTGTTCTGCCGATTCTGCGGCGCACGTTGGAGGAGCGGAGAAAGCTAGGCTACACGCCCCAGCAGTAGTCTTCCGCCACAATCGGCAGGCGCGTAGACTACAGACCACGCCGGGCGAAAGCGCGGCGGCAGGCCGGAAGGCCTGGCCCCACATTGCGGCTACACGCCCCAGCAGTAGTCTTCGACGGCCTTGTCGATGGAGTTGTCCTGCTCGGTGAGGCGCATCAGCTCCAGGCGGATCGCATCCACCAGCGCTTTCCAACTCGCCTCGATGACGTTGTCGGATACGCCGACTGTCGACCAGCTCTTGCGGTGATCGGACCATTCGATGAGCACGCGTACCGCGGCAGCGGTGCCCTTGTGCGAATCGAGCACGCGGACCTTATAGTCGGTCAGGCGCACGTCGGTGATTTGCGGATAGAGTTTCGAGAGGCACTTGCGCAGACAGAGGTGCAGCGCGTTGAATGGACCGTGGCCGGCGGCGGTGGCGGAGTGGACTCCGTCTTGCACGCGCAGCGTGACCGTGGCGGTGGTGTGCGACGCCGACTGCCCGCCCGCACGCGTGCTCACTTCGTAGCTATCGACATCGAAGAAGTGCATGCCGGGATGCAGCGCTTCGCGGACGAGAAGCTCGAAGGTCCCTTCGGCGGCTTCCAGTTCGTAGCCTTCGTACTCCATCTGCTTGATGCGCTCCAGCAAGCCGCGGCGCGCCTCTTCATCGAGACGGTCGGCCAGGCCGTGCTGCTTGAGCTTATACATGATGTTGCCGCGGCCGGAGAGATCGCTCACCAGCACGCGCTGGCGGTTGCCGACGGCCTCCGGCGAGATGTGCTCATAGGTCGCGGAGTCCTTCAACACGGCGCTCACGTGGACGCCGCCTTTGTGGGCGAAGGCGCTGCGGCCGATGAAGGGCTGGTCGTTGCGGAGCGGCAGGTTGGCCAACTCGGCGATGAATTTGCACACGGCGGCCAAGCTCGCCAGTTTCTCCGGGCCGATGGTGGTGTGGCCGAGCTTCAATTCGAGGTTGGCCAGGATGGAGGCGAGATTGGCGTTGCCGCAACGCTCGCCATAACCGTTCATGCAGCCTTGCACATGCGTCGCGCCGGCTTCCACGGCCGCGAGCGCGTTGGCCACGGCTACATCGGAATCGTTGTGCGTGTGGATGCCGATGACCCCCTGGAATCGCTTGCGAACTTCGCCGACTACTTCCTGAATACGGCTGGTGATGGTGCCGCCGTTGGTATCGCAGAGGCAAAGCACATCGGCGCCGGCCTGGTGCGCGGCTTCCAGGGTCTTCAACGCATAGGTGGAATCGGCGGTGTAGCCGTCGAAGAAGTGCTCGGCGTCGTAGACCAGTTCGCGGCCGTGGTCCTTCAGATATTTCACCGTGTCGGAGATCAACTTCAGGTTCTCTTCCAGCGAGATTCCCAACGCGCGCTTCACGTGCAGGTCCCAGGTTTTGCCGAAAATGGAGACTACCGGTGTGCCGGCTTCCACCAGGGCGTTTACGTTGCGGTCTTCCTCCACCGGATTCTTGGCGAAGCGAGTGGCGCCGAAAGCCGTCAACTTGGCGTGCTTTAGCTCGAACTCCTTCGCGCGGCTGAAAAACTCTTTGTCTTTCGGATTGGAACCGGGCCAGCCGCCTTCAATGTAGTCGATCCCTAGCTCGTCCAACTTCTGGGCGATGACCAGCTTGTCATCGACTGAAAAGGAGACGGCTTCGCCTTGCGTGCCGTCGCGAAGGGTGGTGTCGAAGGTAGAGATCTTCATAAACGGGCTCCCTCAGGGGCAGTGCGCCGGGGAGAAGCCCGGCGGCGGGCCAGAAGGCCCGGCCCCACGAACTATTTTTTGGCGGCTACGGCGGCATCTTCCGGCACGCCGGCTTCTTTCTTTTTGCGCTTCAGGAAGGGCATCATCCCGCGCAGTTCGCGGCCCACCTGCTCGATGGGCTGGTCGCGCTCGCCTTCGCGCATCGCCAGGAATTTCTTGCGGCCGGTTTTGTTCTCGTCCATCCACTGGCGGGCAAACTCGCCGGACTGAATCTCGGAGAGAATCTTCTTCATTTCGGCGCGCGTCTGGTCGTTGATGATGCGCGGGCCGCGCGTGTAGTCGCCATACTCCGCGGTGTCCGATACTGAATAGCGCATGTAGCTGAGGCCGCCCTCGTAGATCAGGTCGACGATCAGTTTCACCTCGTGCAGGCATTCGAAGTAGGCGATCTCCGGCGCGTAGCCGGCGGCGACGAGCGTTTCGAAGCCGGCGCGGATCAGCGCGCTCACGCCGCCGCAGAGCACGGTCTGCTCGCCGAACAGGTCGCTTTCGGTCTCTTCGCGGAAGGTGGTTTCGATGACACCTGCCTGCAGGCAGCCTAATGCCAGTGCGTAGGCCAGCGCGTTGTCCAAGGCCTTGCCGGACGCGTCCTGGTGGATCGCCACCAATGCCGGCACACCCACACCTTCCACATACAATTCGCGCACCCGATGTCCCGGGGCTTTGGGCGCGATCATGGAGACATCGACATCTTTGGGCGGGGTGATCTGCTTGAAGTGAATATTGAAGCCGTGCGCGAACATGAGCGTTTTGCCGGCGGTCATGTGGGGCGCAATGTCCTGGTTGTAGAGGTCGCCCTGGAGGTGATCGTGAACCAGGATCATGACGATGCCGGCGGCCTTGGCGGCGTCGCCGGTGTTCATGACGCGGAGGCCGCTGGCTTCCGCCTTGGCTTTCGACTTGCTGCCGGGGTATAGGCCGACCACCACGTCGACCCCGGAATCGCGTAAATTCAACGCATGCGCGTGGCCCTGGCTGCCATAGCCGATGATCGCGACTGTCTTGCCCTTCAAGTGGCTGAGATTTCCGTCTTTTTCGTAATAGCGTTTCGCCATATCTGCTCCCAGTGGGACGCCGGGCCAGAAGGCCCGGCCCCACAAAACCTAATAAATTGTTTCTTCCACCTTCGCCCCAGCTTTCGTCGGGATGGGGGCCTGCAGGCGCAGCTTCTTGGGCTCGAGGCCGATCGCCACGACACCGGAACGTGTCACGTCGATTTCTCCGTAGCTGCGCATCACATCCACAAACTCGTTCAACTTTTCGGGCGCTCCGGTCACTTCAATCGCGAAGCCCTCGGTCGAGGAATCCACCACGCGGCCCCCGAAGATTTCCGCCTCTTTCAGAACGGCGGCGCGCGTCTCCTGCGGCATCCGTACCCGGACGAGCAACAGCTCGCGAAACACGGAAGGCGAATCACTCAGGTCCGTGGCCTGCAGTACGTTGACCAGCTTGTTCATCTGTTTGATCACTTGCTGGCGCAGGGTGGAATCGACCTCCACCGCGATGGTCATGCGGGAGACCTCCGGGTCCAACGTGCGCGCGACTGTCAGACTCTCGATGTTGTAGCCGCGCTGACTCAAGAGTCCGGTGACGCGCATCATGGCGCCGGCTTTATTTTCGAGGAGTAGAGAAATGACTTGTAGCATGGCAATCCTCGGTTACTTGGCGGGCTCCGCCACGGGTTGCGGCGGGCCCAACACCATTTCGTGGATGGCGCCGCCGGCGGGCACCATGGGATAGACGCACTCGAGCGGCGACACCTTGACATTCAAGAGGTAGGGCCCTGGCTCCTTCACGGCCGCCTCCAATGCGGATGCCAGCTCCCACGGCTTTTCGACGGTCCTGCCCTTGAAGCCATACGCACCGGCCAACTTTTCGACGTCGGGGAAGCAATCGAGCGTGACGGAGCTGAGGCGGTTGTTGTAAAACAGCTCCTGCCATTGCCGCACCATGCCCAGGTAGCCGTTGTTCATGACGACGATTTTGATGGGCAGGCCGTTGCTTGCGATGGTGGCGAGCTCGGGGATGGACATTTGAAAACCGCCGTCGCCGACGATGGCGAAGACGAGCTTGTCGGGCCGCGCGAACTGCGCCCCCAGGGCCGCCGGCAGGCCGAAACCCATGGAGCCGAGGCCACCGGAATTCAACCACAGCCGCGGCTCGCGGAAGCGGATCAACTGCGCGGCCCACATCTGGTGCTGGCCGACGTCGGCGGCGATGATGGCCTCGCCGTTGGAGAGGCGGTCGATCTCGGCCATGAGGTGCTGCGGTTTGATTTCGGTATCGGACGTAACGGGCTGCAGCGGATGCTCTTCTTTCCACTGGCGGATCTGGTGCCACCAGGCGCGGCGCGCGGCGTCGAGCTTTTCCTCCGCGGGCGCTTTCCCGGCGAGCGATTCGTTAAACTTGTCGAGCACATGTTTGACGTCGCCGACGATGGGCACGTCGGGCGTGCGATTCTTTCCGATTTCGGCGGGATCGATATCGACGTGGATCACTTTGGCGTGGGGTGCGAAGGCGGCGAGGCGGCCGGTGACACGGTCGTCGAAACGGACGCCCAGGGCGATTAACAGGTCGGCATTGCTCATGGCCATGTTGGCCGCGTAGCTGCCGTGCATGCCGGGCATGCTGATGAAGTTGGGGTGGTCGGAGGGCAGGGCGCCCAATCCCATGAGAGTGTTGACCGCCGGCGCGCCGGTGAGTTCGACGAAGCGGCGCAATTCGGCTGATGCGCCCGCGGCGATGATGCCGCCGCCCGCGTAGACCAGCGGCCGCTCGCATTTCTGGATCAGTTGCAGGGCGCGGCGGATCTGGCCGGTGTGACCCTCGGTGAAGACTTTGTAGCCGGGCAGGTGAATCGAGGAAACGTGCTGGTAGTGGCCCTGCGCCTGGAACACATCTTTGGGGACGTCGACCAGCACCGGCCCCGGGCGGCCGCTCGACGCCACGTAAAACGCTTCATGGACAATCTGCGGCAGCTCCTCGAGCCGCTTCACCAAATAATTGTGCTTGGTGCAGGGCCGCGTGATGCCGAAGGTGTCGGCTTCCTGAAAGGCGTCGCTGCCGATGAGCTTGGTGGAGACTTGGCCGGTGAGGGCGACGATGGGAATGGAATCCATCATGGCGTCGACCAGGCCGGTGGTGAGGTTGGTGGCACCGGGGCCAGAAGTGGCGCAACATACGCCGACTTTCCCCGTAGCGCGCGCGTAGCCTTCGGCGGCGAACGCGGCGTTCTCTTCGTGGCGCACTAACACGTGCCGGATGTGATGGTCGTACAGGCAGTCATAAAAAGGCAGGGTGACGCCGCCGGGGTACCCGAACATGCAATCGACGCCTTCCCGCGCCAGGCACTCCAGCAGCATGCGCGCGCCGCTCATTAAAGTCGACATATCGTTTGCCTCACAAAAAAGTCGCTAATAACGAAAAAAGGCCATCAGCAGGCTTGGTCCGCCCCGCTGATGGCCTTGGAAACCTTCGTTCCCCCGGGCCTCAGACGGGGCCGGATACGATGACTACGAGCAGAATAATGCCTACAGGTATACCGATGGAGGGAATCCGGCGAAACAAGCGGCCTGTTAGCGCGTTGCCCATTGGGGAAACTTACAAAGAGTGTACCGGACAAGTTTCTCAAATGCAAGCGCGAGCGGCTATAAGTTTCGTTTATCGGCCGGCCAGCCTCACGGCCCGAGGAAAATGCGGAACGAACGGGAACGAACCCAATTTGGATGCTAATCCAATGAAAGTAAAGCAGGCTTCGTTGGAAGAAAAATTGGAAGAACGAAGCCAATTTCCGGGGATGACACATAACGCCGGGCGGAAGCCTGGCGCAGACCGGAAGGTCTGGCCCCACCTCAGCTATAACATGGAGTCTCCGGTATACAATATGCGCTAACCGGAGGTTCCGAATGAATGGCATGCTGGCCTGCTTTTGCGGGCTCGTCGCAGCTTTGCCGGCTCAGACGGGGAACAGCTCTTTGAATGGTGTGGTTTCTCAACCGAGCGGGGCGACGGTGGCCGACGCTCCGATTCAGGTGAAGGACAAAGCCAGCGGGTCGGTAGTTCGCGGGAACAGTGATCGCGAAGGCCGCTACCGATTCGCCGATCTCGCCGGGGGAACGTACGTGGTGTCGCTCGTTATGCCATGCTGCGCGTACAACACGTTTACCAAAGAGGTCACGCTCGAAGCGGGACAATCAACGCAGCTCGATATCCGGCTAATCGAGACAGTGAACGGGACGACTCTGGGAGACGATCCGGGCCGGCTGGCGGCGATTATGCGGAAGCGAGATAAGGTCCCTTCGCGGCCCGCACCGCGCACGGCCGACCACAAGCCGGACCTGTCCGGGATCTGGGTGGACAATGGCGACCCGTACCCTGAACGCGCGGAATTGCTGCCTTGGGCCGCCGACATCCTCCGGCAGCGATCCGCAAGCTTTGGCAAGGATGCCCCCCACAATCACTGCCTGCCGGGTTCTCCGCCGCTTCCGGGCAGCTCCGTGCCGTTCATCGGCAAGTTTGTGCAGACTCCTTCATTGCTGGTATTGCTGTTCGAGGATGTTCCCGGTTTCCGCCAGATCTTTCTCGATGGGCGCGGCCACCCTGCTGACTTCGACCCGACCTGGATGGGGCATTCGGTAGGCAAGTGGGAGGGCGACACGCTGGCGGTGGATACGATCGGATTCACGGACAGGCTTTGGGTGGGAGGCTCGCAAGGGCTTTACCCGCACACAGACAAGTTGCGCATGACGGAGCGCTACCATCGCGTGGACTTCGGCCACATGGATGTCGACGTCACGTTCGAGGATCCGGGAACGTTTGTGAAGCCGGTCAACACGCATCTGAAGTGGAGTCTCGCGCCGCAGGAGGAGTTGCTGGAATATGTGTGCGAGAACAATAAGCCCGAGCATTTGGTGGGCAGATAAGTGGACCGTTTTTATCGGCTGGCAATCTTCGCCAGCAGTTGCTTAGCCTCATCCCTTAGCGGATACCGCGATTCACTTGGTAGCGTGAACGGATCGTGCTCCGCCATCGCCTGAAGAGCCGGGACGAATTCTGCGGCGTCGTCAAGGCCGTCAATTGCCCAAAGGGCGCTGCTACGGACGGTGAACGCCGGGTCGGCCAATGACGTGCGGATCATTTCCCGGATGCGGGCATGCGAGGGGGCATCGTTCATCTGTTTCCAGACTGCGATAGCGGTGCTGACGGCCGCCGATCGCATTAGCGGATCTGGATCGTGAAGCCGAGCGAGCACCGGCCCCAGCGCCTTTCCCGCGTATTTGAGGACCCCATCCGTAGCCATGCCGCCCGTGGGCAACGCACCGACTAAAGCCGGTATCGCCCGCTCGTCATTCAACGACGCAACCAGGTCTATGGCCTGGGCATAGTGCTCGGAGTCGTCTTCAGAGTACGTTCCAGGCGCCGCTTTCACGTCCCTAACCGCGTCATCGTCGGCCTGGAGCAACTTAATGAGTCCCAGCTTAATTCGATCGGCTTGGGCGGGGTGACGTGCTAAGAAAGCCGTCAGGGCATCGGCATATTCCGGATCGAAACCTAAGTCCTGCCCTGCTGAGATCAGCTCGATCAGGTCGTCCAAGCCTGCGTGCCGCGCTGCCACGTTGGGACTCGCCATGCGTACGAGAATTCTACTGACCCGCGCCTCGATCGGTGCCGGTTTCTGCGCCGGCGCGGCCATGGGCACGGCGAGAGCAGAGAAACACAGCCAGGCGGTAATGCGCATTTTGGCGGTGGGGACTGGTTCACGCTAGCGACGCGACCAGTTCGATGATATCGCCCGTCTGCACCGGGCCGGGGGTTAACACTCGGGTATAAAAACCGCTCATTCCCCAATACGGAGAATCCTGGTCGAGCGCCTTTACCCGCTGGTCGTAAATCTCGGTTTTGAGGGATTCGCCGTAGACATCGAGAGCGGTGCAGGGGCCGCGGGGTTTGGTGATTTCGAGGAGCGCAGCGCCGGCGCGGAGCTGGTCGCCAATGCGCAGGTCACGGATGCGGATGCCGTGGGTGGTAAGGTTCTCGCCCATGGCGCCGTAAAACAATGGGTAGCCGCGGGCGGTCAATTCTTCCACGATTTCCGAGGCGATGATGAGAATGGCTTTGTCGGGGCCGCCGTGGACGTGGGGATGGGCGTGGAGATCGCCTTCGATGCCCAGCGGGGTGATGAGGCCTCCCGGAATTGGTCGTTTCGGGAGGCCTCCCGGGGAA
>Ga0335078_10014873_pt1 | contig 11544 bp, 9 predicted proteins | sample Lox_Sample_32_FD_206711 | JGI IMG/M metagenome (GOLD analysis project Ga0335078, IMG submission 206711) | Soil microbial communities from Loxahatchee National Wildlife Refuge, Florida, United States - Lox_Sample_3.2 | ecosystem: Environmental > Terrestrial > Soil > Wetlands | place: USA: Florida...
GCAGCTGCCTGCGGATCGTTGATACCGAGCGGGTGCCCGTGCACCGGCACCCGGTGAACAACGAGGAGACCAGGGACCTCATCCTGGCCGTGGTCGACGCGGTGGACAGCGACGGCCGGGCCAGGAGTGTCCTGCTCTGCGGTGACTGGGTGAAGATCCCGAAGGCGCTCCTGCTCGGTGCCGGCAGCCGTGGCGATGACGAGTTGTGGCAGACGGGCGACCAGTTCCACTTCGAGCCCGGCAGGCACGATCAGGGAGATTCGCTGCGCGTGCGGCAAGCGGAGCGCGGCGAGGGGTTCGAGCCCGGCGATCTCAGCGAGAGCAGAAGCGGCCGGATGGGCCCGGTCACTGGGGACTGCTGGGTGCTGCTTGTCACGGATACGGGCGCCCGGAGCCCGCAGGGCAGGAACGGTAAGCCGGCGCCGGTTCAGTTCGCGGCGGGCCGGACGGGCCCGGATGCCAGGCGGTGCGGTGTCTCCGATCTGGCCTGGAAACGGTACGGGAAGGCGGTCGAAGGCGCGAACGACCTCCGTACCGCCGAGTTGAAGAAGGCCGGCTTCGCCAGTGGTGAGGAGCCGCGCTGGGGAACGTGCCCGGCGGAGTACGCGGACGTGTGGTGGCCGGCGAGGAGCGATTCCGGCGATGCCCCGGCGCCGGGCGGCAGGGGCGGGCAGGGCCAGAGGGTCGGCCGTCGCCTGCGCGCCCGGTCCTACCTGCACGTGGGCCAGCCGGTCTGGGTACGGGTCGACGGCGGCGAGGTGACGGAGCTCCGGCTGTCTCTGTATTGGCGGTACCTGGGCGCCAAGACGGTCGGTGAGCGGCTCGGGGAGGCGCAGCCGTGCACGGACCCGGAGAACCTGTGCTGGTCATGCCGCATGTTCGGGTCGGCGGACACCGGGGGCCGTACGGAGACCGATCTCGCCGAGCAGCACAGTTACCGCGGCCATGTCCGCATCGATGACCTGCTCGCCACGGGGGCAGTCGATCCGGTCAGCTGGGAGCTGGCGCCGCTCGCCTCCCCGAAGCCGGGGGCGGGCCAGTTCTACCTGGACAACTCGGCGGTGCCGGGCAGCGCCCGGGTCGCGAAGCAGTACACCAAGCCCGCCGCGACCTGGGGGTCGATCGCCGATGAGCAGCGGACCCGCCCGGTGCGGGGCCGGAAGTTCTACTGGCGGACCGAGACCGCGGCCGACCCCGCCGCGGCGGAACCGCACCGCGGACGCCGCCGCCCGCATCAGTCAGAGGCGATGAGCGGCAAGGTCTCGCTGATCCCCGCGGGAACCACGTTCACGGGGCGGGTCACCTTCGACAACCTGGACGCGGCCGAGTACGGCTCCCTGCTCGCCGCGCTGGACCCCCGCCTGCTCGGCGGAACGGAAGACAGCAGCTGGGCCGCGTCGGTGAGCGGCGTCGGCGGCGGCAAGCCTTTTGGGTTCGGGTCTGTGACCATCGATATCGGCCGGGTCTCCCTCACGACGGCCGCGCAGCGGTACCTGGGCGAGCCAGGTCCGCAGCCGCCCGGCGATGCGGAAGCGGTGGAGGCATTCCGGAGCGAGGTCACCGAGGCGGTTCGCGGCACCTGGCCGGCGCTACGCCACGCGCTAGAGTTCGGTTTCATCGACGACGCGAAGGTCTGGTACCCGCCCGGCAGCGGCAACCGGGGGGAGGCGGACTACGACAAGAGCTTTGAGTTCTTCGCGCGCACGACCGGCCTGCGGCTGCAAGGCGACCGCTACCGCGACCTGGTCCCCCTCCCCGACGCCGCCGCGCCGGCAGTACGGCAAGAGCTCGACTCGACCGCAGGTGAGCACGGCGGTACCAGGGGGGATGGGCGGCATGTCCGGTAAGGGCAAGGGGAAGGGTAAAAAGGGCGGCCAGGTCTCCCGGGCTCAGCAGCAACAGCAGGCCGCCGCGCGGCGCGGTCTCGCCGCCCCTGGCGGCTCCCAAGGCGGCGTCCGGGCCGGCAGGCAAGCCGGTGAGCAGCTCGCGCCTGTGACGGAATCCCGAGATGCGAGCCCCCACCCCGTCGGGACCGTAGCTTCGCCGGTCACTCCACCGCTTGGGCCTGTCGCGCCGGTCCCGGTGAAGGTCAGGCACTACGTGGACGTCTCCGCGATCCGCATCCAGGACTGGCTCGGCCGCACCCCTGACCTGAAGTTCCGCCGGGGCGGCTCCGTCCTGCTGTCGCAGGCGACCGAGCGCAGGTCGTGGGACGGCCAGCTGCCAGCCGGCGCTCTTTGGAACGACGAGGCCGGCGAGGTCGACGGCGTCGTCCCCCTCGTCCTTGACGACACGGCCGGCGATCTCGACGACCAGGCCAGGGACGTCGCCCGTCAGGTTGCCGGGCGGGTGCGCGCCGCGATGCCGCACTGCCAGGTCCAGGCGATCGCGGGCCGGGGCGAGAGCTACGCCGCTGCCTACCCCGCCATGGACGTCGCCCGCCGCGACGGAGTCCTCCTCATCGACTCACCGCCCGCGCCCCCGGAGCTGTTCCTGGCCAAGCCGTGCGACCAGTGCCGTGCCGCCGCCGCTACCAGACCGCACGTCACGGTTAAGACAGGCGAGAAGCCCGTCGATTTGTGCGAGGAGTGCGCGGCCCGCCTTGACGCCGCCGGCCGGACGGCCGGGCGCCCGTCCCAGGCCCCGCGCCCCGAACGCCGCCTCAGGCAGGCCCTCAAGGACGCGGGCATGGAGGTAGCGGACTTCTCCGACACCTTCGCTGACATGGCCGCGGCCGGGCAGCGTGACCGGGACGACAAGGCCACGCAGCTCGCGCTGATCTACGCCGACGGCAACAAGGTCGGCGCCTTCCTCACCCGGGCGGCGAGTACTCCCGGCGGCCCGGCGAAGTCGGCGCTGGCCCGGCTGCTTGACCAGGCGACCCTCGGCGCACTGGCCCGGGCAGTTATCGACCGCTTCCAGGGCTGGACCACGCCGCCGGTCCTGGTGAACCTGGCGGGCGGCGATGACCTGCTGGTCTCCGTCCCAGCCCCGGACGCGTGGCTGTTCACCAAGACGCTCATCGGCACCTTCACCGGAATCCTCGCGAAGGAAGCGGCCGGCTGGCCGCGCTCCGTGCGAGAGGCCGTTCCCACGATGGCGGCCGGGCTGGTGTTCCACCACGTCACGACACCGTTCTCCGACGTAGTCCGGCTGGCCGCCGTGCAGCTTCACGATGCGAAGGCGAAGACGAGAGGCAGCGCCGCGGTCGCGTTCCTCGACATCACCGCCGACGGCAACACGCCACCCAAAGGCCGCTTGCCGGTCATGCTCGGCGACCTGGACAAGCAGGCCGCCTGGCTGACCCAGGCCGCGGCCCTGCCAGCCAGCCGCCGCCAGGCCCTGCTCGACCTGTACCGGGACGAGGCACCCGACGGGTTCATCGCGCGGCTGACCGACTTCAGTGACAACCGGCCGCTGTGGCAGATCGCGGCAGGCCCGAATGCGACCGCCCCGGCCGTCCGTGACGAGCTGCGCAAAAGCAAGGCCAGGCGGGATGAGGTACGCCGCGCGCTGGACATCGCCCGCCACTGGCAAGCCGAGCCACGGACCGAGGAGAGCCAGCCGACCCGCGAGGGGGCACTCAGCCGATGACCGCCCTCTCCTTCACTGTGACGTTCCACGGACCGTTCCGGGTCGGCGGCGCTTACGCCAGGGACGGCATCCACGCGACCGTCGACCCGGACGACGCGCTTCCCGCCGACCACCTCAAGGGGGTCATGCGCGCCGCCGCGGTCCAGCTCCTCGGCAGCCCGGCGCATCCCGCCATCGGGGCGGTCTTCGGCTCGCCCCGCGCGCCGTCGCCCTGGGCATGGTCGCACGCCGTGCCGATCGGCCAGCCAGGCTGGACGATCACCCGGCGGCACCGTGTCACGATCGACGGCCAGACCCACTCGGCCGCCAAGGACCACCTGGTCCTTGGCGAGCAGGCCTGGGCAGCGCAGGCCTGCTTCGACATCACCCGAGTCGGCATGATCCCCGGCGCGGACGGCCTGCCGGAGACCGCGCACACGACGCTGCTGCGCTGCGCGGCGGCCGGCGTCCACGGCCTCGGCGGCTGGCGACGCCGCGGCCTCGGCTGGGTCGGCATCGCCGGCGACGCCGCCCCGGTTACCGCCGGGGACATCGCGCTTATCCGCGAGCTCGCTGACCAGGAGCAGCCGGCCGCACGGGAGGCCGCCCGATGAGCGAGGTGAGTGAGCTGACCCTGACGCTCGCCCAGCCCGCCCAGTTCGGTGACCGGGCCCGCAAGAACTTCGTGCTCTCCACGATGGAGCACGTCCCCGGCGCGGTGGTGCGCGGCGCGTTCGCCGCCGCCTGGCTGGCGCGCTACGGCCCCTCCAGGCCGGGCACCCCGGAACGCAAGCAGTTCCTCGACCTGTTCGAAGGCGGCGTCCAGTTCGGGCCGCTGCTCCGCGACGGCACCGAGTTCATGTCCCTGGCCGTCGCCGGCCACAAGTACGACCCAGTCGGCGCCTGCGCGGTCGTTGACTACGACCGGGCGATGACCGACGACGACCCGCCCGCCTACTGCCCCGACTGCGACTCCCCGATTGAACGGCGCAGCGGGCTGCACGGCGAACGGCCCGCGCCGGCCCGCCGGACCAGCGTCGCGATCGGCGAGTCAGGCACCGCCATTCCCGGCCAGCTCTTCACCCGGGAGCTGCTGCACGCGGGGCAAGCGTTCCGTGGCATCCTCACCGCCACCCCGGAGCAACGGACGGTCCTCGTCGGCCTCGGCCCGGTCCGGGTAGGCGGCCGCCGCACCACCCACGGCCTCGCCGAGGTCGCCATCCGCGACGGAGGTACGCCGCCGACCGCGCAGCGCCGTCCCGACGGCGACCTCGTCGTCCGGCTCCGCTCCCCGGGTGTCTTCACCGACGACCACGGCCGCCCCGCCCGCGAGCCGTCCCCCCGCGAGCTCGAGCGCGCGCTCGGCGTGCCCGCCCACGTGGTGCGCTGCTGGACCCGCTGGGAGCAGGCGGGCGGCTGGCACGCCGCATCCGGGCTTCCCAAGCATCAGGAGCTGACGGTGTCCGCCGGCTCGACTTTCCTCATCCACCCCGAACGGAGGGTGGATGACACCGCTTTGCGAACACTCGCTGCGCGCGGCCTGGGGTTGCGCCGCCACGAGGGCTTCGGCGCCCTGGCCCCGCCACCGTTCCTCCGCCCTGGCAGGGCCGAACGGGACGCCATCCAGGACGCGGCGGCGGCCCGGTCCACCGCCCTGATGGCGCGGGTCGTCGACCTGCGAGGTCTCCGCTTCGACGCGCGGACCGGCCAGCTCGACGCGAAGGGGTGGCGGACCGCGTTGTCCGCGCTCCGCGCGCACGCCGACGGGAACGACCGCGCGACCACCTGGCTGCGGCGGCTGGCGGCAGGGCACCCGGACGCCGGGGTCCGGGCGGGCCTTGAGTTCTTCCTCGGACTGCCGGCCGCGGACGCCGTCTACGTCGCGGGGGAGCTGAGCCGATGACGATCACCGAGACCCGGGCGGGAACGGCGGGCGGGACAGGGGAAGCACGCACCCGTTCGGTATCTTTCCTTACCTTCATCTTGCGGTTCACCGAGCCGGGCGGGGTGACCGTGCCCGGCCGGCCTGACCAGGCGCAGGTCGTGCTCGACCTCGACCCCGAGGAGCGGGTGCACCTGCCGGGAACCTCGCTGGCGGGCGCGCTGCGCGAGCTGGCGCGCGAGCAGCGCGGCGACGCGACCGCGGCCGGCTGGTTCGGCCCGCTGCTGTCCGCGGCCGAGGCCGAACCGCAGGCAAGCCGCGTCTGGGTACTGGGCAGCAGGCGCCTCGACAGCGCGGACACGCAGCTGCTGTCTTCCACCAGGATCGACCGGGCGCGCGGCGCGGCCGCGGACAACGCGCTGCGGACCGAGGAGGTGCTGCCCGCCGGGGCGCGCTTCGAGGCGTTCCTGCGCTGGGACGACGCGCTCGACGGCGAGGTAGCGGAGCTCGGCGGGCTGATCGCGGCGTGGCGGCCGCTGATCGGCCGGGGCGTCAGCCGGGGACGCGGGCGCTGCACCGTGGAAGCCGTCCGGCACGGCACGCTGCGGCTGTCCGACCCCGCCGACCTGCTGCGCTGGCTGACCTCCCACGGGCCAGAGCTGGCCCGCCAGGTCGCGGTCACCCCGGTCGAGGTCCCCGACGTCAGCGCGAACGTGGGCCTGCTTTTCCAGGTACCTGCCCAGATCACGGGGCCGCTGCGGATCGGCACGGGAAACAAGCCGGAACCCGGCTCCCAGGAGCCCCTGCACCTGCTGCGCACCAGGCCAGGCGGCCCCCCGGTGGTGCCAGGGACGGCGCTGAAGGGGGTGTTCCGGTCCCGGGCTGAGTTCATACTCCGCTCGGTCACCGGCGAGACCGCGGCGTGCCTGCCGGGGACCTGCGGCACGTGCTGGACCTGCCAGGTGTTCGGGTTCGGCGGCGGATCGGACGCCGACGTGGCATCGGTCGGCGCGCGGGCCGCGATCCGTTTCGCGGACGCGGTCGTCTCCGCGCCTGCCGAGGCGACGCGCGCGCACATCGCGATCGATCGCTTCGCCGGCGGCGTGCTCGACGGCGCGCTCTACACGGCGGAAGGGCTGGAAGCGGGGACCTTCATGATTGAGGCGGAGCTGCTGCCCGGCCCTGCCGCCGAGGCCCGGCGGGCGGAGATCGCCGCGGTGCTGCGCCTGGTGCTGGAAGACCTGAACGACGGGATAATCGGCATGGGCGCCGCGACGACCCGCGGCTACGGGTCGGTCGCGATCGAGTTCAAGGCAGCCGAGGGCGAGCTGCCTGACCTCGCGGGCGCCCGGCAGGTGCTGGCAGGGATGGTGCGTGGCGATGACTTCCGGTAGCGGCTCGAGCGGGGCGATGAGCTGGGCGGCAGCCGTGGCCGGGCCGCTCGCCGGGTGCACCTGCCTGTGGCAGGACCTGGACGGCCTGCACGTCGAGCCGCCGCCTGCCGAGGCACCGCAGACGTCGATCCTGTGGGGCTGGCGCGGCGACGCGCACCTGGTCCGCGCCCGGCTCGACGGCGACGACGCCTACGTCGCCGTGCACCAGGCGCCGCCCGGAGCCCCCGGCGCGGCCGCTGGAGCGGCCTTGGAGCGGACAGTGCCCTGGGCGCTGGACGACGGCCGGGTGGCCGCGAGCGCAGGACGCGGCCCCGGACTGGGTGCCGGAGGCGTGGGCGCGCGGTACGAGCAGGTCATCGTCGGCGGCACCGAGGCCGGGCCGGTCACGTTCGTGCGCCCGGTCCGCGATGCCTGAGCGCGACCAGGCCGGCGGCTGGCGGCATCCCGGCTGGTCATGGACCGTGCGGCACGACCGGCTGATCCCCGGCGGCTACTGGATCGCGGGACTGCTGATCGCGTTCGCGCTCGGCAACGTGCCGTCCCTGGTCACGGGTGACTGGAAGTCCGCCACAACCTGGGTATCCCTGTGGCTCAGCGTGGGCGCGACCGTGGTCGCCGTGATCGCCTTCGTGTTCGCAGAGGCGGGCCGCCGCGGCCGGGACAAGATGATCGCGTCGAACGGGACCGCGTACATCATCCAAGAGCAGGCCCGCTTCTGGGACGACGACAAGGCGGCCCGGTTCCGTGAAGGCATCCGGCGGCAGTTCGCCCGGGTCATCCAGGTACCTGGCCCGGTCGAGGCCAGCAGAGGCTGGGACTGGTCACTCGACGGCGACGCCTGGCAGTGGGACGCGAAAGCCGACGAGCTCGTCCGCGCCTTCCGGGTCCTCAGCATCGACGCGGGCCGCGACGGCACGGCCAGCCCGGGCGGCGTATTCCTGTGGGCCTACTGGGCGGTCGCGGCGGCGTTCGGCATGCGCGTCACGGCCGCCGACCGGGGGGCGGTCCTCGACGTCTGGCAGCGTCCGAGCCGTGCCCGGGCCGGCGAGGTGGACCCGGAGATCTGGTCGCTGCGCCCGCTGCGCTTCGATCCCGCCCCGGCTGCCGTCGCCGGGCTGCGATTTACCGAGCACCTGTGGCCAGCCAGCCTCGAGCTGTCCAGGATCGCGTTCAAAGGCGGCGCGACGCGCCGCGGCACGGGCAGCCGGAAGGTCAGCATCCTGCTGCTGCGGTTCAGCTCGTCGGAGTGGGGACCGCTGCCCGCGGTCCCCTCGCCGGCTCCAGCAGGCCCGCTGGCCCTGCGGCTGAGCTTCGCCGCAAGCGTCCTCACCCAGGGCACATCGCTAGTTGAGGTCCACGAGCTGCGCTGCGTCCCGCCGAACGGGCCGTCTGGTGCTCAGTTCCCATGGCAGCAGTTCCCGGCCTTGGCCGCCGAGGCATTCGCTTGGATCGAGAGCAAGGCGAAGGAACTGAACGGCCATACGCTCCTGCTTGGCACGTTGCTGCCCCAGGAGGTCGGCCTAGGCCTTGGCATCCTGGCCGGCCAGGAATCCCGGCGGGCCTCCTGGCCCGGTCAGATGTGGCCGGTCGTCCGCGACCCGCGTGACGGCGGGCTCGTCGTCCCGAGCCTGAACCTCGGTACCGCCGCCTTGGACCCCGCCCGCGCCGCGACGGGAGCCTGACATGCCGGTGATCGTCGAGCTCCGCCTGCGCGCCGAGCGCGTGACCCGCACCCCCTACGTGCCGAGCACCGTCCAGTTGCATGGCGTCGCCTGCGCCCTCTTCGAGGGCGCCTTCTCCGAAGACCACGAGTCCCAGTCCAAGCCGTTCTCGATCTGGCCGCTGACCCCGGTCGCCGACGGCTGGCTGCTGCGCGCCGCCTGGCTGGCGGCAGGCTTCCCCCAGCAGGTCCTCGCCTCCTGCGGCCAACTGCGCGTCGGCCCGATCTTCTGCTCGGTCACCGACCTGGCCATCCACCCGGAATCATTCACAGACCTCGCCGACGGCCAGCCATGCGACGGAGTCCGCCTGGACTTCCGCTCCCCGGTCTACTTCTCCCAGGGCGGCGCCCGCCTCATCACCCCCGACCCCCGCCTGATCGCCGGTTCCTGGCGCCGCCACTGGAACACCCACGCCGACCCCGGCCTCCGAATTCCCGACGAGGACTGGCGTACCCTCACCCAGTCCATCCGCCTCACCGAGTTCGACCTGAGCACGGAGCACCGCGACACAGGTTATGGCCGCACTGGCCAGGGCTTCACCGGCACCGCCACCCTTCGCCTAGACAAGACAGCCCCCGCGGAAACCCGAGCTCAGTTCACCGCCCTAGCCCGCTACGCCACCTTCACCGGCACCGGCGCGCAGACCACCCACGGCTTCGGCGCAACGGCAATCACACTGATTTCCGCCCGTCCGCGGGCGCATGCCGATGAGCGCGATCCGATTACCACTCCCCACCTCGCGGGTACATAGGCCATAACCCGACTCCCACTCCATTCCTCTCAGCCGACCCTCGCGGTCTTTGCTTCTTGAAGACTCCAAATCGCCCGACATCAAGGGCATAGAAACTGCATCAGGATGACCAGGTAGTAACTGTCGCATAGCCGCAAAGCCCAGCCCGATAACGAGGGCATAGAAACGCGAGCACCACGACCAGCCACTTCCAGTTCCGCCACCACGTCGCAAAGCCTCGCCCGACATCGAGGGCATAGAAACGTCCTGATCCCGAGGATCGTGATGCGGAACTTGACGCCGTCGCAAAGCCCAGCCCGACATCGAGGACATAGAAACATGAACGAGTTCGTGTCGAACCCGTCTGTGCAGATCGTTAGGTCGCAAAACCCTGCTGGCCCGCGACCGCGCCGCCGACCGCTGATGATTTACCTCGCCTCGGCGGCTGTGGTGAAGCTGGTGCACGCCGAGGCGGAATCGGAGGCGCTGCGCGGCTGGCTCGGCGAGCGGGCCGAGACGGGCTGGATCAGCTCCGTGCTGACCGAGGTCGAGTCGTTCCGCGCGCTGGCCAGGTACGCGCCCACTGCCGTGTCCCGGCTCCCCGCCGTGCTTGACCAGATCGACCTGATCGGCCTCGATTCGCCCGTCCGGATCCTGGCCCAGGCTGTCCGGCCCGTCACCGTTCGCAGCCTGGACGCGATCCACCTCGGCACGGCGCTGCACGCGCGCCAGACGCTGACCTCATTCGTCACCTACGACAAGCGACTGCTCGACGCCGCCCTCGCCGCGGGCCTCCCGGCGGACGCGCCCGCCTAGCCACTGCGACCGGCAACGCGGCGTTGCCGTGTCCGGTTGCCGTGCTGCAGGTTCATCCGGCGGCATGGCTCGCGCCGGCCGTGTTACCTGCTGCTCGGCGCGGGGATCGCGGTGCTCCCGGCCGAGTGGGGCCTGATGTGGCTGCTCCGCATGCCCGCGGCCGCCGCCGTCGGTGTCTTCGCGCTGGTCACCTTCCTGCCCGGCGGCTGGCTCAAGACGCCGCCGGGCGGCTGGCTGGCCTTCGCGGTCCTCATCGGCGTCTCGTTCGGCTACCTGCTGGTCGAGTTGCGGAACGACGGCGTGGCGCGCCGCTCGGCCGTGCGCCGCGCGCTGGCGGTCACCGCGATCGGCGCGGTGCACGCGCTGATGGTCGCCATGATCGGACTGGTGATCGTGGCGCCCGCCGTCGCGGCCGGCGGAGCACAGCTGAACGCCAGGGTCTGGACGAACCCCGGCTACGCGCACGCGGGCGTGGTCATCGCTCTCGCGGCGGCGTGGTGCCTCGCGGCCGGCGTGTTCTCGCAGATCTTGTGGGACGACCGGCCCATCACCGCGCCCCTGGCGCACCTGAGCTGGCGCAGGTAACGGAGGTTTCGCGATGCCCTGGACGACGCTCACCCTGCAGGTCGCGACTCCGCTGTTCAACGGCGGCGCGGACCCGGCTGACGAGGCCGGGCTGCGCCCGGACGACGAGGCGGGCGTGCGGGTCGCGTCTGTCCGCGGCGCGATGCGCTTCTGGTTCCGCGCCCTGGCCGGCGCGTACACCGGACCCGACATTGAGTTGCTGGCCGCCCTGGAGCGGAGAGTGTTCGGCGGGATCGTTGCCCGGCGGGGCGGCGAGAGCGGTGCCGCTGGCGAGGCCGCGGTCGCGTCTCCGCTGATTATCCGTCTCCCCCGCCCGCCGGAACTCTCCCACGAGTCCAGCCCGGATTTCCTGCGCGGTAATCACAGCAGGTGGATCGCGTACCTGCTCGGGCTCGGCCTGATGGAGATGAAAGGCGGCAGGCCCCACCTCACCCGTCCCTTCGTCCCGCCGGGTCCTGACCGCACATTCGACGTAAAGGTCCGCTTCCGGCACGACCGGCAGGCCACCGACCAGATCCGGCAGGCGGTTGAATCGCTCGCCCTGGCTTGGCTATGGCTCGCGTGCACCTACGGCGGCATCGGCGCGCGGACCCGCCGCGGGTTCGGCGGCGTGCGGATCCTCGGGGGCGAAGGCGACTTTCCCGCCCCGTGGAGCCCGAGGTCGATCAGGACATACGGCGCGGATTTCTACGCGAAGCCGCCCTGGGTATGGCCGCAGGCTCATATCGGCTACCTTGCGCCGCACCTGAGCGCGCTTGCGGGTGCGGAACGGCGCGAGCTCGCCGAGCCTGACTCCTGGGCCGGGGCGCCCTTGTTCCCGGTGCTCAGCCGCCGCTTCGCGCC